>Ga0099828_10004282_pt1 | contig 10071 bp, 10 predicted proteins | sample CZO8metaG_2_FD_79338 | JGI IMG/M metagenome (GOLD analysis project Ga0099828, IMG submission 79338) | Vadose zone soil microbial communities from the Eel River Critical Zone Observatory, Northern California, USA - CZOApr15con2H1.8 metaG | ecosystem: Environmental > Terrestrial > Soil > Vadose...
CCGCGCTCTCCTCTACATCGCGTGTCTGTACCCGCTCGTTCGGATGCTCCACACTTCCCGGCGGGAGTCGGCCTTGGCTGCGGCGCTCTTTTCGGCTTGCTGGACAACCGCCTTGCTGTTGCCGAATCCGTTGATGCCCGCCAGTGTTGCGCGCAGCCACTTTTGGGAGACGCTGGGCTTCAGCTTGGTCTTCGGCGCCCTGGCAGGCTGGCTCCTGTGCTTGACTGCGCGCGCACCGCAAGGGGAACCGACCTAACAGCCAGATCGGTGGCTTCACTCGATTGCGTCCAGCCTGTTGGAAATGCCGGACCTACTTCCATAGAGCCCAGAAACCGCGTTCTGGCCCGCGTTTCATTAGCGGGAAAGGAGCAACACCGGCATTGGCGCACCATGGCAAACCATGCACACGCAAATCATTACCATAAGTAAGCAATGAACAAGTTGTGTTATTCTTGAGTTCCAGCTGCAATTCCCCTGAATCACTGCAACTTACCCAGCACCTTCAATCGCAGGAGGAGAAATGCGCAATTTGTTCATTCTGGCAGCACTGGTCCTGTTCCTCGCGGCTCCCGCCATGGCACAAGAAACGCCGGCAGCCGAGTTGTTTGGAGGTTACGAGTATCTGCATCTCAACCCGGGCGGCACAGGCTGCCACGGGTTCGACGGCAACATCGCCTATAACCTGAACAACTGGTTTGGCGCGGTTGGTGACTTTGGCGTTTGCAAGGAAACTGGTCTGCCATCGGGCGTGAGCGCCCATGACGTCAACTATCTGTTTGGTCCGAGGGTGAGTTACCGGGCATACGGATCGTTGACCCCCTTCGCCCAAGTGCTCTTCGGCGGGCAACACGTGGGGACTAACGTGTTGGGCAGCGCGAATAGCTTTGCGATGACCATCGGAGGCGGCGCGGACTACAAGTTCACCGAGCACGTTTCCTTCCGGGGCCAAGTCGAATATCTATACACGCACTTCGGCGGCATGAGGCAGAACAACGCGCGAATCGAAGCCGGTATCGTGTATCGCTGGGGAGGCCGATAGCTCGCTGTCGCGCCAGGGTCCAGTACTACAAAGGAATGGGCCCTGACGCCGATTCCAGGAAAAAGGCGAGGGCCCTTTACGGGCCAGTCGCGGTTGCGACTACTGCAAAGAAAAAGGCCGGAGGAATTTTCCTCCGGCCTTCCTCCCTAAATCGAGGGGTTGTTTCGATTTATCCTTTGGTGATCTGGTTCGGAAGCATGTTCCAGAACCAAATCGCAAGGATTCCGTAATACACGGCCACTACCCCCACGCCCACCGCGAACGTGCTGGCCGTCTTTCCAAGTCCTGAATATTCTTTCTTCCAGTGCCGCGCGCAGAAAACGATCATCAGCACAGAAAGCAGAGCAGAAATCGCGGCGATGAAGCTAACATCGTTGGTCAGCCCTTCGCCGCGCGTCAAGCGCAACACCTGCCGCGCTGCGCCACCCAGCAAGCCGGTGGAGAAAACCATGCCCAACCACACGGCCGGGGCCAGCATGCCGATCATGTACGCCCAGCGATCCTCCATGTAAAACAGCAGGATCAGGACCGCGATGTAAATAATGGTCTGATAGAGATGAAGCAGAAAAAACTGCGGCTCCAGGTGAGTCAACGCCAGGAAACAAATGATTTGCGCACCGGCGACGGTGGCGATATCCCGATAAGGTCTCATAGGTTTCCCCCGATCTTTAGGGAGTCGGCGGCATTCGCTCTAGCCTGGACACTGCCCAGCAGAAAAGGTCACGGACGGAATTGGTGCGCCGCCGAACTCCGACAAGTGATAGGCAACCGGTTTGCCATGCTTGGGTGAGGGCTATGTGCTTGATTCAGAAAGTGATAGAAGGACGAAGGGCCTGGTCAAAGCGCTGGAAGTGCGCGAAATCACACGTGTAAAGCGCTCAATTCCGCACTGACATGGTGGGCGGGCACCAAGCACAGGAGGCTGGGACAATTCGAACGGGGCAAGGCCCAAACGTGGTCACTTGAGGGATTCAAGGACGCGGAGAAAGCGCCGGCCGTCCTGAGCGACAAATTCAATGCTGGTTTCGTCAACGAATTTCGTGCTGTTTCGAAAGACGGTGTCGTAAATCTTGCTGTCAATTCCGTCGAAGACGACACGATCGCGGTCTCCCACGGCACCGTAAACCTCGTAGAAGTAGTGCGTCCCGTCGGCGCCGAAGCGAAAATGACTCAGGTCATTCGAATCATACTCAGGGCCAGCTTTTCCGTCGATGACCATGCGACGCAACGCGCGGCGCGTGCGTCCTTCCTTGAACTGGTTGCCGCCACGAACGATTTCGTAGGCAAGATGAGATCCGTCTTTGTTCATGGACATCGTCTCGACAAAACTCACTTCGCGCTTGCCGGGAAAACTGGGACCAGGAACCTGGTCGCGAACTTCGACGAATGACTCGCCCTTCTTTCCCAAGTAAGCGAGGTGCTTGCCGTCTCCAGAAACCACAATGGAGCTGACGATATCTTCAAAGTTCGGACCGGGCACGCTGTCAACGTAAACGGTGACGTTGCCTTCGCCCTGGCGGCCGGCGTAGACAAGCTTGTCGTCCGGAGTGTATTGCACATCCGAGACACCGTGAAAATCCGGGTAGAGGTGACGCGGGCCGGTGGCGATCTGCTGGCTCGCGCCGAATAATCCCTGCCAGCCGCCGCCGAATCCTTTTCCTTCATAACTTCCTGCAGTGCGGCCATCGATAACAACCACGCCGTGGGTCTTGGTCTTCTTGAACCCCGACTGGGCCTCGGTGCCCCCGTAGGCGTAGTGCTTACCATCGCTCGAGAAATCGAGATAGCCAATCACATCGAGCGACGGACCGGGGGTTCCGTTCACGACCCAGGTCCAGTCACTCTTGAATTGAGCGGCCACGACGGTGCCGTTACCGTCAGGCGAGAAGCGCCAGTAGGCGAAGTCGTCCATTTCCGGACCTGATTCCTTATTGTCCAGGACCATAATCCATTTCTTTTTTCGTTTGCCGAAGTAAACGCAGTGGTCCCCGTCGGTGTTGAAGCCGGGAGCGGAAATGTCCTCAAATTCAGGTCCAATTTCCTCTTCGTTGACGACCAAACGACATTTTTTCTCCACGCACGTTCCAACCGCGAAGAATTTTCCATTGGCGCTGAGAGTAGGGGCAGTCATTTTTCCGTATTCGCGAGAGTGGTCTGCGCCATCGACAACGAGCACCCATTTCGATTGACGCTTGGCGATGAAGGCCACATGCTGCTCGTCCTTGCTGAACTCCAAATACTTCACATCATCGTAGGTACCGCCGATCTGCTTTCCATCCAGACGGACGGTCTTCTTGCCACCGGCCTTCTCCACCCAGGCCAAATGGTTTTCGCTGCTCCGCGCGCCAGCCAGTTCGGCGCCGGGCGAGATCTCGCCTACGAGCTCTTCTTTCACCTGAGATTGTGGAAACAGAGGAGGTCCGGATTGAGGCGTATTCTGGTTCGTGGGCAGAGGCACCAGCGGCCCTTCTGGAGCGCTTTGAGCGCGACCATTTTCGCTGAGGAGCGGTATGGCCAAGAGGGCCAATACGAAGAGCGCGACATCGCAAGGCTCAGTAAATTTGCGCATAGGCCTCCTGACCAGGCCTGAGGCCATCTAGGGATTTCCATCATTCGAACAGATTAGAGCGCTCTTCGCAAGGGAAGCGTGATGAACTCCACCAGCAACGGTGATTGGAATTTGCGAGCGAGTGTCCTAGACTCTGGCGCATGGATGTCGACTGGTTGAGAGAGTTGTGCCTGTCGTTTGCGGGCACCACGGAACAGATTCAGTGGGGCTACGACCTGGTATTTAAAGTGGGCGGAAAAATGTTTGCGGTCACTCCGCTGGAGCCTGCGCCGGTGTGCCTCTCGTTCAAGGCTTCGCCGGAAAACTTTGCGGAACTGACGGAACGGCAGAACATTATTCCCGCGCCGTACATGGCGCGCGCGCAATGGGTGGCGTTGCAGACGCGCGAGGCCTTGACACGCGACGAGCTGACGCGGCTGCTGCAAGAATCCTACGAAATAGTGCTGGCGAAACTGCCGAGGAAAACGCAGGAAATGATCTCGGGTTCGCGGACTAGCGCGGGCCGAGCCGGAAACAAAAAGACGCCAATCAGCAAAATGCGGAGAAAGAAAGCGCTGAAGAAAAAGGCGGCGAAAGAAAAGAGAGCGCGCGGACGTTGATTTAAGAAGAGAAGAGCAGGATCCGGAAAAACAGATTCCTTAGGCCTGAAGGCCTGAGCTAGAGCTCGGAATGACAATTGGACGAGACACGGGAGATCATTTTGTTGAGGTGTTTTATGTCCACAAGGATGATGCTGGTCATTGCTTCGTTAACGCTTGGGAGTGCATGGATGCTTCGTGATGCGGATGCAAAACCTGCCGGAAGTGGGTTGCTGGTGGTGGCCAATCAGAAGGAGCACACGGTGCTCGTTGTGGACCCCAACGAGCGGCGCGAGTTGGCAAAGGTCGTCGTTGGGGTGAATGGCCACGAAGTGATGGTTTCGAAAGACGGGCGGTTTGCGTACGTTCCCATTTACGGCAATTCCGGGGTGGGCAGGCCTGGGACCAATGGCAGCACCATCGATGTGGTCGACCTGCAGGAGCGGAAGCTCGCGGGCATCATCGATCTCGGCAAACCCCTGCGGCCGCACCGCGCGGAATGGGGACCGGACGGTTTGCTCTATGTGACTGCCGAGCTTGCCAATGCGGTTGATGTTGTTGACCCAAAGACGCGCAAAGTGGTCGCAGAGATTCCCACGGGGCAGAAAGAATCGCACATGCTGGTGATTTCTCCGGATGGCCAGCGGGCGTACACGGCGAACGTGGGCGCGGGCAGCGTGAGCGTACTGGATCTGGCGAAGCGTAGTCTTATTACCACCATCCCTGTCGCGAAGGTGGTGCAGCGCATTTCGATGTCGCCTGATGGCCGACGAGTCTTCACGCACGATCAGGATGCGCCGCGAATCGCAGTTATAGATACTGCTATGGACAAGATCGTGGATTGGATTGCGGTGCCAACACCGGTCTATGCGTCCGAGCCGACACCGGACGGCCGATGGCTTTTGGCGTTGAACCGAACCGATGCTCTGTACGTGATTGACCTGCAATCGCTCAAGGTAGCGCGCACGCTGAAAATCTCCCAAGGAGCGTCGGAAATCCTGATTCGGCCGGGAGGAGACGTTGCGTACATCAGCGGAACGGGTGCGGGAAAGATCGATGTGCTCAACCTGTATTCGTGGGAACTGGAGAAGTCGATTGAGCTGACGCCGGGCGTGGATGGGCTGGCGTGGGTGGCTAGTAAGGGAAAGTAGGATACAGAGAATCGGTACGGAGGAAGAATGAGAATTGGTCGAACATCTTTTGTATTGGTGCTGTTTCTCGCGGCGGCATCGGTTTGCGCGCAAACGAAGGATACCTCACAGGCAGCGCCAAAGAAGAAAGCGCAAGTCCTGGTGCTTGGCACATTCCATATGGCTAATCCCGGGCGGGATATGTTCAATCTGCAGGTCGATGATGTGCTGGCTCCCAAGCGGCAGAAGGAAATCAGCGATTTGACAGGGGCGCTAAAGAGATTTCAGCCGACGAAGATCGCTGTCGAGGCACCGGTGGGGAGCGAAAAAATCCAAAAACAATATGAGGAGTACATCGCAGAAAAATATTCTCTGACGAGAAATGAAACCGAGCAGATCGGCTACCGGCTGGCGAAGGAACTGGGACACAAACGGGTGTATGGCATCGACATTCAAGGCGACTTCCCCTTTGATCCAATCGCGCAGTTCGCAAAGAAGAATGGGAGAGAAGAGCAACTGAACGGGCTCATCTCGCAGGTGCCGAAGGAAATCGAAACGATGTCCGCAATTCTGAAGAAGGGCACGATCACGGATTTATTGCGCTACATCAACCAGGACGAGCATGTGAGACAGGACCATTACTTCTATATGAGCCTGGCGCAGTTCGCGGGGAACGGCGAATATCCGGGGCCGGATCTGCTGGCAGCGTGGTATCAACGTAACATTCGCATTTACAGCAATCTGCGCATGGTCATCGATTCGCCGGACGATCGCGTGCTGGTCATTTACGGCTCGGGGCACTTGTTCTGGCTGCAACGCGATGTTCTGGATTCGGCAGACCTGGAACTGGCGCGCTTCGGCGATTACGCTAAATAGTAGATGACGACACGATATTACTGATGAGTGAAAATCCGGGACTATAATGATGGCAAATGAAAACCGGCAAAGGCCGCCCCAAAACAAATAAAGTTCCGCGCGGCGATCATTCGAGGCAGGCGAATCTGCGGAGTTTCCGGAAAATTGCAGAAAGCTTGGCGGAGATCGGGAAAGGGTTTTATGCGCGGGGATGGGTGTTGGGCACGAGTGGAAACTTCAGCGCGGTGGTTTCCCGGGAGCCGCTGCGCCTGGCCGTCACTTCAACGGGATTGGACAAGGGCAGCTTGACGCCCATGCAGTTTCTGGAGATTGACGATCAGGCGAATGTGACACGCGGCGACGGGCGGCCGTCGGCGGAAGCGCTGTTGCATCTGGCGATCATCCGGGAACTGGATGCGGGCGCAGTACTGCACACGCACTCGGTGTGGAGCACGGTGCTCTCCGGCTCGCACGCGCGGCACGGCGGCATTGCTCTCGAAGGATACGAAATGCTGAAGGGACTGGCGGGCGTTCGGACGCACCAGCACCGCGAGTGGCTGCCGATCCTGGAGAATTCGCAGGATATGGCAGAACTGGCGGACCGCGTTTCGAAAACGCTGCAACAGAGCCCCGGCATTCACGGATTTCTTTTGAAAGAGCATGGGCTTTATACTTGGGGAGTGAGCCTGGACGAAGCCAAGCGACACGTGGAGATTTTGGAGTTTTTGATGGAAGTTTTGGTCCGCTCCGGCGCGGCGCACAGTGCGTGATTGCCGGAGAGACCTAACGGGAGGAGATTGCAGTGGCTGTGCTGAAAATCCCGGATGAAGAACGCTCGATCCGCGAACAGGGCGAAGTGCGAGACTACCTTGCGGGAATCGGCATCGAGTACGAACGCTGGGAATCTCCTGGCGACTTGCCGAGCGATGCGTCCGCGGAACAAATCTTGAGTGCCTACGGCCGGCAGATTGAAGAGTTGAAGCGCCGGGGCGGGTACGTTACGGCAGACGTGATTGATGTGAATCCGGACACTCCAGGGCTGGATGCGATGCTATCGAGATTCAACATCGAGCATCGCCACGATGAGGACGAAGTGCGTTACATCATCGCGGGGCGCGGACTTTTCCATATCCATCCGCCGCAAGGGCCGGTGGTGGCGATTGAGGTCGAAGCCGGCGACTTGATTCGCGTGCCGCGAGGCACGCTGCACTGGTTTGATCTCTGCGGGGACCGGCGGATTCGCGCGATCCGCTTGTTCCAGGACAAGTCCGGCTGGACACCGCACTATACGGGCAGCGGTGTGGACCGGAATTACGAGCCCGTTTGCTGGGGGCCAAGATACATTCCGCCGCAACTCGCGGCGAAGTAGAGCGCGTGGCTCTTTTCGACGAAGCGCAAGTCCGCGTGATTCTTCTGGATATTGAGGGAACGACCACACCGGTCGATTTCGTTAATAAGACGCTTTTCCCCTACGCAAGCCGCAAGCTGGAATCCTTTCTTCGCGAAAATTCTGCGAATCCGGAGATTAGCGCGCTGATTGAGGTTTTGCGCGCGCAGCATGAACTCGATGAACGCGATGGGCTGAAGCCACCGAGCTGGCGCGACGATTCCGAAGAAGAGCGCCTGCGTTCGAGTGCGGCGCATGGCCAATGGCTGATCGCGAGAGACAGTAAGTGCACGGCGCTCAAGTCACTCCAGGGAAAAATCTGGCAGCAGGGTTATGCGAGCGGAGAATTGAAAGGGGAAGTGTATCCCGATGTGCCGCCGGCGTTCGAGCGGTGGAAGCGAAAGGGAAAAATCATCAGCATGTATTCTTCCGGGAGCGTGCTAGCGCAACAACTCCTTTTCAGGAGCATTCCCGCGGGGGACCTGACGCGGTACATTGCGAATTTCTTCGACAGCCGAGTGGGGGCGAAGACGGAAGCGGAAAGCTACCGAAAAATCGCGGCTTTCTTTTCCTACGAGCCGGGACGGTTTCTGTTCCTTTCCGATTCCGCCAAGGAAACGGAGGCGGCTCAGTTGGCGGGGATGCAGGCCCTGCTATGCGAACGCGGTCCTCATGCCACTGCGCCGCCGGGCGCGCAGAAAGTGATTCATGATTTCGAGGGAGTTTTTCCGGATTAGCGCGCAATTCACACAAAGGTCCGCGAGCATCTTTCCAAGGCAACAAGGAACCTCTGCAAGGGAGTGTCGGCTGCCAAGCTTGGGCGCAGCATGCTGCGCCCCTACAACTGCAGGAACCTGCAATTTTAGCAAACAGGACAATTCGAATTGAGAGGCGCTTTAGGAGTACCCCTTTCTACCCTATAATTTAGTGGAAATTAACTCGGTGAAGGAGCACTTCCGCCATGATCAAGTTCGCCGGGATCGTTGCCACGGGCATAGGACTGTTACTGGCTTCCTTCGGGCAGAAGCGAGATCCCGCGCGCGAGGCGCGTGAAGCTTGCATTCTGCGCTGTGTCACTCAGCCCGCAGACCCCGAACTGCACCGGCAGGAGATCGTCAGCCTCGAAAGAGAAGCGGCGCGCGCCATCCAGCAGAACAGCGGCACTTTTTTCCGGCGCGTGTACAGCGAAGACTTCGCAGGCACGCTTTCCCGCGGCCAGCAAGTGAACAAAGCCCAGTGGATTGCGGTCATCGAGTCATCTGGGGTCAAGTATGAATCCTTTAGCACCTCGGACATCAAGGTTCAACTCTATGAGGAGATGGCCATCGCCACGTGCCTTTGGTCCTCGAGGAGCATCAGCAAAGGCCAGCACATCGGCCACCAGATGCGCGCCATCCATGTCTACCTGAACGGTGCGGGTGGCTGGCATGTGGTGACCGGCCAGATCACCAGCTTGCCTCCGGATGCGCAGCAGCCGCTGTAAGGGTTCTGAAATCTTTGTGCGGGGATTTGCGGGGATTGCATTGACGCTCCTGGGGGCGAATGTTAGGCTCGCCCTTCGCCTTCCACACGCATGCGCACCGTAGACCTGATCCGCAAGAAACGTGATTCCGGGGAACTCTCCCGCGAAGAGATTGCGTTTCTCGTGTCCGGCTACACACGAGGCGACATTCCCGATTATCAAATGGCCGCGTGGCTGATGGCCGTTTGGATTCGCGGAATGAACCGATCGGAACTTGTGGCCCTCACCGAAGTGATGCTGTATTCCGGCCAGGTGCTCACTCACGCCGATATTCCCGGGAAAAAAGTGGACAAGCATTCGACGGGGGGAGTGGGAGACAAGACTTCGCTGATTCTAGCGCCTATCGTAGCTGCCGGCGGCCTCACGGTCCCGATGATCAGCGGCCGCGGGCTGGGACACACCGGAGGCACGCTCGACAAGCTCGAAGCCATCCCGGGCTTCAACGTGAACCTTTCTCTCGAGGAATTCCGCCACGTTCTTCGCGAATGTGGTATGGCTTTGATCGGGCAAACCGCGGAAATCGCGCCGGCGGACAAGAAAATCTACGCGCTACGGGATGTGACGTCGACGGTTGAGAACATCGGACTCATCTGTGCTTCGATCATGAGCAAGAAACTGGCGGAAGGCATTGACGCGTTAGTTCTAGATGTGAAAACGGGCTCGGGCGCGTTCATGAAGAAAGAGGAAGATTCCATTCGTCTCGCCGAGGTAATGGTCGAAACCGGGAAGCGCATGGGCAAAAAGGTGGTGGCACTCATTACCGGAATGGATGAACCGCTCGGGCGAATGGCAGGGCATTCCAACGAAGTGTTCGAGTGCGTGGAAGTGCTCAAGGGTCGCGGACCTGCCGACCTTTGCGACCTGAGCCTAGAACTCCCCGAATGGATGTTCTATTTGGGTGAAAGAACCAAGAGCGTGGAAGAAGGCAGGCACCTTGCGGAAAGGATGGTCGTCACGGGCCAAGCGCTCGAAAAATTGAGAGAGGGGATTC
>Ga0099828_10004283_pt1 | contig 10071 bp, 7 predicted proteins | sample CZO8metaG_2_FD_79338 | JGI IMG/M metagenome (GOLD analysis project Ga0099828, IMG submission 79338) | Vadose zone soil microbial communities from the Eel River Critical Zone Observatory, Northern California, USA - CZOApr15con2H1.8 metaG | ecosystem: Environmental > Terrestrial > Soil > Vadose...
GTGCAACTCGACGAATCTCTCCGCCGCCTCCAGACCGACCACATCGATCTTCTCCAATTCCACGAAATCATTCGCATGACCGACCCGGAGCGCATCTTCGCCCCCGCCGGTGGAATGGAAGCCGTTCTCGAAGCGAAAAAGGCCGGCAAAGTCCGTTACATCGGTTTCACCGGCCACAAAAATCCGAACATGCATCTCAAAATGCTCGAGACCGCCGCCGCCCGTCAATTTCATTTCGACGCCGTCCAGATGCCCCTCAACGCCATGGACGCCCACTACGAAAGTTTCGAGAGAAAAGTGCTGCCCGTGCTCGTGAAAAACGAAATTGGCGTCCTCGGCATGAAGCCTATGGGTGCTGGACTCTTGCTTAAGAGCAATACGGTCTCTGCTGTCGAGTGTCTCCGCTACGCCATGAGCTTGCCCACCAGTGTGGTCATCACCGGTTGCGAATCCCTCGCCAATCTGCACCAGGCTCTCGACGTCGCGCGAAACTTCAAGCCGCTGACCACCGCCGAATCCGCCGCGCTTCTTGCCAAGACAGAGCAAGCCGCTCGCGAAGGTCAGTTTGAAGGCTACAAGACCACCAACAACTTCGACGGCACCATCCACAATCCCCAGTGGCTCGGCTAGCCGGATGGTTCCGGCGTAAGTGACGGATGCAATGAGTGTTTGTGTGCTGCAGAATTGTCCAGCTAGGAATCCTATCCTTACGCGGAAACGGATACAGTCTTGCGCGGATACTTCTTCGCGATGTAGTTGTCCACGAGCGCCTGAAACGCCACCGCCAGCTCGTCGTACGTCCCTTCGAGCGTGACGTCTTTCTGCCCATCAATATACACAGGGCAGCGCGGCGCTTCGCCCGTGCCCGGCAGGCTGATCCCAATATTCGCGGCCTTCGATTCGCCCGGGCCGTTCACGATGCAGCCCATCACCGCCAGCGTCATCTCTTCCACGCCTTCATACTGCGTCTTCCAGATGGGCATCATGTCCCGGATGTAACCTTGGACGCTTTCCGCCAATTCCTGAAACGTCGTGCTCGTGGTTCGGCCGCAGCCGGGACACGCCGTCACGCTGGGCGCAAACGAACGCAGCCCCAGCGCCTGAAGCAATTCGCATGCGGCGTAAACTTCCTCGCGCCGGTCGCCGCCCGGTTTAGGCGTAAGCGAAATTCGAATCGTGTCCCCGATTCCTTCATAGAGCAAAATCCCGAGCGACGCCGCCGACCAAATCTGCCCCTTCATCCCCATCCCGGCTTCCGTGAGCCCAAGATGCAAAGGCTGTTCCGTTTTCGCCGACAAATCCCTGTACACCGTAATCAGATCCCGCGGCCGCGAAGTTTTGCACGAAATAATAATTTGGTCGTGCCGCAGCCCGGATTCCAGCGCCAACTCAGTGGATTCCAGCGCGGAAATCACCATGCAATCGTTGATAATCTCTTCGGACTCTTTCCCCATATTCTTGTCCGTGTTCTCCTGCATTTTGCGCATCACCAGCTCTTGATTGAGCGAGCCGCCATTCACGCCGATTCGAACGGGCTTGCCATTGTCGCGCGCAATCTTGCAAATCGTGGAAAACTGCTCGTCCCGCCGTTGCCCCGCGCCCACATTCCCGGGATTGATCCGGTACTTGTCCAGCGCCTTCGCGCATTCCGGATATTTCGTCAGCAGCACGTGCCCGTTATAGTGAAAGTCCCCGATGATCGGCGCGATGCAGCCCGCGTCCAGCATCCGCTTCTTGATTTCCGGCACCGCCGCCGCCGCTTCTGGCACGTTGACCGTCCACCGCACGATCTCCGAACCCGCCTCCGCCAGCTCCAGCGTTTGCTTCAGCGTCGTCCCGATGTCCGCCGTGTCCGTGTTTGTCATGGACTGCACGACGATGGGCGCTCCTCCGCCCACGCGCACGTGTCCCACCTTCACGCCATACGTCTTGCGGCGCGGATGCCGGCTGGCCGTCGCGTCAAATCCTTCAATCTGTGTAAGCATTCCTCTTAATTCTAACTTGATTTGGCCCTCCCGCGAAATCGTGTGTGCACACCCATGGCGGCTCAGCATGAACGAATCGCCGTTGTGCCCTGCGAATGACTGCGGGACTTCTCAGTTACGCCGACGCCGTGGAGATGGCGCCCTTGAAGAACGCGAGCAAGTCGGCGTTAATGGTGTCGGCCTCAGTCGTGGGCATGCCGTGCGGAAAGCCCTTGTAGGTTTTCAATGTGCTATTCTTCAGCAACTTTGCCGACAGCGGTCCCGAATCGGCATAAGGCACGATCTGGTCGTCATCGCCATGCATCACCAGGACCGGCACAGTGATCTTCTTCAGGTCCTCGGTGAAGTCCGTCTGAGAGAAGGCGACGATGCCGTCATAATGCGCCTTTGCGCCTCCCATCATGCCTTGGCGCCACCAATTCCAGATCACCGCCTGAGACGGTTTCGCCCCAGGCCGGTTGTAACCATAGAACGGTCCAGCTGGCAAATCGTAATAGAACTGGGCTCGGCTTGCAGCCAGCTGCGCCTGCAACCCGTCAAACACCTCTTTAGGCAGCCCGCCCGGATTGGCCGCCGTCTTTACCATCAGCGGCGGCACCGCGCTGATGATCACCGCTTTTGCCACGCGGCTTTCGCCGTGGCGCGCCAAGTAGTGCACCACTTCGCCGCCGCCGGTCGAGTGGCCGACATGCACCGCCCCCTTAAGGTCGAGATGTGCGGTCAGCGCCGCCAGGTCGTCGGCGTAATGATCCATGTCATGGCCGCCACCGGTCTGGGAGGAACGGCCATGTCCGCGCCGGTCGTGGGCTATGACGCGATAGCCGTGGTTGAGGAAGAACAGCATCTGCGTGTCCCAATCATCGGCCGACAGCGGCCAGCCGTGCGAGAAAACAATCGGTTGGCCTGTTCCCCAGTCCTTGTAGTAGATCTGCGTGCCGTCTTTCGTTGTGATCGTGCTCATAACATGTCCTCCTTGCTTACCGTTCTCTCAAGCTGTTCGCACAGCTTCACTGCGAAACTTGATTGCCGCGCCAATCCCCAGCACGACGAAGAGCGCCATACACACGAGGTGCGCAACCAAAAAAAGCGGCTCGGACCCCGTCGGCGCCACGGCCTTCAGTGCCGGCACCTTCATGAAAAGCTGCGCGATCAATACGAACACATTCAAATACAGCGCAATCACCGCGCTGATCGCGTAACCACGGCGCCAGCCCCCGGCGAGTTGCCGCACGTAGCGCGCAAAAATGGCAATCGGCAGCACTACCAGCGACACGATGCCGACCCCGTGCGATGGCAAGAACTTGTGGAACGGGAAAAGGAAGCCAGTCACGCTCGTTAGCACCGTGGTCACCAGAAACAGCGCGGTCCAACCGTCGAGCCGTTTCCCGCTGAGGAGCCCGAACACCACCACCAATCCCGACAAGATCCCGATCAAACTCAGCACTACGTGCACGAAGGTGAATGTCGTCATTCCCAAGATCATGAGCTTCCCCTCTCGTTGGAAAAGTTTGGATGATCCTGCCGAACGAGAAGATACTACTCATCGCATCCCCGCGCAATTTTTCGGCGAGGACTTTTTTCCGGCGTTTTGGGCCGGATCGAGCCTTTTTCGGAGTCCTGAACGCCTTACTCCAGCGTTCAGGATTGACCCCCTTGCCCCATTCCATCCTCCGTCTTTTCCGTCGCCGCTCCCACACAGCCGTGTGTGTGCCCCAACACGGACGAACTCCGCGATCCATCTCTCCTGCTTCCGCTAAGTCCTTGATCAACTAATACTTGAAATAATCCATTCTACAAATCTCTCCTGGTGCGCTTCTTGCACTCCGATACATGCGGCTCATCGAGCAGGGGAGGAAACCATGTCACGGCCTTTTGGGAATTGCCTCAAAATGTATGCCAGCAGACGGTTCGTACTTACGTTCCTGGCGATCACCACCATCCTTGCCGCATCGGTCTCCGGTGGCCAAGGCGGCCAGGACGACAAGGCCGCGCCGTGTGCCAGCGAAGGAGCGTTGCTTTACCGCTCGCCCAGCTCCGGCCGTTACGAGAGCGTGCCCCTGGTCCATACCGACGTCGCGCTCGACGTGCGCGGCCTCGTTGCCGCTGCGACCGTCACGCAGCAGTACGTGAATTCCAGCACCGAGCCCATCGAAGCCGTCTATGTCTTCCCCCTTCCGCACGATGCCGCCGTCTACGACATGGAAATCCGCATCGGCAATCGTCTGATCCGCAGCGTGATCCGCGAACGCGAAGAAGCCAAACGCGTCTACGAATCTGCTAAGTCCGAGGGCAAGCGCGCCGCTTTAGTGGAAGAGGAGCGCCCCAATATTTTCACCTCGTCCGTAGCGAACCTCATTCCCGGCGATCACGTGGACGTCCGCCTGCGCTACGTCCAGCCGTTACTCTGGGAAGATGGGCGCGTGCGTCTGGTTTTCCCGATGGTCGTGGGCCCGCGCTACATTCCCGGAACACAAGCCATCAGTCACAACGGAACCGGATGGGCCCCGGACACCGACGCCGCCCCCGACGCTTCCCGTATCACGCCCATCGTCCAGCATCCGGAAAGCCGCCCCGCCCACGACATTTCACTCGTCGTCGATCTCGACTCCGGCCTCGAGGCCGCCTCCATCAAATCCATTTCCCACGAGATCACCGTGCGCCGGCTGGCCGACGGTCGCCAGCGCATCGAACTCGCCCACGGCGCCACGCTCCCCAACAAAGATTTTGTTCTCGAAGTCCAGCAGCCCGAAACCGCGCAGCCCAGGGCCGCGCTTTTTCTCTCTCCTGCGAGCGACTCCGGTGAAACCCATTTTCTCCTGGCCGCTTATCCGCCCTCCGTGCAGCCTGCCAAGCGCCTGCCCGTGGAAATGCTTTACATGATTGACGTTTCCGGCTCCATGGCCGGCACTTCCATTCAGCAGGCCCGGGAAGCCCTCCTTCAGGCTCTCGACCGGCTCGGCCCCAGCGATCGCTTCGGTATCCTCGCGTTCAGCAGCGGCTACCATGAATTCGCCTCCGAGCCGCTGACCGCCACCGCGGAAAATCTCGCCGCCGCGCGTCGTTTCGTCCAGCACCTGGAAGCCGGTGGCGGCACCGAGATGCTTCCCGCGCTCCTCCACTTGATGCGCAAGCCTGAAATCCCGGGCTACCTGCGCCACATTGTCCTCCTGACGGACGGCGATCTCGGCAACGAAGAGGAAATCTTCGCGGCGCTGCGGCAATGTCTGGGCGGCGCGCGCCTCTACACCGTCGCCATTGGTAGCGCTCCCAATTTTTTCCTCGCCACCAAGATGGCGCAATTCGGCCGCGGAACTTTCACGCACATCGCCGATATCGGCGAGATTCGTGAACAGATGGGCCGGTTGCTCGAATCCCTCGAGAATCCCGTGCTCACCGACGTGAAGCTGTCCTTCGAAGGAGTTGAGGTGGCCGAGCTTTACCCGGAACGTCCGCCCGATCTTTTCCTCCGGCAACCTCTGCTGATCTTCGGCCGCATTTCGCAAGGTCATAAGGGCAAACTTCGCATTACGGCTCGCTCCGGCAGCGATCCTTACGAGACCAGCATTGCGTTCGATGCTTCGAAAGCATCATTCCATCCCGGCATCACCACTCTCTGGGCCCGCCAGCGCGTCGAGGAATTCATGGACCGCTGGCGCCGCTCCGACGAGAACGCCAGGGCCGAAGTTCGCTCGACTCTAGTCGCCCATGCCATCCGCTATCGGCTGGTCACACGTTTTACTTCACTCGTCGCCGTCGAGGAAATTGTGGCGAACCCGAGCGGCCAATCCAGCACAGTTCCGGTGCCCACGCAATTGCCCGCCGGTTGGCAACTGGACAAAGTCTTCGGCGCGCCGGCCACCGGCACTGCCGACGCCTTTCTCGAAGCTCTCGGCATCGCGCTTCTTCTCGCAGGCATTGTCCTGCTCTGCCTCATCCGCAGGGTTGGAGCACTCTCGTGAAACTCTTGCGGGTTTTGCTTCTTCTGCTCCTGATCGCTGGAGGCTGCCTCACAAGTCGCGCCCTGTACTTGCACGCTAAGGCCGAGCTTGCAGGTATCTTGATCCGCCGCGCGTGGCAAGAAACCGTGAAAAATGGCGAGCCTCGCCCGCCGTGGCCATGGGCGGACACTCACCCGGTTGCACATCTACGAATCCCGCGCTTGGGTTACGACGAAATTGTTTTGGATGCTGCGACGCCGCGAACGCTGGCGTTCGGCCCCGCACGCCTCCTCAGTGGCGCTGCTTTGGGAGAGCCCGGAAATCTCGTGCTCGCAGGCCACCGCACAAGTTGGTTCCGGCCCATCGAAGCCCTCGCCGCAGGCGACTCGATGGAACTCGAGTGGTTCGACGTTCGGCGCGGCCGCTTGCTCGAACGCACCTACACAGTAACTGCCATTCGCGTAGTCCTCCCGCAAGAAGTAAGTTTGCTCGCGCCTACATCGGATGATGCGCTCACGCTGATAACCTGCTACCCATTTGGACGCAGCCCGCACTCCCCGCAGCGCTTCGTAGTCCGTGCCTCACCGACGGGACCAAGCCGCTCATTGCAAATCTCCGCCGCCACGCAATTCCCATTCACGTCCTTCGCCCACATTCTTACTGCCATCCATCGCCACGCATTCGTCGAATAGCCTCACCATTGATAGGTTGTCGCGTCGCGTATATCATTCCCGCTGGAGCGCGCAATGAGAATACTCAAATGCGTTTTCATAGCGGCAGCGCTTATCCTGGCCTGCTTATCCGCAAGTGTACTGTGCGCCCAAACCTCTCGCTGGCCGGAACAGAAGGCCAACGCCTGGTACGCGCAACAGCCATGGCTCGTGGGAAGCAACTACGTCCCCAAATCGGCCATCAACCAGTTGGAGATGTGGCAGGAGGCCACCTTCAATCCCGAAGAGATTGAGAAGGAATTCACCTGGGCCGAAGCGATGGGCATGAACACCATGCGCGTCTTTCTGCACGACCTGCTCTGGCAGCAGGATGCCGCCGGTTTTCAGAAACGCATCGACCGCTTCTTGACGATTGCTTCGCGGCATCACATTCGTCCGATGTTCGTGCTTTTCGATTCCTGCTGGGATCCGTTGCCTCATCTAGGCCCGCAGCATCCGCCGATTCCAGGAGTTCACAATTCCGGCTGGGTACAAAGTCCCGGTGCGAAGGCACTGGGAGACACAAATGAATATCCGCGGCTGAAGGCCTATGTACTCGGCGTGGTCGCAGCCTTCGCGAAGGACGACCGCATTCTTGCATGGGACGTGTGGAACGAGCCCGGCTCCGATAACCTCGGCAGCTATCCGAAAGAGGAATTGAAAGACAAGCCCGCCCGTGTGACGGCTCTATTGCCCCAGGTGTTCGCCTGGGCGCGAGCGGCCAATCCCGTGCAGCCGCTCACCAGCGGAGTATGGGCCGTGGACACTTCGCCGGACGGAGCAAACCTCGGGGAACTCCAGCAGATGCAGCTCCGCGAATCCGACATCGTCACGTTTCATAATTACAGCTGGCCGGAGTACTTCAAGAGCCAGGTGGCGTGGCTCAAGAAATACAACCGTCCCGTGATTTGCACCGAATACATGGCGCGTTCCGTGGGCAGCACCTTTGACACGGTGTTGCCGATCGCCAGGCAGGAACGCGTCGGGGCCATCAATTGGGGATTCGTCGCCGGCAAAACGCAAACTTATTTACCGTGGGACTCCTGGGAGCATCCCTACGTTCTCAGCCAGCCATCGGTGTGGTTTCACGAGGTGCTCCGTCCCGACGGAACACCCTATCGCCAGGCCGAGGTGGATTTGATCCGTCAGCTCACTGGAAAGCCATAGGATTTTAGAATCATGCTGGACGGGGCGATTCCCCTCATTCGCACTTGCAGCTCCGATCTCATTTCACAGTTTCTTGTCGTACGTTCCGTTCTCATTGCAACTTCGCGTATTCTGCCTTCGCTTCTTTGAGAACGGGAATGTCCGGATCGGCGTCTTTCCAAAGCGTCAAGAAATCCTGATACGCGGCGCGGCTCTTGACGGTGTCGCCCTTCAGCGCGTAGGCGCGTCCCAGTTGGAGGTGCGCCAGCGCGCCGATGGGTTCGTTGAGCACAATCCCGCGATGGTCAAGGATTTTCTGAAACTCTGCCGCAGCTTCCCGGCCACGGTGAGCCGCAAGAAAGGCTTCTCCGCGCACATAAACGGGATACATGTTGGGCCAGTTGTAAAAGGCACCCGCCGGCAAACCGAGTTCATACGGAGCAGCGATCTCGAGACTATCAATCGCCTGCTGCGGATTAGAATGGATAAGCGCCAGCCTGGCGCGAAGGGTCGGAAGGTAATTGAACTGTACATCCGTGTCTTCAACGAACCCTTTTTCGAAACCCTCTACGAATCGTTGGGTCGCCTTTGCGTTTTTCGCATACGCCGATGCCAACCCGAATTCATAATAGACGTCGCGTCCGCTCGATGGCGTCATTGCCATCCTTGTCTGTTCTAGTCCTTTGGCAGTATTGCCAAACAAGCCTTCGCGCAGCCCAGCCATGGCCTCGTAGGCTGCCGAAGCTTCCTTCTCTCCCGCCCGCTTCGCAGAATTTGAAGCCTGCCGTGACAGCTCACGCGTTCTTCCAAGATGTCCGAAATAAGCAACCGTGTCGGCTTCTGGTGCCAAGAGCAAGTCTTCTTCTCCCGTCTTACCCGCGGCAGCGGCCACCTGTCGCGCCATTTCGGACGCGTCATTCTGATAGAAGGCGATCAAATAGGCGGTAGGACCCAAAGCAGAGTCCAGCCCCTTTTCGCGCGCCTCACGGGCTGTGGCTGCGGCGTCCTCGACGCGGTCCAGCAGCAAGTAGGTATACGCGACAAATCGGAATGCCACACTGTCATGAGGGAGAAGACGAAGGACCTCCCGGTGCTTTTTGAGAGCCGATTCGTACTGTCCGAGAGTCATATAGATCACACCAAGGCCGCCGCAGAAGCCAGATTCACGCGGGTAGATTTGCTCCCCAAGGGCATAGCTCCGCTGTGCTTCGATTAGGTTGCCAGTCACACCCCTGTAGTAATCTGCTTCGATGTTGAGCTTCTCCACCTCACTCACACGTCCGCGCAGCTCGAACGCTTTCCGCGTATTCTCTACGGCCAAGGCCGTTTCGCCGATGGATCCATACGCGCCGCCCAACTGGTCGTAAGCCATAGCGAAATCCGGATCAAGCTGAATGGCTCTCTGAAGAAACGGGATAGCTGTAGGAAAGTCGCTGCTCTTGCCACCGAGGGTGTAGGCCTGCAATGCCTCAAGGGATGGTGTCGTCGCCTGTTCGAGAGGTGTATTGTACTTTTGGAGGGTGCTCAAAGACTCTCCGAGTTTCCTCCGCATTTCCGAAGCGGCCGTCTCAAGCGCATCGAGAACGTGGCTTTTGTCGTTCGCCTGTGCTTCTGTGCTCGCCAGCAGGTCTCCATTAGCACAGTTCACGGCCTTGAGAATCAGCGTATATCGGGTACCAATCAGTGCAATCGAACCGTCCAGTGCTGCTGCGCTGCTCGTCCGTTGACAAACTTCGCGCGCGATTTCAGGCGTGAGCCGCGTATTTGCCGGTCGTTCCATCATCCGCAAGGTTTGACGGATTCCTTCCTCTGGCGCGAGGCTCAGGAAGGGCGACTGCTCCAGCTCGACAGAAAGGCCTTCTCGAAGCGTCCCGTCGAATACTGCATCGCCAGTCGAATTGGCGAAATCTCCCAGAACGATGCTGTCTTTTTCCGTAAGCCTCCGCGCTTGCCGCGCGCGCCAGAGCAGACCTCCGGCAATTGCCGTGGTGAGCACAACAACTGCCGCCGCCACGACGATCTTCCGGTTGCGTGTTGGCGCTGCCGGGCTCACACCCGTATCGGTCCCTCTCGTTGTTCCATCTCTCCCGGTGACCGGTGCGAGGAGCCGGTATCCGCGTCGCGGCAGTGTCTCGATGAACCGCGGGCTGTCTGCTGAATCGCCCAGAGCTTCGCGCAGCTTGTTGATCGCCGTGTTCAGGCTGTTGTCGAAATCGATGAAGGTATCGGGAGGCCAGTTCTGATTGCGAAGTTCTTCGCGGGTGACCACTTCGCCGGGCCGCTGCAACAGGA
>Ga0099828_10004289_pt1 | contig 10065 bp, 10 predicted proteins | sample CZO8metaG_2_FD_79338 | JGI IMG/M metagenome (GOLD analysis project Ga0099828, IMG submission 79338) | Vadose zone soil microbial communities from the Eel River Critical Zone Observatory, Northern California, USA - CZOApr15con2H1.8 metaG | ecosystem: Environmental > Terrestrial > Soil > Vadose...
CGACGTCAGCTCACATTACATTCTGCGGCCATACTCACCAGCCGGCGCTCTATTCGATGTCTTCAGCCGCGACGATGACGAGCTTCGTCCCGATATCGGGCGTTCCCGTGCAATTGCTCGGGGGAAGGCGCTGGCTGGCCGTTCTCGGCTCGGTGGGCCAACCCCGCGATCGCGATCCGGCAGCTTCGTTTGCGATGTTCGATACCAACTCCCGGGAAATCAGCTATTGCCGTGTGCCCTACGATACCGAGGCGGCGGCGAGCCGGATTCGCGACAACGGCCTGCCGCTCTGGCTGGCCGATCGGCTCTCGGTCGGGAGGTGAGCGATGGCCAAGCCTTCGGTTAAGACTTCGGTTAAGCTCTCGGTTGTATCAGGCGCCGTCATCGATGGGTTCACGATCGGGGAATGCGTCCATCACGGCGGCATGGCGACGCTGTGGAGCGTGACCCGCCCCGACATCGCGATGCCGCTGTTGATGAAAATTCCGCTGGTGTCCGAGGGTGAGGACCCGGCTGCCATCGTCAGTTTCGAGATGGAGCAGATGATCCTGCCGCGGCTGTCGGGGCCTCATGTGCCGGCCTGTTTCGGCACCGGCGATTTCGCAAGCCAGCCTTATGTCGTGATCGAGCGCATTCCCGGCAAGACGCTTTACGGCAGGCTTGGCGATCTGCCGCTGAGCTTTGAGGAGGCGAGCGGCATTGTCGGAAAAATCGCGTTGGCGCTGGCCGACCTGCATCGACAGAACGTCATCCACCACGACATCAAGCCGAGCAGCATCATGTTTCGCCCCTCAGGCGAGGTGGTCCTGATCGATTTTGGCTTGTCGCATCACAATCAGTTGCCCGATCTGCTGCAGGAGGAATTCCGGCTGCCCTACGGCACGGCGCCGTATATGGCACCGGAGCGTTTGCTTGGCGTGCGGGACGATCCGCGCAGCGACCTTTTTTCGTTGGGCGTGCTTTTGTACTTCTTCACCACCGGCGTGCGGCCGTTCGGCGAGAGCGAGACCATGCGCGGAATGCGGCGGCGGCTGTGGCGCGATCCGCATCCGCCGCGCAAACTGAAAGCCGACTATCCGCCCTGGCTGCAGGAAGTCGTGCTGCGGTGCCTCGAAATCGAGCCAGTTTGGCGCTACCCCACGGCATCGCAACTGGCATTCGACCTCGGTAACCCCGACCAGATCAAGCTGACCGCGCGATCGGAGCGGGTGAAGCGCGATCCGGTCAGCACCGTGTGGCGCCGCCGTTTCAATCGCGGCCTGACGCAGCCGAAACCGAAATCCGATCTGGCGGCGCAGCTGGCAGCGTGTCCGATTCTGGCAGTCGCGCTCGATACCGCGGAGGGATCTGAGCCACTGAACGAGGCCCTGCGCGTCACCGTCCAGCGAATCCTGGCGACCCTGCCATCCGCAAGACTCGCCTGCCTGAATGTCTTGAAACTTGGCCGCGTCACCATCGACAGGACGCTCGACGAGCAGGGCAACAACAAGCACATCGACCGGCTGGTCACGCTCAAGCATTGGGCGTCGCCGTTAAAGCTCGATGAAAACAGGCTCACGGTGCACGTCCTCGAGGCCATCGATCCCGCGGCGGCGATCCTGGAATTTGCCGAAGTCAATCATGTCGATCATATCGTCATCGGCGCGCGCCAGAATTCGCTTGCGCGCGCGCTGCTCGGCAGCGTCTCCGCCAAAGTGGCGGCGGAGGCGCCATGCACTGTGACGGTGGTGCGGCCTCCGCGGCTGGCATCGCTGCACGAGCAGGAGAATGCGAGCAGCAAAAATCCGGATCAGGTGAAAGCCTAGTTTCCACCAGCAAGAGCGGCGACCGAGGCTCTGTTTACGAGAAAGCGGACCATGGCCGCAGCTGATCGCGGCAGGGCGTCTCCTGATGTCCGGATTCGCGACCGTCGCTTTCGCTGCTGTCGTCATGTCTAGCCATGCCATGGCTCATCCGGTCGTGCCGACGGAACAGAAATTCAATGTCGGGATGTGGCCGTCTCGGCAATAAGCGGCGACGCTTCAAATGCCGGTTTGGAAGGATGCCTTGCATGTCATCAACCGTGGTGCAAACGAGGTTCACTGCAAACGACGGGCTTTTCGATCGACGAGGTCACGTACACGCGCCAGGCTCCGAATGCGATGTTCAATCCAACCCACACCGCAATGCCAGTCCACATGGTGATTGCTCCGTCAATAATGCTCGCACAAATTGTGTAACAGAGAGTCGAGATTTTGAAACACCGGACGACTACGGGTTGAAGCGCAAAGATTGGTCACGCGGGAACCCAGCAATCGAATTGTCCATTGACCAAGGCGGCATCGCGCATGTGAGGCGGCAGGTTCTTCCGCGGTGGCACGATTTTGCCTGGAGTTCCGGCACGCCAATCGAGCAGAAACCACCGTTTTAGATTAGTTTCCTTGCTGGCACGGTGTTTGCCTCGCCGGGAACTCCTTTGATCTCGCCGATAGGTCCACTTCTGCGGATTCAGCTGCACCGGGTTTCCGATACAGTCCGCCGGGTAACAGCCTCTCCCCGGATACGATGAATGCGCTGCTCGCGGCGCAGGGGCAATCCTCAGGCTCAGCCTCAAGCAGGTTCGCAGCGTCGGCTAACGATGTCGAATCCGGGAAGAGTGATGACGTGCGGACTGGCAGCATGGGTGTCACATGGAGCGATGGCACGTCGACGACGTCGACCACCATAACACCGATCATTTTGAACGTGTGGCCGACACCCCTGGACGTGTCAGTTCTGACACACCTGACCGGACAAGAGGTTCCCTCGTAGAGTTTTGTTGAATGCGAATCTTCGCCGCTACCCGATGAGGCGCGTTCGTGGGTAACCTAGATCGCTTCCCCCCGCGCCAGCGCCGCCGCGCCGCGGATCGCGGAAATATTGGCCTTGTAAGATTCCATGGTGCCGCCCTTGAACACGGCGGAGCCCGCGACGAAGGCGTTGGCGCCGGCGGCGGCCAACTGGCCGGAAACGTCCGGGCCGACGCCGCCGTCGACCTCGATGTCGATCGGGCGCCCGGCAGTCATCGCTCTGAGGTCGCCGACCTTGCCGAGCGCCGAATGAATAAAAGCCTGGCCGCCGAAGCCGGGATTGACCGACATCACCAGCACCAGATCGATCATGTCGATGACATATTCGATCGTTGAGATCGGCGTGCCGGGATTGAGCGAGACGCCGGCTTTCTTGCCAAGCGCCCGGATCGCCTGCAGCGAGCGATGCAGATGCGGGCCGGCCTCGGCATGCACCGTGATGTGATCGCAGCCGGCCTTGGCGAAGGCCTCCAGATACGGATCGCACGGCGAAATCATCAGATGCGCATCGAAGATTTTTTTGGTGTGCGGGCGCATCGCCTTGATGACGTCCGGGCCGTAGGAAATGTTGGGGACGAAATGCCCGTCCATCACGTCGAGGTGGATCCAGTCGGCGCCGGCCTGGTCCACGGCGCGGACCTCTTCGCCCAGTCTGGCGAAATCGGACGCCAGGATCGACGGCGCGATGACGAGGGGGCGTGACGCAAACTGTTGAGACATGTGCGCTTTCCCGAACCATTTTCGAAGCGTGGAGCAGTTTTCGGGTAACATGCGCAAAGCTCGGGGGCAATGCAGGGAAAACTCCACCTGTGTCTCGGACGCGGCGCGCGCTCCCGGCGATGCGAAGCTCGTCCGGCGCGGGCGCTCGGGCTTGGGTCCAAGTAACGTTGTTTCAGCATACCCCCGCAGTTTCCCCGCCCGCGATAGCTCGCCTCGGTTTCCGATCCCAGTTTTTCTGGCTTGCAAATTGTCATGGGATGCCCTTGGCACGATATTCGCATCGTCACTGACGCTGGCGGTCATTGGCGGAATATTTCCTCCCAGCTTCCTGCCTCGGTGAGCAAAATGGGCGAAGTCGTGCAATTCATCCCGAAGCCTGCCCCCGACCGGGCAGCCCGTCTCATTCAAGAGGCCCGCGCGATATACGAGAGCATATTCCCGACGGAGACCCCCAGTATCGCGCCAATCGAAGATGACGATACTTCGTCCTGATTTTTTCCCTCGGAAACTGTTCCTTCAATCTTGATTTGGTGGACCGCCTCGTTTTGGCGGCGCTATTTGTTCCTTGTATGCCGCGGGGAACGCGAGCACCGCCACGCGGAGCGCGGACCCCAGCGCATTAAGCAGCATCGGGGGCACGTCGATGGGCGGAAAATTCTGCCGCAGCGGCATCAATTGCCGGGGAGGGTGGACCGTTCGGGATACAAAAACCCATATTTTACCGGGTTTTTCGCGGTGGCACGGCGTTTGCTGATCAATCGGTGTCGAAGTAACAGCCGCGCGATGCGGCATTTTTCGGAGTTCCGCTATGCTGCTCGCCCTTGGCGCCGCGTCCGTAATCGACGCCTTCAAGTCGCTGACCCAAACGAAAGCGAAATCGTCGTCTCCGCAAGCCACCGGCTTTACCCAGAGCTCGATGAACCCGTTCGATGCTTCCAGCAGTACCTCGACTTCGGCCAGCCCGGCCCCGGCGTCCGGGTCCACCGGGGTTTCGCAGATATCGCCGTCGACGATGAGCGCGCTGCTGGCGGCGCAAAGCCAGTCATCGACCGCGACAACGACGTCGACATCGACCAGCCCGTCCAGCGCCCTGCAAGACCTGTTCTCGCAGATCGACGCCAACGGCGACGGCCAGATCAGCCAATCCGAATTTGAAAGCGCCCTCGGCGCCGGCGGTACCAACACCGCGCAGGCCGACGACGTGTTCAGCAAAATGGACAAGAATGGCGACGGTTCGGTCAGTCTCGACGAAATGTCGTCGGCGCTGAAGGGAGGCGGTCACCATCACCATCATCACGTCGCCGGTTCGGATGGATCGAGCGGCGCTACCGGTGATTCCAGCAGCACCAGCGGATCGAGCTCCGATCCCCTGCTGCAGGCATTGGACGGCGCAACCAGCACGTCGACAACCAACAGCGACGGCTCGACCACCACATCAATGACCTATGCGGATGGGTCCAAGGTGACGATGACCATGCCAGCGACGAAGTCGTCCAGCTCCGCCACCTCATCCAGCAGCGCGACCTCATCCTACAATATCATCGAGCAGATGATTCAGCGTCAGGCACAGGCGATTTCATCCGGAGCGGCCTCATCGCTCTCGATGAGCGTCTGAAACAGCTTGGCGAACCGTCTGTTAGGAGCACCTTGACCTAGCCAAAGCGGTTCTTCCACGCCGGCAGCGCGCCGGGGAAGGGCAGCGCGGTCGCCGCGTAAACGCCGCGCGCGATGGCGCGGGCCACGACATTGGCCGCGACCATGCCGAGCTCGGTGAGGCCGACCAGCGGATCGATCGGCTTTTCGCCGGTCGCGGCGGCGAACACCACATCGCCATCGAGCGGTGCGTGCACCGGATAGATCGCGCGGGCAAATCCGGTCTGCGCGATCATGGCCAGCCGCTTGGCCTGAGGCTTTGTCAGCTCAGCGTCGGTGACGACCACCGCCAGCGTGGTGTTTTCCACCGATGTCGCGGCCGCGCCACCTTTGATGCGCATCGTGCGCATGTCCGGCGTGAATGATGGCGGCAATCCGCGTCCGCCATATTCGCCGTCGATCTCAAATGGCGCCGCCCAGAACCACGGTCCATCGCCGACCGTGACGCTGCCCACCGCATTGACGACCGCAAGCGCTGCGACCTGGACGCCGCTTTGTGTTAGCGCCGATGCCGAGCCGATCCCGCCCTTGAAATTCGCGGTGGTCGCGCCGAGACCGGCGCCGACGCTCCCCTGTGCGAAATTGGTGCTGGCCGCGGCGGCAGCGGTGTAGCCGAGATCGCGGTAGGGCGCGAAGCGGCCCCAGGCCTTGTTGCCGCCGTTGAGCAGATCGAACATGATCGCGCCCGGCACGATCGGAATGATCGCGCCGCGCACCGCAAAGCCGCGGCCCTGTTCAGCGAGCCAGGCCTGCACCCCGCCGCCGGCCTCGAGCCCGAATGCCGAGCCGCCGGCGAGCGCGATGGCGTCGATCCGCTGCACGGTGTTGGATAGGTCAAGCAGCGCGCCTTCGCGGGTGCCGGGACCGCCGCCGCGCGCGTCGATCGCGGCCACCGCCGGTTTGTCGAACATGACCGCCGTGACGCCGGACGCCAGCGCCGCATCATCGGCGTGGCCGACGCGGACGCCCGCGATATCGGTGAGGAGGTTTTTCAAAGGAGAGGACCGGCTCCCTTTCCCTCACTCCTTACGTTCTTGAGGAGGGGTCGTGGACGATGGAAGTTGTTCTCCAGAGGGGGATACCGCGTTGATATCGTGTGCGTCAACAGGGAGGGACGGTCACGTTTGATCTAATCAGGACGCCTTTTACATGCAGGCGCTTTGATTTCGAACGTTAAGATTATCTGGATTGGGCCGAGCGCCCACCGAACTGCCCCAGGGGAAAGCCGAACGTCAGCCCTGCACGCACTTCATTTACCTGATGACCATTCGTGAGAGCATGACGCAGCCCGACGTCGAAACTGAGATTGTCGCGCACCCGCCAGATGAGGCCGATCAAACCCGATATCGTTTCAGATTTGCCAAACTCGTTTTCGTAGAAAAACTCTGCAACGGGCCGGATCGACCACTTTGATGGCCCCTCGATGATGCCGCCCAGAAACAGATCGCCGTGATGATCGCGCGTGAGCGCGGTCGCGGCGTTCAAGTGGATCGTCCCCCCGTCCCAGCGCTGCGAGACGATTCCAGCCAAACTTGCACCGACGCCCGAACTGCCGGTGCTGTCGGGAAGCAGCATGCCAAATTCCGTCGCAATACTCGGTCCGGTCTTATCCTGCAGACTGCCGGGCTGGAGGACATGTTTGAGGAATGCACCCGCAGACGTCAGGCTGGTGGGACCAGAGGGTGAAAGAGCAGTCTCGCCCTGGCCCGCAAGCACGGCTTCCCATCCCTCGCTCAATCCGTAATTAATGACCGTTGCCGGGGCGACCAGACTGGTATTTCCACCTTCATGCAGGCGGCCGGCTGGTTGCAGTTCAATTTCCATCTCTCCCGGCGCTGCGATCGCCGCATCGGTTCCGTCGAATGGGCGATAAGCCCAGGCAGGACCGGACGATGCGGTCAGGCACAAGGCGATGACTGGTCCCGACACGGGCCATTTCGGAAATTTCAGTTTCGTACCCTGCCGGCTCGCAAGCATGCGCTGGTCCTCAGTGCCGCGGCTACTTTCTCAAGGCATTGGTCGAAACATCCAGATGGCTGCTGGCTCTCCCGAGTTCGCCCGGACAGCAACAACCAGACGATCCATCTCGGGTACAAAGAGCGAAGTGCGCGCACCCGAAACCGTGGGGATACGCGCGATCCGTCGATAAGTCGCTTCTCTTGCTTCCAAAACATCAAGAAAGCCATCGCCACAACTCACGTAAACGCGGCCGCGCTTGGCATCGATGAACAGGTCATCGGCATCACCGCAGGTTTCGGCGGTCGCGATCCGCTTGCCGTCCGTCATGGAGAAGACGCCGAGCGCGGCGGGAGCCCGAAAGATCACGAGGAACTGGCGCCGAACGTGGTCCAGGGCCATCGGAAAATTTGCACCCCGATCGGCCAGCGGCCATTCTCCGATTTGCTTTTGCGATACACGGTCCACGACCGCGACGGCGCGGGCCCCTGGAACGTTGACGAAGATTTGGCTGGTGTCCGGGTCAATCTGGAATGCTTCGGGGTGCGCCTTTAGTGAAATGTCCCCGACCTTGCTGCGAGTTGAAGGATCAATCACGGCCAGCGCTCCGCTGCCATATCCAATGAAGACGCGCTTGGCGGCGGCATCAATACGAATATTGTCGGCATCGCTGCCGAGATCGATTCGCCCCGTCGTCTTGTAATCGCTCCCTTCAAACAATCGCACCGAGCCGTCGCCGGCATTGGCGACATAAAGCATATCGGTCGTGGGCTCGTAGCCGACGCCTTGAGGCTCCTTCAGTTCTGGAATCCTGCTGATCAATTTTCGATTTGGCAGATCGACAATTCCGACGGAATCATTGCCCAATTCGGCGACGAACAGTCGTTGCCGCTTCAAGTCAACGGCCATGTGATCGATGCGGCCGCGGACGTCGCCCAACAGAATCTTGGTTTCGAGTTGGAGCAGGCCTGTATCCGCGGACTGAGCAGGCGCTTGGCCTGCGGTGCTAGCCAGCGCCATGACGCCGGCTAACACCATTACGATCGTCCGGAGTGGACGTAACATGGCCGCACCATCCTTGACGGACGAAAAAACCGCTCGTCCGATGCGTTGTTTCAGTGGGGACGTCCCTAATCCAAAGGCTGTTGGACTGTTTTGAACCGTTCACCATCGAGGAGAACTATTGAAGCAACGGGATGCCCATCTTTCAGACTGGGCACCGCACTGACCACGCGAGCGCTGGCTGACTGGGCCGCGGCCTTATCGACGGCTTCCTTCAAAGAGATCTTTGCCGTCGCCAGCGCCGCGCTCTGTGATTTGGCCGCACCGAGGTCGTCCCCCTCGGTGATTGGTACGGCCTTCGTCACCTTGCCGTTCACATAGTCGACCAGCAGCTCGGAGAACTTGCCATCCTTCGCCGTGTAGACCGACAGCTGGAGCTTGCCCTCATCGACCTCGAATTTGGCCGAGATCGGCTGGCCCTCCTGAGCGCTGGCCGCCAATCCTTGCTGCAAGCTGATCTTGGCAGCGCCAAGCGTCTTGATCAGCGCCTCCTGACCTTCCTTTTCATCGTCGCCCGCAAAAATCGCGTTGTGGTCGGCGAAGCCTACCAAAGCGGCTAGTCCAAGAACCGTCGCGCCGGCAGTCATCAGCAACAACTTTCTTCGGGTCATGTTGACCTCCATCGGTGGGTTAATGTCGCCCCATTTTTCTTTTGCTTCAGCTAGTAGACCATCACCCAGGTGCGGCAAGCGCGCTGATCTCGACCGCGATTGCAGCCACTGTCGCCGCGGCAACTATCCTCAATACCTTTCTTCATGGCGGCGTCTAATCTTGAAGAGGTCCGCGTTTCACGATTTCTTCCCGCAAGATTTCATGCACATTTGATATTCAGACTTGCACGTCGGGCCGGCATAATTTTTCATGCAGGCCTGTCGCTGCTCGCCGCACACTTTGCAGCTTGATTGTTGAGCCTGTGCTGTACGATTGGCGCCATAAAAGGCAACAAGCACCAGCAGCGCCAACGCAAAGATTCGCATGATAAGATTTCCTCTTGGTGCTGAGACAGTAGAGTCTAACTCTTCGTGCTCGCTGTCTTGTCGAGCGCGGCGCGCAATCCCTTGGCAAGCTTCAATGCATCGTCATTGGCCCAGAAATGGAGGAAGAAGAGTCGCGGCTGCTCGTCCAGCATGTGGCTATGGACAGCCGTCACGTCGATGCCATTCGCTCGCAACGCCTTGATCACGGGATTCACCTCATCGCCTGTAAGAACAAAATCTCCGGTGATGGCTGCCTTGCCATCACCGGTCGGCTGGAAACCGATAGCATTCGCCACGCCCATCGGTCCGACAGGACTTATCTGCATTCCATTCTCGGTCACCGGATCGCGGCGCGGCACAGCAAATTGATAGACACCGCCGTTCGCCTGCCCCTTAACGCCAATGATCTGATCAAGCTGCGCCGTGTCGAGATCGACCGCCGGCGCAGGGCCGGCCGTAGCCGGAGTCGCCAGCGGGGTCTTGCTCGCGCCAAGCGCATCACGAATAACAGCCGCCATCTTCGCCGGGTCGCCATGGCCGCCGACATGCAAGTAGAACGTCGCAGGGCTGGCGCGCAGCAGGTGATTGTGCACGGCGGTGATCTCCAGGCCACCCTCGATCAGCTTGAGCATCACCGGATTGACTTCGGTCTCAAGCAGCACGAGGTCGCCCATGACCATGGCTTCCCCATGCATCGGCTTGAACGCAATCCAGCCGCCAAGTGCCAGCGCCGGCCTGATCGTGACGCCGTCGAGTGCCACCGTGAGATCGGTGCGTGGAAAGCCATAACGATGCACGTCACCCGACACGGCGGGCTTCCTGCCAAAGGCGTCGTCGACCTTCTGCCAGTCGACTTCCTGTGCATGTGC
>Ga0099828_10004294_pt1 | contig 10062 bp, 12 predicted proteins | sample CZO8metaG_2_FD_79338 | JGI IMG/M metagenome (GOLD analysis project Ga0099828, IMG submission 79338) | Vadose zone soil microbial communities from the Eel River Critical Zone Observatory, Northern California, USA - CZOApr15con2H1.8 metaG | ecosystem: Environmental > Terrestrial > Soil > Vadose...
TGTGCGGTATATTGCCATACTCTGGCACCGTGTCGGGGCTGCCCTCCGTGATGGCTCCCCGGATTGTGGGAAGATATACGTTACATGTCGGTCTGGGGCAGCCACGGAGGGCAGCCCCTACGTGCTATCCGAAGAAGTAAGCTTCGAGCGTCTCGGCGTAGAGCACCGAGCCAAGCACCAACTCGTCTATGATCACAAACTCATTCGGAACATGCGCCAACTTGTCGTCGCCGGGATAATGCACAACCGATGTGATGCCCGCGAAGTACAAATTCTTCGCAACGGTGTTCCCCCCGAACGTTTGATAGCTCATCGGCAAGTTCAACCGGCGAGCCGCCTGATCGAAGCTTCTAATGATCACGGAATTCTTATCCGAAAGATGCGGCTCCGTCTCGTGGAGCACCTTCACGCGAATGTCAGCGTCGGGGGAGCGCCGGCGCGCGTCTGATACTTTCTCTTCTATTCCGGACAACACCTGTTGCTTGCTGATGCCGGCCGGCAGTCGGAAGTCGATCGTCGCTCGAGCGACGGCGGGCACCGTGTTCGTGGACGAGCCGCCCTGGATCGTGCCCACGTTCATCGTCCAGCCATCGAACGAGTGATCAAAGTTCGCGCCAAGGTCGAGCGACTTGATCTCGGCGATCGCTTCCGCGAGAGGCACGATTGCGTTACGGCCAAGCTCCGGAGTCGAGCCGTGCGCTTGTATCCCGTGGCTTTCGATCTCGACCCACAAGATTCCTTTCTCGCCGTAGATCGAAACATCCATTCTTCCGCCGTCCGGTATGACCGCCACGTCGAACTTGAGGCCGCACTCTTCGACTAAATAAATGATGCCAAGCGCCGAGCCCATCTCTTCATCGGCTGCCGCGATCAGATAGATAGTCCCGTCGAAGTTCGGGTGCTCGGCAAGGAATGCCTTGCAAGCCGAATACGCGCACGAGAACGAACCCTTGTCGTCGAGCGTGCCGCGCCCGTAGATGCGACCGTCGCGAATAGTGGGCTCGAAGGGCGGCGTATTCCATTGATCGAGCTCACCGGGCGGTACGACGTCCATGTGCGAGACGAAGCCAATCGATTTCCCGCCGCTTCCGATTCGCCCGACGATGTTGGTGCGGCCCGGCTCTTTCTCGTAGTAAGAGACCTCCATTCCGAGTGACGTGATGCAGCGCGTCACGATGTCTTTACACAGATACTCGTTGCCCGGGGGATTGACGGTGTTGTGTCGCACCAGTTCACAGACTATGTCGACGATTTCGTCTCGGTCGACGTGCTTGGCAAACTTCGATTCCATTTATTCTCCTGTCACTTCTCTGTGCTCCGGAGTCCTCTTCTCATCCAAAGAGTCTTCTTCCCGGTCTGCAGCGACGTTGCTCCTCGCCATCTTTCGTCAGCTCCTCCGAGTTCCTAAAGCAGTATAGGACGGGTCTCGTTGACAGGGAAGTAGTGCGCAACTAAAGTCAGCGCCAATCGACCGGATGGCCTGCCCGTGTCTCTTGCCGGACGGCTCGATCGAGGTCGTCGAACAAGGATTCGCGGAGGTATTACGCCTTGCTTAGGGGACAATACAGGAAAAGTATTGAACCGGTTTTGATGCCGTGCTATAAGAACCATACCCCATCGCTGCCCCTCCCAATGCATGCAGTGCAAGATTTTGGATGCTTTGAGACTCTTGCCGGGCGCGCGATTCTTGAGCCAAGCAGCGCTTGGAAGGCACCCCATACGTCGGTCCATCCGAGGAGAAGAATGTCTACTCCCGTTGTAATGTATGAACAGGAGTACGAGCAGCTCAAGGGCGCGATCACTCGCCTGTGCGCCGATGCGAATGCCAAGTTTGTCTTTCTCGTTGATAAGAGCGGTCAGCAAATCGCATCGCACGGAGAAATGATCAACCTGGACACGACGAGCCTGGCGAGTCTGACGGCGGGCAATGTTGCTGCGACCGATGGGCTGGCGCACCTCATCGGGGAGCGCGGCTTTCCCGTGCTGTCGCACGAGGGCGAGCGCGATAATATGCACATTTCGATAATCGCCGCAAAAGTCATACTTGTAGTGATTTTCGACGTGCGGTCGAGTCTCGGGCTAGTGCGGCTGCGTGTGAAGAGGGCCACAGCCGAGATGAACGCGATCTTTCACTCGATCGACGCCAAGATCGACCGCGAGCGCGATATGGGAATTTCGCTCGATTCGCCCTTCGCGGAGATAACCGAAGAGGACATCGACGCATTGTTTAACTAGCCGGCAGCGCGCCGGCGCGAGATTGGGCCCCTGCAGGAAGAGATCGACCGCGAGCAGCCCCGGCCTCACGGTGCAGGGATAAGGGATACGAGCCTTGACTTTTATCAACTACGCATCGCGCGAGATCAATTGCAAGATTGTTTACTACGGTCCCGGGCTGGGCGGCAAGACGACCAACCTCCAGTACATCTACGACTCGACTGCCGCGCAGGCCAAAGGAAAGCTTATTAGTCTGGCAACTGAAACGGACCGAACGCTGTTCTTCGACTTTCTGCCGTTGGACCTGGGCACGGTTCGCGGTTTCAAGACGCGTTTTCATTTGTACACGGTGCCCGGTCAGGTCTTTTACGACGCAAGCCGCAAGCTTATCTTGAAGGGCGTCGACGGAATGGTCTTCGTCGCCGACTCGCAGCGAGAGCGCATGGACGCGAACATCGAATCGTTGTTCAATCTGGAATCCAACCTGAAGCAGCACGGTTATGATTTGATGAAGGTTCCTTATGTGCTTCAGCTCAATAAGCGAGACTTACCTAACGTTGTTTCAACCGCAGATCTCACCGCCGAGCTTCGCCGCAAAGGTGAACCGGTGTTCGAAGGCGTTGCCAATCGGGGCGTCGGGGTGTTCGACACACTGAAGGCGGTAGCCAAACAAGTCCTGCTCGAGCTTCGCAAGAACAGCGGCGGATAACTTCTAAAGCGAATCGGAACAAGAGCGACCCTTCCGAACCCATCGAGCCGTTTCGTTCCAAGCTCGAATAACCCAAATTACCACTCTGCCAAACTCCTGTATCCCTTGTTTAGTAACTCTCTAGCGATATACACTTGCTTGGTAATCAGGCGCGAACCATGTCGGACGAAATCAAGCATAAGATTCAGGATGAGCTGCGGCAGCTCGAGTCAGAATTGAGGACCGAGATTCCGCACGATCTGAAGACAGCCGTCGCCATGGGCGATCTCTCAGAGAACGCCGAGTATCAAGCCGCACGCAATCGCCAGGACTATGTGCGCGCGCGAATCGCCAATCTGCGCAAACGACTCGCCGATCTGTCGATGATCGACACGTCGCGGCTTCCCACGGACCGCGTCGCGTATGGCTCAACAGTCGTGCTCTACAACGTCGACACCGGTGACGAGGTGACCTACAAGCTTGTGATGGGCGAGGACGCAGACGTGGCGCAGAACAAGATTTCTACCTCTTCCCCGGTCGGCCGCGGGCTCATGGGCCGAAGCGAGGGCGACGAAGTCGAAATAATCACTCCCGCCGGTAAACGACGATTCGAGATAGTCAGACTCACGACCGTCCACGATTCAGAGGTCCTGTGAGCGACGGGCAGTAGCGCTCGCAAACCTCGTAGATTTCGCTCGTGAGTTCAGCAAATGTTATTGGTCGGCATCGGTTGACAACGGGTTCCGGCGTTTGCGATAGTAGCGCTTCGCCGGTGGCAAGAGCGGCCGCGATTGGGGGGCCCTGCAATGATAAGTGAAGCCATCGGGGCCGGTGGTAAAAGAATCATAGATGCCATGGTTCGCGGCTTGAGTCGCAGCCGGATCAACCCGAATGCGCTCACGTTTACCGGACTGGTGATCAACATCGGCTGCGCGGTGCTTTACGGCTACGGCAGATTTTTTACGGCGGGGCTGTTGATGATCCTCGCCAATCTGTTTGATATGTTGGACGGACAGGTGGCTCGACTTCGCGGAAGAGTCACCCGGTTCGGAGCGTTTTTTGATTCAGTGATCGACCGTTATTCGGACGTGATTGTTTACGTCGGAATCATGGTCTTCTATGCGCGCAACACGCTGGCACATTCGACGCTGTTGGTCGCGCTGACCGGGCTGGCTCTTGTTGGATCGGTAATGATCAGTTACTCGCGCGCCCGCGCTGAGTCGCTTGATATAGCTTGCAAGGTAGGCTTCCTCGAGCGGCCGGAACGCGTGGTGTTGCTGATCATCGGCTCGTTGACTGAAATCGGGCCCGCAAGAAATCCGTTCCTACACAAGATGCCGCAAGTTTTGTGGGTGCTTGCAGTGCTCTCGCATTGGACCGTCGTGCACAGGGTCTATCACACCTGGCGCGAATTGAGAGCGCCCGATCGCGCAGCGGTCGAAGCGGCTCGCGTTCAACGAGAGGAAGCGCGTGAAGAAAATCTGGTACGGGTCGACTACTCCGTTCAGAACTGAAATCTGGGTTCTGGTAAGGAAGAACTACCGTGAGCTCAACGCAGGAGATTCAGGAGAAAAGTACCCAGACAATGCTTTGCCCCTGTTGCGGGACGTCGCTGGTCTGCGGCGCGCTTAAATGCATCTGCGCCGCACGGTTCGTCGGCGAGCCGCTCGACGAGACTCCAATAAAGGTCCAGCGCCTGGGACCGGCGATGACCTCGGTAGCTTTGATGATAATCATCACCGGAGCGGCGCTCGTTGCAACTAAGTGGTTCGCCTTCGGCGGAGTGCTCGTCATCTGGTCGGCGTGGCGCGCGGTTCGACTTTCGAAGCGCGACCCCGAATGGTACGGAGGGCTTAGGACTGCCAGGGCGACGCTGATCGTTACGATAGTCGGAGGCCTCGGGTTGGCGGGGTATGGCATCTCTTATATTCCGCGGGCAGTGGAGAACTACCGAATACGGCGCGTCGCGGCGACCGAAGCCGCAATGTATCACGTGGCCAATTCGCTCGAAGAGTACAAGCGCATCGTCGGCTCATACCCGAAAGACGCACAGGAGTTCAAGAAAGCAATTGGCGAGGGTTTGCCCTCGGATTACTGGGAACGGAGCCTCAAGTACCAGAGCAACACCGGAAACATAGCCGAGCGGACGGAATCAATTGAGAATAACGGGCTGCCGCTTACTCATTTCGAGCTCCGTTCAGCCGGGCCGGATGGGATCATAGGCACCGACGACGACATCATAATGCGAGATGGAATATTCTTTACTAACTCTGAATTGAAGAGACAGACTGTTGTTCAACAGCTCCGCTGACGACTCAAGGCGCAAACCGAAAATATTGAGGCAAAAGTGACATTCTCGCTTTTGCCTTTTTCGTTTAGACTTCGTTCGCTCATGTTCAAGAAGTTGCTAATCGCCAATCGCGGGGAAATAGCCGTGCGCATCGCGCGAGCGTGCCGCGAGATGGGAATTTCGCCGGTCACGGTCTATTCAGACGCCGATCGCGCGTCGCTGCACGTTCGCGTCGCCGATCAAGCGGTTCACATCGGACCCTCTCCCTCGAGCGAGAGCTATCTCGTAATTGATAAGATCATCGAGGCCGCAAAAAAATCCGGCGCCGAGGCGATTCATCCGGGCTACGGCTTTTTGTCTGAGAATGCCGAGTTCGCTGAAGCAGTCGAGCGAGCGGGGCTGGTTTTGATCGGGCCACCGGTTTCAGCAATGAGGCTGATGGGTTCAAAGACGAGCGCGCGTCGCACAGCTCAAGCCGCAGGCGCGCCGGTCGTGCCCGGAACGGTGTCGCCGCTGGCATCGATAGAAGAGGCGGAGCGCGTCGCCGGTGAGATCGGTTACCCGATAATGCTCAAGGCTGCCGCGGGCGGCGGAGGGAAAGGCTTGCGGCTGGTGCGCGCGGCCGAAGAAATTCCGGGCGCGTTTTCGCTCGCACAATCCGAAGCGGCGTCAAGCTTCAACGATCCGGCTCTCTATATTGAGAAGTACCTCGAATCTGCCCGGCACATCGAAATTCAACTGATCGGCGACCGCTTCGGAAATGTTGTTTACCTCGGCGAGCGCGAGTGTTCGCTGCAACGCCGTCATCAAAAGGTGCTTGAAGAGTGCCCGTCGCCGATAGTCGACGCTCACTTGCGAAAGCGGATGGGCGAAGCCGCCGTGAGCATTGCGCGAGCTGCCGGCTACGTGAACGCAGGCACGATCGAGTTTCTCGTCGACAATGATCGCAACTTCTACTTCCTCGAAATGAACACGCGGCTTCAGGTCGAGCATCCGGTCACTGAGTTGGTGACGGGTCGCGATCTCGTTCACGAACAAATAAAGGTCGCGGCAGGCGAACGGCTTTCCTTCACGCAGGACGACATCGTGATGCGCGGCGCCGCGATCGAATGCCGCATCTACGCCGAAGATCCCGCGAACAGTTTTCTGCCGAGCCCGGGTAGGATCACGAAGCTGGTGACACCGGCCGGCCCGGGGGTGCGATACGACGGCGGCAGCTATCAAGGCTGGGAAGTGCCGATTTATTACGATCCGCTCGTAGCAAAGCTTTGCGTCTGGGCTGAGACGAGAGACGCCGCGATTCAACGACTGGCGCGAGTGCTTAACGAATACGTCGTCGAAGGCATTAACACGACGTTGCCGTTCTTTCGAGCGGTTGTGCACAGCCAAGAGTTTCGTCGAGGCGACTTTGACACCGGATTCATTGATCGATACTTAAGTTCGAAAACAATCGCGCGTGAGTCTAAGGATGGCGAGGAAGAAACAACGCTGAAGGACATCGCGGCCATAGCATCGGTTTTGCACGCGCGAACAAGTTCTCGGCGGCAAGACACTGCGACTCCGGCTCAAATGCCAAGCCGCTGGAAGCTCCACGGCCGGCTTGCACAGCGGAAGTAGCACAGACTTCAGTCTGTGTGTTGTTCGCTCAGCTTGCTCTCACGAGTTTGAGAGAACGCCACACAGACTAAAGTCTGCGCCACTTGCGAGTTTGATAGAACGCCAACACAGACTAAAGTCTGTGCTACTTCAATCATGAGGTACGAAGCAGAAATCGACGGCCGGCAACTGAGCATCGAGCTTGAACAAAGCCTTGGGCGCGTTCAGGCTCGCGTAGGCACGCGCGAACACGACCTCGAAGTTGTCTCGCCGGAAGCCGGCGTCTTTACGTTCTTGACGGATGATCGAGTCTACGAAGCAAATGTCTGGGCGCCCGAGCCAAACTCGTTGCGTGTGCTGGTGGGCGGTCACGTCTTTGCGACGAACATCATCGATCGCAAGCATCGCCGTCCGGCCGCCGAGCACCCGATGGAGGGCCGTCAAAACCTGGTCGCGCCGATGCCTGGAAAGGTCGTGCGAGTGCTTGTGGCCGCGGGTAAAGAGGTGGAACTGGGCCAGGGCGTCGTGGTAGTCGAAGCGATGAAGATGCAAAACGAAATCAAGTCACCGAAATCGGGACGCGTGATTGAGGTCCGTGTCGCCGAAGGTGCGACGGTCAACGCTCACCAGGTTCTCGCAGTGGTCGAGTAAGTCCGGAGTCCCATGCACGCCGCCGCTTCGCGACTGATCAGTGCGCGCTCTTATCGCTAACCGAATGCGCGTGCCACGCAGCGATTCTCCAACCGTCCGGAGTTCGAGTGAAAACGACGGTGCCTCGAAAAACTAAAGCCTCACCCGCAGCAGCGCTAGCCTGTCCCGGCGCCGGCCGCTCGTAAGTCACAACTGCAGCATCAGGCCCGAGCGCAACGACTTCGACTCTTCGATAGTCCGAAGGGCTCGCGGGCGGGAGCTGCGCCGCCTCGATGCGCGCGCGATACGCGTCAAATCCTCGCCACTCGCCTCCGGCGACTCGGATCACAAGGCGAGGCGAATTCCAAAAAGTATCCAGATAGGTCCTCTTGTCGCCGCGAGTGAGCGCGGTGGACCACTTGTCAAACACCTGGCGTACGTCGCCCTCGACCTCCGAAGACTTCTTAGCAGTTTGTGCGCGCACCGTGAGGTCGACCGCGGCAACGATCGATACGAACAACATCGCAATCCCGATAACACCTTTCACAAACTTCCCTCCAACTGAAATTTCGACCCGTCACTTAATCACAAACACGGCCTCGCTGACAATGCATCCGAGATTGGCGCAGACTTCGGCTTGTGGCGTCGAGTTGGACGAGGTGATAAGCTCAAGCTTGGAAAGCGAGGACCGATGACAAAGGAGACCACCCAAACGAATCTACGGCTTCACTACACCATTATGTGCGAAGACGTGCGAGTCGAGATCAATCACAAGCTCAGTTTGATGGGAATATTCTATGCGATTCAGGTTCCGCAATTGCCGGTCACGCTGCTGAAGATTGTCATTCTCAATCACTGGTCGGGCAATGGACAGTTTCTTTCCGAAGTGCGAATTCTGACCCCCGACCGCACGCAGCCTGTTGCAGTGTCTGCGCCGTCGTCGTTTCAAGTCCCTCCCGACGGATTCGCCGACAACGTAACTATATTCGCAAACGTGACATTTCCTACTCCAGGGAGCTACGTAGTTCAATCGCTTATCGACTCAAACGTCTTCGCCGAACAGGCGCTTCACGTAACGGACGCGCAAATACAAACGTTTTCGACCAGCGAAACGATTCAGTAGCCGCATTGAGACGATGAACGATGAATGATGAATGATGAATGGAGGACGGACCAGTGTTCATCATTCATCATTCATCATTCATCATTGCTGTTATGCTCAAGGTTGGACTCACAGGTAGCATCGCCGTCGGCAAGAGCTTCGTGCTTTCTGTGCTTGCCGACCTCGGATGCGTGACCTTTGACGCAGACCGAATAGCTCACGCAGTGATGGAGCCCGGTCGCGAAGCTCATCGAGACATCGTGCGTGAGTTCGGGGAGAGCGTTCTCGCAACAGACGGTTCGATCGATCGGCAGAAGCTTGGAGTGATAGTGTTCGCCGATCATGCGCGCCGCGCGCATTTGAACGAAATCGTTCACCCACGAGTGATCGAAGAGCAGAACCGTTTGCTCGCCGAGGCTGAAGCTCGCAACCCGAACGGGATCGCCGTGATCGACGCGGCGCTGATGATCGAATCGGGCGGCTACAAGCGATTCGACAAGCTGATCGTCGTCTACTGTGATCGCGAAACCCAGATCGAGCGCTTGATGCGCCGCAACGATATCACCCGCGAAGACGCTCAGCGCAGAATCACGGCGCAGATGTCGTCAGAGGAAAAGCTGCGCTATGCGGATTACCGGATAAACACCGCAGGAACGTTTGAGGAGACTCGGCAGCGCGTGATCGACGTTTACGACGACTTATTGCGCGTTCGACAGTCCAAGCTGGTTCCGCAGGCTTAGCTTCGAAGAGGTTTTCTATGTCCAAATCACCCGCGCGTTTCGCGTTCGCCCTGATCGCCAGCGTTGTTCTCGTCCACTCGGGCCTCGCCTTCCAACAGGTGCAGCAAGTCACGCCATTAGCCCGCTTGCAGTCGAACATCGAGCGCATTACACGCTCGGCGAATGCGAAGTGGGGAATCTACATCAAGTGCGTCGAAACAGGTGAAGAGATCGCAATCAACGCCGATGAGACGATGGACACCATGAGCGTAATCAAGATCCCGCTGATGGTCGAAGTATTCCGTCAGATCGAGGCCGGTAAGTTCGCGCTCGCCGATCGGGTCACATTGAAAGAGTCAGAAAAGCGGCCGGGAACAGGCGTGATTCGATCACTGGATGCCGGCGCGACGTTGACCATCAAGGATCTGATCACGTTGATGATCATCGTCAGCGACAACACGGCCACAGATGTGCTCTTTGAGAAAGTGGGCGGGACCGAGCCGGTCAACAAACTGATGCAAAGCTACGGGCTGAACTCGATCAAGGCGACTGGCCCGGCCGACGTCTGGTTCAAAGCCTTGCGAGCCGAACCGGACACGTGGAAGTTTCACACCGAGGGCAAGACCCCATTTGGTCTGTCGTCTCCGCGCGATATGGGGAAGCTGCTGGAAAAAATCTACAAGGGCGAAGCTGTCAGCAAGCAAGCGAGCGAACAGATGCTTCAGATTATGCGCGGGCAGGTCTACAGCTCTCGCCTCCCGAAATACGTGACCGGCTTCCGCGTGCCTCACAAGACCGGAGACTTTCTGCCCTACATCGGCAA
>Ga0099828_10004299_pt1 | contig 10055 bp, 10 predicted proteins | sample CZO8metaG_2_FD_79338 | JGI IMG/M metagenome (GOLD analysis project Ga0099828, IMG submission 79338) | Vadose zone soil microbial communities from the Eel River Critical Zone Observatory, Northern California, USA - CZOApr15con2H1.8 metaG | ecosystem: Environmental > Terrestrial > Soil > Vadose...
CTGAGCATTCTCGGCATGAATCTGATCGGCAAGCTCTCCTGTACCATCGGGTGAATTGTCATCGACGATCAGCATATCGGTATCAGGAGCATTCGAAAATATCTCCTGTATGAGTGGGCGCAGGTTATCCAGTTCGTTATAGGTTGGGATAATAATGATGGTCTTCATACAAATTTGTCTCCATCGCTTGTTGATACTGGCACGGGCTGTAAACCTCTTTGCCGTTCCTGCATCGACAAGGTATTAGCGAAATGCTGTTTTGATCCAGACGAATTGTGATCCTCCCAACTATCCTCTTCTTCCCCGGTAACATCCGTATGCTGAGTAGAACGGAATATAAGCAAGGCGATAACACCCAGTCCCAGACCAAACCACAGCGTACAGAGACGAATGAGCAGTGTCGCCGCTCCTGCTATTGATGCTGAAGTGGTTACAAGCAGGCGAGTAAGTCCCAGCATACTCCCATCGGCTGTACCTAATCCTCCTGGCAGGCCAGAAGCCGATCCGATCAGCGATGAAACAGATAAAATAAACGTGGATTTAATCAGTAAATCAGGGCTGGGGACTATTCCCAGGCCGGTAAACACGAAGTACAGGGCGGCACACTCGCCCGACCATGAAATAACGCCAATAGAAACAGCAAAAAGCAGGGGCCGCCACTGTAACAAGGTGTATGAACTCTCATAGAAAGCGTGCATCAAATGTGCTATGCGTGCCACCTTTGGCAAACGTTCTCCGAAGCCCAGCAGTGCCAGGGAAAGCCGCCGATTTTGGATGAGCATGATACATGCCAGGCCGACGACCAGGAAGAGGAGCAAGAATGCCCAGCCAAAGCGGTAGAGCACCAGCCCGGTTGTTGCCAGCAGCAACATGGCGAGGCCATCGCTCAAGCGTTCCGCCACGATGATGGGAGAAGTACGGCTGATGGGTGCTCCCGTGGTGCGCTTCAACAGGTAGGATTTCAGTAGCTCTCCCACCTTCCCAGGAGTGATCGCCATAGAAAGCCCCGCAATGAAGATCAGCAGACTCTTCACCCAGGGAACCTGCAATTTCAGGCGTTTCAGATAGTACTGCCATTTGAAAAAACGGCAGAGATAGTTAAAGAGCGTTAACTCCAGGATGATTGGCAAATAGACCCAATGGAATCTGGCTAATGCCTGGAGCATTTGTGGCACGTCCGCATAGAGAGCAATGACCGTCGTCACCACGAAGGCCAGCACCAATGAAAATAGTATTCCAGTGCGTATCTGGCGAGTAAGCAAAACTCTGCTCCCTTACTACAGTATGATGTGAGGTAAAATATAGAGCACAACGATAATAATGATTACACACAACACAACGGTCACAAGCATGTGGCGGTCACGTAACAACACCTCTTCGGGACTTCCGCCCTCCATGCGCATATAGACCAGGTACAGGTAGCGGAACATGCCATACAGCACCAGTGGAATGGTGAGCATGAGGCGGTGGTTGCCTGTTGGTCCTTGGAAAGTATAAAGGCTGTACGACATAAAGGTTGCCGCCGTCACAATCGTAATCATCTGGTCAAGCATCGGGAGGCTGTACTCTTTGAGAATCTGGCGGTGATTGCTGGCCTCTCCTTGTAATAGCACTAACTCATGCCGTCTCTTGTTGAGAGCCAGGAACAGCGACAGGAGGATGGTCACAAGGTAGAGCCATGGTGAGATAGAGACAGGGATGACCACCGCTCCGGCCAGGATGCGTAAGACGAATCCGCTGGCGATGATAAAAACGTCAAGGAGCACAATATGCTTGAGGCGAATACTGTAGAGCACCATTAAGCCCAGATAGGAAACAATGGTAGCGGTAAAGAGCAGGTTTGAGCCGCCATAAGCGGCGAAGATATCCGGCTGCACCTGAATGGGAATGGTGAAGATCACGAAAGTCAGTCCCGCGCAGGCCAGCAAGAGTATGCACATGGTCACGATTGCCCACGAAATCGGCAGCCTGCCGCAAGCCAGGGGGCGATAGCGTTTCACCGGATGTTGGCGATCATTCTCCAAATCGAGTAAATCGTTGAGCAGGTAGATAATGCTGGAGGCAAGACAGAAGGCGGCAAAGGCAAATCCAGCTCGCTCAAAGGATGAGAAGGTAAATAATCGTTGGGCAAAGACGATGCCCACGAAAAGAGCCAGGTTTTTTGTCCATTGACGCGGGCGCATGGCTGTGATCAACGCCACTAGTCGTCCGCTTGTTCCGAGATTGAGAGATAGGGGAGGCGTCCCGGTTGTTGTCGATGCGATTAACTCGCCTGGTTGTTTTGTCTGTTCCTCTATTGCCATAATTGTTTTTTTCAAGAGTAGCCTATCCCTTCAACTGCAAATGCCATCAGCCCCACCTATCAGCTACAAGCCAGATACGTGTCATGTTTACCTGAGTAGACTTCCCTTTTGAAACGTATTGCGCTGAAAGAGAGTAACACAGATACCTGCCGGTACGGGTGTTGTTAGTAAATTCGCCGCTTCAGTTCGGTGATGCGATGCAAGGTAATGCGGTGCTTATCGGTGCTGATAAAGTTTTTATCGGTGAAGTAACCCATCACCTTGTTGACGCTTTCACGTGACGCTCCCACCATCGAAGCCAGCTCTTGTTGGGTCAGGCGCACTTCTATGCGCGTGCCATTTTCCACTTTGGTGCCATGTGAGTCCGCCAGCTCCAGCAGCTTTTTGGCAACACGTCCATATACGTCAAGGAAGATTAAGTCTTCGACCATATTATCTGTCGTCCGTAGACGTTTGGAGAGAACTTCCAGTACTTGTATGGCGATTTTAGGGTTCTTTATGATCGCCTGGTGGAAATCACTGCGCTGGAGCGTATAGCACTCGACCTTTTCCAAGGCCACCGCATCTGCGGAACGGGGCAATCCGTCGAGGATAGTCAACTCTCCGAAGCATTCTCCCTTGCCGAAGACCACGAGCGAGATCTCCTGGCCATCGGGGCTAATCAGGCAGATTTTGACTTTGCCTTCTTTAATGACATAAAGTACCTGGCCAGGGTCGTCGCGATGAAAAATAACCTCACCATTGCGGAACGTGCGCCGCTTTGCCACTGACATCAGTGCGCGAATATCTTCGTCCGCCAGGTCAGCAAAGAGTGGTACCTGTTTCAGGTATACGGTTTCGTTTTCTGTCTCCATATGTTATTTCCTCATAAAGTAGGTCTACCGAAATGCAACTATTCAGGTCTCATCATTTTCTTGAATCCTCACTGCCTACAGCAGTTCGCAAACGTTTTGTTGTGGCAAGATGTTGCTGCTGTAGGCAGCAACATCTTGCCACAACAATATAGGTATCTTATACTAGCGTACTTTCTGTTCTCGTGCAATAGCCATGTTGCCTCTCTCCCTACTGTAGAACGGATGCTAATGACAATTTGGTAACATGATTCTATCATATCGGGGCACCATCTATGAATAATTACGTTCCAACCGGGCTGTTTTAACGCATTAGAAGTTGTTATGCTCTTTTGATCTCTTGATTGCCCGTTCTCCCCATCCTCTCCGATTTCAAAAGTGATACACTGGTAGAGAAAAAATCAGGAAAGGATGTTCGCTTGAAGAAGGCGAAAGGGAAGGTAGACAACACGGTGAAACTTATTTCGTGGAATGTCAACGGGCGCGTAAAAGATGCAGTTGAACAAGTAAAGGCTTTGGGCCGTCAAGAACCTCATGTTGTGGCCCTCCAGGATGTTAGGGCTACGGCTGTAGAGGGATATAAAATGGCTTTTGCGGATCTGGGTCTTTGCCATATTGTCCATACGTTTCAAGCTATCCCTGAAACGACCCCTACAGGTGTCCTCATCGCGAGCCGTTTTGAGCTTGATCGACTTCCCAACCTGCTATCCTCAGTACTCTGGCCGGAAGGGCTAAGATCACCTGATAGTGAGAAAGTTGACAGGCATTGGAGCAAACGAACGCTTTTTGTGATCTTACATTGCCCCTGGGGAAGATAGACTTCCACGACGTGTACATTACTCCGGGTAATCATTATGAGAGCACGCCGGCGGGATATATTTATTATCCGTGGATTAAACTGGATTTGCTGTCGGGCGTCTATCATATGCTTTTCGCTCCCACTGATAGGCTCCGTATTCTCTGCGGTGATTTCAATGCTCCACAGGAAGAAAAAAGCACAGGAGAAATTATTACATGGGGATATGACAAGAGGAGGGGGATATATCAGCTTACTCGGTCAGATCAAGATATGGTCGAACGACGTGTCTTTCAAGGACTTGCCGCTTGTGATATGCCCGATGTCTATCGTCGCTTTCATGGGTATGAGAACTGTGGATCTGAAGAAGCATGCAGTTGGAGAAAGTACCGCTTCGATCATATCTTTGCCTCTTAGAGGCTGTGCCCGCAGAGCATCCGCTACTTGCAAGATGTTCACAGACTGCAATTAAGCGATCATGTTCCTATTGAAGTCGTTTTTGAGCTAGAAAATGCACCTTCCGTTCGAAATCTCTGTCCTTGACAGATGGCTTTCTTGCCATGCATCCGAAAGGAAGGTGCATAGACTGCCTTTTTAACCTCTTTTACTGTTTTTACAACTCTACAAATGAATTAGTTGGTGGCAATGTGGCTTGTCCTCGCCCTGCACCCCGACTTTTACATCGCCCTGCCCGGGAGAAAATAGAGCTTGATTTTTAACCCGACATTGGTTACTCGTGACCCTCTCATCCCCTCAAGGAGGTAAGTTTCTCAGTGACTTCGCCGGTGTGGCCTGCCCCTTGCGGGACCCTCTCTATCGAAGAGGTGGTTGACCCATTGACTCACCAAGATCACATGCACCTTACGGTGCAAGGGGCGTGTCTGCCCTACTACTATGCCTGGACGAGCCAGGGCGTAGATACGTGACCGAACGAGGAAACGTCACTGGTTGATCGTAGGCCAGCCGATGCATATTCACACTGCCGACCACGTCGCGATGCCCCTTGAACCCACATTTCCTGCACTTCCATACTCTGCCTTTGGGCTTGTGTTTATGCCTGCATACCGGACACTGGCTACTCGTCCCTCGTTCTGAGCCAGTGAAGCTCTTGATGCGGGCTTGTTTACTCTTGTGGGTCAGGTAGTCGATATCCTTGCCATATTCCCACTGCGCCATGCGTTGGTTGTGGTGGCGTCCTTTGTTCTCTTGCCGCACCCCGTGCGGGTTGCCGATGAACAGAGTCCCGACCTGCTCCTGTTTGCAGAAGTCAATGACCTGCCGGGTCGCTTTATGGCGTAGGTCGCGCACACGTCGCTCGATACGGTTCATCATTTTGTTCTTTGCCCGTTGCAGTTTCTTCCAGCGACGGGAGTACTTCTGGCAACGAGACTGCTTCTTGGCAATCTGCCGGTGCCGCATGTTGCGCTGGCGTTTGAGACTACGGATACCACGCCCTGAGATGACGGTGGCCGCACCGGTGTTTGTGGTCACGGCCGCAAGGTGGATTTCTCCCAAATCCACGGTAGCCTGTTCCTCACCTGGGGCGGTTTCTGCCTGCTGAACCTCGATACAGACGTGTAATTCAAAGCCATTGTTCCAGACCAGCGTACAGGCTCCACTGCTTTGGGGAAGATCAACAGGAAGGACAAGCGATGCTCGTCCACGTCCCATAGGGAGCACCACACGCCCGCGCTCAACACTCACTGCCTGCGCGGGCCACTTGACGGGATAGAAGCGTTTGGTCTTCCAGGGATACTTCATGCCCATCTTGGGATGCGTGGTACGCAGTTTGCGCGTGGTCTCAATGTTAGCAAGGAAAGCATGCACCACCATCTGCACCGATTGGCCGTGCAGAGCAAAGCGTCCCTTGGTTGCCTGTTGCAGTTCGTCTCGTCCAGGCCACTTGCTCCTTGTCTGTCGTGCCGCTTTATGCAGTTCACAACAGACGTTCCACACTTGGGATGCTTCCATCTGTGCCGCTTTCAGGCGTTGGAAGAGCGCGGGTGAGAGATGATCGAGTCGATAGATTCTCACAGTGTACATGGTTACTTGCCTCAATACGGAGAGAGTACAGGGAGCATACATCATCTGCATGCTCCCTGCATGGCTACAGAACGATGGCCTATTCTGGTACCGTCACGGGTATCGGCTCAGTATCGCGTTGGATGCCCCGTGCCTCTTGTCGCGCAAGCCATGCACGAGCTTCCTGTCGCTCACGTTCCCATCGTGCCTGTTCCTTTGGCGTCACAGGGAACACATGCCCGCTCAATTCCCCCATGAGACAGGCAAGGGTAAACTGCCACACCCCTTCAGGGTCATCGTGCCATTCAGGAGCGTCAAGGGCGAGTTCGTGGAACCGGTTGACAACATAGTCATCCGTCCAATGCCGTTCATGCGGTTCGGCCTCTTCAAAAAGCCAATGACGGCCAGCACGATAGCCACGAATCGCGTCCTTACTTTCAAGGAGAACCAGAGTGGAAACATCAGGGCGGCGTGTGCCTTTGGAGGTCAGGACCGCACCGTGAATAGTGCCCAGGTGGAATCCGACGAACTCGCGTGCGGTTTGCTGATGCTGTCCGTCAAACACCTGAACCGTAATCGCCCGTTTCAGACAGGTGACAAGGTAAATCAGGGAGGTAGGTTCGTCACGATGCCGGATGCTGTGCGATACCCCTTCACGATAGAACTGTGCGACATCCTCATGCTGGATATCGAGCAACGGCGTAATCTGTACGGTTGAGGTAATACGTAGTGTGGTTGGCATGTCGGTATGCTCTCTTTCACTTTCTGCTTGACGTGCTGTCGCTTCCATGTCATACTCTCAACGAGAACGAAACTACTGGAACAATGGTGGCGGCCGTTCTCATCTGCTAGCCTGTCGTCGTCTACACGATAGGCTAGTGTGCTCTCACCCCCTTTATTTGCAAAGATAAGTGTGCTTTGCACATTGAGAAAACTTACCTATAAATTAACTATATAGACTAGTATACATATGTTTTGCAAAAAAAGCAATGGTATAGCAACATGATTGACTTGAAGCCAGTTGACCTATATAATGCAACATAAAATATTCGTTCTTGGAGACAGGCGCATGCAAAGCGAAAGAGACTATTTAACGGTTAAGCAGATAGCAGACCAGTTGGGGGTGTCTGTACAAGCGGTACGCAATTGGATTAACAATGGAGAACTAGAGGCCATTGATCTAGGGCACGGGTACCGTATCCACAAGGACGAATACCAACGTTTTCTTCAAGTACGAAAAACGAGCAAAAGGGATGAGTCAGATTCTTAAATGTTTATCTTGCTTCATACTTCCAATCCTCTATTTTGGAATGTCATGTTGGTAGTAAATGGATAAAAAGATGCTTACGGCAAAAATTACTTATACCCCAGAAGACGAACCCTATTTAGGACGGGAGTCACTTCTCCACTTTGATAATGTTATTATCAGTTGTTTAGAGGCAAACGCTAAGATTGCCCCGCACACGCATACAATTAAAGGTAAGTCAGATTTACAAATTGCTTCATCTCAAATTACTCCGCAAGCAATCAGTATTGCATTATCAATCCGAGAGTTAGTAAGACAGGGCTATTTGTTTGGTGCTTTTGTGCTTATCCGTCCACTTGCTGAACGATCAATAACAGCATTGTTTTTATCGGAAAATTATAAATATAAAAACAGATACGGTGTTGATATTTGGAAGAATGGCTGGAAATACAGCGAAAGGCCAAGTTTGCAAAACATGATTGATATTATTAGTCGAAGTAACTTCCCAGGTGTTACCAAACTTTACAACAGTCTAACTCATGGAGACCCCGATAGTGCAATATGGAACACAATTCAGTTAGACGATGGGGAAGTAGGTACAGTGTATCTAAAATCATAAATGATCCTGTCCTATGTGACAGAATATGTTTCGATACGCTTAGTTGGTTAGTAGCGGTCTTAGGGATAATGGCAAAAGTATTTTCGGAAACTCTATAGCTTTCATCTCATCCCCTAAACGGGATGGGACTTCTTGCTTAGTCTACTTAACCTAAATGCTACCTACCTATAACCTCAGAGGAGACCACTATGACAGTGATGCAAAAAAGTTCGGCTGCCGCCTCTACCGGGCGGACCGAGCGACAATGGAGTTACACCAATGGTACCAGTGATACTCCACTACTGGGCTTAACTATTGGCGATCTGTTTGATCAAACCGCCGAAAAATATCCCGATCATCCTGCTCTGATCTCACGTCAGCAGCAAATACGGCTGACCTACCGTGAGCTACAAGCCCAGGTCAATCAATGCGCCAAAGGGCTGATGCAGCTAGGAGTACAGAAGGGTCAGTGCATCGGCATCTGGTCGCCCAATCGGGCCGAATGGTGCGTTACCCAGTTCGCTACCAGTAAAATTGGCGCGATTCTGGTCAACATTAACCCGTCATACCGGCTTAACGAGCTGGAGTATGCTCTGAAGCAGTCCGGTTGTAGTGCGATTGTGATTGCCCCTTTGTTCAAAACCTCCAACTACACCGAGATGCTGTATACCCTGGCTCCTGAACTCAATCAATGCGACCCTGGTAAGCTCAAATCCGCCAAACTGCCCGATCTAACCACGGTCGTCCGCCTTGGTTCGGAGCAGATGCCCGGCATGTTTAACTGGAATGAGTTGATGGATATGGGTACAGCAGTGAACGATCAGCAACTCAATGAGCGGCAGCAAGAGCAGGAGTTCGATGACCCCATCAACATCCAGTACACCAGCGGCACCACCGGTTTCCCCAAGGGCGCGACTCTGAGCCACCACAATATTTTGAACAACGGCTATTTTATGGCCGAGCTGCAAAACTTTACGCACAATGATAGGCTTTGTATTCCTGTACCTCTTTATCACTGCTTTGGTATGGTGATGGGCAATCTTGGCTGTGTTACACACGGCGCGACCATGATCTACCCATCCGAGGGGTTTGAGCCGCTGGCCGTGCTTCAAACGGTGCAAGATGAAAAATGTACTGCCCTTTACGGCGTTCCCACCATGTTTATCGCGGAACTCGATCATCCCGATTTTGCTACATTCGATCTGACCAGCCTGCGTACAGGGGTCATGGCCGGTTCATCCTGTCCAATCGAGGTGATGAAGAAGGTCAACACGCTGATGAATATGCGCGAGGTCGAAATCTGCTATGGCATGACCGAGACCAGCCCCGTGTCAACTCAGACGCGCATCGATGCTCCCCTGGATAAGCGCGTCAGCACGGTTGGCGTCGTTCATCCACACCTGGAGATTAAGATCATTGAGCCCACCACCGGTAAGGTTGTCCCGATTGGAGAGACCGGCGAGCTATGCACGCGAGGATATAGCGTGATGCTGGGCTACTGGAATAACCCGGAAGCCACGGCTGGCGCCATCGACCAGGCACGCTGGATGCATACGGGCGACCTGGCGACGATGGATGAGGAAGGGTATATCAACATTGTGGGTCGCATCAAGGATATGGTCATTCGCGGCGGCGAAAATGTCTATCCACGCGAGGTCGAGGAATTTTTGTATACCCACCCGAAGATCAGCGATGTGCAGGTGATTGGCGTGCCCGACCCCAAGTATGGCGAAGAGATGATGGCCTGGGTCAAAGTCAAGCCCGGCGAACAGGTCACAGCAGAGGAATTACAGGAGTTTTGCCGCGGGCAGATCGCCCATTACAAAATTCCCCGCTACTTCAAATTCGTGGATTCCTTCCCGATGACCGTGACGGGCAAGATTATGAAGTTCCAGATGCGCGAGCAGTCCACCCAGGAACTGGGCCTGCAAAGTGCAGCTTCAATGAAAACCGCTTAGCATCATCTGTTGGCATGGCTGAGGTGGCTAGCGCGAGCGCAACCACTACTATATGACGAGATTGCAGCGTTGTATAGTAGTGGCTGCGCTCGCGCTAGCCACCTCAGCCATGTGACGCGCTCACTGCACATTTTGACATCAATCCCTGATTCTGCCTCTATAGGCACATCCCTGTAAAGTGTGCTATAATACCAGAGTAGATTAGTCGGAATTGAATGCTTTTTTGTACTTATCCAGGACTATTCGAAAGAAGAGCAACATAGGCAACCTATTTTGATATA
>Ga0099828_10004302_pt1 | contig 10053 bp, 7 predicted proteins | sample CZO8metaG_2_FD_79338 | JGI IMG/M metagenome (GOLD analysis project Ga0099828, IMG submission 79338) | Vadose zone soil microbial communities from the Eel River Critical Zone Observatory, Northern California, USA - CZOApr15con2H1.8 metaG | ecosystem: Environmental > Terrestrial > Soil > Vadose...
ACCCGAGACGATCGATCGCGCGGTGAATGCGCTCGTCATGGATCGCGAAGCAGAAATTGGCACGACCTGTGAGCCGATTGATGACATAGCCGACGTGCTGAGTCGAGCGGTCGTGAAAGTAGTCGTGGACGACGCCGGCCGCGCGCTTGAGTTTTCTCGCGCGCCGATTCCGTTTCCTAATCAGGCCGTGTTGCGGCATGGTTCGATTGAAGCAGCGCTCGAGTGTGAACCGGCGCTGCTTTCGACCTTTAGGAAGCACACCGGGCTCTACGTCTACCGCCGCGAGTTTCTGCTAAAGTTTACCAGCTGGCCGCAGTCCGAAGCCGAAGCGTCGGAGTCCCTCGAACAGTTGCGCGCCCTGGAACGCGGCGTGAAGATCAGGGTCGTGGAGGCGAAGTCGCCGTCGATTGGCGTCGATACGATCGAGGATCTCGAACGCGTGCGTTTGCTAATCGAGAGCAAGGTGAAGGTGGCTGTATGATTGCGCACGATTGGATTGGAATTGGGATTGTCGCGCTGGTGATTGTGGGCGGGCTGGTCCTGCTCAATCACATCACCAAGCCGTACGACGTAAAGACTGAAGATGAGTTTGAGCGGCGGCGAAAAGAGCAGACCGGATTGATGACCGCTGGTATGATGGGTTTGCAGCAGTTTCTGGATCCCAGCGCAAAAAAAGCCGCCGAGGTTCAGCAGGATTTGCGTCGGGGAATCTACGACGACAAAGAGGAAGCGGACGATCCGCCGGAAGCGGGCGCCGAAGCAAGGCAAAAGGAATTCGAGGAGTGAACAATGCCTAAATACATTTTCGTAACGGGTGGCGTGGTTTCAAGTTTGGGTAAGGGCCTGGCTGCGTCTTCGATCGGCTGCTTGCTGGAAGCACGCGGCCTGCGAGTGACGCTGATCAAACTTGATCCTTACATCAACGTCGATCCGGGCACGATGTCGCCTTTTCAGCACGGCGAAGTGTTCGTCACCGACGACGGCGCCGAGACGGATCTTGACCTGGGGCATTACGAGCGCTTCACCCACGCGCATTTGTCGCAGGCAAACAACTGGACCACCGGTCGCATTTATCTTTCAGTGCTCGAGAAGGAGCGGCGCGGCGACTATCTCGGCAAGACAATTCAAGTTATTCCACACATCACAAACGAAATTATGGAGGCAATCCGTTCGGTCACGCACAACGGCGAAGCGGATGTGGTTATCGCCGAAATTGGCGGCACGGTGGGCGACATCGAATCGCTGCCTTTCCTGGAAGCAATTCGTCAGTTGGGCAACGAGGAAGGACGCGAGAATGCGCTGTTTGTTCATGTCACCCTGGTTCCGTACATCGCCGCCGCCGGCGAGCTGAAAACGAAACCGACGCAGCATTCAGTTCGCGAACTGCGCGAAATCGGAATCGCGCCCGACGTGCTGTTGTGCCGCTCAGACCGGCCGCTGTCCCACGACCTGAGATCGAAGATTGCGCTGTTTTGCAACGTCAAAGAGTCGGCGGTGATCAGCGCGCAGGACGTCGACACGATCTACGACGTGCCGCTGACATTTCACGATCAGGGATTGGACGAGTTGATCGTTTCGTCTTTGCAATTGGGCGACGTCGCCGTTCAGACCGATTTGTCTGAGTGGCGCAAACTGGTTTCCACGGTTCGCGAGCCCTCGGCCGGCGAGACCGCGATCGCCATTGTCGGCAAGTATGTCGAGCTGGAGGATTCTTACAAGTCCCTGCGCGAGGCCTTGACGCACGGCGGCATCGCCAACAACTTGCGCGTCAACGTGCGCTGGATCGAGTCGGAAGAGTTGATGGACGACAATTCCGACGCGCGCCTGCGTGACTTTGACGCGATTCTGGTGCCCGGCGGATTCGGCAAGCGCGGCGTCGAAGGAATGATTCGCGCGATCTCTTATGCGCGGCGAACGCGGACGCCTTATTTCGGAATCTGTCTCGGCATGCAGACGGCTTGCGTTGAGTTTGCCCGCAACGCATGCGATCTGAAGGACGCCGACTCAACCGAATTCAATGTCGAAACGCCGCATCCAATTATTTTCAAGCTGCGTGACTTGGTTAATGTCGAAGAGATGGGCGGCACCATGCGCCTGGGCGCGTGGCCCTGCCTGTTGAGCGAAGGTTCGCTCGCGCGCGAGGTTTACGGCGGCGCGGAAGAAATCAGCGAGCGCCACCGCCATCGCTACGAATTCAATCCCGCCTTCCGCGAGACGTTGGAGCACGGGGGATTGGTTTTCAGCGGCGTCTCACCCGATCAGAAGTTTATCGAGATTGTCGAACTCTCGCGCGACGATCATCCATGGTTTCTCGCCTGCCAGTTCCATCCCGAGTTCAAGTCAAAACCACTTGCTCCGCATCCGCTGTTCGCCTCGTTCGTTCACGCAGCATTTCAGAATCGGTTGCACACCGAAGCGGCAGTCGAGCAGATTCCAGATACGGATGTCCCCGCCATTGAGCGAGCGGCGACTGCGATTGAGAATTGATGTGTCGGTCTTGCGGCTTTGCCGCAGCAACCGTGCGGTCAGGCTCCGCCTGACCGGAACGCGATCTCTTAGACCAGCGCGGCGAGGCTTGGCCTCGCCGCAACTTCCTCAATACGACGCCGGAAAGCCATAGGCTTTCCGCACTGGGCAGCGGCAAAGCCGCGCACTTCGCAAGTCGGCAACTTGCGCTACCTCCAACCCCGCTTCCGCTCGTGCTTCTGTTTAGGCGATAATGCCCGAGCGCGCTCGCTCGATAACTCGTCGAAACTATTCATGCTTCAATGCCCCAGATGTGGCCGGCAGTTTCCTGACAATGTGCACGTGTGCCCGGACGACTTCACGCCGTTGAGAGCCGACGACACCGTCGCGGATGTTCCCGTCGATCCGCTCATCGGCCGCGTGTTCGACGGCAAGTATCGTTTGGACGAGCAGCTCGGCGGCGGCGGCATGGGCACGGTCTATCGCGCGACGCATCTGATGATCGAACGCCCGGTGGCAATCAAGGTTCTGAACCAGCGGTTCGTCGGCGACCAGACGGCGCAGGAACGGTTTCGCCGCGAAGCGCGCGCGGCGGGTCGCATTCACCACCCGAACGCCGTCACGGTGAACGACTTTGGCACAACTGAGGACGGCTGGCTCTACATCGTGATGGAGCTGCTGGAAGGACGCACGCTGCGCGACTTGCTGGCGCGCGAAGCGCCGCTTGATTCTGCGCGGGCGGTGTCATTAATGCTGCAAGCGTGCTCAGCGGTCGGCGCGGCGCACGATGCGAAGTTGATTCATCGCGATCTAAAACCGGCGAACATTTTCATTGAGCAGCGCCCGAACATGCCGGCGGTCGCGAAGGTGCTGGACTTTGGCGTCGCCAAGTTTGCGGTCGAGGAACACGAGGATGACGATTATAAGACCCTGACGCAGGTCGGCGCGATCATCGGCACCCCGCGTTACATGTCGCCGGAACAATGCTCGGGCGCGGCGCCGCTGACTCCGGCGTCGGACGTTTACAGCCTCGGAATAATTCTTTACGAGATGCTGACAGGCGCCGTCCCGTTCAGCGCGGAAACGCCGCTGGCCGTGGCGATGAAACAGGTAACTGAAGCGCCGCGCCCGCCGCGCGAGGTCATTCCCTCGATTCCAAAGGAACTCGAAACGGTGGTCCTGCACGCGCTGGCAAAGCAGGCCGCCGATCGACCGCCGGATGCGAACGAATTTCGGCGCGAGCTGCACGCAACCGCGGAAGATTTGGGACTGGAACACGCGGACAGCACCGTCACGCCGACGATGGACGCGTTGCGCCACGCAGGCACACAGAGCCCTTCGGGTCGTTTGGTGATTGACTTGGCAACCCTACGGCAGGTGCAGGCAGCAAGCAGCGGAGAAAGCGACAGCGCAGAGTTAGCCACGGGCGCGGCATCGAAACGCGGATTTGGCCGCATGAAAGTGCCGTTGGAGAAGCAGAGCGCAGCTCAGGTGTCGCATCGCGGGCGCGTGGTCGTTGCCGCGATGATTGCGCTGGTCGCGATTGTCGCTGCGCTGGGAATCGGTTATCGCTGGCGGCACAGCTCCGATCCAGTCAGCGCCAGTCAAACGGCAAATGCAAACGTCGCCGCCCCAGTTGCGGCAGTAGCGTCGCCAACGCAGAGTGCCTCGCCTTCGCCGTCTCCTTCACCAAAGCCGCGAGTCGTTAGCAGCGAGCGCAAGAATGAAAACAAGAAGGAATCGAAAAATACCTCTTTTTGGGGCCGAGTAAAGCGGCGGATATTCAAGTAGGGAACAGATGAACGCAAGTTCAAACAAGAAGCCATTTCAAGTTGGCGGCGCCACGTTTGGCGACGGGCGCCTGACGATAATTGCCGGGCCGTGCGTCATCGAATCCGAAGGACACGCAATGATGATGGCGCAAGAGTGCTCCGAACGCGCGCGCGAGGCGGGCCTTGATTTCGTTTTCAAAACCTCGTTCGACAAAGCTAATCGCTCTTCGATCAAGAGCTTTCGCGGGCTGGGCATGGAGGCCGGATTGGAAATCTTGCGGCGAATAAAAACGGAATTAGGCGTACCGGTGCTCACCGATGTTCACGACGTGGGGCAGATTAGCGCAGTTGCCGAGGTCGCCGACGTGCTTCAGATTCCCGCTTTTCTTTGTCGACAGACTGATTTGATTTCGGCAGCCGCCACGTCGGGACGCGCCCTCAATATCAAGAAGGGACAGTTTCTCGCGCCGGAAGATGCACATAACATCGTCGAGAAGGCCCAGGCCGCAGGTTGCGAGCGAGTGATGCTGACGGAACGCGGAGTGAGTTTTGGCTACCACAACCTGGTCGTCGACATGCGCTCGTTTCCGATCATGAGCGAGTTTGGCGTGCCAATCGTTTTCGACGTTACACATTCGCTGCAATTGCCGGGTGGTCTGGGTCATGCAACCGGCGGATTGTCGCAGTACATCGAACCACTCGCGCGCGCCGGCGTCGCCTGCGGGGTTGATGCGGTGTTCATGGAAGTTCACGACGCGCCCGAGCGCGCGCTGTCAGACGGTACGAACATGCTGCCGCTCCGGCGCATGGGTCCGCTGCTTGAGTCTCTGCGTGATATTCACGCGCTGGTAAGTGAGCGCGCAAACAGGGCAACGCGATGAAGCTGGGCTATTTCGGACTCGAGACGTTTATTCTTTCCTGAGAGTTTTATCGACAACATTATGAGAAAGTTTGGAATTCTTCTGTTGGTATGTTTGATTGGTTCGGCGGCCTCGCAATTCTCATTGAGCGCGCAGGATGAGCCTCGCGCTGCCTGGCAGGTCACAAACTTTAACATCGCGGTCAACAACACGAGCGCTGAACGCGCGCTGAATGCTCGCGCGGTCGTTTCGGTACGCAACGTCGGGCGCGGTTCCGGATCGAGTCTGACGTTGCGCATTAGTTCAAAGGCCGAGATCAAGAGCGTGAGTGTCGGTGGCGCGACGGCGAGTTACCGGTCGACGCCGGAAGCACGAGGCGGCGCGCAACGCGTGACAATTACGCTGCCGAGCGCAGTCGCGCCAGATGGAACGGCCAGTGCCACCGTCGATTATCGTTTGCCGGTAGAAGAGAACTCAGGCGTCGCCGCGCTCTCACCGGTGGGATCGCAGTTTCTGCCGCTGTCTTTGTGGTATCCGTCGCCGAACACGTCTCTTGCGGTCCATGGTGCGGACTATGCTCCCTTTCGTTTGACAGTAAGCGGCGCCAACGCCATCGCGTCAGGCGTTGATAAGAGCGCGAATGGCGACAGCATCTTCGAACAGACGCTTCACGCGCTGCCATTCTTTGTCGTGGGAAGTTGGGATCGCGTCGACGGCAGCGGAAACGCCAGGGGGATCACTGCGTTTCTGCCGAAGGGTGCGGGCGCGGATGAACGCAGACAGGCGGAAAGCTTGATCGCGTTTACGGCTGGCGCTCGCTCGTTCTGCGCGGGGCTGTTTGGCGCGGCGCCTGAAGTTCCTTTGCGGCTGGTGGCCGTGAATCGCGGCGCGGGCTTTGATGATGCGGGAACGATTCTGCTCGGCGAGGGCGCGTTTAGTCGCAGAAAGATCGATTCGATCACCGCGCTCGACATCGGTGAAGCGGTAGCGCATTTATGGATCGGTGGAGCGACGCCGGTTCGCGGCGAAGGGCACGGCGTTGTGCGCGAAGCGCTCGGTCGCTTTATCGCCACGCAATTTATCGAGAAGCAGTTTGGCACGGACGCGGCGGAAGATGAGCGAACGCGCCAGCGTCTGGCTTATGAATCGATCGCCAAACGCGACGCGCCGCTCGCGCTCATGACGCCGCTCGATGCAACTTATTTCAACTCAATCTCGAATAAAGGCGCGATGATTTGGCGCCTGGTCGATCATATGATCGGACGCGACGCGTTCGTGGCCGCGCTGCGCGGATTGCTGCTGAGTGGTCAGAGCGACCAGGAAGGATTCGACCTTGCGCGCGCGCGCGCGGTGTTTGCCGAGCGCGGCGGCCCAGCCGTGAAGAGTCTTCTCGATCAGGAACTCGACCATCCGACGGATATGGATTTGATGGCGGGATTGCCGCATCAGGAGAATGGCCAATGGGTGGCCGCGCTGCGCAATCTTGGATCAAACGAAGTGACGGTCAACGTGGCCGCGACCACCGACTCCGGGCAACAGGTTACGGTGCTCGCCACAATCCCTGCGCATGATTTTGCCCAGGCCGTCTTCAAAACCGCGTCTCGGGTCATGCGGGTGGAAGTCGATCCGGAAAAGCTCTATCCACAGATTGATTACGAGAACGACATTGCGCCGCGCCCGGCCGAAATTGCCGGTTCGCTGGCCGAGGCCACACGGCTCTTTGGGGCTCAGGAATATGCCAGGGCGGACGCGCTTGCGCGCAGTCTGCTCGCTGCCGCGCCGCGTATGCAGGAAGCGCGCACGCTGTTCGCGCGCATACTGCTCGCTGAAAACAAAACCGACGAAGCCGAGCGTGAGTTTCACCGGCTGGCTGACGATCGCTTGCCGACGCCCGCCACGCTTGCCTGGTCTGCGATCGGTCTGGGCGAAATTGCGTTGCGCCGCGGTCAAGCGGCTGAAGCCGCGCGCGATTTCAACGAGGCCGTGCGCGCGGACGCCGAATACGCTTCGACTCTGGCTGCGCGCGCCGCACGCATTCGCGCCGAGGCCGCCGCGCCTCCGCCTGTCGACGAGTCGGCAAAGACTTTTATCAATCAGCTCGACGCCGCGATTCGCAGTGGCCGCCAAGCCGAGATCGCGGCGCTGATCATGCCAGGTGAATTGATAAAGTTTGTTCGCGGTGCCGTGGGCACGCAACCCGAAGCCTGGCAAACGCGCGTGCTGCGCAGCGAACAACTCGACGCAAATCACCTGGCCCTGGACGTAATCCTCAACACGAAGCAGTTGGGCGCGGAGCATTCGGGCACAGCCGTCTTCATCCTGGCGCGCGTGGGCGGAAGCTGGAAGCTGAACGCGATCGAATACTTTGAAGTGAGATAACGAAGCCCAGTTTCAGGTTTAAGGTTTCAAGTTTCAGGTTCCGGTATTTCGGAGCTTGAAACATGAAACCTCAGACCCGAGACGAGTAAACTTGAAACCTGAAACTTCCGATATCGACGCTCGCGCCAGGCGCATCAAGCTTCTCTTGATGGACTGCGATGGTGTGTTGACCGACGGGCGCTTGTGGTTAATGGCCGACGGTGACGAGCAGAAGTCTTTTCATGCGCGCGACGGGCAGGGGATTTCTCTGTTTCATCGCGCCGGATTGAAGACTGGAATCATTTCTGGCCGCACGTCGAGCGCGGTCGAACGACGTGCTCAGGAGTTGAAGATGTCGTACGTGCGGCAGTACGCGAAAGATAAAATCAAGGCGCTTGATGAGATACTCGCCGAAGCTGGAGTGACCGCAAACGAATGCGCGTACATCGGCGATGATGTAGCCGACATTCCCGTAATGCAGCGCGTCGCGCTCGCGGTTGCGGTCGCCGATGCGGTTCCGGAAACGAAGCAAGCCGCGCACTACGTGACGAAACTCAATGGCGGCCATGGCGCCGTGCGCGAAGTAACTGATCTAATCCTGAAGGCTCAGGGTAAATGGGACGAGGCCATGAAGCGATTTCATTAGTAGTCAGTAGTTAGTTGTCAGTTGCAGTTCATTCGGACAAGATGGCTGATCATTACCTTCTCCTCCAACTGCCACCTGACGACGGACCACCGACTACTGACTACTGACCACACTCCAGTGTTGACATTCTTCCTCACGCCAAATAACCTTCTCTCGAACGGATTGATTCTTTGGAAAAACTTAACTTTATCCTTTACCTTTTGCCTTTTTCCTTCTCGGTGAGCGGGCGTAACTCAATGGTAGAGTGTCAGCTTCCCAAGCTGAAAGTTGCGGGTTCGATCCCCGTCGCCCGCTCCATTTTTCCTCAGTAAAACTGCAAACTCCGATCGCTTAGCGAGTCGAAAACACGACCGTCCCGCAAAACGTCCCGCAAATCGATTTCAAAACGATTATTTTTGTCGAGTTTTGGCGCGCCCTTTGCACTAGCCGCTCGACATGGATTACACCACTGCCATTAGCAAGAGACGCCGACACCAAAAGGTCGAGTACCTGGCCCGCCTGATGTACCGCGATGAGGAGACCGGAGCGAGAAAGGAAAAGTCTCGAAGTGCCCTCTCTATTTCAGAAGCAAAGCGCTGCCTAAAGGACCTAGAAGATGAATTCGAAAGCGGAGAGCAGCAAGCGGTCGAGACTGACCAGATGACCTTCGCCGAATTGGCGAAGCATTGCAAAGAGACTCGTTATTGCGAAGCCCAGTATGATAGTGAAGGCCGCAAGATCATTGGCGTGAGAGGCAAAGACACGATCGACTCGCACATCAAGGCGTTGGAAGAGTATTTCGGCTCAGACAAACTGCGAGACATCCGAGTCGCTAATCTGCGCGCTTATCGGAAGCACCGCCTCTTTTGCACGAATCGACATAAGAAGCGACTGAGCGTAGCCACCGTCAACCGCGAGTTGTCCACCATGCGCGCGATGCTGAACGAGGCTATGGTTAACGACTGGATTTTGGTGAATCCTTTCAAAAAGGTGCGTCCCGGCGAATTGATCAGTATTGCTGACGAGCGCAAACGGGAAACCATATTAACGACCGCCGAAGAGAAAACCCTCCTGGCAGCCTGTGCGACTGAAAGACGTCGGCACTTGAGGGCGTTGGTGATCGCGGCGTTAGACACTGGAGCTCGTCAGGGTGAGTTACTGAAGCTACGTTGGCCAGATATAGGCTTCGATGAAGGCGTTATCAAGAATGTAACCAGCTATAAAGGTAGGACAGTCCAGCGCCGTGAGGTTCCGCTAACAGCAAGATTAAAGGCTGCCTTACTCGACCTGAGGGAGAAGCGCAGCTTGGCCACTTTTAGATGCAGTGGCAAGACCGGAAAAAAGCCAGATAAGTCACTCGTTTTTAGTGTCACCAGCAACGTGCAGCGCAGTTGGACAGCAGCCAGAAAAGATGCGAAGTTGCAGCACATCCGGTTTCACGATCTGCGCCATACAGCTGCGACCCGATTAGCACAGACGATGCAACTCGCCCTGGTCGGCCAAGTTCTCGGACACAGTGATCCCAAAACTACCCATCGCTACGTCAACCGAACTCGCGACGTAATCAAGCAAGCCGGCATTGCTCTGCAGAACTGGCAACAGCAAGACTCCTTAGATTCAGAGCCAATCATTCAAACATCGGGCGTTAATTAGACAACGGCCAAAAGTTTATTCTTCGAGTCAATGGACGGCAGGCGCTTTTGCTTTTCGTTCTGCCAGTAGCAGGTATTGTTCTAGGTGGGTTTGTCCTACGATTCGGCGAGTTCCGATTTGGTAATATCCAAGCTTACCGCTATCCATGAGACGAGAAACGGTTGCCGGATGTACGCCGATAACTTGTGCGACTCTGGCGATTGAGAATTTTTGCTCAGTTGTTTTTGGCCCGGCGATTTCAATTTCTTGCTGCATGATGGTTTCAGGAATGATCGTAGTGCCCCGGTGTCTTATCCGTCTTTCAATCCCCATGCCATCA
>Ga0099828_10004313_pt1 | contig 10036 bp, 10 predicted proteins | sample CZO8metaG_2_FD_79338 | JGI IMG/M metagenome (GOLD analysis project Ga0099828, IMG submission 79338) | Vadose zone soil microbial communities from the Eel River Critical Zone Observatory, Northern California, USA - CZOApr15con2H1.8 metaG | ecosystem: Environmental > Terrestrial > Soil > Vadose...
CCTGTTATCGTGCCTCCGACCTCGGCGCATACCGCGAGTATTTCGTGTCCGGCTTTGCGCACACGCTCGACCTCGCCTGGAATTTGTGAATCGAAGAGTATAAGTGGATGTAGGTTACCATCACCCGCATGAAAGACGTTGCCCACTCTCAATCCATAACTGTCACAGATTTCACCAACACGTCTCAGAACGTATGGTAGGCGAGTACGTGGTACAACCCCATCCTGCACATAGAACTCGGGGCTTATACGTCCAACCGCGCCAAAGGCGTTCTTGCGGCCGGACCAGAATAATTGGCGTTCTGTCTCGTTCGCAGCGATACGCACCGCGCGAGCTTGATGTTTAAAGCAGATGCTCTCAATTTTTTTCACTTGTTCCGCTACATCTTCTTGCAGCCCTTCGGCTTCCATCAGTAGGACCGCCGCGGCATCCATTGGATATCCTGCATGTGTATCGGCTTCGACTGCCTGTAAGATCATCTGATCCATCATCTCGATGGCAGCAGGTATCACGCCGGAGGCAATAATCTCCGAGACGGTATTCGAGGCATCATCCATCGCGTCGAAGACTGCCACCATGGTTTTGACGGATTCAGATAGGTGCACGATGCGCACTATAATCTTGGTGACGATACATAATGTCCCTTCGGAACCGATCAACAAACCAGTAAGATCATAGCCTGGCGTATCGCATGTCCAGCCACCTATCTGTACAACGTTCCCCTCTGGAGTGACGATCTCTAGCCCAAGCACATGATTTGTGGTGACGCCGTAGATCAGTGTATGGGGACCACCGGCATTTTCTCCTACATTCCCACCAATAGTACAGGAACGCTGACTGCTAGGATCTGGTACATAGTAGAAACCTTGCGGATTAAGAGCGTTGCTCAGGTGGAGATTCACCAGTCCTGGTTGCACAACGGCGCGTAAATTATCGTAATCTACCTCAAGGATCCGGTTCATGCGGGCAAATGCAATCACAATGCCACCATAAACCGGAATTGCGCCACCACTCAGACCTGTACCTGCGCCCCTCGGTACCACTGGTACATTATGACGGGCTGCAATTTTTACAATCTCGGCTACTTCCTCTGTCGTCGCTGGCAGCACCACCATGTCCGGAGTACTGCGATCGATCGACGCATCATACTCATATAACATCAAATCATACGGTGTGTGCAAGACGTAACGCGCTCCAAGCAAGGCACTTAGTTCGCGCACCACCTCTACTTTTTTCGTTGCCGATATACGTTGAAATAAGGGAGCTGTAACAGGCAGTGATGGAAGTTCTGCGATGCTCATGATGTTGATCCTTTGGGCTCGTTACCCTTTTTTACCAGTGAGTGGATAAATGCCCTTTGACACTTTCATCCGGACATCCGTGGGGCCCGATTATGCACTTTGACGAGTTAATCCGGACACTCGTAGGGGCCGATTTATCGGCCACTGGTAGAATGTTCCGCTATCCGAATTATTTTGTTCAATGCCATTATCGGCCCTTGCTGGACTTTCGCTCTCCAGATGAACAAGTTAAAAGCGTATATCCACCGGTCAGCTATCTTTATATGGTGATGATACCATGCAAATTGAGCGAAGGGAAGAAGGCCTGACGGGATGAAAGGTGAAAAATTGATTTCAAGGGGATGAAAACAGTCGCCAGCACCAGAAGAGCATCAACGCTAATGCAACCGCAAGTACCGTTAGTAGGATGCGGTGGGAGGTATCCCATCCATTACTTATAGTGGACGTTGACGATGTTGGTGACGTGGTCAACGTTGGGGACGTTAAGTCTGTGGTTGAAGTGACGGCGGCAACTGGCGTGGAAAATTGAAGGTTGCTCCATGCAGGCTGAGTGCTACTGATAATAGCAGGTGTTGAAGTAGCCTTCACATAACCCCCGGACCCTAGATTTGGCAAAGAAGAGGAAGAAGAGGTTGGTGTAGGACTTACCTGTGACACCATGTTACTTGCATCAATAGTGGGAGTATTTGTTATCTGCCAGTTGTTGGATCCGTCGGGAACGCGAGCATATGAATGATCAGTAGGTAGCGCTGGAATATTTACCTCGTCAATTGTTGTGCCTGCAATAACCAGGCGCAAACTTCCTGCAGATAGATGTATGCTCGAATAGACCTCAGGAAAAATCACCAGATAGCTATGCGCAGCGATGGCAGCGCCAAAGGGTAAATAGTAGGTGAGCGTGTTGGGACCTGAATCGAAGCTGGCATGTGCTGCATAAAGATTATATGGTTGGTTTTGTCTGTTATACAACTCTACCCAGGAGTCGCTCTTAAGAGAAAATGTTTTGTTTAGTTCCGAACAATTCCAGGGTGAGCCGGGCATGGAAAGTACTTCGTTAATCAGCACAATACCTGGTGTTGCAGGTGCAGCTACAGGTGAACCAGGCACCGGCGGAGGGATAGGTGGAGCGCAACCGTGAGTGCTGGCAGAAGCAGCGTGTGTGGTATTTACGTTCAAAAAAAGCGCTACTATAAGTAGCGCACTAAACAAGCGCAGCCTCACACGTGCCTCCTTCAACTTCCAACTAAGTTATTTCTATTGTGAGAGGTATTCAAATGGCACTCTGCTGCGGCTGGGGATACGTTCATTAATGGCGCGGCGCAGTGCCTCAACGCTATTTTCGCCAATGGAAAAAGCTATAATGGAACCAATAATGACACCGCAAATGCCACCAAGCGCAATGCCCTCGAGAAACATGCGGTTACGAAAAAAAGACATCATTGATCACCTTCTACAAAATGAGTTATTGTAAGTATACTACAGTTTTTGCTTCACTCCAGAGGCGTTCTAGTCGGTAGTATTCTCGTTCCTTTTGCCCGAAGATATGTACGATAACATCACCAAAGTCCAGCAGAATCCAGCCGTGTTCGGCATTGCCCTCTCGATGGAGCACTTTGGCTCCCTGTTCCCCTAGCTGTTCATCAATGGCATCAGCGATGGCCTGTATCTGGCGAGGATTGTTACCACTACAGATGACAAAGTAATCTGCAAAAGTGGTTACGTCTCGAATATCTAATAAGATTACGTCCGAGGCTTTTTTATCGGATGCGATATCCATTGCAGCCCTCGCCAACTGACCAGGGTCTAGCAGAACTCCTTCCACAAACTCTCCTATGTTTACACATTTCTAGGCGGGTATCCCACCCGCTAGGAGCTTCCTACTCTATTGGTAAAATGTACAGGTAAGGCTTGGCATCGACATCCCTACCCTTACATTGATTGTACCCGCATTATAACATGGTTAAGCAAAGGTGTTAATAGGATAAAAGCCCCAACCACTCTTCTTTACTAGTATGACGTTCGGCGCTTACATTCTCCAAAATTTCTGCACGCAGTTCGCCTAACGTGCCCCAGCCCTCGGCCTCGACATCGTATTTATGGATTGTTTCCTCGTTGCGTTGGCATACCCAGACGAAGCTATCATCGGGCAAGTCACTATACTTCTCGACTACGGCACGTAGAATCTCACGTGCCACATCTTCGGCGAAGCGAGGATTAGCGTGTGCTTTATTAACTATATAGAGTTCATCGGGACGCTTGAGCAATCCATAATTTTCAGAACTCATAGCGCTTTCAGCAAGGTCAACCAGGTCGGTGGCATCCAAACTCTGATCTGTTCCAATCATCAAGGTTGCTCGTCCACGCTGGTTATGTGTTGCTAGCGGCGTGACATCGAGCATTTTCTCAATCGCATCTTGAGAGAAGCCCTCCTCCTGCAGGCGCATTCGTGCAAACGAATGGACCATATCCTGAGCGCAGGGGCAGGCAACCATACCTTCGACTTCGACGCCCACTATGTGCCTTGAATAATCCTTTGTTGCAACAGCCTGTGCAATTAAACCGTAGACTTCCTGCGTAGGGCGGCCTGAGACCGGAGTCCACCTCTGAAGGGGATAGGCAGTGCGGATGTGCACTTCTGCCCGGAACGCTTTCTGCTTTTCTACAATTGTTTTAGCTATATGCTCGGCAAGTAATTCGATTTTAGGCCAGGCATTGCTACCAATGTCCTGCAACACCTCGTCGAGGGCGTCACTGAAGCGAGACATATGCATTCCCGCCTGTGTTGCATTGAGATCAGCATAGAGATCGAATGTCGCATTGAACCATTGTTGCTGCCCCTCTGGATCTCCAATCAAAATCGCCTTGGTGATGCCAACAACGCCTGCACGCCCGAGACGAACATGCACTGCTGGCTGTCCGTTCTGGATATCTCGACCAAGCGAGATATGCAAACTCGGTGCCAGTTTATTCACACCATTCTGTGAGACAGCATCCAAAAGTTGTTGCGTGGTCTGTCCACTCAAAGGGTCGATTACATCGGGCGCGATCTCCGCCAGCGGAACCAGCACGAATGCGCGTTCTGCCATACGTGGATGGGGCACAGTTAGATCTTCTTGCGTAATATGGAGATTATCGTAAAAGATAATATCGATATCTATTGGACGTGGACCATTGCGAAACGTTGGTTGCCTACCTATTGCTACTTCAATATCTTTGGCATATTTGAGCAATTCATGAGCAGAGAGCGTGGTTTTCCCACGGCAGACTATATTCAGGAAGCGCGGTTGGTCAAGATAGCCAACCGGCTCTGTTTCGTAGATGGATGAGATGGTTGTAATCTCCATCACTTCACGCAGGCGCTGCAATGCAGCAGCCAGGTTGCCACGACGATCCCCCTGGTTGGAACCAAGCGCGAGAAAAACGGTATGAGTTGCAACCGGTTTATTTCCATTTAAGGAAAACGGTGGCGACGTTGTGGTTTTAATACCCATTGGATATATCCTCTCTAAACGCTGTATTACACTATACTCAAGTTCTTAGTATTCCTTTTATGAGAACATGAAACAGGCTGTTTTTTAATCCCCTTACCAATATCCCCACATATCTACGCATTGCGTGCTTATAATAAGTACGATTTCTTAAAGGTGGTTGATTTGTAACTATTCAGGACTTCTTGCCGCCTGCGGCGGCTCACTCAGGTATGGCGTGGGTGCGGGCTGTGCCGCCTGCGGCGGCACAGCCCGCACCCACGCCATACCCCTGGCGAACTGCCGTAGGCAGTGAGGAGTCAAGCAGAGGGGAGACCTGAAGAGTTACGTTTATTTTTAATGAATGTCATGCCCTCCAAAAGGCGCAGAGAGCAGGTCTATGCCACTATCAGACCAGCTCAAAATATCTTCGCTAAAGAGTATCTACCTGTCCTATAAGAGATAAGATTTCTTATAGCCGAATATGGTGGTGAATCGTTCTATTCTAACGTGCCGTCCAGTATCGCTCCAGGTGAACCGTCTCCACAGGCCGAATACCATGCGTATAATCGTCCATTGCCTTAAACATCGTTGCCTTGTCGCCGAAATTTGCCTGAATTTGGGAAGCGTACATCTCTGCCGCTTCCTGGCGAAGGTGCAGCATCTCAGACATTTCAACCAGTGTAGGCTCCAGAGTTCCACCTAATTCCCTCAACCGCTCATCCCGTGCTCCACTCGCTAGAACATAGGGGAAGTCCTCGTAGAGTTTGACGTTTGCCCTACGTTGGATTAGACGGTCGATAGCTGAACTAACGATCTGGTGATCGACATGACGACCTACCCCAAGAGGTCCATAAAAGACCGCATCTGGTAGACGGTCGTGTAATGCGACCAGGCTTTGGGCAAGCTCCCTGTCGATCCATAGATCACCAGAATGAACCTTTCCACCTATCAACTGGCTCTTTTCTGTATAAAATAGTGGTGAACCACGATACATTGCATCCAGGTAGTCAAGCCAGAGGTAATCGACATTCAGGTAGTTAAGCGCTCGAGCGTCTTCCTCACGTCGGTTGGTTACTGCGATTTGCGCATTCGGCCGGAAGCCCATATCTCTATGAATCTGTGTCGCGAGTGGGCTCAGTTCTGTTGTTTGAGAGGGTATCCCTCCAAAGACGGTGATTACAAGTGGGCGCAGCCCTGTACTCACTTGTACCCCAAGGGTACCACCGCATGAGAAGACGGCATCATCGAAATGTGGCGAAAGAAAAATATGTCTGTGGCTCGTGGCGATTTCATCGAGACTTTTGAGTTGCAATGTTGTTCACCTCCATAAGAAATAGTATTACATCCTCCTGGTACATACTGTAGCACGTATTACGGTAGGCGTACACCCTCCTCAGTGCAATCAACCAGTCCATCTTTTGCCAGCCTGTCAATGACCTGCTGCAGCCAGGATAGTTCATCGTTGCGAAACTCTGGTTTGATCATTGGTCCCAGGGTTGCCAGTGGAATACGCTGACCTGCAGCTAGAGAACGCAATTGATCAACAATGCGGCCACGGAAATATCGATTCGTGCTAGTGAATGGCTGCGTTTGGTATGTCTGCTTCTTCTCGGCCACCTTACGCAGTTGGCGTAGAACTGTCCCGGAAGGAAACAAACTATACTGGCGCATCTCAGTGTAGGCATTGCAGGCTTCTTGCAAGGGGCAACGTGCGCATTGTGGGTTATTACTGGTACAGATAGTTGCACCCAGGTCCATAAGTGCCTGGTTCCAATCGTATGCCTTGCCATCCGGCAATGCCTTTTCTGCTAGTGCCAGCATCTGATCTTTATTGAGCTTAGGCGTGGGATGTTCAAGTCCGAGGAAAATGCGATGTAGTACGCGGGAAATATTGGTATCAACTGTGGCTACCTGTTTCCTGTAAGCAAAACAAGCAATGGCACCGGCGGTATAGCGCCCAACACCTTTCAGTTTCAGCAACTCCTCGAGGGTGTCGGGGATCCGTCCTTCATACTCAGCGATTACCTGGCGCGCAATTGACTGAAGACGTACAGCTCGCATATTGTAGCCTAGCGGAACCCAGGTTGAGATCACATCAGCAGTGGGTGCAGTGGCAAGATCAGACAACGTTGGAAATGCGGCCAGGAATTGCTGATACTTGGGTAGTACCCGATCCACCTGTGTTTGCTGCAACATCATTTCGGAAACAAGAATAGCATATGAATCATTGGTAGAACGCCAGGGTAAATCGCGTTGTTCTGCGGCATACCAGTGCAAAAGCTCTGAATGAACCCGCGCTATCTGATCAGCCGCAGGTTGTAAAGAAAGAAATGATGGTAGAGAGTTTTTAGCCATGCGCCCTCAGGACTTAATGGCTTGAGTTGCAGTATCATCCTGGTGTTCTGCCGATCCTGAAGCAGCTTGAGCTCCTGGGCGCTTGCGATACATCAACGAAAAAATAGTATCCCCGCCTTCTTGCCAGCATTTTGCGTCGGGTGCAGGTAGGTTTTCGCACAAAGTCCAATCGGAGGCATCTTTCAGCACATGTCCTTTAATGCACTTGGCATACATGATGTGATCGTTTAAATCAGGATCACCTGGCTTAATACTGGGTGAAGCAACCTTGGGTACGAAGAACTTACACCACGGCACGGTTCTATACCTTCCTTATATTCAAGTAGTCTGCCCCCGTAATTGAGCGATACTTTGATGTTGATACTCTTTTTACCAGGGCATGTGAAAGTATTATAGCGCATCGCGTCACTTTTAACTAGTAGCAGAGAAAGGAAAGGTGAATGAAAAAGTTGTAGGCAGAGTCCAAAAGCCCTATTGATTAGCATAATACCTATTGAATGATGTATACTAAATACATGGAAAATGAATCTGTGTCCAAAGAGGGAAAGCGCCCTTATCACTCGCGGGTGCGTCAACGTCAGGCAGAGGAGACGCGTCAGCGCATCCTGGCCGCGGCACGTGAACTCCTCACGAGCAGGGGCTACGCACACACAACACTGGAGATGATCGCCGAAGTCGCAGAAGTCTCACCTAAGACGATTTCAGCGGTGTTTGGCTCCAAGCAAGGGATTCTCGCCGAGCTGGTGAATCCCGTCGCTTTCGACACCCCCGTCCAGCACCTTCTTGACCAGCTTCGCTCGAGCCAGGAACCATTGCAGCGGGTGGCGCTCGTCGTGTTGATCACCCGCCAGGTCTACGAGTCGCTTGTTTCGCAGTTTGACCTGCTGCGGACGGCTGGCGTCGTGGCTCCAGAACTGGCAGACCTGGCGCGGCAGATCGAGGTGAGACGCCGTCAGAACCAGGCCTACCTGATTGCGGACCTGCAGGAACAGGGGTTGCTGCGTCATGGCCTGTCATCTGAGGAGGCCACCGACGTACTCTGGGCTCTGACGAGCTACGACCTCTACCGTATGCTTGTCGTTGAACGTCGCTGGCCACCAGAGCGCTATGAAACCTGGCTGACCAATCTACTCATCCAAAATCTGCTTCAGCCTGTCAACGGATGACGAAGCACTGAGACCGGACGACGCAAAAGGAACGAGAGACATGCTCAGTCGTTTAGTGTCTCAAACCAGTGTATCGCTTCCGGACCTATTTCGAGGAGGAGCGGTTGACCAGGGTCCACCCCGATTTCTCGCCATTGCCCTCTGCTCAAATAGAGTTCCAGTGCATCACCTCGTGCAGGTATGCCGGTTCCCGGTTGCTCTGTCCACTGCGGTCGAACGAGCAGGCGCATCGCATGACCGTAGATCTGGGCATCCAGGAGTATTCCTCTCCATTGTACTGCTCCCCGCGTGGTCCAGATCGGAGGCTGAATGGCGCCCGGCCACGGATACACGAGCACCTCATCGGTGCGAATACAGCCTGAGATGCTCGATTGCGTGGTGAGGAACCGTGGAGCTACCGGAAGCGGGAGCCAGCAACGATCCGGCTTGTCACTCTGGGGCAACAGAATCTGCTCTTGAACACCGTTGGCTTGCAGCCAACTCAGCCGGAGTGCTTTTGGTGGAGCGGAGGGTTGATCGTCTGGCGGAGTGGCAATATACCCACCGAAGACGTTATGCTGGCCGACCAGGTGGGCAACATATGGCGTGCCGGGCGTGAGAAAAATCTCCTGGACGCTGCCTACCTGCACCACCCGTCCCTGCTGCAGCACCACGATCGTGTCTGCAAGCTGCTGGGCTTCCGCGTGATCATGGGTCACCAGCACAATGGGTACGGCGAAACGGCGCTGGAACTGCTTCAGCGTATCGCGAAGGCGCTCGCGCACGGCAGCATCCAGCGCATTGAACGGCTCGTCGAGTAGGAGCAGGTATGGTTCAGCCGCCAGTGCACGCGCGAGCGCAACCCGCTGCTGTTGCCCCCCGGAGAGGGTCGCGGGGTACCGTCGCTCAAGGTCCTCTAGCTCCAGGACAGCCAGCAGTTCGCGTACTCGCGCCTGCTGGGAGGCCCGTCCTTTACCCCGTTGTGTCCAGAGTGACTGCCTGGGCAGCGCGAAGAGAATATTCTCGGCGACGGTGAGGTGTGGAAAGAGGGCATAATGTTGGGGAACATAGCCCATACGCCGCTCCTGGGGCGGCAGATCAACACCAATTGCGTTGTCGAAGAGTACATGCCTATCGACTGCCACGTATCCGCGCTTTGGGTGCAGCAGGCCCGCTACACTGCGCAAAGTGAGGCTCTTGCCAGCGCCGGAGGCGCCAAAGAGCACGATGAGGCCGAGGGGCACGTGAAAATTGACTGCTAGCAGAAAGCTACCAAAGCGCTGGTGGAGGCTGACATTAAGCGTGCCAGTGTCATCCAACGCCTTCACTCTCTCTGATATGATCGTACTGTCCAATTCTCTCATCGCATCTCCCGTCGCTGGCTAGCATATTGTATCCAGAGCACCAGGCCCCCTCCTATGCAGCTCACACCCAATGAGAGCAGCGCAAGCGGCAGGGCCGCATTGACTCCTGTCCCGCTGAGTTGGACATAGAGGTAGACGGGCAGAGTATAGGGGTGGTAAGCCAGGACCACTGTGGCCCCAAACTCGCACAGGGCCCGTAACCAGCCAAGCAGAACCCCGGCGATGATTCCCGCCCGGGCCAATGGCAGATTGACGCGCCAGAAGATGGTCCAGGAGCCCTTGCCCAGCGTGGTCGCTACCTGCTCGAAGGCGGGATCCACTGCCTCAAAGGCGGAACGCGCCGCAATGACAACAAATGGCGAGGCCACAAAAATCTGCGCCAGGACGATACCGGTGAAGGA
>Ga0099828_10004318_pt1 | contig 10034 bp, 6 predicted proteins | sample CZO8metaG_2_FD_79338 | JGI IMG/M metagenome (GOLD analysis project Ga0099828, IMG submission 79338) | Vadose zone soil microbial communities from the Eel River Critical Zone Observatory, Northern California, USA - CZOApr15con2H1.8 metaG | ecosystem: Environmental > Terrestrial > Soil > Vadose...
CCCCCGAGTCCATCTTCGGCAGCACCACGTCGAGGTCGGGGAGCAAACACCGTTGCAGAAGCGTGCGAGCCACATTGGACATTGCAATTCGCTCATCAGGCGAGAGCAAGCCGTCCTGAGAATCCATCTCCACCAGCAGTACGGCGATGGCATCGTCTGGCTTCAACTCATTTGTCAAAATCGGGCCGATCAAACTCGCCAGCGAAAAAATGGGTACAGTGAAGAAAAAGCTGCTGCCTTCCTGTGGTTCACTCGTGACCCAGATTTTGCCGCCCTGCCTCGCAACCAATTCTTTGGAAATGTACAAGCCGAGCCCCAGGCCTTTCCGTCCGGCTTCGCCTGGATCGGTTGCCTGATAGAGGCGTTCAAAAATCAACTTGCTGACCTCCGGCTTGATTCCGCATCCGGTGTCTGCGATTTCCACGACCATTAGGCCCGGATCATCTTCGAAAATTCGCGTCTGAAGCTTTATCTCGCCGCCTTTGGCGGTGAATTTGATGGCATTGGAAACCAGATTGATCAGCACCTGCCGGACGCGGCTGGGGTCAATATATGCCAGTGGCAAGTCCGCTGGTATGTTCGCACACAGCGTTATTCCTTTGGCCGCCACACTCCCTTCGAACATGTTGACCGTGTCCGTAATGGCATCGGAGAGTGATGCGCGTTGCGGCTCGATATTCAGTTTTCCCGTTTGGACGCGCGTGACTTCCAATAAATCGGCGATCATCGATTCCAGTTGCCGCACGTTACGCAAAGTAATTCGCAGATACTCGGACTGTTCGGGACGTAATTCGCCCGCTAATCCGTCAACGAGAATGCTTACAAACTGATAGATGGCGGTGAGCGGTGAGCGGAGCTCGTGCGAAACATGCGAGAGAAATTCATCCTTCAGCTCTAGTTGCAGTTTCCTGATCTGCTCGGTCTCAACTTGCATGCGCTGGCGTTCCATGGCGTACCGTAGAGCCCGCAGCAAACCATGACTCTCGATCTGTCCCTTGATCAGATAGTCTTGAGCACCTTCTTGCAAAGCCTGAGCGGCCGTGGTTTCGTCATCCAATCCCGTCAGTACCACCAGCGGCACGCCCGGCGCGATCGAGTGCACCTGCCGCACCCCTCCCAAGCCTTGCGCATCCGGCAGACCGAGGTCTAGCAATACGACGTCCACCTCACCCCTTTGAAGATGGCTCACGGCGTCGCTCATACACCCGAAGTGAGTTAATTCTATTGTGCTCGAATCCGCTTCTGCCAGAAATACACGCAAGAGACGAGCATCTCCCGGGTTATCCTCAACCAGTAAAATTCTGACGGGTTTTTCGTTCATAACTTTGCAGCGCTTGGGAGTTTGACTATGGCCAGCCAAAAATTGTCTATAGCCTTGACGATTTTCAGGAACTGTTCCAGGTCCACAGGTTTGGTGATATAGCAGTTGGCATGAAGCTGGTAAATCCGCAGGATGTCCTCTTCAGCCGCCGAGGTGGTTAAGACGACGACGGGAATCCTTTTCAGGACGGGGTCCAGCTTGATTTCCTCCAGAACCTCCCGGCCACCCTTTTTGGGGAGGTTGAGATCCAAAAGGATAAGATCCGGGCGAGGCGCATTGGCGTGCTTCCCTAGCCGCCACAGAAAGGATGTTGCTTCCATCCCGTCCGAAGCAACATGCAGGGTGTTTTGCACCTTGGCGTCTCGCAGGGCCTCCTGAGTGAGCCGTACATCGCCGGGGCTGTCTTCCACCAGCAGGATTTCAATAGTTCTCGAATTCATTTCTTCGCCCCCTCCGCCCGCGGAATCGTAAACACAAACGTAGATCCTTTTCCGGGCTGTGCTTCCACCCAGATCTTTCCTCCGTGGCGTTCCACGATCTTTCGGCAGATGGCCAAGCCGATGCCCGTGCCCTGGTATTCGTTGGTGGTGTGCAGACGTTGGAACATCTGAAAGATGCGTTCGGAATGTTGTGGAGCGATGCCAATGCCGTTGTCCTGAACGGAAAAGACCCACTGGTCGCCGTTTGGTTTGGCGGCCACATGGATTTCCGGCGTGCGATCGTTTCGGTATTTGACGGCGTTTCCAATCAGATTCTGGAACAACTGCATAAGCTGCCGGGGATCTGCGAGGACTGCCGGCAAAGGTCCGACGTTCACTACGGCGTTGGAATCCTTGATCGACGTTTGCAAATTCTCGAGGGCGTTGTCGCAGGGGGCTTTGGCGTCGATCAGCCGGAACGATTGTCCTTTGGTGGTCACACGCGAATAGGACAACAGGTCCTGAATTAGTTGTTGCATCCGTGTCGCGCCATCCACGGCAAAGCCGATGAATTCGTCTGCATCGGCATCGAGCTTCCCTTTGTAGCGCTGCGCCAGGAGTTGTGTAAAGCTTGCGACCATGCGGAGCGGCTCCTGCAAGTCGTGCGAAGCCACGTACGCGAACTGTTCGAGCTCCGCGTTGGACCGAGCCAGCTCTTCCACCTTGCGGGCAAGTTCCCGCTGCGCTCGCTTTTGTTCGGTGACGTCGCGTGCGAATGCCGAAAAGAGACGCCGTTCACCCCAGCGTATGGCGGCGATAGCAAGTTCTATGGGGAATTCGGTTCCGTCTCGGTGCAATGCCGCGATTTCAATGCGCTTGTTCAGCACCGGACCCTCTCCGGTGGCAAGAAAGAGCCGAAGACCCTGGGTGTGAGCTTCACGATAACGATGCGGAATAATCATTTGGGATAGGGTTTGTCCGATTGCCTCAGAACGGGACCATCCGAACGTGGTTTCCGCCTGCGCATTCCAATCTGTAATCAGAGCGTCCGAATCCATTTCAATAAATGCATCCAAGGCTGTTTCAATGATCTGATGGTGGCGCCGGCTCGCCTCAAGTTCCATAGCCTGGAGGGAGAACCGCCGATCCGCCAACGAGGTGAGAAGAACGAGTCCTAGGACCGTTAGGGTGACGACCGTGACACCGGCAACGCTCAGAGAAGTCACGCTTATGGCGTGTGATCGGTTCCCATGAACCGATGGGGAGGCCGTAAAACTGGCGGCGGCCATTCCGGTGTAATGCATGACGGGGATGGCCGCCCCCATCACAACGGCGCTGAGTATCTTCCTCCAGCTCCACGCTGCGGTCTCTCCCCGGGAATAAAACGTCAGCCATAAAGCCACAAAGGAAATCATGATCGCAAGAATCACCGAAAGTGTCACGAGGGTAGCGGAATAACTGCACATCGCAAATAAGCGCATCGCCGCCATTCCCGTGTAATGCATAATTGCGATTCCGCTGCCCATGAAGATGCTGCCGAGCACAGCTCGAATCACTCCCATCTTGTGCCGACTTACGACAAACAGGGCAATGCCGGACGCAACAATCGCAGCAACCAGAGATAGCAAGACCGTGGGCCAGTCGTACTGCACTGGAATGGGCAAGCGGAAGGCCAGCATCCCGATGTAGTGCATAGACCAAATGCCGAAACCCATCGCTATGGCCCCGCCGTTTAACCAGAGAAGGCGGGCCTTTCCTTGGGCGGAAGTTACCCGTCCGGCCAGGTCGAGTGCGGCATAAGACGCGAGGATCGCGATAAGGACAGATAGAGCGACAAGACGGTAATCGTAAGAGCCTACAAGAACCATATCCGAAGACGTCATAGTTGGGCCTTTGCACAGCTGGCCAAGTTCGACGGTTTCGCCTTACGAATACAGGCTATGCCCGTATTTTCTTTCGTCGGGGCGAACTAGTCAGGGAAGGGGGAATCGAATGCAAAATACGTCTTCGGGAACGAAGACGGAGAGGTACTACCGCTGATAATTCTAACTTTAGTGGAGATCGCCGTGGCCCAAGTTTCAACAGACGCGTCCTTGATGAGTTAACACTTGACCCGAAGACAGAGAGCCGCAAAATGCCACCGCCTACGGGACCACCGCCCGCTCAGTTCGCCAAAGATGCGAGGCCTTGAAAACAAAATCGCCTCAGAGCCGTTTGGGAACGATATGTCGGCTTCACATCAAATGGCCGTAGAAGGTCTTATTCGTAGAAGTGGCCGCACGCGTTCAAGTCAATCCGCAACAGGGCTGTAAAGGCACGGCGCGTCTTTCAGGGTGAAGAACTACCCCCGCGCATCACGGTCAAGGAGCTGGGACTCACCCGGATGTCTTGGCGCAGAAGTTGCGGCGCAGTGCTTAACTCGACCTGACCGTTCGGCTGCTCATTGAGCAGGATGGTGAACAGCCCGGACGGCAGATTTCGGAATACGTAACGGCCATTACCATCAGTAACTGTCTGGCGATCCAGTTCCTTCAACCGCACGGTCACGCCCGGCAGAGGAAGGTACTCTCCTTTTGCTGACTCGTACACCTGGACCGAACCGGTGAGGGCCCTGATTGCAGGCAGCACGAACGAGACCTTCTGAAACTCACCCTCTCTCACAGAGATACTGACCGGCTGAAGATCTTCCAGTGCGTAGCCATCAGGCACAGTTTCGGCGTTCAGACGGACAAGGTAAGCGCCAGTCTGTGCGATAGGGACAAAAAACTTTCCTTCCTGGTCGGTAGTGAGATCGTGGTCACTCTCCGGCCCCCTAACCAGCACTCCTATACCAACTAGACGCGCACCTGCATCATTGAGGACATAACCAGTGATCTGGGCCGTGGGATAAATGATTCCAAAGTCCACGACGGAATCAGCCGCCGTACTCACCTTTGACGGCGTGGTATACCAGAAAGGACGCGAAGGCTTGAACATGATTTGAACGACATGCACTCCCGCCGGCACATTCGAGAAATGGTAAGAGCCCTGGCTGTCAGAAGTTGTCCTGCGATCGCCATCAAGCGTGATCTCCGCGAACCGCACAAGCCGGTCTCCCGAACTATCCTTGAGTCGGACTGTCCCGGAGATGGTTCCCTTGTGTTGATGCAAGTGCGGGAAGGGGCTGTCGCCGAACTGGTGGCGGATACCGATTTCCCAGATCGGGCTCCAGCGGTGGATGGGGACGAGGGAGTCGAGCAGCGTGAACGAAGTAACCAATTCGGTGGAGTTGGATAGTCCCCGTCTGTAGCGAACCGTCTGCAAAACAGTTGTGTTTTCCTGTGTCAGGAACGAATTTAGATTGTAGTTGGACTCCAGCTCCAGCGCCTGCCGCATTGAGTGGCAGCTCAAGCTCAAACCTGCGTGCCAGTTGCGCGGTACCAACCGCAGGGTCGCGCTGGGTGCGATACCTAAGCTGTTCAGGAAGGCTCTGTCGGCGAGAAGTGCGGCAAGTTGGTCGATGCTAGTGGTCGTGCCAAGACCCAACCGCGCCAACTCCGCATTCAAATTAGGGAATGCGGAGAACACGGAGTCAATTCCCAGCGCCTGTGTGTCCAGCCCTGCGTTGGCATTCATTTGGAAATGCTGACCGCTCCAGCGAAACGAACCCCGGTAGCCCTGCCCCGCGGAAAATGCCCGGTTGGTCTGCGAGTATTCATACTGGACAGAAATGCCGAAACGGGCGCGGTCGTAAGAGACTATCGTAGGCACGGCGAAGCGCCGAATATCGGGGAAGAGAGCGTGATTATCAGAAAAATGGGACGCGGAGACACCAGAGGAAAGCGACATGCCATTAGATGCTGTATATCGCAGATTACCGGTCGCAACTTCTATGGCCTGCGCGCCGATCCGCGTAAACCGGCGGTTGTCGGAGCCGGAAATCGCTGAATCAAAGTGCTTCCCCCAAACATGGTCCCAGCGTGTTTCACTTTGCAGGCCTTTGAGGTTGTCTGTTTCTGAAGCTGCGTAGTGCCGGGGCCGATAGCGCGCGGTTATGTGGAACTGGCCGGCCTTGTCGCTGTGGGCGAAGCTGGCCGCTCCACCGATCCCGTTGCTGAATCCCAGTTCCGCTGCAAAATCGGAGCCCTGGAACGCGTGCCTTCTGAAAAACAGCGTTCCCACACCCTGGGCGGTCTGGCGGTCAGTAGCCGTCGGATCGCGCTGAATAAAGTTGCCGGTCATGCCAATCTGAGAGTCTCCGCTAAGGGGATGCGCGAAGGTGGCCCCGTAGATTAATTGTTTGAGTGTCGGGAGGAACAGCGACTGAAATCCGGCAACGGAGGTGTAGCCGGCATGAATTGTCAACCCACCGGCGCTGAAATGTATTCCTCGAAGCAGCGTCGAGTTGACGGAGATGGAAGAACTCTCGACATTCTCGTCCACCAGCGTCAGCTTCCATCCATCTCCTAGAAGCTTCAAATAGCTGTACGGAAACCAGGTTGGAGACTCCCCTTGCAGGTTCCTCTCTGGCACGTTTGCATGGTTGAAATGTAGTTGAATTCGGCGTGCTCTGTAGTCAAGAGTATCGTTGACCTGCAACGGGTCGGATATCAGTCTGACTTCGTAAAAACCTTTAGAATCCCTGCCGTTTGAGTTCAAGCCGCTCCACCCGCTCTCGGGCAGAATCGGCGGCGCTTGCGTGACGGTTACCTGCACGGAGCTCGTCGAAAAGTCCGGATGAACCAGAATGATGACAGCCTGCCCAGGAGCCCGGCCCCAAATGCGCACCTGGTCCTCCGCTACCTGCGCCTCGGCAATCAAGGGGTTTAGCGAATATGCCGCGCTCACTTGGTTTACGGGCACCAGAATCTCGTTTGTTTCGCGAATCGAAAGCGGTTTCCCCGTGAGCGCTATCGAGGGCGCCGCAGTAGCGTCCACAGCAGATTCATTCGCACCGTGCTCGCCCCCGATTGAGTTCAAATCGGGGACTGGCCTCGACGAGATGGTTGTGATAGATGCCTTCTCAGTGGGCGCATTCGATTCAAGGGACTGTCCCGCGGGGCTGTCAGTTCCGTGAATGGAGTCCAACTTGTTCACGGCGGGCTGTTGAAAGTGCACGGCAGGGGCGGCACTTTTCGATGTGGCGCGTGGCTGAGTTGCTTGCTGTTGTTTCCCGTCAGCCTCGCCAGTTACGGCAATGCATCTAACCAACATTTCCTCTATCCGGTGATAGCCAATAAATAGAACGATTTCGGTCTCTCCTACCCCCACACCCTGTACTGTAACCGAATCATTCCCAAGGGTAACGCGCGCGATCGAAGAGTCTTTTGCAAACACAGCGGTCACATCGGGGTAAGGGACTGCCACCTTCTGTTTCGGCGCAATGCTGATTCGTTTCGATTGGGAGCAGACTGGCAGTGCGAAACTGAGCAACGCAGCAACTGCGAAGAGATGGATAACCCATTTCATTGCACTTGAAATTCGACGCTGCTCGTCTGCACTCCTCCGTCGTGGGCAAAGGACATCATGGCGCGGTACTGGCCTCGCAGAATGTTGTGCGGGTACTCGACCACGAAGTTAAACCTTTCTCCAGGCAGAAGCCGGTGTGAATCGATTGCCACTCGGCCAATCAGTTCGCCGGAGCTCTTTAAAATGGCCAGCGTCCCGTGCGTGACCACTGGTTCTAGGCCGTTGTTTTCCACTTGTTCCGTTACTGCGAGGTTGGAGCTTTCGGTCTGCGGATTGACAACCGGCGCGGCGGCGCGAATAGCCAGCTTGTCCGATAAGTTGTAGGTGATCAGTGTTCCCAGGGATCCAGTGAACAGGAGGTTTCCTTTTCCAGTAAGCGCCGTCAGCCCGTGAAAAATCGCTGCAACCGCGCGAACCTTGGGGTCCAGAGGGACTGTCAGTGTGACCTTCACTTGTGCAGACGCTCCCGGATTCAGTTCAACCGTGAGTGGATCAAAAATCGCGGACCGCGCGATTCCGCCTTCCGTTTCTCCGGCGGGGACAAACACACGCTGGCCCTCACGAATGACCACGTCAAAGGCTTCCAGCACAAATCTGAACCTGGTATTCGTGAGGTTTGTTATCGTCAGGACATGCGCGCTGCTCGCACTGGGCGAAGCCTTCACCATGATGACTGCTGGAGAGAGAGCGAGCGAAGGGGCCTGCGCTTGTGGCGCCGGCGAAGACTGCTGATCCGGCTTTGGGGGAAAATCAGAAGCACGGCACAGGATGCCGGAGAGGAGCAGTGTGCACATGCAGATCAAGGTTTTTTGCGTAGGAACTCCTCAATTTGCAACTGCCGTAAAGTTAATGGTATTGCTGATGGCCCCTGCTGAAGCGGAGAACGGCACAGTGAGGCTGAAACCGTATGATGTGGTGTTGCCATAGATGCCCGTCGCGGTTATGGTGGCAGCCGTCGTTGAAAGAACTACGGAGTTGAACTTCCAAGTGTCTTGGATGTCGGCTGCCTGCAATTTTGCGGTGAGGGTATAGTTGGCGCTGAGCGAGTCAAGAACGCCCTTCTGCACCAGGACGTCGAATGGCGTACTCAGGGTCCAGCTATTGCCCGCCACACTCTTTGTGACCCCCGAAGGAACGGTCCCACCGAAAGCCTGAACTGTGCCGAAGCTCAGTGATGCGGATGACGTACCACTTCCAGATAGCGTGATACCGCTTGGATCAGAGACAAACGCTACGGTCAGCGTCAGTTGTGCTGAGGCGCGGCAACTCCAAAACAACAATGCAACCAATACCAGGCAAGAACGACGCATTCCCCCTCCAGGGGCCTGCTGTCCACGTGCGCCAAGGGACGGGCCTTTTCTCCGGAGCGGGATCAGTTCGCCGTGGCAGTGAAGTTGATCGTATTGCTGATGGCGCCGGCGGCCGCTGAAAATGGAATGGTGAGCTTGAAGGTATAAGCGGTGCTTCCGTAGGCGCCGGTCGAGGTTAGCGTGGCGGCCGTGGTGCTCAAGTTGGTAGCTCCGAGCGCCCAGGTGTTGGTGGCGTCCGCGGTTTGCAGCGCGGCGGTCAGCGTATAGTTGCTGCTCGTCTGATTGGCAACTTCCACCACAACGTCAAACGGTGTGCTCAATGACCAGTTTGTGGTTCCATTCACTGCTTTGGTGACGTTGGCAGGTACAGCACCGCCGTAAGCCTGCACGGAACCGAAGGTAATTGTGGCCGCCGATGTGCCGGTGCCACCCAAAGTGATGCCGGCTCCGTCCGTCACAAACGTCAAGCTGACCGAGGCCACGGTTGTTGCCGTGACGGCGACAGTTCCTGTTGCTGATGTTGCACTCGCTGAGGGGACGGTTCCAAAAATGGCCGTAACAATCAGCGTCGCGATCAGGAGTTTTTGTCTGGTGCTCATTTGTTTCGTCTCCGCGAATCCCCTTTGCTTTTGTCCAATTTACCTGAGGCGAGGTGGAATTTGTTATCCCAACGCAGCCAGATGTCTGCTCGTTACTGCCGGACCGGCTCCTAAACCATCTATTCGAGCTAATCGCCGAAGTGATATATGCACGCCGACAACCAGGGCTGTGACAGAGTGTGAAGTGTTTTAAGTGGCCTCTTAACTTCAACTTGGCACAAATAAACAAGCGCTCCCTTGCGCAGCCACTGCCTCAAACTGGCACACTTCATCAGATCGGAACATCTTGAAGGGGACTGACATCCCCAATGGAAACTGGATGCTCCAGGTGCCGCCCTTGCACCTGGGGCATTTCACATTTCCACATTTTTTTGCTCTACCTACTCTTCTCTAGATTCTCTGCTTTCCCACTGGGATCCCCATCCATGAACTCCACCCTTCAAACTTGTAACCTGCAAATATTTCAACGTCTCACGGCTCTATTCGAATGATTATGTTGCGCAGCTTGCTTGTTCCACCAGGTCTTAGGTGAGCCAATTGATTGCAGATGCTGAGCAGGACCGCACGATAACCACAGGCAGCGATGGTCGCTAGCTATTTCGCAACCTAGTCTCCGGGATTTCTACAATCCGCGTAAACGGAGAAGAATGCGGCCAGGTGCAAATGAGTGCGGCGCCACAATTATTGCGACACGACATCCGAGTGGAGCCAGTCGTCTCAGCCAAGATGAGTGACAGCAATTCTTCTCCCTGGAAGGCTAACCTCGCGAAATTGGGAGCGATGTCGTCGTTACGTGAAGAGGGACTCTCGCGTATGGAGCCTCTCGAACAGTATCGAGAATGCCGGCAAATAGAGTGGATGTCTTTCTCAAGTCCCTTCAAGAGTGTATTTAGATACTTTCATCGCCCGGCGTATGGGTATCTCGGTCGGCAGTGGA
>Ga0099828_10004323_pt1 | contig 10031 bp, 11 predicted proteins | sample CZO8metaG_2_FD_79338 | JGI IMG/M metagenome (GOLD analysis project Ga0099828, IMG submission 79338) | Vadose zone soil microbial communities from the Eel River Critical Zone Observatory, Northern California, USA - CZOApr15con2H1.8 metaG | ecosystem: Environmental > Terrestrial > Soil > Vadose...
AGGTGCTGGGCGAGGCACTGGGAGCACGGCGGGTGCGGGTGACGCTACTGCGACCAGGGGAAGAGCCGCAGGAGGCGTGGTGGCCGTCGGCCGCTGCCTGCTCTTTCGACCGGACAGTCGAAGTACGCCACGGCCTCGAAGTGGTCGGCGAAATCGCGGTCCTTGCCTTGGCGGCTTCTTTGACCGGTGCGGAGGATCGCCTTCTCACCAACTTCGCGGCGCAGACCGGGACCGCATTCCGCAATCTCCGGCTCACCTCCGAGCTCCAGGCCCGACTGGAGGAGGTCCGGCAGCAGGCTTGGGAGCTGCGTGCGAGCAGGCGCCGGATCCTGGTTGCGGCGGACCTGCAGCGGCAACGCCTGGAGCGCGCGATTGCCGAGGGACCGCAACGACACCTGGACTCGATCGGGCAAAGCCTGGAGTCGGCTGAATGTCTCCTCCAGCGAGACGGCCGCGCCGCCGGCCACCTCCTCGCAGGGCTGTCACAGGAGGCGAGCCGAGCCCTGGATTCGCTCCGGAATGTGGCCCGGGGGTTGTTCCCGCGTCTCTTGACGGACATGGGCGTCCTTCCTGCCATCAACGCCCAGCTCAAGCGCATGGAGCCCGTCGGCACACTGTGGGCAGCGCCGGACCTGACCGGCGCTCGTTTCGATCCCGAGGTGGAGGCAACTGCCTATTTCTGCTGCTTGGAAACTCTTCGCGGGGGAGCACAGGTCCGTCTCAGCAGGAGCGGGCGCTGGCTCGAGCTGAGGGCTCGGAGCACGAGCGGCGTGGTGGATCCCGAACTGCTCGACCGGGTCGCGGCCGTCGGCGGCAGTGTTGAGACCCGCCCCACAATGCACGGGCAGACCCTGGTCGTCGCCCGCATACCCACGTGAGCGAGCGGGCATCGAAACTATGCTGGGGCGGTGCCGATCAGGGTGGTGCTGGCCGAGGACAACCTCCTCGTTCGCCAGGGAATTCGGCAGTTGATCGAGGCCATGCCTGACCTGGAATTGGTCGCAGTGTGCGAAGACCTCGATTCGCTGTTGGCTGCGGTCCAATCCCACAAGCCAGATGTCCTCCTCACTGACATTCGCATGCCCCCCACGCAGACCAGCGAGGGCATTCAGGCGGCTGCGCGGCTCCGCGAGCTGAGCCCCGGCACCGGCGTGGTCGTACTCAGCTCGTACGCCGACGCCGATTACGCGATCGCCCTCTTGGAGAAGGGGGCGGCGGGCCGAGCCTATCTTCTGAAAGAGCGGGTCTCAGATCCCGACCAGCTGCTTGATGCCATTCGCGAGGTCGCTCGGGGAGGCTCGGTCGTCGATCCTAAAGTAGTGGAGTTGCTGGTCACCGCCCGCACCAAAGAACGGGCCTCACCGCTCGCACAGCTGACGCGCCGCGAGCGCGACGTGCTGAGCCTCGTCGGCGAAGGCCGCAGCAACGCGGCCATTGCGGCCTCGCTGTTTCTCACCGAAGGAGCGGTGGAGAAGCACGTCAACTCGATCTTTTCGAAACTCGAGCTCGGCGTCGAGCGGGATGTCAACCGCCGCGTCAAAGCGACGCTCCTCTTCCTCAACGAACGGTAGGCGGAAAAAGACGCGGGGGCTAGCGTCCCTGACTCCAGCGCCGGACCGTCGGCCGATCGTACATGTCGTTGCGCAGGATCGCTCCGTCCGCTAGTGCGATCTGGGTGTGAACCAGGCCGATTTCGAGTTCGGTTTTGGCTCCGGACCAGGGATTCGAACCCTGAACCTTGCGGTTAACAGATCGCTGCATCCCGTTCAGAAATAGCGGTCTGAATTCGCTGAGTGCCGCTGAGTGCCGCCGTTTGCCACGGTTTATCGCCGGCGTTGCTGTACGAAACACCGGCGGCGGACGCTCACGGTTCAGGATTTGGCTAGCAAAGAATCGGAAGCTCGTGAGCCCAACCCGCACGGACTAGAGTAGGCCCTGTTAGGCCATCATGAGGCTGGACCCGCCCTGTGGCCACCTCGAGGAGGGTCTCCTATGGGATACCGTGATCGGCTGCCACAACTCGACGGCGGCCTCTTCATCACTGACGGCGGTATGGAGACGACGCTCATCTTCCATGACGGGCTCGAACTGCCCAGCTTCGCTGCGTTTGATTTGCTCAAGGAAAAGAGCGGTACCGATGCAATACGCAGATACTTCAAGCCTTACGTAGCGATTGCTCGCGAGTACGGCGTCGGGCTCATCCTCGACAGCCCCACGTGGCGGGCGAATCCCGACTGGGGCGAAAAGTTGGGCTATACGGGAGCAGGGTTAGACCAAGCCAACCGCAAGGGGGTCGCGATAATCGAGGAGATTCGCTCGGCCAACCAAGAGGGATCCGCGCCGATCGTCCTGAGCGGCTGCGTTGGACCGCGAGGAGATGGCTACCGCCCCACCGAGTTGATGACGGCTGCTGAGGCAGAGCAGTACCACGAGGTGCAAATCGCGAGGCTAAGCGAGACATCTGCGGACATGGTGAGCGCACTGACGATCCCGTACGCGGAAGAAGCTGTCGGCATTGCGCGTGCGTCGCGCCGGATTGGGATGCCGGTCGTGGTCTCGTTTACCGTCGAGACCGATGGCCGGCTTCCCAGTGGCCAGAGATTGAAGGACGCGATCGCGCAGGTTGATGCCGAGACTGACGGCGCGCCCTCCTACTTCATGATCAACTGCGCCCACCCGACCCACTTCGCGCCCGTGCTCGAGGATGGCGAGCAGTGGGTCGACCGTATCCGCGGCCTGCGTGCGAATGCCTCCACCAAGAGTCATGCCGAGCTCGACGAAGCTACCGAACTCGACGCCGGCGATCCCGTGGAACTCGGCGCCCAGTATCGGGCGCTACGACCCCATCTGAGAAGGGCGAACGTCATCGGCGGCTGCTGCGGCACCGATCAGCGGCACGTCGCAGAGGTATGCAGAGCATGGCGCGACCGATAAGTCGGTCTGGTGCAACCGTTCTTCCCAAACCCACCGATCACAGCGGAGGGTCGGTAGCGTGCGCGATCCGGGCGGGATTGCCAAGCCCGCAAACGGCTTTGAAGACCGCCGGGCAAGCGTCTACAACCGTCCCTGAATCGCCGCTCTAGTTCAGTCATCGAGTTTCCAATTCATAATCGTCCGCAGCCATCCGCTGGCTTGGCTGTCAGCGAACCCACGTTCTTCATAGGTTTAACCCTGCTAACCGTCCGTGTTGCGAGCAGACTGGCGTTCGTCGGAGGTCGGCAGGTGCATGTGAGGCTCTCGATAGGCGCCTCTTATCACTAGCAAACATCTGTGCCGAAGGAGACGTTAGGTTTCTGAAGATCGTTGAGAAGCTGTCTGTCAGCATCTGTCAGCATCTGTCAGCGTGAGCGGTGATGGGTTCGAGACGCCGCTGACAGACTCGCTGCGCCTGATCGTGTAGCCGACCCTGGTGGCCTGCCATCACACTGACGGCCCTGGACGTTCTTACACGTCCAGGAGTTTCCCAGTCCGACGAGCTTGATACACGCTCTCCGACCGGTCACGCTACAGGGCGTCCAGGGCGATTCTATGTGCGTCCAGTTTTACTTTACAGGGCCCCCTCACGCCTGTCCGAGGCTCTGGGAACCCGTCCCTGGTTCGCAGTATTCATACTGCTGTCCCAGACGAGCTGCGCCGCACGCTTTCATGCCAAAGGCTGGACGCGACCAAGGAGGATAAGCTGAGACGCGAGCCTGAGATTGAACCCTCCTCGACGATGGGGACGGGCACTGCAGGGATCCAGGCAGTGCAGCATGCTGTCCAACGGTGGCCGAAGGTCACTGTGGTTTGGGTAATTGTGGCTTCAGGCGGACTTCTAGTCTTTGCGGCTGGGCTCTTTGCCATCGCTCATCCGATCAATCACCATCCCTCGATGTCCTTCTACCAAAATGGCGATCGCGGTCAGCCAGAACTTGCGGCATTTCCAGCCCAGCGGGGCGTCTTCTGCGATACCCCACTCCTGCTATTTTTGAATACCTGCGCCGATGTCGACGCCAAGGAGTTCGATCCCCAGGTCCCCGGCTTCGCCAAAGACCAGTCGTTCGAAGTCTGGTTGGTCAAGGGCAACTACGACAGCGGCTGCCACGCGATCGCAATTCGTGTTGAAGGCAAGCAGTACACGACAACAGAATTCGGCTGGCTCGCTCCGTTAGGCGCAGCTACACCCTGGGCCCTCCTACTCGGTTTCTTTGGTACCGTCTCGGCGACCTACAGGCTTGCGCAGCGAAAGGCTCGGGTCATGGTTCCGGTGCTCGTCCTTCCAGTACTTGTCGCCGTGGCGTTCTTAAGCTCCAATCCTTTTTGGGGCCATTGTTAGTCAGCATTTGATCGTAAGAAATCCGGTGGAGATCGCCAGAACCTGAGTTCGTCGGAGGCAAGACCCATTCCCTCGACGGTCACTGTGCGCGGAACTTTTCAACACCCTTTCAGTGATCCACCGTCATTGAGGGTTTCAGGTTGGTGAGCGCGGCCGCGAAGACCGGGGGCGCCAGATAGCCGAGCGAACTGTTCGGTTGTAGTCGCGCGCCTACTCCGAACAGCTCGAGGCATCTGGCCAGAGGTACCCCCGTTCCGAGACGCCGCTGACAGACTCGCTGCGCCTGATTGTGTAACTAAGCTACTGCGATCACTCGCGCATCCTGGACGACCAGTCTTCTAATCGACGCTCCAGCTGGTTCAGGTGGTTGTGCACCGTCGAGCGAAACCGCCATAGTGACCGGGCTCCGGCCGATCGAAACTTCATGAGCTGAGCACCAGGGCCATGACGCCACCACCAGTCCTCGTCATTTGCCCGGTAGTAGCGAACGCCGCCTGCATCTGGCCAGAGGTATCCCAGTTCCCGCTCGCGCGGAATGCCTTTGGTCAGCCAGTCGGACCGGTCCTCCAGGGCGGCGTCATAGCCCACGAGGCCGAGGCGGAACCTCGCCGTCGCATAAATCTGGATCCCGATGTTGGCAAGCCAGTCATCCATGGGCCGGCGCCATTCGGATGAGTTGACCTTCTCACCGACGAAACCATGCGGCCAATAGCCAACTCGAGAGTCGATCTTCGCGAGATCACCAAGCGGCAGACACAGATACAGCCAGTCGGGCGCATAAACCGAAGGAGCAGCTTCCAACGAGGTGAGCTCTTCTCCTGAGCTTTCGGCATCGCCTTGGCGCACAACCTGGACGCGGCAGGCCAGCCGCTTGCCAATGGGCAGGACAAGGCTCCCATGCAGGCTGCGGAATTGAAGGAGGGAAGACAGGTTCATGGGAACGGGTTCGTCGCGAGCAAAGCAGCCCTCTATTCCGGCCGCCTTCCACATCGATTGCATGGCTGCCTCTAAGCGAGTGTCGTCGCGGTCGCCGAGTTCAAGTGCAAGCTCGTACGTCACTCGCTCAGGTTAGCCCGATCGGCCCGCCGTTGGCATCCACTGCCCAGAAACGAAGTGGACATCGTGGATCCTCATAGGCGCATCGCCCACGCCGGCTCAGGCTCAAGTCGCTGACGCTGCGCCAGAAGAATGACCCCTGACCTGCTGAATCAGAGTCCTTTCAAAACAACGAGGGGTTGGTGGCGGGGTAATACGTAACGAAATTGCCAGAAGGCACCACGTTACCGAGGTAACGGTTCGCCGGAACTTCCACCATCGGTTTGCGCGTAAAGTCCGACGCCTCAAATCCGATCATCGCGAGCCGAAATGGCGCCTGCTCATACAAGGCTTTGGCGAATGCGGCGAGCCAGTCGTCAATCGGGCGCCGCCAAACCAACGAATCTTCTGTTGTGAATGGATTCGCGCCTATGTGTCGGCCGAGAGCGGTAAGCGGCAGATAGAAGGTCAACTGGTCAAAGCCGAGAAAGGTGATCAGCCCACAAACGATCCGAGTTTTGGTTGGTAATTCCACGACCCCTCTGAGCTGACCGAAGCGCATCAGCGAATGCCCAGGTATCAAATCCACATTCGCGGGCATTCCAATCCTTGACGCGGGATTGTTCGGATTGTCCGTATACAGGAAACCCGCAAGACGGGTCAGGACCAGCATCTGTTCCGGCGGGCGAGCGTTCAGCTCAACCGACACTGGAACCACCAATCGCGGCTCAAATGGGCCGGCCTCTCCTCTTATCGTGCCTGGGTCTACACGCACACGGCCGACAACGCGAGACAAACCCGCGCTAATCGAACCCTCTGCGACTTGAGCCATTTGGTCCCCTTGGGCGCCGGTTGCTATCCAGTTGCTATCCGGTTGCTATCAAACAACCGGTACCCATTCTCGTGATCGGTCGAATCGAGTTCAGATTTGGCTCCGGACCAGGGATTCGAACCCTGAACCTTGCGGTTAACAGATCGCTGCGCCCCGTTCAGAAATGGCGGCCTGAGTTCGCTGAGTACCGCTGAGTGCCGCCGCTTGCCATGGTTTATCGCCGGCGTTGCTGTACAACCTTTCTCCGGTTGTTGTAGTATGTAGCGACAATGCTAACGGTACCCGAGGCTGCGCGCCGGACCAAACGCGACCCCGAAACGGTGCGGCGTTGGATCCGTTCGGGCCGATTAAAGGCCACCAGAATCGGCACGCAGCACCTAATCGACGAGGAGGACTTGGCCCGCCTAGAGAGCGATGCCATGTTGCCACTTCCGGCATCCTGGCAACGCACGGCCACCGGCGAGCGCATGCCCGACATAGTGGCTGCGATTCGCTCATCGCGCGCCTCCCGCTGACGTGCTGGTTGTTGATGCTGCGGTCGTGATCACTGCCTGCCTGTCAGAGGTCGGGCTAAAAGCGCTAGGGCGAGAGGAGCTTGTCGCACCTCATTTGATGTGGTCGGAGGCGTCGTCGGTATTGCACGAACTGCGCTGGCGGCGGGAGATTTCTGGTGATCTGGCCACCATTGCTCTCGACCGGCTGACTGCTGCCGACGTTAGCCCGCGGCGGCCCAAGGACTTGATCGAAGAGGCCTGGCGCGTTGCGGACCGCCTGGGATGGGCCAAGACCTACGATGCCGAGTATCTCGCCCTCGCCCGGTTGATGAGGTGCCGGCTCCTGACGACCGACGCGAAGCTGAAAGCGGCCGGCTCTGGCATCGTCAACGTCATCGGACCCGCCGACCTGTAACCAACGAGTCAGCCGTCGGGACCCGTGCTCACGATAGCCATCCCTTACCAGAAGCACACTTGGCGTCGCGTATATAGAGGACGCGCGACCGCCACTTGATGAGGTGAAGACCGGCGCACTCGGGAGGCGCCACGCTTGTCGGATTGACGGATACCTTGGTTTTGCAAGGCCCGCTGACGGTCTTGATCTCGTACAGGAGCGGGCCTCCGCTCAGTGGTCAAGCGCCCGCCGCTTGGCCTGAGCCCGCACCAAGCTGGGAGAAATAAGTGACCCCGACGGATCGCCTCTCAGGCGTCGAAACCGGTCTTGCGACCAACCTCGACTCCCTTGCGCGTGTCCCTCGGGGCCACCTCCAAGTTTATCGCGGATGCGGGCGGCGCGCGAGGCGATTTTTGTGAGGTGGCCAGGGAACGGAAGATAGTCAGCCTCCTCGGCGACCTATTGCCAGGTAACCGTGAAACGTTGACGGTTGGCGCGGGCAAGCATTTGCTCTCCCGACTCGACCCAGGCAAAGGGTTGGTGGTGCTCGTTCCAGGCATCGAGGAATCGCATGATCGCCTCCCTGAGCGCGGCAGCGCTTTTGAACACGCCGTGCTGAATCGTGCGCCGGCTGAGCAATGAGAACCAAGACATGACACCGGGCGCCCAAGTCAGGCCAGTGCCGGCTGCCCCGTATTCCGCAAAAGTGCATTGACTTGAACTCGGCCCTAGCTGCACGGTCACGTTTTGACGTGTGCGTAAGTGGTACTACGCCCGCCAATGTGCTGGTTAAAGTCCTTCGAGGTGGGCTGAAGCTCATATAACGCGAATCGGTGTCTTATGTAGGAGGCCAACTCGATCAAGTTGCGCGGTCAGCGAAACCGGCGACAAGGCAGAGCGTAGTCCGAGCCAGGTGGTGGGCACTGATTCCCAAAGGCGAACCGCTGGCCTAAGTCAGCGCCCCGCAATGGCGTCTTGACCAAGCTCAAGGTCAGGGATAGGCTTCCGGGTGCTCGAATCGCGGGACTTGGGCCGGCGTGCCCTGTTGTTGGAGCCCCGGCGCTGACCGTCAGCACGCGGGTGAGGAGGGCTGATGATGGCCGAGATACACAAGGTAGCGACTATTGATGCGCCGATCGCAAGGGTCTTCGACATCGTGGACGACCCTAGCACCTTCCCGAAGTACGTTCCGAACGTGCGTGAGGTTGTGGACGTGCACCGGAGTGATCGCCGCGTCGGCGACTCCTTCCGGGTCATCTACAGGGTGCTCGGCATCACCTTCGACGAGAAGTTCACGGTGACCGATTACCAACGCCCCGACCGGATCAAGTCCAAGTTCGAAGGCGGGATGAAGGGCATGTTTGCCTGGACGTTCGAGCAGCGCGGCGAGAGCACCAACATCCGAGTCGACGTTGACTACCAGCTCGCCGGAGGGCCGCTCGGCAAAGCGGTCGACGCCGTGATGCTCAAGCGCATCAACGAGAAGACGATCGACGACCTGCTGAAGAACCTGGGCCGGCTGGCGACAGGAGAGGGCACGGCCAAGCCTTGAGGAAGGCCGGGGCAAGCACCCGGGGCCATACGACGGCGGCTCAGGGCTTCCGATCCCGGCCGGGGTGTTCGGTTCTGGGAACAGTGGGGGGACCGCGTCGGACTCGAACCACATCAGAACACCGTGCCCCGTATTCGCTAGCAGTGCGTCAACCCAAAAGCGGCTCAGGCGTCCCTGCTGTGCTCCATTTTCGAATTCGGGAGCTGCCCAGGCCGACAGTCTCGGCGCGCCCGACCTAAGCCGATCGGACGGCAATCGGCGATCAACCCTAAGCGAAGACGCAGGGGTAGCGGCGGACTATCCGCCGCTACCCCGGTTCTTCCGTTCGACTAGTCGTCCACCTTCACAAAGCCGCGTATCTCTCCGCCCGGGAAGTTCGTCGTGTGGACGTTCACATACGCGTCGCCGCTGCTAATGACGCTCAAGGCTCCATCGAAGTCGCCGGCTGCCAGGTTCTGGCCTGAGACGGCCTGAATATCGGCAAACGTCACTCCGGTTCTCGCGACCGTGCCCCCCGCGGCAGGGCACGTCGGAGTCCCCGCGGGTCCCGGCGCAGAGGCAGACCCACACAGCCACAGGAAGATGCCTCCGTTCACCGCTGGCTGCGCGAAGTGGATATGGGCCATGAAAGCGGGGCTCGACAGCTGCGAGTAGGTGAGTTTGTAGGAGAGCGTCGACCCGGTGACCGTAGCTTCGAAGCGGCCGGTTCCTGCCGTTAGCTTCGGCGGCACCTCTTGGAATCCAGTCAGCTTGGCCTTCATCGACAGAGTCGCTTCGTCGGCATTCGTGGCCGCGATCGTGAGTCCCAATACAGCAAACGCGGCGACGAAGCGCAGGATCCACTTTAGCTTCATATGAACACCTCCCTTTTATGCCGGGCGACCAGTTGCGACCAGTTGCGACCAGTGGGCCCCTCGCGGTCTGGGGACTCGCCCAGGCCTGCCACACCCGAGCGCCAGACCAACCTAACCGTGTCCCTGCTTTGGCCCAATGTCAAGATGCGAACCGTGCAGCCCAAGTCCTTCTCGATCGCGGGCTTCTGACCTCACGCCAGACTGCAGGTTGTGACTAGCGGTCCCGAGCCTGGCACCTCCTCGCTAGATGTCGGCCGCGGACCGGCGGATGGCGGTTCTGTGCGCCAAGGGCTCGTCGCTCAAGACCCGTGTCGGGCGGCATCTGCTGCCGCTGCCAGATTGTGTAGGAGGGCAAAGAATGCAGGCGGCTGACCTATGAACAGCCCGTTGGCTGTCAAGGCTTTGACTGCACCCATTGCAGCCCCGTGGGTCTCGGTGGGGCGAATGATCGAACAGACCGGGAACTTTCGGTTAAGGAAGACGGTTGGCTCGGGCATGATCAGGTTGGTCTGGAAGTCCTCCCCTCCAAATGGAGGCGAATTGAGGTCCGGAAAG
>Ga0099828_10004325_pt1 | contig 10030 bp, 7 predicted proteins | sample CZO8metaG_2_FD_79338 | JGI IMG/M metagenome (GOLD analysis project Ga0099828, IMG submission 79338) | Vadose zone soil microbial communities from the Eel River Critical Zone Observatory, Northern California, USA - CZOApr15con2H1.8 metaG | ecosystem: Environmental > Terrestrial > Soil > Vadose...
ATCTGTCCCGCCGACGGCGCGGCGCTGGTGTTCGACCCCTGGAGCCCGGGCTCGCACCGCTGCCCGCGCTGCCGCGAGACCTACACCGGCGAGCGCCACGACGGCTCCTGGGCACGCTATCAGCACCTGTGGCTCGCCGAGCGGGCCGCGCACCTCGCCGCGCTCGGCGCGCTCGCCGACCACGGCCCGGCGGCGGCGCGCGCCGGCGAGATGTTGCGGGCCTATGCGGCGCGCTATTTCCGGTACCCCAACCGGGACAACGTGCTCGGCCCGAGCCGCCTCTTCTTCTCCACCTACCTCGAGTCCCTCTGGATCTGCAACGCCCTCGCGGCGGCGGTGCTGCTGCGCGAGTCGGGCAACCTGGACGAGGCGACCACACGCGCGGTGAACCAGGTGGCCGAGGAAGCGGCCAACCTGATCGGCGAGTTCGACGAGGGGTTCTCCAACCGCCAGACGTGGAACGACGCCGCGCTGGCGGCGATCGCCTACTGGTTCGAGGACGAAGACCTCGCGAGCCGCGCGATCGAGAGCCCGACCGGCCTGCTCGCGCACCTGATGCGCGGGTTCGGGCCGGACGGGATGTGGTACGAGGGCGAGAACTATCACCTGTTCGCGCTGCGGGGGTTCCTTACGGGAGTCGCCTGGGCCGCGCAGGCGGGAATCGACGTCTGCGCGGAGCCGGCACTGGCCGGGCGGGTGCGGGCGGCGCTGCTCGCGCCCGCCCAGAGCGCGCTCCCGGACCTCACCTTTCCGGCGCGCAAGGACTCGCGGTTCGGCGTGTCGCTGGCACATCCGATATATCTCGAACTGTGGGAGGTGGGGCTCGCGAATCTCGAGGAGCGGGGAGCGGGGAGCGGTACGCCCGAGCTCGCGAGCTGGCTGACGACGCTCTATCGGACCGGTGCGACCAAGCCCGAGTTGTTCGAGTCCTACTTGCACGACGCACCGATGGAACCGCTCCCCGCTCCCCGCTCCCCGTCCCGAACGAGCCTCTCCTGGTGGGCGCTCCTCTTCATGGAGCCCCGGCTTCCAAATGACGCCGCGGCCTGGACTCCCGGGAGCGTCCTGCTCGACGCCCAGGGGCTCGCGATCCTGCGGACACGCGAGCGCTACGTGAGTCTCGAGTGCGGCCCCTCGGGCGGCGGACATGGGCACCCCGACCGGCTGCACCTCACGCTCCACGCGGACGGCGTCCACTGGCTGCCCGACCTCGGGACCGGGTCCTACGTCGCCCACGACCTCTTCTGGTATCGCTCGACGCTGGCCCACAACGCGCCCCGCCTCGACGGCAGCTCGCAGCCCCCGGGTGATGCGCACTGCTTGGCGTTCGACGTTCGCGGCGATTGGGCTTGGGCTCGCGGGCGCTACGGCGAGCTCGGGCGCGCCGTCGCGTCGGGGCCCGCCTACTTAGTGGACGTCACCGAGCTGTCGGGGAAGGAGGCGCACCTGATCGAGCTGCCGTGGCATTTTGGCGGCGCCGGGGACGTGGTCACGCCCGGACGCTGGACGGAGGGCGACTTGGACGACGAGTTCGTGCACGCCATCGAGCGATTCGTCCCCGAGGGCGGCGCTCCCATCGTGCTCGACCTGTCGGCTGAGGGCCGGCGGTTGCGAGCGCATTTCGTGTTCACCGGCGAGCTGCTGCGGGCGACCGGGCCCGGCAAGCCCGGAGACGGGAAGGGCGCGGCGTTCTACGTACTCCGCGCGCGCGGTCGCGGCGCTCGATTCGTCACGGTGCTCGAGCCCGTGGCTGCATCGCCCACCGTCCGCGGCGTGCGCGCCCGCGGCGAGGTCGTAGAAGTGGAGACCGCTCGGGGAATCGAGCGACACGCGATCGGGGCCGAGGGATGGGACGTGCAGGTCGGCGCGGAGCGGGTCCGGCTCTCCGGCACGCGCCCCGCGGTGCCCGCGCTGCAACCCCTGCTCGAGCTGGAGCGCCCCACGCCGGCCACGGGCACGGCGCTGCGCGTCGATCGGCCGCCTGCGCTCGACGGCACGCTCGATGGCTTCGACACCACCGAGTCGTTGCGGCTCGACCTGGAGGACCAGTATCGCCGCAGCGAAGAACCGTACGCCGGGCCCGAAGAGTTCTCGGTCACGGCCTGCGTCAACTGGGACGACGACGCGCTGTACCTCGCGGTCGACGTGACGAAGCCCGACCTCTGCTTCCGCCCGGGCCACGCGCCGCCGCTCCGACTCGACAACGAGCCCGACGACATCGACTCGGACGGCGTCCAGGTCTACCTGCGCGCCGCCGAAGAGGGCGCGGTGGCGGGCTGGCTGATCGTGCCCGAGGAGAGGGACTCCGGTGGGCTGCGGGTGCGTGGCGCGGGCGCGACTGCCGGCGGGCCGGAGATGGTGCGCGGCGCCTGGCGCCGCACTGACGCGGGGTATCGCATCACGGCGGCGATCGCGCCGCCCGACTGGAGTCGCTCGCACGTCAGCGGCCGCATCGGCTTCGACCTGATCGTCAACGAGATGCTGCCGGGCCGCGTGCGGCGCGCGGGGCAGCTCGTGTGGAGCGGCGGCGACGGATGGGTCTGGCTGCGGGGGGACAGGCAGGATCCGGAGCGCCTCGGCGTGTTGGAGCTGGTCGGATGAGAACGCGGAACGTGGAACGCGGAACGCGGAACAGCCCGGCCGGTTCGGACCGTTCGATCGCGGCTCGACTTCGCCACCCCTGTTCCGCGTTCCCACTTCCGCGTTCCGCGTTCACGCTATGAGTGTCATTGTCGTTCTGGATCAGCCCCAGGACCTGGTCAACATCGCGCACGTGGTGCGGGCGCTGAAGAACTTCGGGTTCCGCGACCTGCGCCTCGTGAACCCGCGAGAGTACGACGCCTACCGGGTGGAGGGGATCGCGCATCAGACGCAGGACATCCTGGCGCGCGTGCAGCGGTTCGAGACACTGGAGGCGGCGCTCGCCGACTGCATCCACGTGGCCGGGTTCACGGCGCGGGGCCGCAGCGCGAAGCGCAACCTGCAGCGCCCGCGCGCGGCGGCGGCGGAGATTCTGGAGCGCGCGGTCGCGGGACCCGTCGCCCTGGTGTTCGGGCGCGAGGACAAGGGCCTCACGAACGAGGCGCTGGACCGCTGCCACCGGGTCGTGACGATCCCCGCGAGCCCCGCTTATCCCTCGCTCAACCTTGCCCATGCGGTCGTGCTGATGCTCTATGAGCTCGCGCTGGTGCGGGGAGACGAAGCCACGCCGTTCAAGCCGCCCCGGCGCCAGGCGGGGCCCGCACGGGTGGAAGACCTGGAGCGGCTGTGCGCCGACGTGGAGCAGGCGCTCCGGTTGATCGAGTTCTTCAAGACCCGCGATGTGGACGGCGTGATGCGGACCGTGCGCGAGGTGATGCACCGCGCCCCGCTCGACGAGCGGGAGGTCAAGCTGCTCCGGGCGATGGCGATCGAGGTGGTCAAGTATGCCGAGCGATTGGCGCGTTCCAGGGTTCACGTCGACCGGTAGCAAGCGGCCGGACGCCCTGTTCGGCCCCGCGGAGGCGGGGACGGATGGGCCGCCGCCCGAGCGCATCGCGCGCGCGGCGGGGTGTCGCGTGTGGGACGAGGCCGGGCGCGAATACGTGGACTACGTGATGGCGCTCGGCGCCGTCGCGCTGGGGTACGGGCATCCCGCGGTGAACCGCGCGGCCGAGCAGGCGATCGCCGCCGGGGTCGTCGGGCCGCTCCCGCCGCCGCTCGAGGAGGAGCTGGCCGAAGCGCTGTGCCGCCACATCCCGTGGATCGAGGCGGTGCGCTTCCTCAAGACCGGCGCCGAAGCGGTCGCGGCCGCCGTGCGCCTCGCGCGCGTCGCCACGGGGCGCGACCTGGCGCTCGGGTGCGGCTATCACGGGTGGCTCGACTGGTGTCAGGGCGGCGGCATCGAGGGCGTGCCGGCCGCGACCCGCGCGCTCTACGCCGAGCTGCCGTTCAACGATTCCGAGCGCACCAGGCAACAGATCCGCGAGGCCGGGGATCGGCTGGCGGTGGTCGTGGTAGAGCCGGTCGTCGTGGCAGAGCCGCGCCGCGAGTGGCTGGCGGCGCTCCGGGAGGAGACGGCGCGCGTCGGGGCGGTGCTGGTGTTCGACGAGATCAAGACGGCGTTCCGGCTGGCGGTGGGCGGGGCGGGGGAGCGCTACGGCGTGCAGCCCGATCTCGTGGTCCTCGGCAAAGCGCTCGCCAACGGCTTCCCCCTCGCGGCGGTCGGGGGCCGCGGGGACCTCATGGCGGGCGTTTCCCGCACCTGGATCTCCTCCACGCTGGCGACGGAGAGCGTGGCGCTCGCCGCAGCGCGCGCCACCCTCGACGTCGTCGTCTCGCAAGGCGTGCCGGCGCACCTGCACCGCGTGGGGACGCGGCTGTTGCACGGGCTGCACCGCCTGCAGCGCGAGCATGCCGGCGCCATCGCGGGGGTGGGCGGGGTGGCCGAGATGTGCTTCCTCCACTACGCGAGCGATGACGTCTCTCGGGCCGTCGCCCGGGCTTGCGCGGCGCGGGGCGTCCTGTTCAAGCGGACCGCGTACAACTTCGTGTCCTTGGCCCACGACGAGGCCGCGGTGGACCGGACGCTGGACGTCCTCGACGACGTCCTGAGAAGCGTGGTCGATCGGCCCTAGGGCGGCCCGCCCGCATCTGCGCTAGAATTCGAGCCATGAGTCTCCAGCGCAAGCTGCTTCTGGGTTTCTCCGTGATGGTCCTCCCCACCCTGCTCGTCGGGGTTCAGGCGATTCGGACCAACGCGCTCGAGGGGGGCACGCTGGAGGGCCTGCGTCAGCGCCTGGCCCACTCGCGGACGTATGCGGACGTGGAAGACGCCATGTTCAACCAGACCCAGGTGGTCTGGCGCTACCTCAGCGGCGATCCCGCGGCCAAGAAGGAGTTCCCGCTCACCGAGCAGGTGGTGGACTACTGGCTTGATCGCTGGACGGCGGGTCTTCCTCCCGACGCACTCAAGTTCGCAGACGGCGTCCGCAGCATCGAAGGCGACATCCGCGCCGTCGCCGCTCGCGTGTTCAAGCTGTACGATTCCGGGCAGCGCGAGGCGGCATACCTCACCGCGCGGCACGAGTTCGTGGAGCGCCTGCAGCCGGCCCTGGCGGTGGTGAACCGCGAGATCTACCGCCAGGCTCGCGAGCTGAGCGTGCAGCGAGCCGTTGCGGAGGTGCAGACGATCGTGGAGGCGCAGCGGCGCGTCCTGTGGTCGATCATCTTTCTCGCGCTGGTGGTGGGCCTCGTCGCTTCGTGGCTGATTTCCCGGAGCCTGGCGCGTCCGATCAGCGAGCTGCGGCAGGCCATGGCCGTAGTGGGCGCGGGCGACCTGGACTACGCGATAGAGCCCCGCTCGCGCGACGAGATCGGAGACCTCGCGCGCGCCTTCGCGCAGATGACCGAGAGGCTCCGCCAATCTCGCGCCCAACTCGTGCAGTCCGAGAAGCTGGCCTCGATCGGGCAGATGGCGGCGGCGGTGGCCCACGGGCTGCGGAACCCCCTGGCGAGCCTGCGCGCGGCCGCACAGCTCGCCCAGCACCGGGTCGAGGCCCCCGCCGCCCGCGAGCAGCTGGGCGCCATCGTCGAGCAGGTCGATCGTCTCGATCTCAGGATCGCTCACCTGTTGACGTTCTCCCGGCCCGCCCCCTTCCACCCCCTTCGGGAGAGCGTGCGGGCGCTCGTCGAGGGCGCGCTGTCCGGCTTCTCCGAGTTGCTGCGCCAGCGCCGGGTCGAGCTGGCAATGAACCATGCGGCGGTGCTCCCCGAGATTCGGGTGGACCCGATGCGACTGGAGCAGGCGTTGACCGAGATCGTGTCGAACGCGCTCGATGCCATGCCTGAGGGAGGGCGGCTGCAGATCGCGACTCGGCCCGAGGGCGGCGAGGTCGGCGCGAACGGCGTCGTGATCGAGATCAACGACTCGGGCGGCGGCATCCCCCCCGCGATCCTGCCCACCGTGTGTGAGCCCTTCTTCACGACGCGACCCGAGGGCACGGGGCTGGGGCTGGCGATTGCCAAACGCTACGTCGAGGAAGCGGGCGGCCGGTTGGAGATCGCGAGCGCGGTCGGCCGCGGCACGACCGTTCGCGTCTGGCTGCCGGTCACGAGCGGCGACGCGGTGCCCACCCCCGCCGCCCCCGTCGCCTCGAGCCTCGCATGAGCGGCTCGACGGTTCTGATCGTCGACGACGAGCAGACGCTGGCGCGGTCGGCCAAGGCGTTCCTGGCCGACCACGGCTATGAAGCGGAGGTGGCGACGAGCGGGGAGAAAGCGATGGAGCTGCTCGAAAACCTGCAGCCGGACGTCGTGTTCGCGGACGTCCGCCTGCCCGGCATGAGCGGGCTCGACCTCCTCAAGCGGATCCGCGAGTTCGATCCGGTCATCCCGGTCATCATGCTGACCGCCTACGGCTCGATCGAGGGCGCCGTAGAGGCGGTGAAGCTTGGCGCCTTCGACTACGTCAAGAAGCCCGTGGACCTGGAGGAGCTGAAGCTCCTCGCGGACCGCGCTCGCGAGAACCGGCTGCTGCAGCAGGAGCTGTCCTATTATCGTCGTCGCGCGACTCGGGACGTGGGGTTCCCGGCCATGCTGGGGGAGTCGCCGGTCATCCGCGCGGTGCTCGAGCGGGCGCGCCAGATCGCCGCGCTGGACGAGGCACCACCCGTACTCCTGACGGGCGAGACCGGCACCGGCAAGGGTCTCCTGGCCCGCGCCATTCACGCGTCCGGTCCCCGCGCCATGAAGCCGTTCATCGAGGTCAACTGCACGGCTTTGCCGGCGACCCTCATGGAGGCCGAGCTGTTCGGTTACGAGCGCGGCGCGTTCACCGACGCCAAGGAGTCGAAGCCCGGCCTGGTCGAGGCGGCGGAGGGGGGGTTCCTCTTTCTCGACGAGATCGGCGACGTCGACCTCTCGGTACAGGGGAAGTTGCTGAGGGCCATCGAGGAGCGCGCGGTGCGACGCGTGGGCAGCGTGCGCGAACGCAAGATCGACTTCCGCATCGTCGCCGCGACAAACCGTGACCTCGAGCGCGCGGCCCGCCAAGAGCAGTTTCGCAAGGATCTCTATTTCCGCCTGGCGGTGATCGTGCTCGACGTACCCCCCCTGCGGGAGCGCGGCAATGACGTGCTGATCCTCACCGAGCATTTCCTGCGGGCTTTCAACGCCAAGTACGGGAAGGTGGTGCGTGAGATGAGCGCGGCGGCGCGCGACCTGATGCTCTCGTATCCGTGGCCGGGGAACGTCCGCGAGCTCAGTCACGTCATCGAGCGGGCGGTCCTGTGGAGTCGGGGTCCCACGCTGGACGTCGAACACCTCGCGCTGACGAGCCCCACCGGAGCCGGTTCTGCCGACCACGGCGCGCCGTGGGGACTGAGCAACCCCGACGTGGAGCCGGGAGTGACACCGGGCGCGGCCGCGTTGCCGCCGCCGGGCGTGGACTTGCCCCAGTGGGAGAAATCGGTCATCGAGCGAGCGTTGCGCGAGGCCGGCGGGAATCAGACCAAGGCGGCTCAGCGTCTCGGGATCTCCAGGGACACGCTGCGGTACCGGTTGAAGAAGTTCGGCTTGCAGCCCTGAGTGGGTGATTCCACCCAGATTGGGTGGAATGGCTCACCCTCAGGCTTGGCGGCCGGCTTCGCACTCGCGGCGATCACGCACGACAATTGCATTGAAGGGAAGGAGTTACACCGTCGGGTGGGGATCTCGCCTGTTGCCGTCCGGAGTGGCACGGGGCCTGCTACAGTAAGGTAGCGGTTGAGTGGTCGACCACCACCAGTCTAGGAGGATGCAACATGTCGTGGACGAAGCCTGAATTCGAGATCGTCGAGCTGGGCATGGAAGTCGGCGCGTACGCGGGCAACGCGTAACCTCGCCGAGTTCAACAGCCAAGCTTGAGGAGGCCGGGCGCGATCCCGGCCTCTTTTTTCCATGCGCGTCATCATCCTCGGCTCCGCCGCCGGTGGCGGACTCCCCCAGTGGAACTGTGGCTGTCCCAACTGCCGCGCCGCGCGGGAGCAGGGCCCCGGCCGCACGCAATCGTCCGTGGCGGTGAGCGCGGACGGCGAGCGCTGGATCCTGCTCAACGCGTCGCCCGACCTGCGCCAGCAGCTGGCCGCGCACCGCGCCCTCTGGCCGCGAGGCGTGCGCGGGAGTCCGCTCGCCGCCGTGGTCTGTACCGACGGCGAGATCGATCACACGCTTGGCCTGATGCTGTTGCGCGAGCACACTACGAAGATCCCGGTGTACGCTCCCGCCGGCGTGATTTCCCTGCTCACCGACCAGTGGCCGCTGTTCCGCGCTCTGTCCGCCTATGCGGGCGCGGACGCGCGTCCGCTGCCGGACGGTGAGCCGATCGCGCTCGCCGACGTCGCCGGCAAGCCGCTCGGGATCTCCTGTACGGCGCTGGGCGTGGCGCGCCGCGCGCCGCGCTACGCTCGCGGGGCCCCCGCTGGGACGTTCGACGTGGGACTGCGGCTCGTGGATGAGGGTACGGGCGGGACGCTCGCCTACATTCCGACGGCGGCGGCGGTCGATGCGGTGGTGGAGCGATTGGCCGCCCGCGCGGATCTGCTGCTGTTCGACGGCACCTTCTGGTCGGACGGCGAGCTACGCGGCGCCGGTGTGGACGCGGTGACGGCGCGCGAGATGGGGCACCTGCCGGTGAGCGGCGCTGGCGGCAGCGTCGGCGCGCTGCCTCGCTTGGGAGCGAAGCGCACGGTGCTCGTGCACATCAACAACACGAATCCCATGCTGTGCCGCGGCTCGGCCGAGCGGGCGCAGGTTGAAGCGGCGGGGATTGAGGTGGGAGACGACGGCATGGCGTTCGACCTGTGAAGCCGGCGCCCGACGCCGAGCCCTGGTCGCGAGACGAGCTCGTCCGCAGGCTGCGCGCCGTCGGCGAGGCGCGTTACCACATCCACCATCCCTTCAACCAGCGGATGCACCGTGGGGAGCTGCGGCGCGAGGAGCTGCAGCTCTGGGTCGCGAACCGCTTCTGCTACCAGCAGGCGATCCCGATCAAGGACGCCGCCATCATGTCCAACTGCCCCGAGCCCGCCGTGCGGCGCAGGTGGATCCAGCGGATCGTCGATCACGACGGGCGGGCGGACGGCGAGGGCGGGCTCGAGGCCTGGCTGCGTCTCGCCGAGGCCATGGGGGTCGAGCGGGACACGCTGCTGGCCGGCCGGTGGGTGCTGCCGGGGGTGCGGTTCGCGGTCGAGGCGTACGTCACGTTCTGCCGTACCCGGCCCTGGATCGAGGCGGTCGCGGCATCGCTCACGGAGCTGTTCGCGCCCGCCATCGTGAGCCAGCGGCTCTCGGCGATCCTCGCTCACTACAAGTGGATCGACCCCGCCGGGCTCGAGTACTTCCGCACCCGCCTCCAGCAGGCGCCGCGCGATGCTGAACACGCGCTCGCGCTCGTCACCGAACGCTGCCGCACTCGCGACCTTCAGGAGCGGGCCGTCGCCGCGCTCGACTTCAAGTGCGACGTGCTCTGGTCGCTGCTCGACGCGGTCGAGCGCGGGCCACTGCCCGGCACTGCGCGGTGACGTCCCCTGCCCCCGATGCCGCGACCGTCCCCCGCGTCGCCCCCAAGGCGCGGCTGCAGTGGGACGAAGTCCGCCAGCGTCACGTGCTGCTCTACCCGGAAGGGTTGGTGGCGCTCAACGAGACCGGTGCGGACATCCTCGCGCTGTGCGACGGCACGCGCACGGTCGCCGGTATCGTGGCGACGCTGCAGCAGCGCTACGGCGTCGAGGGGGTCCAGCAGGACGTGAGCGGCTTCCTCGAGGCGCTCGCCGCGAAAGGGCTGGTCGTCTTCGGAATGCCGGGCGGGTTAGATTCCACGCTATGACCTCGCAGCCGCTCTGGCTCCTCGCCGAGTTGACCTATCGCTGCCCGCTGCAGTGTCCCTACTGCTCGAACCCGCTGGAGTTCGCCGGGGGCCGGTTTCGCAACGAGCTCGGCACCGAAGACTGGTGCCGCGTGTTCCGCGAAGCGAAGGCGCTGGGCGTACTCCAGCTCGGCCTCTCGGGCGGCG
>Ga0099828_10004327_pt1 | contig 10030 bp, 6 predicted proteins | sample CZO8metaG_2_FD_79338 | JGI IMG/M metagenome (GOLD analysis project Ga0099828, IMG submission 79338) | Vadose zone soil microbial communities from the Eel River Critical Zone Observatory, Northern California, USA - CZOApr15con2H1.8 metaG | ecosystem: Environmental > Terrestrial > Soil > Vadose...
AACCGTACGTCACGGCGGGAGACGTCTACGCGCACCCCGCGCACGCCGGGCGCGGTGGCTGGTCGTGGTACACGGGCTCGTCGGCGTGGCTGTACCGCGCCGGCCTGGAGAGCATCCTCGGGCTCACGCGTCACGGGGCGAGCTTTGCACTCGACCCGTGCATCCCCGCGGCGTGGCCCGAGTACTCCATCACGTGGCACCATGGCAGCGCCACCTACGAGATCTCCGTCACGAACCCGGATCATCGCTGCCGCGGCATTGCGGCGGCGGAGCTGGATGGCGATGCGGTCGATCCCGCATCCATTCCCCTGGTGGACGATGGAGCGACGCATCGCGTGCGCCTGGTGTTGGGGGAGCAGTCCCACATCGCGTCGCGCCCGGCCGCGTGGGGAACAGGAGCGCGGACCTGAAGGTTCTGTTTTGGCTACCTTGTCTCCATGCCCTTCCTCGACACCAACCACCAGCGCGCCGCGATCCTGATCCTCGCACTCGGGATCGCGCTCATCGTCGCGCTGAGCCCGTTCGCGACCGGACTGGTCGGCATCCCGGTGCTGTACGTCGTGTTCCAGCCGGTGCACGACTGGCTGGCGCGACGCACCACCCCCCGGGTATCCGCCGCCCTGGTCGTGTTGATCGCGCTGTTCCTGATCGTGGTGCCGGGCGTGTCGTTCGCGGGGATGCTCGTCGGCCAGGCCCAGCAGATCGCGAGCGGCGTGGTGACGAGCCCGCTACTCGCGCGCGTCGCCCAGCTCCACATTCGCAACGTCGCGATCGGCCCGCAGATCGCGGACCTGGGCGGCAAGATGGTGTCCTGGATCGGTGGCTCGGCGGTCGGCCTCATCGGCACCGCCACCCGCTTGGTGCTGAACCTGGTCATCTCCCTCTTCGGCCTCTACTACCTGCTGCTGCGCCGCGGAGAAGCCTGGAAGTCGTTGCGACCCTACATCCCCTTCTCGGGCGACAACGCCGAGCTGCTGCGCCAGCGGTTTCGCAACGTGACCGTCTCGACCATCGTCGGCACCGGCCTCGTCGCGGCGATCCAGGGTGCCGCCGTCGGCCTCGGGTTCGCCGTCGTTGGCCTCTCGAATGCCGTGTTCTGGGGCGTCGTCACGATGGTGTTTGCCATCCTGCCGGTCGTGGGGAGCGGGCTCGTGTGGGGACCGGGTGCGATAGCGCTCGCGATCGGTGGGCACTGGGGGTGGGGTGTGGGACTCGCCATCTGGGGATTGGTGGTCGTGGGAAACGTGGACTACGTCGTGCGACCGATCATCTTCCGCCGCTGGGCGAACATCCATCCACTCGTCACGCTCGTGGGCGCGCTGGCGGGAGTGCCGTACTTCGGGCTGTTGGGGCTCCTGATCGGGCCGCTGGCGCTGAGCTACTTCTTCGAGTTGATCAGAATGTACAGAGAGGAATACTTGACTCAGGACAATCAAACCTAGACGCACAGACGCACCGGGGAGAACAGGTTACAGAAAATGGGTATACCTGTTCTCTCATACTGTTCTCGCCGGTGCGTCTGCTGCGTCTAGTATTGCAGTTTCGAAGCTCTCGACCACCTTCCTGCTGTAAGCCCGTGCAATGCTGCAACTCCCCTCGCCACCGGCGGCGCTGGTCCCGTGCCTCCTACTTTGAGATGCCCGCTATTCGGCGCGATATCCGTCGGCTCCCTGAGCGTCCCCACGACGATCGCCGCATTGAGGAATCCGTCGTCGTTCCCGAGCGCGCTGCGCGGGATGCGTCCCGAGATGCGCTTTCCGGAAAACACCGGGCGCAACGAATCGATGGTGGAATAGGTCGAGTCGCTCGGGTTGTACCTCAACACCGGCACCATCGAATCGGACTTGTAATCGAACAGGTCGAGCACGTAGTCCACACCCATCCCCGTCGACCCCGGACCGAAGACATCGACGAACGAAGTGGTCCCGGTCGCGATATTCTGGTCGGTGTCGAAGTCGATCTCCCCATAGACGGCGTCCGAGTCACCCGACATCGGCGACAGCACATTCGATGTGAAATCGATCGTGAAGTCGATGCCGCCCGAGTCCCGCGTGATCGTCAGGGCCGTGAGATCCCATTGCACCGCCAGCACGCCGTAGGTGTCGCCCGACGGGTCGGTCGCCGTGGCGGTCAGGCCGCCGCCAGGACCGGTGGAGCTGCCGCTGCAGGCGGCAAGCAGAATCGCCCCGGCAAGCTTGGCAAGAGGTGGCCGAGTCATACAGTCATCCTTCGCGTCGAGTAGGACCTTCACTGTTGGACGCACAGACGCACCGGGGAGAACAGGGAACGGTAATCAGGAATACCTGCGCTCTGTTCACCGTTCACCCCGGTGCGTCTGTGCGTCTAGTCTTGCAGGTCCTTTGCTTTTCCAGAAGAGGTACACCGGTACTCCGAGCAGTATCAGCCCTGTACCGATAGCTGCATTTCCTGGGTTCGCCCCAATCGAGCTGGCGACGACGTATCCCGCCGCGACGACGAAGAACGCCGGCGTCCAGATGCCCCCTGGGGCGCGGAACGGCGGCGGCGACTCGGCGCGTGCCCGATAGATGAAGAGGCCCACCACCGTCAGCCCGAAAAAGATCCAGTCGCCGAACGCGACGTAATCCACCAGCGCGGTGAAGCTGCGATTCAACGTCAGCACGATCGACCAGATGCCCTGTACCAGGATCGCCGCGGTGGGCGTGCGATACTCGGGATGCAGCCGCGCGAGCTGCGGGAAGAATACGCCATCGGCCGCCATCGCCTGGAAGACGCGCGGCGTGACGAGGATCACGAGGTTCAGGAAGCCGAACGTCGAGGCCGCGATGCCGGCCGAAATGATCGTCGCACCGACAGGCCCGAGCAGCCCGCGCATGACATCGGCGGCGGGCGCGGTACTCTGCGCCAGTCCCGCGGACCCGAGCACCCGCAGGTAGGCGAGGTTGGCGAGCAGGTAGACCGTCACCACGCCGATCACACCGAGCACGAGCGCGCGCGGGAGGTTGCGCTCCGGCTCGATGATTTCTTCGGCGATGAAGTTGGTCTGCTGCCAGCCGCCGTACGTAAAGAGGATCGGGACGAGTGCGGCACCGATCGACACGACAACCCCTCCCCACCCTACCGGGGCGGACGAGGGCGGTAGAGGGCGGAAGGGGACGGCAAGCGTCAAACCCACGGCGATGAGAGTCGCCAGCGCTGTGAGCTTCAGAATCGTGAAGATGTTCTGCGTAACCGCTGCGGGCTTCACACCCATATAATTGATCCCGACGAGCAGCACGATGGCGGCGACGGCGACCGGAACGGTCAGGGACTCGTGGCCTCCGATGAGGGCGAGGAAGTACCCGGCAAAGGTCTTGGCGACGGCGGCGATCGCTCCCGACCCGATGACGAACAACAACGCCCAGCCGTAGAGGAACGCGGGCAGAGGGCCGAGCGTTTCTCTCAAGTACACGTAGCCGCCACCGGCCTTGGGCCGGCGGCTGCCGAGCTCGCCGTAGCAGAACGCCCCGGCGAGCGCAACCAGGCCCCCCAAGACCCAGGCTATGAGGAAGAGCGGCGCCGTCCCGACACGCTCGGCGACTGAGGCCGGTGTGCGGAAGATGCCGCCGCCGATGATGCCCCCGATGACGGCCATCGTGGCGGAAAACAGGCCGAGGCGGCGGGCGTAGGTGGTCATGAAAACCGGGATGGGGAGTGGGGAGTGGTTCTGGGCGGTGCTAAGCTGAGGCTCCACGCCACCCCGTCAAGTACCACTCCCTACTCCCCACTCCCCGGTTTTGGTGGAACTTATGAACCGAAGTGAAACTCCGTGGTATCACGGGGGGGAATTCGCCACCCTCCAAGCGGCGTACAACGAGGTAAAAACTGTGAACGCGGGTCGGATGGTGCTGGTGGCCGCCGCCCTGGGACTGTCGATCCCGGTGGTGAGCCAGGCGCAGGGATTCGGTCGCAACAAGGTGCAGTACGAGACGCTGCAGTTCCAGGTCCTCAACACCTTGCATTTCCGGGTCTTTTTCTATCCCGAGGAGCGCGCAGCGGCGCTCGAGGCGGGACGGATGGCGGAGCGCTGGTATGCGCGGTACACCGCCCTGCTCGGCCACCAGCTGCGCGGCACGCAACCGCTCGTGCTGTATGCCAGTCATCCCCACTTCGAGCAGACCAATGTCGTGGGCGGTGACCTCGACGAGAGCACCGGCGGCGTCACCGAGGCCTTGAAACGCCGCATCGTGCTGCCGATCGCCGGTCCGCTCTCCGAGAGCGATCACGAGAACGGCCACGAGATGGTGCACGACATAAAGGACGACATAACCGGCACCGGCCGCTCGGGATCGCTCCCTTCGGCTACCCGGTTGCCGCTCTGGTTCATCGAGGGAATGGCGGAGTACCTGTCGCTCGGGAGCACAGACCCGAACACCGCGATGTGGCTGCGCGACGCCGTGCAACACAACAAGATTCCCTCGATCAAGCAGCTCGACGATCCCCGCTACTTCCCCTATCGCTGGGGCCAGGCGTTCTGGTCGTACTTGACGAGCCGCTACGGCGAAGCGGTCGTGCCGATGCTGCTCAAGTCCGCGGGAAGAAGCGGCAACGTCCAGTTCGAGCTGGAAAAGCTCTCGGGTGAAAAGCTCGATTCGCTGTCGCACCAGTGGCAGGATGCCGTGCGGTCCGCGTACACACCGCTCCAGGGTCTCACCTCCGGTCCCGAGGCGTACGGCAAGCCCGTCGCCTCGGAAAAGAGCGGCGCGCAGCTCAACGTCGCGCCGTCGTTGAGTCCCGACGGGAGCCGCATCGCCTTCTTTTCCGAGCGCGGCCTGTTCGCGATCGACCTGTTCCTCGCCGACGTCGCCACGGGACGCGTCGAGCGCACACTCACGAACACCGCCCTGGACCCCCACTACGAGAGCGTCGGATTCATCAGCTCGGCCGGGGCCTGGGACAACACCGGCGACCGCTTCGCGTTCGGCGTGGTTGAGCGCGGCCGGCCCGTGCTGTCGATTCTCGACTTGAAGTCGGGCAAGGCCGCGAAGGAGATCCGTTTTCCGACCCTCGGGCAAATCTTCAGCACCACCTGGTCCCCCGACGGCAAGAGCGTGGCATTTTCGGCGCAGGCCGACGGATGGACCGATCTCTTCCTGTATGACGTGGCGACCGGCGCGCAGCGCCGGCTCACTAACGATCTCTACGCCGACCTGCAGCCGGTCTGGTCGCCCGACGGGCGCTTGCTCGCGTTCGTGACGGACCGCTTCGACACCGACACCGCCGATCTGAAGGCCGGGACGTACCAGCTCGCCCTGTACGACCTCTCGACCGGCAACATCCGCCGGCTGCCTGCGTTCCACGGGGCGAAGCACATCAACCCGCAATGGAGCCCCGACGGCAAGAGCCTCTACTTCGTGTCGGACCGCGGCGGGATCGACAACGTCTACCGCATGGACGTCGCGTCGGGAGACCTGTCACAGGTGACGAATCTCTTCGTCGGCGCGAGCGGCATCACCTCGCTGAGCCCCGTGATTTCCGTGGCACAGCGGACCGGGGAGCTCGTCTTCACGGCGTATGATTCGACCGGGTACCGCTTGTTTGCGATCAAAGACCCCGCGGTGCTCGCCGGCAAGCCGCTCGCGGCCCTCCCCGCGCCCGCCGCCGACGTGCTCCCGCTCCTGACCCGTCAACCGGACTCGCTCCAGGCGAAGCTCGCCGACGCGCGCACCGGTCTCCCCAATACGAGCGAGACCCGGGTGACCAACTACAGCCCCGGCCTGTCACTCGACTATGTGTCGCAGCCCTACCTCGCCATCGGCGCGAGCAGCTTCGGCACGTTCATCGGGGGCGGGGCGACGCTCGTGTGGAGCGACATGCTGAGCGACCATACGCTGATCACCGGCGTGCAGGTGAACGGCGGGTTCAGGGACGTCGGCGCGGTGGTCGCGTATGAGAATCAACGCCGCCGCCTCAACTGGGGGCTGGCGGCGCAGCAGGTCCCCTACATCACCGGCGGGTTCTCCGCCTTCTATGATCAGTCGGGGAACATAGTGGAACAGGCCTTGTTGGTCCGTCAGACAGAACGTTCGGGCATCGGCTTCGCGAGCTATCCGCTCAGCCGCGTGCAACGCGTCGAGTTTTCGGCAGGGTACGAGAACATCTCGTTCAATACCCAGCTGCAGACATTCACCTGCGATCCGTTCGGACAGTCCTGCATCAAGTCGGACTCGACACTGCCGTCGCCCAACGCCCTGAATCTCGGCATCGCCTCGGCGGCGCTCGTCTACGACAACTCCTTCTTCGGGGCGACGAGCCCGATTCTCGGCAGCCGCTACCGGCTCGAAGCCGATCCGTGGTTCGGCTCGCTCCGGATCGTGAGCGTGACCGCCGACTACCGCAAGTACATCATGCCGGTGCGCCGGTTCACGCTGGCCGCCCGGGTCGCGCATGCCGGCCGGTACGGCCCGGACGCCGAGAACTCGGCGCTGTTCCCGCTGTTCCTCGGCTACCAGCAGCTGGTGCGCGGCTACGATTACAACTCCTTCAGCGCGGCCGAGTGCCCCTCCAGCGGCAACACATGCCCGGCGTTCGACCGGCTGTTCGGCAGCCGCCTCCTGCTCGGCAACGTCGAGGCCCGCTTCCCCCTGCTCGGCGTGCTCGGCTTGGGGAGCGGCTACTACGGCTCGTTGCCGATCGAAGCAGGTGTCTTCGCCGACGCCGGCATCGCGTGGAACAGCGACCAGGCCACATCGCTCGCGCACCGGCAGGCGGTGACCAGCGCCGGCGCCGTGCTCCGTATGAACCTGTTCGGCTTCGCCGTTGCCGAGCTGGATTACGTGAAGCCTTTCCAGCGACCGGTCAAAGGCTGGTACTGGGAGCTCAGTCTGTCGCCTGGCTTCTGACTACAACTGCGTGAGAGGTGAGAGGTGAGAGGTGAGAGGTAAGAAGTGTAAGCCTCTCACCTCTCACCTCTCACTTCTCACTTCTCACGCCTTTCTTCGTCTCTCCGGTCCTCGCATCCACGTCCTTCACCCCCCGCAACGTCTCAATCCGAAAGTGTATCCGCTTGATCAACGTCCAATAGCGATCGAGTGTCTGCGGATCGAGGGCAACGGCGCTCGCGCGCGTCACCTCCACGGGCGGCGGCACGAGCGCCGCCAGCCGGTCGTACACCGTGCCCCGCTGTGGGGCGTCGACCCGCGACAGGAGATGCCACAGCGAAATCGCATCCTCGGAGCGCGCCGCGGCGAGCGCCGCGCGCACCGCGTCACCGCCACCCGATCCGAATGCGTAGGAGTCGAGCGCCTGCCGCAGGGCTGCCGGCGCATCGGAAACGTAGGGAACGCCGGGGGGATGACCGGGCCGCGTGACGGCGTAGGCGGCGACCGGGACGATGGAGCGTACGCCGCTCCAGGCGAACTCGACGAACCCGCCGGTGACATGCAACAGACCGAGCCCCGTCGCATCGGTCTCGAGGGTGTACTCGCACCCCAGGTCGATCGCCGTGCCGACCGGGGTGTCGACGAAGAAGAGTCGCGGTGGGGCGTCGACCTTGGCATGAATCGCGCCGAAGGCCAGCGCCAGGCGGTGATCGGTCGCCTCGGCGCGCACCAGACGGACCCGCGTGCCCGGCTGCACGTCGACGCGACCGATCGCACCCACCGCGATCGTGGCGCGCGACGAATCATCGGTTTCGAGCCATTGCCCGACGCGCATCGCTCCCGCGGCGCCGAGCAGGGCACCATCGACCCGCGGTGCCCCGGCCACGCGCTGCAGGGCCCACCTCTCACCGCGCGGCCGGAGAAAGAAGATCCCCGCAGCGAGCAGCAGGATGGCAGCGGCGGCCAGCGGAACCCACACGTTCCAACGGCCCCACATCCGTCCTCCCCCCGTCCTTCCCCGTCCGCTTCGAATCCGCTCCCGGATCCCCGGCCAGAGGTCCTCGGGCGGCTCGATGCGCCGCGGCAGCCGCTCGACGGCGTCTCGCAAGTCCTTCTCGTTCATCGCTCCAACCGCTCCCTGAGGAGGCGCCGCGCCCGGAACAGCTGCGCCTTCGACGTCCCGACAGCGATTCCCGTCATCCTGGCGATGTCTTCATGGCGATAACCTTCGACCTCGAACAGCACGAATACATCCCGCGCACCTTCAGGCAACGTGGCGATGGCGCGCTCGAGATCGATCCCAAGACCCGGCGTGCCGGCCGAGTCGCCGCGCTCATGTATGTCGGGCTCGGCCACGGGCAGCACGCGATCTTCCCTCCGCCGGTCCCCGCGGTTCGCCATCCACACGACGTTGACCGCCAATCGATAGAGCCACGAGCCGAACGCGCTCTCTCCGCGAAACGTCCGCAGTTTCTGCCAGCAGCGGACGAACACATCCTGGGTCAGCTCCGACGCCCGCGCACCGTCGCCGCTCAGCCGGAGGCACAGGGCATAGACGCGTCCCGCGTGCTCGCGGTAGAGCGCCTCGAAGGCGGCTTCGTCGCCCGCGCACGCGCGGGCGAGCCGGTCGTCTAACGGCGGCGGGTCGGCCGGCGCCACGGCAAGGGCGGGAAGCGACACATTGTTAAGACGCCGAGGCCAGACCGATGGTTTGCTCCTACGGCAGCCGGATTCCGCCGGTCAAGCGGCGCAGCTGCTGCTCGAGGCGCTGCTGCGCTGCGTCGAGCGCCTGACGGCCCTGCTGCACCTTGGCATTCGCCTCGGTCGTGACCTGGGCGACTTGCGTCTTGAGGGGTGTGATGCGCTCGTCGGCGAACCGGTCGACTTCGACCCGCAACCGCGACTGCGCGGCGTCCACTTCGGCGCCGATCATCGAGCGGATGCGATCGGAGACGGCCTGATCGAGATTGGATCGCACGTGCAGGTCGGGGTGACTGAGCGTGCCGCCGAGCTCCGCGGTCAGATCGAGATTCGCGATTTCCGACACGGCCCGCCACACGAGATCGGCGGCGAGGCCCGGTGCCGCCCCGCTGTCGCGCTGCCACGTGGCGGTGGGCGCGCTGATGGTCCAGCGCCCGCGCAGCGAATCCCCGTACAAGCCGAACGCGAGCGTCACGTCGCTGCGTCCCGGAGTCACCCGCAAGGGCAGCCCGGGAAGCGCGATGGCGGGCAGCGCGACGCCGTGCACCGACCCGCCGACAAAATCGCGGGCGGTCGCGTGGACGTGATCGAGCTGCCCATCCGCCGACATGGCCGGCGCCCGCACCTCGAACGTCGTGGGCCGCCCATAGAGCGCCGGCGCGCTGGTGAGTCCTTGCAGGCGGCCGGCGTAGCGGCGCGCCCCGGCGGAATCGTTCCCGAGAATGAAGGAGAGCTCCGCGTCTCGCAGCAGGAAGCCGGGGGGACGGTTCGCCCTGGGGAACTCGACCGTCGTCCCGGCGCGGCGCAACCGCTTGGGACCGGGATGGGCGCGCGGCAAGAGGCCGGGCGGCATGTAGGTGCGCGCCAGCTGCGTGTAATAGAGCGCGCGCTGGAATTTTCGCACGGCCTCGGGACCGAACAGCACCCAGGCGATCGCCGTCGCGTCGATCGGCGGCAGACGGATGAGATTCCTGGCGAACGCATAATCGCGCTGCCGCGCGGTCTGGAGCGCCGCCATCCCCTGGTCCAGGACGCCCACACCGCTCTTCACACCCCGATCGAGCGCCGCCAGCCGGTCTCGCGTCTGCTTCACGCGATCCAGCATGCGACGGGCGTCGCGCAGCAGCGCGAGGTCGGTGCCGTGCGCGCTCTGCAGCCGCTGGGCGAACGCAGCGGCCGAATCGGTCGTGGCCCGGACGTCGAGGCTGTCGAAGGCCGTCGTCCAGGCCCGGCGGCTCGAGTCCGCCCGCGCCGCCAGCGATTCCGCCGCCTGCACCGTCTGCAGCTTGCGGGGGTCGAGGCTGTCCACCTTCAGTTTTCCCTCGGCGAGCTGCAGCATCGGGACCTGCAGCGCCGGCTGCGCCGCCCAGGACTTCACGTTGGCCAACACCTGCGCGGTTACGCCGGGCCCCGAGGATGGCACCAAGCCGCTGGTGGTGCGTGTCGTTTGGAAGCGCAACCCGGTGGCGGCGAGACGATCGATCGCGACT
>Ga0099828_10004329_pt1 | contig 10029 bp, 6 predicted proteins | sample CZO8metaG_2_FD_79338 | JGI IMG/M metagenome (GOLD analysis project Ga0099828, IMG submission 79338) | Vadose zone soil microbial communities from the Eel River Critical Zone Observatory, Northern California, USA - CZOApr15con2H1.8 metaG | ecosystem: Environmental > Terrestrial > Soil > Vadose...
AAGTAGCGTTACCGCTCGGAGGTGCTTCAGGCGCTGCCTTGCCGCGTCCTTCTGCCCCTCGCGGTATCTTGATTACTCGATCAAACCAGCCAGCAGGTACAGACCGAGCAGCGCGAGACCCAGCAGAAATCCGCCATGGAGATTCACCCAGAGCAGCATGAGAACTGGCAGCCACAGCAGGCGGCGGTCTGTTTCCCGGCCAGATATGATTTCTGATGAATCCAGCAGCTGAAACCAGATCACTGCAAAAAGCCAACTCACAACGTGCGGCCGGGCGAAGAAATGGATGATCGATGCGCCAACCGACAGCATCAGCAAGATCACGGCTACTGGCAACACTGCACGTCGTAAGGTCAAGCGAAAGGTCAATGCGAAAGTAGCCGCGATCACCAGCGCCGTGAAAAACACCACGCCATTCAGCCCGAGCCGTTCGTGGATGCTCGCGATCGCCAGATCATACAGCCATTCCCACGCAAACCACGGCCGCCCGCTCATGGTCGAAGAGAACTGATCAATGCGGGTGATTGCGTGCGTGCGCAACATCTGCTCTCCGTTGCGGATGTGCCAGCCGATGCCGGCATCGCCCAACAGACGCGGCGCCAGCGCGCCCCAGGTCATCGCAGCGAAGAGAAGGATGAAGATAAGATCCGCGACTGAGGGCACAAGGAAACGGAACCAAACAGACTGAACGGGAGTCTCCTTTCTGCGGGAGGCGCGGCCTTCTATGACGGTTTGCGATCGATCTTGCTTCAAAGCGAAAGCCCAGTGACTAAGCGGGTCATGTTAACAGATTCAGGGTAAAGGGGAATCAGTAAGTTACAAAAGAATCAGCAACTTAGACTTGGCGAAACTTGACTGGATTCGCTCGATTCGGCCCGAAAAGCGCGTCCTGTTCTAAACGATGTTCTAGTGAGAAACGGACCGGCGGAGCGCGTCTGGACCCCCGCAGTTCCTCCTAGCCGACCTCTGGGGAGTCAGCGAGGTTTCAATTGTCCGGATTTGCGCGCATCGGGCGCTGACCCTACTTCGCCGGTTATTGATAGCTGTGGCGAACAGGATCCCTCAAGGTTCAATCGAACGGGCCGGCAGTTACCAGCCCAAGGCTGGACATCCACACTCAAAGCGCAAGCAATTTCTTAATTTGGTTCTGCACGAAAAACCACATAAGCGGCTTACGAATGAACACATTCACATTCAATTCCGATAGCAGATCATTAGCTGCGTGCTTGATTTGGTCATAAACCTTCTGGCGCTTTGTCCCATCTACTTGCGCCATCTGAATGTTGTTCAGGTTCTGGTCAATGGCATCAATCGGCTTCGGCGTCCAATGCAGATTGGAGAAGACGCTCCCTGGTTGCATCTTGTATTTAGCCAACTGCTGTTGGGCTATGCAGCGCCCATAGTCATAATCGTGCTTGCGGTAGCTGACGTCGAAGAAGCCAGCAAAAGCCAGCAAGCCATTGCTGGCCAATAGCTCAGGTACAGCCACAAAATCGTAAATCAGCATCTCTTCCTTCTCATGCAATCTGGCGGCGAGTTCAAGCACCAGCACCGCGTCCAGCCAAGCATCGGCAACGGTTGCCTGTCCGCCGAACCGCGCGTATTCGGTCGCATACTGCTGCCTCAACTGAGTTCGAGCTGCATTAAGATTGGCCAGAGACGCTGGTGTCATCTGCTTGCCCTCAGCAAAAAGGGATTTGAGCAAAGCGTCGGAAACGGGAGACGTCAGGGCAGGAGTCAGGGTCTCGTTGAGAAACAAGCTCTGCAACTCGCCCGCCCGCTGATCGAGCAAAACCAGTTGATCGTTGTAGCCCTCTGCCACGGACCAGTCTTGAAACTCGGATTGTCCGATCACCGACTCCGCAAGACGAGATGCCAATGATTTGTAGTTGGCGTTTCCCGCACTAAAGCCCAGCTTCGGGTCCGGCGAGTTCTTCACCTCCTCCGATTTCTTTGGCTTGGGCGCGACGAACAAATAACCGCGCTGAGTGGCATTCAGGTGCCCTCCAGGTACCTGTTCCACGAGATTCTTGGCCATTCCCAAAGGCTCGTTCTGGAACACGCCACCGTCGGTATAGGTAAATGTTGTGCTGGGCTGGCCACCCCAGATGTTCCGAACAAGATAGGGACTGGTGTATTCGACAATGTTCCTGACCAGGTCCTGCACTCGAAAGGCAACGGGGAATGCGCCACAGGCCACCGCCATCGCGCGAATTCGTTCCCACGGTTCGAAACGATCGTCCGGAATCTGGTCAATCTGAGTGACGAACTGATCTTCATGGCGCGTGTATATGAACTGGCCTCCACTGAGCGTGGAACGGTAATAGTCGACGCCGTTGAGGTTTGATAGCGCCAGCCCAAATTGCAGCTTGTGGTCTGAAGAAAGCGCCGGATGCGGTTGCGGAGCTGGCGGAGGTTGGTTGTTGTACCGTGCCGTCAAATAAGTTTCCGATATTCCGATGACGAAATTGGAAGAAAGCACAGAATGGGTCACATCCTCCTTCTGACCTCGTGCTAGCAATCCCACGATGTCCACATCCGAAACCCATGCGTTGTAAAGGGGATTGTCGTAAGCCTGACTCATGGAGAGGCCGTCATAAAGCAGACGCTGCGCGATCATGGCGACGGTCATCCCGCCCGCCGAGGCACCTGTGAGTACATCTATCTCGATGCGTTCATCAGAAAGATTGTTCGCACTCGCCCACTGGTTGTGTTGAGTGAGCGCATCCAGCACTTCAAAGACTACGCCCGACTCATAGCTTCCCAACGAAACAGCCCCGGAGATCGTTATTGCCAGCTTCTTGGCCATCGCACCAGCCCTCGTCGCTACAACAGAGCGGCCACTATGCCAGCCAAGTCGGATCAGAGCAGCGACTCTAGGCTGAGATACTACATCGAAAGCAGGTTAGGCGCATAACGGGTTCCCGAAGAAGTGGCCGTTCTCGGCATTTCAAATTTCCACCCAGTTGATGGCTTCGGGATCGTGAGCTGATCGGTAGTAATCGTGGAGCCCAGCTTCCTGGAAAGTGAGCATTTTCCGCCGTGCTTCAGCGCTTCGTCTCGCGGTCGCGAAACGGGCTTCTAGGAAAAAACTTTAAAGTCCAATGGGCTGAGAGGATCAGAATTACGCTCATAAACGGGGGAGCGCGCTACAGCTAAGGCCGTCTTTCGTTTTCCCTCATGGCCGAATTCTATCCGTGGCTTACTTGCCCGATTTCCCGGCCAATACCGGCTCCCGGTCGAAGCCGGTCTCGCCGACTGGCTTCCGCTTCTTGAGAGATCTCAACCAGTTCTGGAAGGATTCCATGTAAATATAAAAAACAGGGGTGATATACAAAGTCAGAAGTTGCGAGAAGACCAGGCCGCCGACCACCGCCAGGCCCAGCGGGCGGCGCGACTCCGCCCCGGCGCCGAAGCCCAACGCGATGGGCAGGGTTCCCATAAGGGCGGCCATCGTGGTCATCATGATGGGACGGAAGCGGAGCAAGGCGCCTTGATAGATAGCTTCAGCGGCGGGCTCGTTATTCTCGCGCTGCTTCTCCAGCGCTACGTCGATCATCATGATGGCGTTCTTCTTGACGATGCCCACCAGCATGATGACGCCGACGAAGCCGTAGAGATTCAGGTCATAGTGGAAGAGCATCAGCGTGACCAGCGCACCGAATCCGGCTGAGGGCAAACCGGAAAGAATCGTCAGCGGATGGATGAAGCTCTCATACAGAATGCCCAGCACGAGATAGATGACCAGAATGGCCATGAAGAGCAACAGTCCAAGACCAGTGATGGACGACTCAAACGCCTGCGCCGTTCCCTGAAAGCTGGTGCTAACGGTGGCAGGCAGCATTTCCTTGGCCACCTTGTTTACCGCCGTGACCGCGTCGCCCAGTGAGATGCCCGGACGCAGGTTGAACGAGATGGTCACCGCGGGCAATTGTCCCAGGTGGTTGATAGTCAACGGGCCAACCGTGCGCGTGAGTTTGGCCACTGCATTCAACGGGACCAGTTGCCCACTCGTGGAACGCACGTAGAGCATCGAAAGCGCTGAGGGGTCGAGCTGGTATTGATTCTCCAGTTCCGTGATCACACGGTATGCGTTATTGGGAGCATAGATGGTCGAGATCTGGCGCTGGCCGTAAGCCGTGTAGAGCGCGTCTTCCACCTGGTTGGCGGTGATGCCGAGAGCCGACGCCTTGTCCCGATCAATCTCCACGTTGACCTGCGGGTTGGTGACCTGCAAGTCGCTGGTCACGTCCTGCACCAATGGGCGGAGTCGCGGATCGTTGCGAAGCCTGGCTTCCAGCCTGGGAGCGTACTGGTAGAGTTCATTCGTGTCGGGCGTCTGCAGCGTGAACTGATACTGGCTCTTGGTGAGCTGGCCGCCGATGCGAATCGGTGGCAAAATCTGGGGAAAAGCATTGATTCCGGTCACGGCCGCCAGTTGAGGGCGCAACTCTTGAATCAGCTGCATGGCAGACTTGCGCTGATTGCGCGGCTTCAGCCTCACGAACAGGCGACCAGCATTGCCGCCCGCAGCTGTGGAGAAAAATTCATCCACCCACGGCTGTTGCATCACCACCTTGGTAAGAGCTAACTGGTGCGCGACCATATTGTCGAACGAAATTCCTTGCGGCCCTTCCGTAAAGATGAAGATTTGTCCCTGGTCTTCGTCTGGCAAGAAGCCTTTAGGAATCGCGATGAACAAATAGACGGTAACCACCAGCACGGCGGCGGAAACGGCCATGGTAGTCACGCGATGTCGCAGCGTCACCTGCAAAGTGCGGTCATAGAGCCGCAGCATGCCGTCGAAAAAGCGCTCGAAGAAAGACCAGAGTCTCCCGTGCTGCGTTTCCTTGGAGGCGCGCAGGAAGCGGCTGCACAGCATGGGCGTCAAGCTGAGTGAGACCACGCCGGAAACCAGAATGGCCACACTGATGGTTACCGCAAATTCGTGCAACAGTCGTCCCAGAATGCCGCTCATAAACAGCACGGGAATGAATACCGCCGCCAGCGACAAGGTCATGGACACGATGGTGAAGCCGATTTCCCGCGCACCGATGAATGCCGCTTGCATCGGCGGCTCGCCCATTTCCATGTGACGCACGATGTTTTCCAGCATCACAATGGCGTCGTCCACCACGAAGCCGACGGAGAGGGTCAACGCCATGAGCGAGAGGTTGTCGAGCGAATAGCCCAGCAAGTACATGACGGCGAACGTGCCCACGATGGACATGGGCAAGGCCATGCTCGGAATGGCTGTGGCCGACAGATTCCGCAGGAAAAGGAAGATGACCAGAATGACCAGCGCCAGAGCGAGGAACAACGTGAACTTCACGTCATCCACGGAACTGCGAATGGAGACGGAGCGGTCATACAAAAAGTCCACACCTACCGACGGCGGCATGACGGCGTGGAAGCTTGGTATTAGGCGCTTAATGGCATCCACCACTTCGACAGTGTTGGTGCCGGGCTGGCGCTGGATGGCGAGAACCACCGCGCGGCGCAGGCCTTTCGAATCGTAGTACCAGCTCGCGGTCTTGTCGTTTTCGACGCCGTCCACGACCTGGCCCAAATCCCTCAGCCGTACCGGAGCGCCGTTGCGATAAGCGACGATGAGCGGCCCGTAGTCCACCGCCTTGTAGAGCTGACCGTTAGCCTGGAGGGTGAATGCCTGGTGCGTGCCGTAGAGAATTCCTGTGGGCAGATTGACGTTGCCATTCTGAATGGCGGTTTCAACTTCGTCGATTCCGATCTGCCGGCTGGCCAGGGCCTTGGGATCGAGCTGGGCGTGAACCGCATACTTCTGCGCACCGAAGACGCTCACCTGGGCCACACCGCTGACCATGGAGATACGCTGCGCCATCAGCGTTTCCGCGTATTCATCCACGTCAGAGAGCCGCAAGGTCGGAGAGCTCAGAGACAAGTACAGAATCGGCTGGTCCGCAGGGTTGACCTTCTGGTAGGAAGGCGGGCTGGGCAGGTTTTGCGGCAAATCGCGGGCTGCCTTGGCGATCATGGACTGCACGTCCTGAGCGGCCGCATCCAGATTGCGGCTCAGGTTAAATTGCAGCGTGATCTGCGTGGAGCCCTGGGAACTCGAAGAGGTCATCGAGTCCACGCCGGCGATGGTGGAAAATTGCTTTTCCAGCGGCATGGCCACAGCTGAGGCCATGGTATCCGGCGTAGCGCCCGGGAGGCTTGCGGAAACCAAAATAGTGGGAAAGTCCACGTTGGGCAGGTCGCTGACCGGGAGCAGGCGGTAGCCCATGATCCCAAACATCAGAATGCCCAACATGACCAGGGCGGTCATCACGGGCCGACGAATGAAGAGTTCTGCGACGCTCATCTCTGTTTCCCTGTCTACTCTCCCTTTGGCCGCTGACTCTGGGAGTTCGGCTGCGTGCTTCCTTCCTTCGGCGCCGACTGGCCCGAAGTATTGCCCGAAGTTGGCGGGCTTACCGCCGCTTGCTTGAGTTCCACCTTGCTGCCCGGCAACAGGCGCAATTGTCCGTCGGTGACCACACGATCTCCGGGCGCAAGCCCCTTGCTGATGACTGCCTGCCCGTCGCTGCTGCGGTCGAGGACCACGGGCCGAACTTCAACCGTCATATCCGGCTTGATGACGAAAACAAATTGTCCCTGCTGCCCGTTCTGCAACGCCTGCGAAGGCACGACAATGGCACTGGGCTGAGCCGCCAGGGTCAACACCATGTCTACAAACTGGCCGGGCCACAGCCGGCGGTCGGTATTGGAGAACTCTCCCTTCAGTTTGATCGTGCCCGTCGCCTGGTCCACAGTGTTGTCGATGAAGCTCAGCCGGCCCGCAACTGGCCCCCGATTGTCATTGGGGATGAAAGCCTGCACCAGCAGCTTGCCTTTGGCCGTATATCGCTTGATCTCGGCGAGGTACTGCTCGGGCACAGTGAAAGTCGCGTAGATCGGCTCAACCTGGTTGATACTCACCAGAAACGGCGTGTCATTGGCCTTGATCATATTCCCCTGGTGGATCAACAAGGGTCCGGTGCGCCCGTTGATGGGCGAAAAGATGGAGCAATACGCAACCTGCACGCGGGCGTTCTCGACTGCGGCTCTGTCGGCAACAACGGCAGCGTCTAGCGCATCGGCGTTGGATTGCATCTGGTCGTATTCCTCTTTGGAGACGACGCCGGCCTTGTAGAGTGCTGCATAGCGTCGGGCTTGGGCTTGCGCGTTGGCGGCTTGGGCCTGGTCCTTAGTCAACATTCCTTCCGCCTGCTTTACTGCTGCCCCAAAGGAGCGCTTGTCGAGCGTAAACAGCAGTTGTCCCTTCTTGACGTCGTCGCCTTCCTTGAAGAACACGCCGGTCAGTTCGCCCGTGATCTGGGTCTTAACCGAAACGTTCGAGTAGGCCTCCACCGCGCCAATGGCCTTTACCTGGAGCGGAACATCCTTTTGCTCAACTACCGCGGCCAGAACTGGCACGGCGGGATTACTGGGCTGCGCCGCTTTGGTGCCGGCGCACGCACTCAATAGCGCCAGGGCGCAGCCCGCCAGAAGCGGTAATACCCAGTGGCGCAATGACTTAATTGGCGTGGTTTCGAGCCGCATGTTCCTGCTTCCCGTGATGGTTGCCATTGTTGGATTTCGCTGCGCGCCGGGAAGATACGATTTCCGGGCCGCAACGCATCCCCTGTAGCCAGACCTCGGCCAGAGTCGTGCTTACCTGTTGGACGGAAAATTTCTGATAACGTTTGCCACCATACAATTCCTGGATCCATGAGTGGTAGACCACCATGCCGAGGAAGCCCCGCGCCGCGAGCAGCGGATCCAGAGCCCGGAAGCGGCCCTCGGCAATGCGCCGGCGAATGTACTCCGCCAAAACCTCATAACATTCGGCCACATAGATGCGGAAGAAGCGGTGCGATAGGCGATGGTTTTCCAGCGCGCTATAAAGCAAAAGGCGGGAAAGCGTCTGGTCCTTGGCGCGGCGCTCCAGGATCTCAGCCGCGATTCCGGAAAGCACTTCCAGGTCAGTGCCTCCGGCATTCAGCCGTTCCCGCATGCGTTCCGCCGGGCCGGTGGCGTTGATCTTGCGTTCGATAACCGCCCAATAGAGGTCTTCCTTGCTGGTGAAGTGCCGGAAGATGATGGCTTCGGTCACCCCGGTGTGCTCGGAAATCTGCCGGGTGGTGGTGCCTTGAAAGCCTTGCCGGGCAAAAAGACGGGTGGCAACGTTCAGGATTTGCTGCCGCCGAGCTGCCGCCGGGAATCGAACTTGGGCTGTCGCCACGGTAAGTGTTCACTAAGTAAGTGAATACTTACTTATAGGTGGCTGAGCCCATTTTTGTCAAGCGGTCCTACCCTTCGCAGCTTTTTTAGTGCAAGCGCAGATACGCTATCCCCACCCGCATATGATGCAAAACCGCGTCCGAGAAGCTGGCGGCGACGGTTAATCCCAGCATCGCGTGCACCGCGCCCAACGGAAAGATGTTGCGGTAGCGCCTAAACATCTCGCAGAAGAACAGAGCGCCCAACAATGTCGAGAGGGTTAAGACTGGGTTGGGGATGTGAGCCGCGGCAAACAAAATAGCGGTAGCGAATACGGCCCACCGGCTGCCTAAGAGCGACTCCATGCGCACATAAAAAAATGATTGCAACATGAACTGCTGCACGAAAGTCCAGATTACGTACTGCCATGCCGTGTGCAAGGGCAGAGCGTGAGTGGGAGCAGAATTGGCCCCGGTCAGAGCCGCAAGCAAGGGGATCATTGCGGCCAGAACGAGTCCGCCAGCCACAATCCAGGCACTGGCGACGGTCTCTGGCCACGATAGGCCCATTTCCTGGGCGGAGTAACGACCGTCCAGCGTAAACAGCAAAATGCAGATCGTGGTCAACGTCGTCAACAGAATCTGCAGCCGACCCTCCGGTGTCCACAGCGTCGCTTCCAGCAGAGCGTAAGCCACTGCGAGTTGTAACCACAGCTTGAGGCTTGCTCGACTCAGAAAACCTCCCTTCCTAAACCAAGCGTTGCATGAGCCGTGCTGAGGAAAACTTTTCGAGGCCGCTGGCATTTAACAGAATCTTATAGAGTAGGCACATGGACAGCAAGAACACGCCGCGAGTGGTCATTGTCGGAGGCGGCTTCGGCGGCCTGCTGGCGGCGCGGATCCTCGCACGCTACAGCGTTCGGGTGGTGCTGATTGACCGGACAAACCAACACACGTTTCAGCCCCTGCTCTATCAGGTGGCCACGGCTGGAGTATCTCCGGAAGAAATCGCCGCACCCATTCGCTGGATTCTCCGCGGCCGACGCAATACTCAAGTGCTGCTGGGAGAAGTAAGAGATTTCGACCTCTCGCGGCGCGTGGTAAAGCTGCCCGATATGGAGATTCCCTACGACTATTTGATCGTGGCGGCGGGCGCGAGCCATGCCTACTTTGGCCACGATGAGTGGGGACCTCTCGCGCCCGGCCTGAAGACCATCGAAGACGCGCTGGAGATTCGGCGGCGGGTCTTGCTCACCTTTGAGCTGGCAGAGCGCCAGGCTGCGAGCGGTGGAGAGCACGTGCAATTGAATTTCGTGGTAGTTGGCGGCGGTCCAACAGGAGTGGAGTTAGCCGGTACACTCGCCGAAATTGCACGCCGCGTTCTGGCCAATGAATTCCGCTCTATTGATCCCAAACGTACCCGGATTGTGTTGCTGGAAGGCGGGCCGCGCATTCTGCCCGCTTACCCCGAAGACCTCTCGCGCAGCGCCGAGAAGCAGCTCGGCCACCTCGGAGTAGAAGTACATACCTCAGCCATGGTCACCGGCATTGAGCCCGCCGCCGTGGTTATGAGCAAGACGCGCTTGCCCGCTGCGGTGATCTTGTGGGCCGCAGGGGTTGCAGCCTCGCCTTTGGGCAAGAAGCTGGGAGCGCCGGTCGATCGCGCCGGACGGGTGCTGGTGAATTCCGACTTGAGCATTCCCGGGCATCCCGAGATCTTCGTCATTGGCGATCTCGCGGCTCTGAAGGACGAAAGCGGCAAGATGCTGCCGGGCGTGGCGCCGGT
>Ga0099828_10004331_pt1 | contig 10025 bp, 8 predicted proteins | sample CZO8metaG_2_FD_79338 | JGI IMG/M metagenome (GOLD analysis project Ga0099828, IMG submission 79338) | Vadose zone soil microbial communities from the Eel River Critical Zone Observatory, Northern California, USA - CZOApr15con2H1.8 metaG | ecosystem: Environmental > Terrestrial > Soil > Vadose...
AGGCGGTCTTCTGGCTCAAGGATCTCGCGCCGCACCTACAAGATCCAGCAGTCGCCCGCCAACTCCGAGAAGTCGCGGCAACCTACGACCGCTCGCGTGCCACCTGCGTGCTCACGGGTCATCCCATCGCCCTGCCGCTCGATATCGAAGAGATCGTCGTCCGGCTCGACCTGCAATTGCCGGATCGAGACGAACTGCAATCCATGCTCCAGAGCGTCCTGCAGTCGCTCGGCCCCAGAACCTCTCTCCGTCGCCCACGGTCGACCACCGTCGTGCAAAGCATCCTCAGTTCCATCAGCGACTCCAAAGCGGCAGACCAGGGCCCTTCGGCCAGCGAGCGTGACGCCATCCTCCGCGCCTTACAGGGGCTGACGCTCCATCAGGCTCGGCAGGTCATCACGCAATGCGTCGTCGAAGACGGTACGCTCTCCGCCGATGACGTGCAGAAGATTCTGAAGCGCAAGGTGCAGGCAATCAAAGATGGCGGTCTGCTTGAATACTATCCGCTTGAAGACAACCGGTTCGAGTTGGGCGGTTTCGCCAATCTGAAATCCTGGCTGGAACGTGCGAAAGTCGGATTTACCACTGAGGCCAAGGCGCTCAATCTTACGCCCCCTAGGGGAATCATGCTCGTGGGCGTGCCAGGCTGCGGTAAGTCGCTGGCCGCTAAGGCCATCGCGCGGGAATGGCAGCTCCCACTCTTAAAACTCGACGCAGGCCGGTTGTTCGATAAATTCATCGGTGAGTCGGAGAAGAACTTCCGCAAGGCGATCGAGATGGCTGAATCGCTATCGCCCATCGTCCTCTGGATTGATGAAATCGAGAAGGCAATGGCCGCAGGGGGCGGAAGCGGCGAGGCCGATGCAGGCTTGAGCCGCCGGCTGTTCGGCGCATTCCTCACGTGGCTTCAGGAGAAGAAGCAAGAGGTGTTCGTCGTGGCCACTGCCAACAATCTTTCGTTGCTTCCCCCCGAACTCCTTCGCAAAGGCCGATTCGATGAAATCTTTTTTGTGGACCTGCCGGACGACAGCGAGCGAGAATCCATCTGGAAGATTCACCTGGGTCTTCGGAAGCAGGACGTGAAAAAGTTCGATCTGGTCAAGATCGTCAGTGCCAGCGACGGCTTCAGCGGCTCGGAAATCGAACAGGCTGTGGTCGCAGCCCTCTATCGCGCACTCCACCAAAAAATGCCGCTGACGACCGATCTTTTGATTGAGGAATTGACCAACACTGTGCCACTCTCCGTCACCCGGCGTGAAGACATCGATCAGCTCCGGGAGACGGCCCAAGGCCGGTTTGTCAACGTACGGTGAGGCCGATGCGATTCCTCTTCATCATGGCCACTATCGCAATCATGACGCTCGTGGGCTGTACCACGCCACCGGTCGAACGGCCTCGCCCATCGGCACCGGAGGTGCGCCCCTGTTGTCGATCCGCCGAGCGCATGCCGAGCCGGAGCGCGATCGTGTGGACAGCGGCCAAACTCGTGGGCGCCAAAACGATTGAGAGCAACGGCCGACGCGTCTCCTACGACTGCGCCGGTGTCACCCGAGCCATCTTCCTCAAACACGGCATCGATCTGTACAACAGCAGCGCGAGCGATCCCGATGCGAATGGCGTGCGCCTCATTCATGCGCACATACGGCAACAGGGTACGTTCCACCAAGGACCGGGTGTCCATCCCGGCGACCTTGTGTTTTTCGACAACACGTGGGACTTCAATGGGGATGGCAAGGTGAACGACCCGTTGACGCACGTCGGGGTTGTCGAACGGCAGGAGCCGGATGGCACCGTAATCTTCATCAGTCGCGTGGCCGACGCCATCGACCGCTACCACATGAATCTCGCCCTCCCGCACGTCCACAAAACCGCGGCTGGCCGAATCCTCAACGACTATCTTCGCCGCAAGGATGTCAACGACCCAGCCAATACCCGCCACCTCACAGGGGAGCTCTTTGCGCAATTCGCCACTCGGGTGGGGCGCTAGCAGGATGTCAGCATCCAGGGACCGTGACGCGCGAGATAGGCGAGCAAGACGCGATCCGTAGTTTGAAGTTCGGGGTTCGAAGTTCCGAAAACATTGAACTTCAGACCTCGAACCCTCCCCCGTATCGCTCGTCCCGCTTGTCTCGCTCGACTGTCCTGGGGAATATTCTCCTGTTGCCCTGGCTCCCCGTTCCCCCTAACCAAATCATCGATATGCGCTATAGTTCAACTATATTGTCCGTTGTATCGCACGTATTCGCTCTGAATACTGAGTGATTCAACGCAGCGCAATGCACTGTGCGACAGAGTCCAAGGAGGGACGATGGGACAGACGACAACCTATTGCAGCGATTGTTATAACAAAGTGGCACGGGCTCAGGATGCGCAGATCAAGGCTGCAGAAAGCGACGGCAAGGTCCCGATGACAAAAGAAGGAACCTGTTGCTCGTGCCGTAAGGCCACAATCGTGATCTATTTCGAGGGATAGCACAGCCCTCTCGCATCGACGTGGCGACTCTCATTGTGCGAGGGCTCTGCTACACTTACCGTATGGCTTCGCCGTCACAATCCGCTCCGACTGCCCACACCGATCCTCTGCGCCGCACCATGCTGGAGGTACACCAGAAACTCTTGTCTCTCTATAGCGCATTGATTGCGGCGGAACAACTCACCTACGAACGCATCCATGGCCGCATCGGCTCGACCGACGAGCTCATCCAGTTGGTGCTCAACGACCCCTGGTTCACATGGCTCTGCCCTGTGTTGGATCTGCTGCTCCGGATCGATCAACTCCTGGACGACGACGCGTTTGACATCACCCAGGAAAACGTCGAACACCTTGTGGCCGAAGTGCACACCTTGACCCGCCCGTCGATCGAGGGCGACGGATTCGAGCGCGCCTACTACGAGGCCCTCAATCGAGCCCCTGAAGTGGTGCTCGCCCACTTCCACGTCACGCGGGTCTTGCTGGCAGAAGCCGCGTAACTCTATCAGGCGCAAGCCACTCGGCCTCTTGCCTGCCCCCTTTCTTCACACGACACTACCAGGCCGCAGCAAGTGAATCAGGCTGAGGTTGAGGTCAAGGTTGAGTGAAGATCAGACTCTTTCGACCTCAGCCTTAACCTGAGCCTGAACCTTCCAGAAAGCTGGCGGACTTTTTCAACAGCCTGCTACAGCACAAGGCTGAATATGCCAATATTCAAACTATGACGAGTATCGACCTCTCGACTGAGTTCCAGGGGTCACCATTTTTTCAATAACCTGCTAAAGTTATTTTATGGCGTCTGTATCGCAGAAGACCGCGACCAGGAAATCCTGTCCTCTCCGCAAGAGGCTCCTCGACATGCGAGCCGGCCTCTTGGGTCTTCATAAGGTCCTCATCCTGGCAGAGCAAGTAACCTACGAACGTATCAATGGCCGTGTCGCGTCAACCAGCGAACTGTTGCAATTGGTGTTGAACGATCCTTGGTTTACCTGGCTTCACCCCTTATCTCAGCTGGTGGTTCGTCTCGATGAGCTCTTGGACGACGAGTCCGAACTATTGCTTGTTGAAGTGGAGCACTTTCTGATAGAAGCCCGAGCCCTCATCCGTCCTTCGGAGGAAGGCGACGGTTTCGAACGGAGTTACTACGAAGCCCTTCAGCGGGAGCCCGACGTCATCTTCGCCCACGTCGAAGTGAAGAAACTCCTGGCCAAGATCGCCGCGTAATCTCTCTAACATTCCCAAAAAACACGAAGGCGATCGGCCCATAAGGACCGATCGCCTTGTTTCGAGCGTATGTTACCTGCGTGGCGCTATCGGTTAGTTTTTTTTGTCCTTGTGCTTGCCTTTGGCTTTATGTTTCCCCTTCATTTCTTTCTTACCCTCGGCTTTCGGCGCTTCCGCAGCCGGAGCTGGCGCTGTGACCGCTGGGGCTGGGGCTGGTTCCGGGGCTGGAGCGGGCGTTTGAGCGAACACGCTGGTGAATGCCAATAGGACTGCGACTGCCGTTAACGTCGAGACTGTCTTAATCATGTCGATCCTCCCTTGATTGGTGTGTGTGTTGCGGAGGGGCTTACCCCCGCCTATCCTAAGTACCTCACGCAAGCAGGATGCCGCGGACAGGCCTGACTTTTACCATAAATCGTGAGCAATTGCGTGGTTATTCTGAAAGTCTCGTCTCCACCACCCCGGCTGCCTGTGGCAAAACAGCTGTTTCTGCAGCCATCCCGCCACAGGTCTACGGCACGACTACAGCCGCTCTTCGTCGAGTTCGATGACGTCAGCCCAGGTGTGGACAGGAGGGAGAGACGAAACCACTACGCCGCGCTTCGTTGCGATTGCTTGTAAGCGACCCTGAAACCGTTGGCGCGCCGCATCATCTTTCGGACCGGAGGCCAGAAGGCCCTGACTCCATTGCGCAATTTCTTGATCCGACGGCTTTCGGCTATTGGCCTTCACCCAGACGAGCAATTCCTCATCCGTTCCGCCAACCAACACCCGCTGTTTAAACGCCTTCGGATCGACCTGTAAGAAATCGACCAGGTACTATCGAATCCCACCGTGATGTAGTTGTAGTCCTGAATCTTGCCTTCATGCCGCAAACGAATCTTATCGATAAACCGCCCCAAGTGGGCAATGCCACCGAGCAGAACTTTGGGACTTCGGGGATAGGCCACAATATTCACCGATCTGCACTTTCAACGATAGGTTGAAAGTTGTTTGGAAACTTTTCTCTAACCAGTCGCTTGAACAATCATTGACCAAGCTTCTCAAGTTGACTCAGCCAACTATTAAAGTGCGGACACTGAGTGCGAATCCCTTCTAAACCAATCCGCGCACTGATTAGAGATCCGTGCAAAGGCTTCTGGTAATTTGGGTATACATTGATGATCCTTCGGTGAGGAGCAGTAGATTCCTGATCATTAATCTCTTCAGGACTTTGCACCTGACGTCTGATCGTCTCAAAAATCCCTTGCAGACCACCACCACCAGGCAGCCCTGCAGCCATTGCTTGAGGAGACGAAAAAAGCAATCCCTCAAACTCGTGCAGAGTTAGGAACGGTACGAATTTCATATTCCCGATATCTTTGCGAATGGCGTCTTCAACAAAACGCACACGCTCATAACAATTGGCTCCGCTTGGGCTGCTTCGTCCCGGATAACTTGAGTCCAGACCGTAGTAATCAAACATTGTTGTTACAGCGACAACGCTACTGTCCCCAAGTAGTCTCCAAATTTCTTTCCTTGCTTTCTGATATTTTGGGGCCCCTCCCTTAAACACGGGTTGGTCAAACACGACTTTTGTAGTAGCGACAATCGGCTGGAAAATAATCCCGCAAGAATTAAGATGGGGAGCAAGGAGAGTTTTTACAAATCTCTCTTCGGTGGGACCCTCAACATAAACAAAGAGTTTCCTCACGGCTAGGGTCTACCACCCAAGAGATTCTTTTCCCAAAGATCTCCAAGTCCATAATCCCCTAACCAGTCTTTCATCTCCTCACTACCCAAATGCCTGAATGTAGACTGCCCCTGAACACGATCGACAACTAGAACGTCTTCAGGCTGCAGTTGGTTGACAAGTGGAACAGATTGGGTAGAGACGATAACCTGCGTTTTTGTCGAGGCACTCTTCAATAGTGAGGCCAGAACAGTGATCGCATAGGGATGCAAACCCAGCTCCGGCTCGTCTATCAATACAGTTGATGGCGAGGTCGGCTGTAGAAGCAACGCGGCCAGGCAGATGAAACGAAGCGTGCCATCAGAAAGGTGGGCGGCTCTAAATGGAAAGTCAGATCCCTTTTCACGCCACTCAAGTCTAATATTATCTTTGGCCACGGGATCAGGTCTGAGAACAAAATCATCGAAGAACGGGGCAACTTGTCGAATTGCATCCCGTATGGTTTCGTAATATGAACCGGCTCCTCCCTCTTTTAACCTATATAAAAAAGCAGCCAGATTACCAGCATCAGATCGGAGATAGAGGTTATCGTTTATCTCACCTGTCTTTTTCACTTTTGCGCTATCGCTAGTATCGTGAAAGTGGTAAAGCCTCCAGCTTTCGAGCGCCTCTTTCACATAATTGGGTACCTTCCTTGGTATTCTCCTAGGAATATCCTTCAGCTTGCTCTCCTTATGACCAGAACCGAGAAGTTCACGATGCACAGAAGGGGTATAGTCCCCCCAAAAAAGACACTCCTCTTTGCTGAAGAATAGTGATCCATCAGCCGTAGGTGCCCAAGCACAGTAATAGCCGTTGGCTCCAAACTTCAAATCAACTTCTATCTTGCTGGTGGTCTTTTCGCCAAAATGCAAAAATGTTCCCGCTCCTCCGCCTTGCGTAATCGCATTTTGAAAATTCCCAGCAACCATTTCGTTTAGCAGCTTGAAGACACTTATGAAGTTGGTCTTGCCAGCCCCGTTCGCTCCAATCATGACATTTAGGGAGCGTAGATCGAGAGCAAGCTCTCGTATCGACTTAAAACCTTTAAGATTTATCTGCTTCAGCTTCATACTGACACCAATGGAGAGCGGTGACGGACCAGGACACGCACGACAGGCTACTTTTTGTTTAGGCCCCTGTCAACTCGCAGCTTAGGCCTGCCGATGAAACCAAGCCCTGCAAGTTCAGGCCGCTCAAAAAGCCTTTCCAGCTAGGCCGCAGCGAGCGAGAGCCCGAGGCGTACGGTTCTAGGTACGTTGAGGGTTTGAGCGAAACGAGAACGATGCTTGGTGAAAGGCGCGTCTAGGCGTGCCGGGGCGGGCGGGTGAGAAGAGGCTTTTTCAACGGCCTGATTTGGCGGACTTGCCCGCTTGCAGATACTTATCCACCCCCGCCGCCATCTTTCTTCCTTCGGCAATGGCCCAGACGATGAGCGAAGCGCCGCGTTTGATGTCGCCGCCGGCAAAGACGCCGTCGAGGTTGGTCATGAAGTTTTCGTCCACAGCCACTGCGCCACGTGCATCGTAGTTCACGCCGAGGCTGTCGAGCAGGCCGTTCTTCACCGGACCGGTGAAGCCCATCGCGAGTAGCACGAGATCCACATCCATTTCAAAGTCGCTGTTCGGAATAGGCATGAACTTGCCGCTCTCAAAGCCCACCCGGTGGCCGTGCAGTTTCGTGACGTGGCCGTTGTGGCCGGTGAATTTGGTGGTCGAGACGCTCCATTGCCGGTCACAGCCTTCTTCGTGCGCATGAGACGTGCGGAGTTGCATGGGCCAGAGCGGCCAGGGAGTCGAGCCGGCTCGCTCCGGCGGCGGTTCCGGCAGCAATTCGAACTGATGGACTTCGCTGCAGTCATGCCGGTGCGTCGTGCCCAAACAGTCCGATCCCGTATCGCCGCCACCGATGATGACGACGCGCTTGCCCTTTGCCGTAATCGGTTCATCCGTGATCGTGTCGCCGGCGTTCCGTTTGTTCTGCTGCGTCAGATAGTCCATCGCGAGATGAACGCCCTTGAGTTCACGGCCGGGAATCGGCAGTTCACGTGCCTGCTCCGCGCCCATAGTAAGCCCCACCGCGTCGAACTGCGCTCGCAGTTGTTCGCCCGTGATGTCTTTTCCAATCGTCACACCGGTCTTGAACTCGATGCCCTCGGCTTTCATCTGTTCCAGCCGCCGGTCGATGACCCATTTTTCCATTTTGAAATCGGGGATGCCGTAGCGCAACAGGCCGCCGATGCGATCGGACTTCTCAAAGAGGGTGACGCTATGCCCCGCGCGAGCCAATTGTTGCGCCGCCGCCATGCCCGCCGGACCTGAACCCACAATGGCCACCGTCTTGCCCGTCTTCGCCACCGGCAAAACCGGTTCAACCAAACCCTCGTTGAAGCCACGGTCGATGATGTTCCACTCGATGATCCGAATAGAGACCGGGTCCTCGTTGATCCCGAGCACGCAGGCCGATTCACAGGGTGCGGGACAAAGGCGGCCGGTGAATTCCGGGAAGTTGTTGGTGGTGTGCAGCGCCTTGAGCGCACCGCGCCAGCGGCCACGGTGCACGAGGTCGTTCCACTCTGGAATGAGATTCACAACCGGGCAGCCGTTCGTGCTTTGGCAAAATGGCACGCCGCAATCCATGCAACGCGCCCCTTGGGTCTGGAGCTTTTCTTCCGAGATCGGCTCGTAGAATTCCTTCCAGTCCAGCATGCGCAGCTCGACGGGACGCCGCTTCGGCCCCTCGCGTGCGAATTTCATGAAGCCTTTCGGATCAGCCATTCCTAACTCGTCTCTCGTCGTTCGTCGCTCGTATCTCGCGACCGTCGTGCACTTCACGCTTCACGAACGACGCTTTACGTTCTACTTGCTCACGCCTGACGGCTTGCCTTCGCTTTGCGTTTCCGTTCTTCGAGCACACGCTTGTAGTCGATCGGCATGACTTTCACAAACTTCGGCAGCATGGTCTCCCACGCATCCAGAATCCGCTTCGCGTTCCGGCTGCCGGTATGCATGAAGTGAGACGTGATCATCTGATGCAGCGTCTTCTTGTCGTCTGCCGTCGTCACCTTTTCCAATTCCACCATGCCGAGGTTACAGCGAGATTGGAACTCGTCGAGTTCGTTCAGCACAAACGCCACGCCGCCAGACATGCCGGCTGCAAAGTTTCGCCCCGTTCGACCCAATACGACGACCACCCCGCCGGTCATGTACTCGCAGCCGTGATCGCCGGTCCCTTCGACGACCGCCCTGACACCGCTGTTCCGCACCGCAAACCGCTCGCCCGCCAGGCCATAGAAATAGGCTTCGCCTTGCGTCCCGCCATAGAGCGAAGTGTTTCCGATGAGAATCGTCTCTTCTGGCGTATAGATCGCCTGCTTCGGGGGGAATACAATGATCGTCCCACCAGACAGTCCCTTGCCGAGATAGTCGTTTGACTCGCCTTCGAGGATCAGGGTGATGCCGCGCGAGATGAATGCGCCGAAGGATTGCCCAGCCGAGCCGGTGAACTTGATCGTGATGGTGTCCTCCGGCAAACCCTCAAGCCCGTACTTTTTCGCCACGCGGCTGGAGAGCATCGTACCCACCGTGCGGTTCACATTCCGGATCGGCAGATCGAGCTTTACTTTTTCCCCTCGCTCGATCGCCGGCTTGCAGAGCTCGATCAGCTTGTTGTCAAGGATGTCGGCGAGGCCGTGGTCCTGTTTCTGAACGCAGTAGCGGGCGATCTCCGGCCCCACATCCGGTGAGTGTAAGAGCGGGGTAAGATCCAGCCCCTTGGCCTTCCAGTGGTCGATGGCCTTGTGTACTTTCAACTTATCCACACGTCCGACCATCTCGTTGACGGTGCGGAATCCAAGCTTGGCCATGATCTGCCTCAGTTCTTCCGCGACGAAGAAAAAGAAATTTACGATGTGTTCCGGTTGTCCGGCAAATTTCTTTCGCAAGGCCGGGTCCTGTGTTGCAATGCCGACGGGGCAGGTATTGAGATGGCATTTCCGCATCATGATGCAGCCTTCGACGATCAAGGGCGCGGTCGCAAACCCGAACTCTTCGGCGCCCAACAAGGTAGCGATCGCCACGTCGCGCCCGGTTTTCATCTGCCCGTCGGTCTCGACCCGGATACGACCCCGCAGATCGTTCAGCACCAACGTTTGATGCGTCTCGGCCAAACCCAACTCCCACGGCACCCCGGCGTACTTGATGGACGCGAGCGGAGACGCGCCGGTCCCGCCTGAGTCGCCGCTGATGAGCACCTTGTCCGCATAGGCTTTCGCCACCCCGGCCGCAACCGTGCCGACACCCACTTCCGCCACGAGCTTGACGGACACCGCCGCGTCCGGACTGGAGTTTTTCAAATCAAAAATGAGTTGCGCCAGATCTTCGATGGAATAGATGTCGTGGTGCGGCGGCGGTGAAATGAGCTGCACACCGGGCATGGCATAGCGCAGCCGCGCGATGTTCTCATCGACCTTGTGGCCCGGCAATTGCCCGCCCTCGCCCGGCTTCGCCCCCTGCGCCATCTTGATCTGCAGTTCTTTCGCATTGACCAAATAGTGACTCGTGACTCCGAATCGTGCCGACGCCACCTGCTTGATGTAGCTGTTCTTCGAATCGCCGTTGG
>Ga0099828_10004335_pt1 | contig 10021 bp, 7 predicted proteins | sample CZO8metaG_2_FD_79338 | JGI IMG/M metagenome (GOLD analysis project Ga0099828, IMG submission 79338) | Vadose zone soil microbial communities from the Eel River Critical Zone Observatory, Northern California, USA - CZOApr15con2H1.8 metaG | ecosystem: Environmental > Terrestrial > Soil > Vadose...
GCAGCTTCTGCGTCGCGGCTTCTGGAGGTGCAACTCCCACCACCCCATGAATCATGTGCCTATTGTACGAACATTAGTTCGTGATGTCAAGCCTGGGTTTACACAGAGAAATTAATTTCCCCCGGCGATTGCTCGACTTCAAGGCGTGCGCAATCCGACGCCCGACCCCAACTCCCTCTCCCAGCGCGTGCCTCCGGCACCTACGCCTTGGGCGCAGCGCCACTCCCGAACCCCGCCCCCGACGCCCTCTTCCCAGCCCATCCGTCCCGGCATACACCTACGCCTTAGCTCGCCCTGTCACTCCCGAGCCTACGCCCCACTCCCTCTTCCAAGTCCGCAGCAAAGTCACCGGGAGCGCTCCATCAGCCGACACGCCTATAACTAAACTCTCCTGAGATGGCTGGGCTGGAGCTCCCCGAGCGGTACAACGTCGCCGCCGACCTCCTCGACCGCAACCTGAACGCCGGCCGCGGGGGAAAAATCGCGATCCACTCGGCGAGCGGCGACGTCACGTACGCCGAACTTTTCAAGCGCGCCTGCGGGGCCGCCCACACGCTCAGGGACCTCGGCGTGCGGCGCGAGGAGCGGGTCCTGCTCGTGGCATACGACAGCCCCGGCTGGGTGGCCGCCTTCCTGGGTGCGATCCGCCTGGGCGCCATCCCAGTGCCCGTGAACCCGCTGCTCCAGCGCTCGGAGGACTACGACCACTACATCGACGACTCGCTCGCGCAGGTCGTGGTGGTCGATGGCGCCACCGAGGAGAAGCTGACGGCGGCAGTGGAGCGTACCGCCCAGCCGCCCCGCCTCCTGCGCGCCGACCAGATCGCCCCCGCACCAGAGCTCGAACCTGCACCGACGCGCCGCGACGACATGGCTTTCTGGCTATACAGCTCAGGCTCGACAGGCAAGCCGAAAGCGGTCGTCCATCTCCAGCACGATATCCCCTACACATGCGTGACCTACGCGGAGCAGGTGCTGGGGATCACCGAGCGCGATGTCACCTTTTCCACGACCGGGCTCTTCCACGCCTACGGCTTCGGCAACAACCTCACCTTCCCCTACTGGGTGGGGGCGTCCACGGTCCTGCACGCAGGCCGTAACACCCCCGCGACGGTTCTCGACACCATCGAGCGCCACAAGCCCACCCTGTTCTTCTCGGCGCCGACCCTTTACAACGCGATCCTCAACTTCGAGGGCGCCAAAGACCGAGACCTGTCGTCGATCCGCCACTGCGTCGCCGCAGCCGAGTCGCTGCCGGCCGAGGTCTGGCGGCGGTGGAAGGATGCTTACGGGCTGACCATCCTGGATGGCGTCGGCTCGACGGAGATGCTCCACATCTACTGCTCCAACCGGCTCGACGACGTGCGACCGGGGTCGAGCGGCAAACCGGTCCCGGGCTACGAGCTGAAGATCCTCGACGAGGAGGGCCGGCCAGTTCCGGAAGGTGACGCCGGCGACCTGTACGTCAAGGGCGACAGCGCGCTGGCCCTGTATTGGGCCCAGCACGAGAAGAGCAAGCGCTCGGTGCTCGGGGAGTGGTTCTTCAGCGGCGATCGCTACCGGGTCGACGAGGATGGGTTCTACTGGTACGAGGGCCGATCCGACGACATGATCAAGGTGAGCGGCCTCTGGGCGTCGCCGATCGAGATCGAATCGGTGCTCCTCGAACACCCGGTCGTGGCTGAGAGCGCCGTGGTCGCCGTCGAGGTGCAAGGCTTCACGCGGATCAAGGCGTTTGTCATCCCGAAGGGCGGGGCCGCGACCGGCGATGCGCTGGTGGCCGAGCTCCAGGAGCACTGCAAGACCCGGCTCCAGCGCTTTCAGTTCCCGCACTTCATCGAGTTCGTGCCCGAGCTGCCCAAGACGGTGACGGGCAAGATCCAGCGCTACAAGCTGCGCGAGCAGGAGGCCGCCCACGTATAAGCAGATAGCGGTAGTGCCCTGCGACGGCGCGGGCAAGGAGGTCGTCCCGGAAGCGGTCAAGGTGCTGAAGGCCGCTGGCGCGGACTTCGAATACCACGAGTTCGACGTCAACGCGGACGCGTACCTTCGCACCGGTGTGGCCATCCCCGACCACGTCTGGGTGCAGCTGGCCGAGTCGGACGCGATCCTGTTCGGGGCTGTCGGCGACCCGCGCGTGAAGGATCCCAACTACCTGGCCGGCGTGCTGCTGCGGCTCCGTTTCGAGCTGGACCTCTACGTCAACCTGCGCCCCGCCAGGCTGTACGACGACCGGCTCTCACCGCTGCGCCACGCGGAGCGACGGCCGGTGGACCTGCTGATCGTGCGCGAGAACACCGAGGGCGCCTATGCCGGCATGGGCGGGCGGTTCAAGAAGGGAACGCCGGACGAGATCGCGATCCAGGAGGACGTCAACACGCACCTCGGCGTCCGGCGCATCATCGAGTACGCCTTCCACATCGCCAGGCGCGAGGTCGTCATGGTCGACAAGTCCAATGCGATGACCTTCGCCGGCGGGCTGTGGCAGGAGCTCTGGCAGCTCGCGGCCGACGCACACCCCAACACCGAGACACGCCACCTCTTCGTCGACGCCGCCGCCATGCAGCTGGTCAGGGACCCGAGCCGCTTCGACGTCATTGTGACGAGCAACCTGTTCGGCGACATCCTCTCCGACCTCACCGCGGAGCTCATCGGCGGGATGGGGATCGCACCGTCGGGGAACATCAATCCCGTCAGCGGCCGCGGGCTTTTTGAGCCCGTGCACGGTACGGCGCCGGACATCGCAGGCAAGGGCATCGTCAACCCGCTGGGGGCAATCCTGAGCGCCTCTATGATGGTGAGACACCTGGGTCAAAAAGAGATGGCAGATGCGATCGAAGGTGCGGTCGGTTCAGCCATCCGCGCGGGCGAGTTCACGCGCGACTTGGGTGGCAACCTGTCCACCTCACAAGCCGGCGATGCGGTCGTCAAGAGACTGAAGGACTAGCCTAGATACAGATGGGCATGACGATGACCGAGAAGGTCCTCGCGCGCGGCAGTGGGCGTGACAGCGTGCGCCCGGGCGACCTGGTGCTCGCCAAAGTGGATTTCGCGATGGGTCACGACCTCACGATCCCACCCGCCGGCAAGATCATGCGTGAGCAGATGGGGGCACAAAAGATCTGGGACCCCGACCGCGTCGCGGTGACCCAGGACCACTTCCAGCCCGCCAAGGACGCCGCGAGCGCCACGCTGGGCCGGCTCACGCGCGAGTTCTCCCACGACATGGGCATCAAGTGGTACTTCGAGGTCGGACAGGGAGGCATCTGTCACACCGTGCTGCCCGAGCACGGGCTGGTGCTCCCGGGGGAGCTGATCGTCGGCGCCGACTCACACAGCTGCACCTACGGCGCGCTCAACAACTTCGCCACCGGCATCGGCTCCACGGACCTGGCCTGCGTGCTGGCGCTGGGTGAGCTGTGGTTCAGGGTCCCGGAGACGCTGAAGTTCGTGTACCACAACCGGCTCAAGGAGTGGGTCGAGGCTAAGGATCTGATCCTTTACGTGATCGGCCAGATCGGAGTCGACGGCGCGCGCTCCAAGGCTATGGAGCACACAGGCGAGGCGCTGAAGTACATCGACATGGAGGCGCGCCTGACCATCACCAACATGGCGATAGAGGCCGGAGCCAAGAACGGGATTCTCGAGTTCGACGAGATCACGAAGCAATATCTCGACGGTCGCGCCAAGCGACAGTACACGCCAGTGTCGTCCGACCCCGATGCGAACTACGAGAAGGTCTTCAACATCGACGCGGAGACGGTCGAGCTGGGGGTTGCCAAGCCCATGTCTCCCGACAACTACGCGCCGCTTTCAGATGTCGCCGGGACCAGGCTCGACCAGGTCTTCATCGGCTCGTGCACCAACTCGCGCATCACCGACCTGCGCCGCGCCGCCGCGGTCCTCGAAGGGCAAAAGGTGGCGCCCGGCGTCCGGCTGATCATCACGCCCTCCTCGCACCAGGTGGCGATCCAGGCCGAGAAGGAAGGGTTGATCGGGACCTTCCTCGCGGCTGGAGCGGCCTGGACCACCGCCACGTGCGGCGCCTGCCTGGGCGGACACATGGGCGTGCTCGGCGAGGGCGAGGTTTGTCTGAGCACCACCAACCGCAACTTCCCCGGCCGTATGGGCCACCCGAAGGCTCTGGTGTACCTCTCCAACCCGGCGGTGGCCGCGGCCAGCGCGGTTACCGGCGTGATCTCTCATCCAAGCGAAGTGCTCGAGAAGATGCCGGCGGCGCTCCGGTGATGGCACTTAAGCCCCTCTCCCTAACCCTCCCGTTGAGGGGGGACGTCCCCCCTCAAGGCGCCAGGCCTGGCGGAGCCAGCTCCTGGCGCACCCCCCTGCCGACGGGGGGAGGAAAGCGGTGACCTTTCCCAAGGTTTTGCGAGGAAGAGCCTGGAAGTTCGGCACCAACATAGACACCGACCAGATAATTCCGGCCAAGTACGCGGTCTACTCGCTCGACGAGAAGGAGCTCGGCAAGCACGCCATGGAGGGGGTGCCTGGCCGCGAGACATGGGCAGCGCAGGTGACTGCGGGGGACATTATGGTCACGGGTTCGAACTTCGGCTGCGGCTCCTCGCGCGAGATCGCGCCGTTGGCGATACGCGGCGCCGGCGTCTCGCTCATCATCGCCGACTCGTACGCGCGCATCTTCTTCCGCAACGCGATCAACATGGGCTACCCCATCCTACAGTCACCGCAGGCGGCGGAGGCGGTATCGGAGGGCGATGAGCTCGACGTCGATCTGGAGGAGGGCATCGTGCGCAACTTCACCAAGGGCGACGAGTACCGCTGCGAGGCGTTTCCCCAGTTCATGAACGAGCTGCTGCACATGGGTGGGCTGGTGCCGTGGGTGCGAAGGCGGCTCGAGGAACGGCGGTCCCTTGCCCGTCGCTAACGGCAGATCCACGCCCCCACCCTGCCCTCCCCGCGGGGCGGGGAGGTGAACAGATGGACGGTATAAAGCCAGTCGAGCTGCAGGAGGCGCTCGCCGAGCTGGCGCGCGATCCCAAGCGATTTGCTCACGACCTCCAGTTCCCTCCGACCGGCAAGATCCGCGTATATGACGACACGCTTCGCGATGGCGAGCAGATGCCCGGCGTCGCGCTCTCGCCGAAGGACAAGTACGAGCTGGCGCGCATGCTCGCCGATATCGGTGTCCACATCATGGACGTCGGCTTTCCATCGGTCTCGGAGAGCGAACGCGAGACGCTGAGGCTCGTCCTCGACGGCCGCCGTCGCGGCGAACTGCGTGAGGACCTCGAGGTGCTCTGCATGATGCGCTCCACCAAAGGCGACATCGACGCCACGATGCGGGTGATCGACAGCCTCGGGATCAAGCGCAGCGAGGTGACCTACTTCATCTTCACCTCGGCGAGCGACCTGCACGTCAAGTACAAGCTCGGCAAGACGCTGCTGCATCGCGAGGGCATTCCCGAGTCGGAGTGGTTGGAGCTTCCGGTGTCGTTCTACCGCCAAGCCAACCTGCGCATGATGTGCGAGGCGATCCGCTACGCCCGTGAGCAGGGTGCCACCTCGATCGAGTTCGGTGGTGAGGACGGCAGCCGCGCCGACGTCGACTATATCGGCGAGATCCACCGCGAGGGCTTGAAGGCGGGTGGTACGCGCCCGTCCACACCGGACACCGTCGGCTGCTACTCGCCGTTCGCCGTCCGCGAGTGCATCCCTAGGATCAAGGCCGCTGCGCCCGAGGCGCCGCTGGTCGTCCACTTTCACAACGACCTCGGCCTGGGCGCGTGGAACACGGTGATGGCCCTCGGCTCAGGCGCGGAGGTCTTCACTACAAGCGTCAACGGCATAGGAGAGCGCACCGGCAACGCACCTATGCACCAAGTGCTGCTGCAGCTGCGCTATCTGTTCGGGATCGAGATCCCGCACTTCAAGTACGAGAAGCTGCGCGAGCTTGCCCGCCACCTCGAGCGCATCAGCGGCGTTCCCGTGCAGCCGACCGAGCCGGGCATCGGCCTGAACGTTTTCAGCCACGAGTCGGGCATTCACACCGCGGGGATGCTGATCCACCCCGCCATCTACCAATTCATACCGCCAACCGATCTCGGCGCCGAGGTGAACTATGTATACGGCAAGCACTCGGGCGCGGTGTCGATCGAGCACGCCTTGCGCGAAGCCGGCATTCGGCCGGAGCCAGAGCTGGTCTCGAACGTCATGAACGAGGTCAAGCGAATCCGAGAGGAGCGGGCGAAGCGCAGCGACTTCTCAGACTTTCACCGCCGGTACTACGAACACCTCAACCGCCTCGGCCTCACCGCCGATGAGGTGGTGGAGATCGCCAAGGCGCTAGGCGGAGGCAGGCAGAGGTAGTCTGCACCTAGGGCCACCCCCCTCGTGGGGAGGGGCAGGGGTCGGGCTTAGACTGAGCGCGACGTGGCCAAGGCAAGCGTGGAGGCACCTGCCGGGAACAAGGAGGAGTACCTCCAACTCCACCGATGGATGTGCATGGCCAAGGCGCTCGATGACCGGATGCACATCCTGGTCAAGCAGGGCCGCGCTCCGTTCGTCGGCTCGAGCCGCGGCCACGAGGGTATCCAGGTCGCGTCGACGGCGGCCATCGGTCCGGATGACTGGCTCGTCCCGCACTATCGCGGTCTCGCGAACGCCATCGTCCGGGGGCTGACCATGAGGGAATGGATGCTGGCGGTCTTCGCCAAAGCTGGCGATCCACTCTCGGCGGGGCGCAACATCCCGGGCGGCTGCTACAGCTACCGCAAGCTCAAGATCGCGTCAGTTTCGCAGGTCGTTGCGAGCTGGGTGCCAAAGGCGGCCGGGATCGCCTACGCCGCCAAACTGCGCGGTGAGGGCTCGGTGACCCTGTGCACGTTCGGTGACGGCGCCACGAGCCAGGGGGATTTCCACGAGGGCGTCAACTTCGCGGCGACGCACAAGCTGGCCGTTGTCTTCGTCTGCGAGAACAATGGCTACGCGATCTCGGTGCCGATCCGGCTCCAGATGGCGAACCCCGACGTCGCTGACCGCGCCGCAGGCTATGGCATCGCGGGCGCGACGGTTGACGGCACGGACGTGCCCGCCTGCTACGCGGCGTGCAGGGAAGCGGTCGGACGGGCCCGCCGCGGTGAAGGACCTACCTTGATCGACGCCAAGATCTGGCGCCTCAACTCGCACACGTCCGAAGACAACCACCTGAAGTACCGGAGCCAGGATGAGATCGCCGAGGCGGCTCGCCACGACCCGATCACGCGATTTAACTCCTTGCTCGTCGAGCGGGGCTGGATCACAGCCACGCTCGCCTCGCGCGTCCAGGCTGAGTGCGACCTGGAGGCGTCGGAGGCAGCCGACTGGGCGGAGCAGCAGCCAGACCCTGCGCCTGAGGACGCCCTGCTGAACGTCTTCGCCTGACCTGACATAAAGGCTGCGGGCCGGCTGGCAGCCGGGATAGACTTGATCCCGCGAGTGGAGACGCCCGAAGAGATGCAGTCCCCACCGCCCGACCCCGCCAGCGAAGCCGAGTCCAATCCGCCGGGCCAGCCTACCCAGGAGGGTGAGGTGATCTGGCCGGAGGAGCCGCCGATAGAGCTGGCATCGCAGCCGGAGCTCAACACCGAGCAGATGCCCGCCCTTACCGTCGAGGACGCCTTGTCGTGGCCGGCGTCGGCGCCTGACGAGTCGGCTTCGGACGAGCCTGCGTCGGGAGTGAACACCGATCCGCCCACGCAGCAGAGCGCCCTACCCTGGTCACCCGACCACCCGGCTCCGGATGAGACGGCTGCTGGAACCGAGGCGAAGCCGGCATTGCCCATGCAGAGGGCCACCCCAGCCTCGGCGGACGCGGGTCCGGAAGCTGGCGAGGCCGCGAGCGAGACCGAACCCAAGCCGGCGCTGCCCATGCAAAAGGCATCCCCAGCCTGGGCTGGACCGCAGCTCGCGGAGGTGCCCCCGACACTCGCCCCCGTACCCAAGCCGGAGCTGCCCAGCCAGAAAGCCGCTCCAACGTGGGCGCGGACGGAGCCTGCGGAGGGCGCGACCGGCGCCGAGCCGAGCGAGGCGATGCCCGGCCCCGACGCACAGCCCAGCGAGGCTGTGTCCGTCACCAACGCGATGCCAAAGACTCCGACAGCACCCCCGGCCAGGGCCGAGCCCATCAGCTCGACAGCCCCTCCCGTGAAGGCCGAGCAAGCCGCACCGCCAACGCTGCCTTTGAAGGGGGAGCCGGCCGCGCCGCCGACCCTGCCGCTGAAGGGCGAGCCGGCCGCGCCGCCAACGCTGCCGCTGAAGGGCGAACCGGCCGCGCGGACCCCCGCGCCGGAGGTAGAGGCCGAGCCGGCGGCGCCGCCCACGCTGCCGCTGAAGGGCGAACCGGCCACGCCGACTGCGCTGCCGCTGCAGGTCGAACCGGCCGCGCCGGCATCGACCGCCGAGCCCTCGGCGCCCACCCCTGCGCCGGCGGTTGAGGCTGGGTCCACCAAGCCAACTGCGCCGGCCATCCCGGCGAAGACGAAGCGGCCGGATTGGGCGCGGCCGGCCCCCTGGGGACGGCAAACACCACCCTCGGTCCCGTCCGCCCCGCCGGACCCAGCCGCGCCTGCGGCGAGCAAGCCACCCACCTGGGCGCCGTCTTCGCTGTTCCCCACGGCAGCCGCCCCGTCACCAGCGGAGTCAGCTTCCTCGCTCCCCATGCCCGAATGGGCGCCCAAAATCGAGTCACGACCTGGCTCCGTGCCGGCCGCAGCCGTCCCGCCGGCCGCCCCGAAGGAAGCGCGACCGCCCACTCCCCGGCCCGCCGCCTCGACTACGGGCGCGTGGTCGGTTGTCGAGCAGAAACCGGCCGGCCCCGACGCGCTCGTGCGGCGGCCGAGCGCGGAGGACAAGTCATACGCGGAATGGTTCTCCTGGGCCAAGCGTGGGGGCGCCCCCGCCAAGGCCTGCCACGCTGCCGCCCAGGCTGCATTCCAGGCGCTGCAGGCCGGACATGACATTGCCACCGCGGTCAAGTGGGCGACCGAGGCCATGACCAAGCCTCCCCTGGCGGTGGACAGCCACCGGCAGACGTACTGCGCGTGGTTCGCCCTCGCCAACATCGACCTGAACCTCAAGACGCCTCGCGCGCACGTCTTCGCCACCGCCGCGGTCCATGCCCTCGACGCCACGGGCGATGCGAAGGCCGCCCACGAGGCCGGAATGGCGGCTCTCAAAGCCTTCGAGCCGGGGACGCTGCCGCCGAAGCCTTAAGAAGAGCGGGCGAGCACTGAGCCGATGGGCTTGGAAGAGGGAGTGGAGGTGGCGCCTGGAGACGATCAAGCAGGAGAGGGATCTTGTAGCGGATTGTCGAATCGCGCTTGAAAGGACTGGGAAGAGGGAGTGGCGGTGGCGTCTGGAGACGCGTAGGCAGGAGAGGATCTGGAGGTGGCTGTCGAATCGCGCTTGAAAGGACTGGGAAGACGGAGTGGCCGTGCGTCTGGAGACGCGTAGGCAGGAGAGGATCTGGAGGTGACTGTCGAATCGCGCGTGAACAGGACTGGGAAGAGGGAGTGGCGGTGGCGTCTGGAGCCGAGCGACTAGGCGAGGAATCAGGCGGTTAGCGTGTTCTGTCTCCGCGACTGTGAGGCGCGAGCTGGCTAGTGCATCGAGTCATTGTGCGGCGAATACCAGTTAAGACCATTGACTTGGGCGAACAGATGTTTGTATCATATAGAACATGCTGGGGGTAGGGGGAAAGCCCCATCCAGAGGAAGCGCTAGAAGAGCTCGAAGCCGCGATCCGCACGTTCCAGAATCGCGATCGGGACGGGCTGGACGACGACTCGCGCCGCGCGGAGGTGACGCGCATTCGGAAGGCGATCGATGCCCTGGAGGGCGAGTTCTCACTCTCAGCGCGATGTCTTCAGGAGCGCGGCAGCCATCTGGCGGAGGGCGCTGCCAGCGCCGTCTCGTGGATCAGCCACTCCTGCAAGATGTCGGCGACCTCGGCCGCGGATCGGCTCCGCGTCGGCGCCGAGCTGGAGTCCCTGCCCCAGGTGGCGGGA
>Ga0099828_10004337_pt1 | contig 10021 bp, 7 predicted proteins | sample CZO8metaG_2_FD_79338 | JGI IMG/M metagenome (GOLD analysis project Ga0099828, IMG submission 79338) | Vadose zone soil microbial communities from the Eel River Critical Zone Observatory, Northern California, USA - CZOApr15con2H1.8 metaG | ecosystem: Environmental > Terrestrial > Soil > Vadose...
CCGTCCATTTCCACCACCGAGAATCGAAAATTACCATGCTCAAAGCTTTCTCCACCCTTGGGAATGAAGCCCAATTGATCGAGGACGAAACCACCCACGGTCGCGTAAGCCGGGTCCTCCGGCAAGGTAATGTTGTACTGCGTGTCCAGGTCGCGCACATTCAGCGCGGCGTCAAAAATCAGCGCTCCATCCGCCAGCGTAAGCGGCCGCTCGACAACATCAAATTCATCGTGAATCTCCCCCACCATCTGCTCCAAAATGTCTTCCATGGTCACCAACCCTAGGATGCTCCCGAATTCGTCCACCACCATGGCCATCCCCACATGCCGCGTGCGCAACTCCAGAAGCAGCTCGCTCGCCGGTTTGGTCTCCGGCACGATCAGCACTTCTCGCAAAACGCGACGCAAATCAAATGGCGGCGGTGAAAGGTTTTCTTCTAGCCGGCGCTCGCGATCCAGCAGGATCCAAATCATGTCTTTGATGTGCACGAACCCGAGAATGTGGTCGGCCGTCCCGCGGTACACCGGGATCCGAGATCGCTGCGTTGTCGCGAAAACGCGCATAACTTCGTCAAGATCGGACTCCACCGCAAGCGTATGGATGTCCGGCCGCGGCACCATAATCTCCCGCACCTGGATCTGCGCCAGCTCCATCGCGCTGAGGATAAACTTCTCCTCGCCCGGCGCGATCAGCCCGCGCTCGCGCGCCTGTTGAATCTGGATTTGCAGCTCTTCCGTTGAGTGTGCCACCCCGTGAACCTGCGCGGAAGTCACTCCCAAGGCCTTCACAATCGCACTCGATATCCCGTCCAGCAAATGGATGGCCCAGTGAAACGTGTTCAGGAACCACTGGAACGGCCTGGAAACCAGCAAGGCCACCCGCTCCGCGCGCGCCAGACTGAGCGTCTTGGGAACCAATTCCCCGATGACCACGTGCAGCGCGCTCAACAGCGCAAATGCGCAAACGATTGCGCTCGCATGCGCAAATAGAACGGTGCGCGCCCCCAAACCACCCGGCCAAATCGCCTGAAACATCTTCGCAAGAGTGGCTTCCCCCAGCGCCCCGATCGCCAGGCTCGTCAGCGTTATGCCTAACTGCACGCCCGAAACGACGCGATGCAGATCGCCGAGGAGTGCTTCAACCACCCGCGCCCGCGCGTTGCCCTTTGCGACGAGTTGCCGGACGCGTGACAACCGCACGGCCACGAGCGAAAACTCCGTCGCCGCAAAAAACCCATTCAGCGCGACCAACGCCAGAACGCCGATCAGGCGCACGGCAACCATAGATGGATTCCGTCCCCCAGCCGCATTGTAGCAGCATGGTGTCCGCCACACGTGTGTTCGTTCGGACTGATCACTAACACTCGGTTGCAGACTCGAGGCACCTCCTCTACACTCATTTTTTGCCTAAATCGGGTGGGAGTGAAATTGCGAATCATTCTTCGGATCTTCTACTGGATCTTCGCCATTCTGGTGATTGCGACAAGCGCCTTAGCCTGGTGGTTTATCTACCGTCCGCTGCCACAACTCGACGGGAGCGCGTCCCTGCCCGGTCTCCAGCAGGAAGCCACCGTCGAACGTGATCGCTGGGGAGTGCCGCACATCCGGGCCACGTCCGTGGAAGATCTCGCGGAAGCGCAGGGCTACGTCATGGCGCAGGACCGCCTCTGGCAGATGGATCTGCTCCGCCGCGTGGCCCGCGGGCAACTTTCTGAAATTCTGGGCGCCAGAACGCTTGCCATCGACAAGGAGTTTCGAACGTACGGCTTCGCCCGCGCTGCTGAGCGCGGCGCCACGCTCCTCGATCCCGAATCTCGCAAGGTGATAGAAGCGTATGCCCGCGGCGTAAATCAATTCATCGAGCAGCACAAAAAGAATCTCCCTCTTGAATTTTCACTCCTGCGCTACGAGCCCAAGCCCTGGCAACCGTCCGATACTCTGGCGATTTCCGGCTACATGTATCGAACTCTGACGGACACCTGGGAAAGAGAACTGAATCGCGCCAAGGTCGCGGAACGCGCCGGAGCAGACCGCGCAAAGGATCTTTTCTCCGAAGTGGCCGCGATGGATCATTTCGTCGTCGGCGACCCCAAGGTTATCGATGATGGCTCGCAACGTTCAGCAGCAGACGCCGGTGATGAAGATGATGATGACGACATGCAAGCGGATACCGTGCTGAAAGCGAGCCGCGGGGCCGAGGCCGGAGTCGCATCATCGGAAGGTTATCCAGACCTAACCACCGCTCTCGCGCAATCCATTCAAGGTTTTCTAGACGAATCAAACAACGAGATTCGCCAGGGCCTTGGAAGCAACAACTGGGTGGTAAGTGGCGCCCATACCGCCACCGGAAAACCTTTGCTCGCTAACGACACTCATCTCGAGCTCTCCATCCCGTCAATCTGGTACGAGGTTCACCTCACCGCACCCGGCTGGAACGTCAAAGGCTTCACCCTGCCCGGCACGCCGTTGGTTATCATCGGCCACAACGATCGCATCGCCTGGGGTTTCACCAATAACGGCGCCGACGTTCAGGATCTTTACGTCGAGACGTTCAATCCGGCCTCGCCGGATGAGTATCGGGTAAAGGGCGCGTGGACGAAGGCGCAGATCGTCGACGAGACCATCCACGTCAAAGGCCAGCCCGACGAAATCCTGAAAGTTGCCGTGACGCGCCACGGCCCAGTCGTTCATCGCGAGGGTGATAAAGCTTACGCGCTGCGCTGGACCGCGACGGAACCGGGCGGCCTCGCCAACAGCTACAACTGGCTGGGCAAGGCGCACAATTGGAAAGAATTCCGCGAGGTCATGAAGCGCGTGTGGGGCCCGGGGCAGAACGCAGTTTACGCGGATGTGGAGGGCAATATCGGGTACGTGATGGCCGCGCGAGTGCCGATTCGAAAGAAGGGCCGCGGCGAAGTACCCATTCCCGGAGATACGGACGATTACGAGTGGACGGGCTACATCCCTTTTGACCAGCTCCCACAGGCGCTCAACCCGGAGAGTGGATTGATTGTCACCGCCAATGCGCGCGTGGTGGGCCCAAATTACAAACCGTATCTCACGGATCGCTGGGAAGAACCGTACCGCACCGCGCGCATCTACGATCTGCTGCATGACCGCCGCGATTTGCGGCCCGAGGACATGCTGAGAGTCCAGACCGACACGTACAGCTACCCCCACGCCTTCTTCGCGGATCAATTATTGGCAGCCGCGAAAACTGTGAAGCCCAAAGACGCACGCGCTCAAAAGCTCATCGAGAGCCTGAAGGATTGGAACGGAATCGCCGATGCCGGCTCTCCGGAAGTATCTTTTCTTCATGCGGCACGCCGGGCGGCCATCGACCTCCTCCTCGAGCCATTCCTTGGAAAAGACGCGAATCTTTATCAGTGGCGGAGCACCGCGTTTCTGCAAAGAGTTCTTACGGATCGGCCCGCGAAGTGGCTGCCCGCTGCTTATAAGAACTATGACGAATTGCTGGCGGCAGCTGCCGACCTAGCCGTAACCAATTTGGCCGAGCAGAGTAAGAGCGATCGCGTCGAAGATTGGGCGTGGAAGCGCTTCAACTCCCTGGACATGTTCCATCCCCTCGGGCGTGAAGGTCTGTTGAAGCGTTTCCTCAGCATCACAGACCAGCCCCAATCGGGAACCCTCTACAGCGTACGCGCGCCGACCAAGCATCACGGCCCCGCGATGCGCTTTGTCGGCAACCTCGGAAACTGGGATGAATCGATTCTGCTCATTCCCGCGGGACAATCCGGCCAACCGGGTAGCAGCCATTACTCCGACCAGTTTTCCTATTGGTACGAGGGCAAACCCATTTTCGCGGCCTTTAGCGATGCCGCCGAAGCGAACGCGCGGAAACACACACTGACCCTCAAGCCTGGTTCTTGATTCCGTACAGCGCTCATGCCTGAACTCCCGGAAGTGGAAGCTGTCGTGCAAACGCTCCGCCCCCTCATTCAGGGTCGGCGAATCCGTTGCGTACATGTCTTCCACCCCATCGCCACGAAGCCGCAAGCCGCTTCACATGTCGCCCGTCATGCCCAGGGCCGCCGCATTCGCATCGTCGATCGCAAAGGCAAGTATCTGCTTCTCGTTTTGGATCGCGCCCTCCTGACAATCCATTTCCGCCTCGATGGCCAACTCCTTTGGTTTTCAAATGCCAAAGAACTGCTGCAACGTGCCAACCAGGCCGAAAACGGTGTGCACGTGGATGTTGCCCTCGAACTCGACAAGGGTGTCCTTGGTTTCGCCGATCGCCGCCATTTCGGCCGCGTTCACGTGTGGGAATCCGCCGAAGATTGCCCTGGGCTAGGGGATTTGGGCATCGACGCCCTATCGCGCCATTTCACTGCCAGCCGTTTTACCCAGTTGCTCGCTGCTTCAAAGCGGCCCTTAAAGGACTTCTTGCTGGATCAAACGCGCGTCGCCGGCATCGGCAACATCTACTCTTGCGAATCGCTTTGGTGCGCTCGCCTCGACCCGCGCCGGCGCGCCAACACCTTGAAACGGCAGGAAGCGCGCCACCTGCATAAAGCAATTGTGTCCGTTCTCGCGCGTGCCTTAGAATGCTGTCTACATCCGGCGCCCGACTTTCGCGATCCGGAGTGGTGGTTCCAGGGATTGGAGAGCATTCTTCGCGTCTACGGCCGCGAGGGAAAACCCTGCCGCCACTGCGGAGAGCCGATCCGGCGCATTGCGCAGGGCGGCCGGTCAACTTACTGTTGCGGGCGCTGCCAGAAATAGGCGCCTCTATACTATAAAGGATACGGGCCGATCGCGTGAATTCACCTGCTCCCAAGAAACCCGAACCGCCGAAGAAGCCGGATTTTGAGCGCTCTCTGGCCCGCCTTGAGGAAGTCGTCCGCCGGCTGGAAAGCCCGCAATTGTCCCTCGACGACGCGATGAAGCTGTTCGAAGAGGGCGTCGCACTCTCCCGCGAGTGCCAGAAGCAATTGGAAGAGGCTGAAGGCCGAGTGGAAATCCTTCTCAAGAAAGCCGATGGTAAACTTGCCGCCGAGCCTTTTGACCCCGAGCGGGAGGCCGAATCGTGAGCTGCTTTGACATTTTGCAGCGAGCCGGTTCCCTTCTGCGATGAAACGCCCCGCATTTTTCGAAGAAGACCGCTTGACCGTCGATGCTGCTCTCGAGCGGCTCCTTCCGGCCGAAACCGCACGGCCCTCTTCCATTCATACTGCAATGCGCTACAGCGTGTTCGCTGGTGGAAAGCGCATCCGCCCTATTCTCTGCCTCGAGACCGCCCGGATCTTCTCGAGCGATGTGATGCCCGCCCTTCACCCCGCTTGCGCGATAGAATTTATCCACACCTACTCATTGATTCACGATGATTTGCCCGCATTGGACAATGACGACCTCCGCCGCGGCAAACCGACTTGTCACAAGAAATTTGGCGAAGCCATCGCCATTCTTGCTGGTGACGCTCTTCTTACGCTCGCTTTTGAAACCGTTGGTGCTACCCCCGCCCCCGCCGAACGCCGCGTCGCCATCCTCATCGAAGTTGCGGCTGCCGCTGGCACTATCAATGGAATGGTCGGTGGCCAGGTCGCTGACATCGAAGCCGAAGGCAAGCCCGTCGATCCGCAAATGCTGGAGTACATTCATCGCTCGAAGACTGCCGCGCTGCTTCGTGCTTCGATCACCGCGGGTGCCTTGTGCGCAGGAGCCAATTCCGAAGATGTCACCCGCTTGCGGCGATTCGGCGAGGCCATCGGCTGGGCTTTCCAGGTCACGGACGACATTCTTGACGTCGAGGAGTCCTCCGCAGCTCTTGGTAAGACTGCTGGAAAAGACGCGGCACAAGAAAAAGCAACCTATCCGGCGGTTTATGGCTTGGAGCGCTCTCACCAGATTGCCAACGAACTGGCGACCAAAGCCATTGCTGAGCTCGCTCCATACTCGGACCGCGCCGCGCGCCTCCGCGAGATCGCGGATTTTCTCGTGCTTCGCCGCGCTTGATCGTTCGAACACGTCATGAAACCAAAGCCAGCCCGCAAACGGCTCGATCTTCTGCTCGTCGAGCGCGGCTGCGCCGACTCTCCTCAGAAAGCCATGGCCATGATTCTCGCCGGTGAAGTTCAATTGGACGGTCGACCAGTGGAAAAGGCAGGGATGCCCGTCGCTGAAGACGCGCGCATCGAAATCATCAGCCGGCGGCAGAAGTTCGTCAGCCGCGGCGGAACGAAACTGGAAGGCGCGCTGGAAGACTTTGCGATTGAGCCGGCGGGGTGCGTTTGCCTGGACATCGGCGCTTCGAACGGCGGCTTCACGGATTGCCTGCTGCAGCACGGCGCAGAGCGCGTCTACGCCGTCGATGTGAACGTCGAGCAGCTCGACTGGAAACTACGCCAGAATCCTCGCGTTATTCCCATCGAGCGAAACGCGCGCGAACTGCGTGCGCAAGACCTTCCCGAAAGCGTCGGCCTCGTAGTGATCGATGTTTCTTTCATCTCGGTCCGGAAGGTAATCGCGCCCGCAGTAGCGCTGGCAAAACCCGGCGCCGGCTTTCTCATCCTCATCAAGCCGCAATTCGAATTGCGCCGCGAGGCGATCGGCCATGGCGGAATCGTGAAAGACCAAAAGCTCCACGATCGGGCGATCCGGATTGTTCGCAAATGCGTTGAATCCGTTGGCCCGCATTGCCTGGGAGTCCGCCCGAGTCACCTCCTGGGGGCCGAAGGCAATCAGGAGTATTTTCTCCACGCACGCAAAAAGCCCCTGGAGTAGAATCGCCTACGCACATGCACCCCGGACAAACTTTTCAAACCATCGGCATCATTTCTCGCCCTCGCCGTTCGAATCTCGCCGTTGTTGTTCCCCCGTTGCTGAGATGGCTTGAAGCGCGCGGCGTACAAACTTTCATCGACGAAGAGACGGCGAGCTCTTTGCCGGACGGTGCGAAAGGTCAGACTCGCCAGCACGTGGCGGACGCGTCGCAACTTCTGCTGGTGCTGGGGGGCGACGGCACCATGCTTGCCGCCGCGCGTCTGGCCGCTCCGCGAGAAATCCCCATCCTGCCCATCAATATGGGCAGCTTGGGATTCCTTACCAGTTTCACTCTGGAAGAACTGCACCCGGCTCTGGATGACACACTGGAGGGCCGTTTTTCGCTCAGCGAACGCGTCATGATCAGCGTCGAGCTTGAGCGCGCGAGCAAAGTGATCGAAGATCACCTCGTGCTGAACGACGTGGTGATTAATAAAGGCGCGCTCGCCCGCATGATCGAGCTTGAGCTCGCCATTGACGGCGATTTTGTTTGCCGCTACCGCGCCGACGGCCTGATCGTGGCCAGCCCTACCGGTTCTACCGCCTATTCCCTCTCCGCTGGCGGACCCATCGTGCACCCCGCGGTGGAATCCTTCGTGATCACCCCCATCTGCCCGCACATGCTGAGTGACCGTCCGCTCGTTATCCGTGACTCATCTTCCATTGAGATGAAACTTTCCGGGAATACGGAGTCCGTTTTTCTGACTCTCGACGGACAGCGCGGTATCCCATTGCAGCCAACGGATCTTGTCCGCGCCTCCCGCGCGAAAGAGCTGCTAAAGCTCATCCGGCCGCCAAAGAAATCGTATTTCGAGATTTTGCGCAATAAACTGAAGTGGGGCGAAGCGTAGCACGTCCTTAGTCCTTCGCTTTGCAATTCACTGTTCATCCTCACCTGGAGAAACTCATGAGAGGCCTCATTTTCTCAATTAGCTTGCTGCTGCTTGCGACAGCAAGTGCAACCGCACAACAGTCCACCTCCGCCGATCTCGTCCTCCTGCACGGCCTGGTATGGACCGTGGATCGCGCCCATCCGCAGGCCGAAGCTTTAGCCATTCACGGCAGCCGGATCATCGCCGTGGGTTCGGACGCGGAAATCTCAAAGTGGGTTGGCCCGGCTACGAGAACAATCGACGCGCACGGCAAAAGCGTCGTGCCCGGTTTCATCGATGCCCATGTGCACTTCAGCATTGGCGGCGGGGAGATAAGCAGCGTGCAGTTGCGTGACGCGGCCACACCGCAGGAATTTGCGCGCCGCATTGGCGAGCACGCCCGGAAGCGGCCGAAGGGAGAGTGGCTCCTCGGAGGCACCTGGGACCATGAGCTCTGGGGCGGAACACCTCTTCCATCGCACGACTGGATTGATGCGGCGACCCCCGAGACACCTGTTTTCGTAACTCGCTACGATGGACACATGGCTCTCGCCAATGGCCTAGCGCTCCGCCGCGCCGGCATTACGCGCGAAACCAAGGACCCGCCCGGCGGCACCATCGTCCGCGACAAAGACGGCAACCCGACCGGCGTCATGAAAGACGCGGCCATGAATCTCGTCAACCGCGTCATTCCGCCTCCCTCCGAAGAGCAGCTCCTTCGCATGATTCATGCCGCCATGGACGAAGCGCGGCGCTTTGGCGTGACCAGTGTTCATGACATCAGCGGCACCGAGGATGTGCGCGCCTATCAGACGCTCGCCGCTCGCCGTGAGCTCACCCTTCGCATTTACTGCATCACTCCGCTTCCTCAGTGGGAAGCGCCCGCAACTGCCGGACTCCGCGCCGGCTTCGGCAACGATTGGATTCATCTCGGCGCGCTGAAAGGCTTTGCTGATGGCTCATTGGGCTCTACCACTGCGCTCTTCGAACAGCCTTTCACCGACGCGCCCGAGACCTCAGGCTTGCCGAACGAAATGATGCTCCCTGAAGGCAACATGCTGAAGATGGCGTTGGGCGCGGATAAGGCTGGATTGCAGCTCGCCGTCCATGCCATCGGCGATAAAGCCAACCGCATCATGCTTGACATCTACACCGAAGTGGCCAAACAAAATGGATCGCGCGGCGACCGCCGCTGGCGCATCGAGCACGCCCAGCATCTTCGCCCCGATGACTTCGCGCGTTTCGCTCAACTCGGGGTCATCGCTTCGGTGCAGCCGTACCATGCCATCGACGACGGCCGCTGGGCGGAAAAACGCATCGGCCATGAGCGTTGCAAGACAACCTACGCCTTTCGAACGTTTCTCGACCACGGCGTTCGCCTCGTCTTCGGAAGCGATTGGACGGTCGCGCCCATGAATCCCATGCTCGGCCTCTACGCCGCCGTTACGCGAGCAACGCTCGACGGCAAAAACCCCAACGGCTGGTTCCCCGAGCAAAAGCTCACGCTGCAGGAAGCTATCGAGGCCTACACCATGGGCTCAGCCTATGCGGAATTTCGGGAAACAGAAAAGGGATCGATCACCCCGGGAAAATTGGCGGACGTCGTAATTCTTGATACGGATTTGTTCGCCATCGCCCCGGAGAAAATTAAGGACGCAGCAGTGCGCTACACCGTTGTGGACGGAAAAGTCGTATACGAGGCGGGAAAAAACTAACCAAGAACATCCGTGCGGAGCAGATCTTCCTGGGTTTCGCGCCGGCGAATCAAGTGAAAGCGCTTTCCCTCCACCAGCACTTCGGCGGGCCGGCATCGCGCGTTATAGTTTGATGCTTGGCACATCCCGTACGCACCCGCGCCCCAAATCGCCAGCAGGTCGCCCCTGTTCACTTGTCCGAGCGGCCAATCCCGCAAAAAGCAATCGCCCGTCTCGCAAACCGGCCCAACAATGTCGACTCGTTGGCGGCCAGCATCACTTTCATTTCCTTCCCGAACAATTTTCGTAATCGGGTGGATGGCCCCGTACAGAGCTGGCCGCATCAAGTCGTTCATCGCCGAGTCCACGACCACGAATGTCTTGCCCCGATTCGTTTTCGTATAGACGACGCGCGTCAGGAGAACACCGGCCGGAGCGATGATCGAACGCCCGGGCTCCAGCAGGAGGTGCACGCCAAGTTTGCGCACCATTTGCGAAACCAACCGTGCATACTCCGTTCGTGTCGGCGGCTCTTGATCAGAATAGCGCACTCCCAGCCCGCCCCCAACATCCAGGTAGCGCAGCTCGATATGCGCGCGCCGCAGCTCTCCGACAAATCCAGCCAGGCGCCGCAAAGCGCGGCGAAATGGATCCAGCGTTGTAATCTGCGAGC
>Ga0099828_10004341_pt1 | contig 10019 bp, 14 predicted proteins | sample CZO8metaG_2_FD_79338 | JGI IMG/M metagenome (GOLD analysis project Ga0099828, IMG submission 79338) | Vadose zone soil microbial communities from the Eel River Critical Zone Observatory, Northern California, USA - CZOApr15con2H1.8 metaG | ecosystem: Environmental > Terrestrial > Soil > Vadose...
GTTCCTATGAGGGTCTTTGAGTTGCCGGAGGGTGGGTCCCTTTTACCGCGTAAACTGGGTCCCTTTTACGGCGGAATCAACAGGCTCTTTCCATGTGAGCTGTGAAGCGAGCAAAGTTCAATAAGCGCATCGCGACCAGACGAGTTGCCGAGGTGGCATCCGCTGTTCCTGTCTGCTGGTCGCCGGATACGTAATCACGGAGGTCGCGGCGCTGGCCGGCTGGGTGGAAAGCTTTGCCGGCAGTGACGCAATTCTGTCTCGGCTGATACCTGACGTTGTCTGCGTCTTGCTGTTTGCTTACACTGCGACGGCCATGTAGTGCGGAAGCTGGCGGCTCGGAGCGCCACATGAGGAAGCGTCTTTCCAGTTAGGGCCGCGCGGTTTGGATGCTAGCTATGGCTGCTACGACGAACTAAAACGTCGGGGAGCCCAATCCCAGTCGGGCGTCAAGGCTTGAGGCTGGCATTCCAGGGAGGTCAAGCTCTGGCGAAGACTGGCAAGTAACGCTTCGGAATCGCGAAGCCCACCAGCGCTTCGCTTGGCCAGCATCATCAGGTGTACTCGCTCGCGCGGCGTCCACTCGCCGACTGGAAGCATCCACATCCCTCCACGCAGACTTCCGCCCCAACTTACGGATGACAGGCAGGGATGTCTAGGTGAATAAACGCACGTCGGATCTAGGTATTTTTCGGCCTGCGGCTGTGATAAATGCGCAGATTGACGCGCGCACCGAGCTGCGAAGTGGCTAGTTCCTGAGAGAAAGCTCCTTGAAGTCAGTAATGCTCTCCCACCACCGGATTGCCAGCTCGCGAAGTTGCGCCGGTGTCATCTCGTTGACGATTACCTGTGCGATGTGCGGGTGAACCAGCATTGGAGCAGAAGCCACAGGTCCGAGCTTGCCGTTGTCAGCTTTCCATTGATCGGGCGTCATCGGGGGTTCATGCTAGTGTGGCCGGAACTCTCGTCAAGTGGTTTCGAGGGCAGGGTCCGTCCGACGGAGAATTTTTCGTCAGCGAGCACAAAGCCGGACACCGGTTGTTTAGCCTCCTCGGACTACCTAGAAGCTGCAGCGTTGGATAAGTATGAAAGCCCCTTTCAGCGGAGCTGTCGGGTCTTAGGCTAAACGGGCGCCCGCTGGCGTGGCCCTATTCCCCGAGGCATTTGTTGTGGAGTCCCAGAGAGACGCTGTTGGACGAGATCTGTCAAAGTCCTGCGTGCGATAAGCCAGCAACAGCTGTCGTTGGCGGTGTTCCACTCTGTGCCCGCCACTATGCGATTTTACGCGGGTGGCTCGATCGTTTTGGCTTTCAGCCAAGGCGACTTCGGGAAGGGCGGCGAAGATTGCAGCAGGAGCAGAATAACCGACGATCAGCCAACTCTACTCGGAAATCAGATAAGTAAGGAGCTGAAGTCATGGACGAATTGAAAAGCGTGTTGCAGCGGTTTCTGGCCGTGGATAGAGTGGCACTGGCTTCGGTCGCCGGCACAGACGGGCTGGTAATCGACAGCGCCGGGCATCAGGACGAGCTCGATGCAGAGGCCGTTGGCGCGGTAGCCACCAATGCGATAGGTGCCGCTCAAGCGCTTTCTGAAGAGGTCACGCGCGGCCGCCTGATCCAGGCGATGATTGAGTTCGAGCGCGGGGTCGTCATCCTGGAGCCCATAAGTGAGCTGGGCGTGCTGCTGGTGCTGACCGAGGATGTCTCCAGCATGGGCCGCGTGCGCCTGGTCGCCCGCCGCGAGCGCAAAGCACTCGAACAGGCTCTGACCGGCTGACGAATCACTAAGGACAAGCCGCATACAGTCTGGGTGATTGCCCACTTGCTGCGCCAACCGTCCTTGTGTAGTCTGCGCGACATTCCGAGACCGGCCCACTATCATCCACGTCCAACGTCACCAGAAAGCCGGCGCAGCCTACCTCGCGCTGAAGCTGAATTCCGGCGGCTCCGCTTGCGCTGCTCCACGCTTGCGGAGTTTTTCGCCTGGTGGCAATTGGCCGACAATCGCGCGACCTTCTGCTGCGATTGCCTCCCAGCGGCTCGCCAAGAGGTGGCCCAAGCGGGTCTCTGCGCCAGAGAGGACAGGGTGGTCTAGCGGCGGCGCCTAATGGACATCTCCAACGAGACGCGAAAGTGGACGTACAGAATGGAGATGAGCGCAATCGTGTCGCTCACGATCGTACGCTAGCCGGCATCCGTGGCTGTCCACCACGCCCCATGGCTAGCCTCCGGTTGACAATAGAACGACACCAGCGGCATTCAGGTGACGGCGCGCCCCGGAGCAGCGGCCCTACTGCTTACAAATCAGGTCGCCGTCGGCGGATTGTTCTGCGTTCAAGGCGTGGGTACGCGGGATCGCTCGTCCTGCGCCGGTCGGACTGAGGTGGCGCGACTGTGGCGCGAAGTTGGCGTTCGATTACGTCTAGGCGCCCTCGGAGGCCAGCAAGGCGGAGCTTGGGCAGGCGCCGGACATGCGTCGGCAGGCTCTCCCGAAGTGCCTTGAGCTGAGCTTCCAGAAATGCCCGTTCATTCAACAGGTCCGACGCCCGCCGCCTGAATACATGCAACCAATCGGCGTGCTCCATCGGCAGGCAAGCTACATTGTCGATGTAAAGAAAGCGTGAAGAACAGCCCGGTTGGCTCAGGCAGATGGGGCAGCCAGGTTGTTTGAGCGCCAGTCGGCTGAATTTACTATCGAGCTGGAAGCCAGCGGTTGAGAACATCGGCCAGTTCTTCGAGCAAGAAGGGCTTCGGGAGTAAGTCGTCGCAACCCACCTCTGCCGCTTCCTCTCGGCCGCCGTTCAGAGACATGCCGATGACGGGCACATCGCAAAGCGCTCGCTTCAACCCAGCGATAGCCTCGGCACTGGTGACAGTTTCGAGATCCACCAGCGCAAGATCCGGACAACGGCCATGTGTGAACGGAGCTAGGGCCGCCCGCACATCTGGAGCCTCAACCACCTCGAGCCCGAGGATGCCGGTCATCACGCTGGTCAGCTTTTGTCGTAGGTCCGCATTGCGTTCGACGACCAGCAGCACATGGCGTTCACCCACTGAGCCTCTCTCCCCACCCCGATTCTCATCGGTGATCATTTTAGCCGGTCGGCGCGTAAGGAAGCAAGGCGTAATAGTCAAAAATGGCGGGTGCAGACCGGAGGCACGCCGCAGACGATCGCCAGCATTTCAGTGTGGATGGGCAACGGGTAACCGCTGATGCACGATCTACCCTCACGCTGACGTATATTCTGCGCCACAAAGCGCGGGCCATTGCCCATGCGTCGGCGGCCGTCCACACGTAGACTACCAGCCATAGGAGGTGTCAGCGTGGACACACGAGGCCGGCCAATGTTGACTGTAGCTGCGCTCAAAGCGAGGAGAGCACGCGGCAAACGCGGACGCCTTGTTCTCAACACCCATGCTGAGCGACAGTACGTGCCGTCATCGGAGGCGCTGAGACCCAGGCCGAGTAATGTGACCATCTCGCTCGGAGAGAACTAGCCGGGTCATAGCCCCGAGACCCCTTAGATGGCCTGCGCGCGGCATAAAGCACGGCACTAGGTGGCTGTACTGCTGTAAAACGGAGCACTTTTTCATATACAGGAAATAGTGCTGCCTAGAGGAGAAAGTCTCCTTGCCGACTTGACCCATGACTACTGGGTCGTAACCTCTTTTCGTCGCGTGAACTGGAAGTTATTCAGAAGGCGTTGAGGTCGAAGAAAACGGATGGCGTCGCAGGCCCGGAAACAAGCGCGATGCGAGCCAACCTACAGCCCGGACGTGGGCGGCACCCAGTCCGTGGCAGTACGCAAGGTTGGCTGGCATTCCACTTCACGCAGGGTCTGTCTCAAGTATGTAAGGAAAGCCTCCGCGTATTCACTGCTATCGGTCTGTGCTTTGATGATCAGAAACACGCATTCTCGTGGCGTGATCCAGGCATCTTCTGGCATGCCTGCCCCTGATGTCTTCATCCAAGGCGTCAACGCAAACTTCCGTCGGTAGGTGAATTGACCACCCAAAAGTCATGAGTAATGTCGGCATTGATTGGATGCCACGCCGCAGGTGACCGATGAAGAGGCCCTCGTTTACAAACGGAGCAGCTCTGGTTTCGGCTAGCGTTACTCAGGCGAGTAACGTACACTGCACAGCGAGCTTGCAGCAATTCGGTCACGGCTTTCTATCTCTCGCCAACGCGGCTCATTTTGTGAGGCGCGTCCGGTCCTTACCCACTTACCTTATGGTCCTGTTCCTCCTGTTCATCATATTCGCGATCCTGTCGCAAATCTATGGCTTAACCGACATCAAGTTCTATGTAGTAGCAGCCGCATTCGCTGCTCTCTTAGTTGTTGGAGTCGTGTTGGCGGTCGTCAAACCCGACTCACTGCTTCTATGGGAGTCGGGCTGGCTTCAGCACCAGGCAATGATTATGGGAACGGAGCACCAGCAGATGGCTGCTGAGACGGCACTGTCGTTGCCTAGCATCCTGGCACCAGAGCCGCCAGAGGGCCAGGAAACGAGAGCACTACCACCAAGCGGCGGATGAATAGTGTCTCTGCAGCTTCCGTATGCCTATCTGGTCTGCGTGGAAAAGGTCAAACCGTGGGCTAACCATTCGAGGCTCGAAACCGAACTCCGGCAGTCTCATCGCTGGTGGCACTACATGACCGGTGTCTGGTTGGTTTTGCGTTACGAGACGCTGCTGGAATTGCATGATCTCCTGGTCCCTGTAATTCAGCAGGAGGATCACATGCTCATCCTGCCGGCCAAGCGGCCTGCCGGAGGCTGGCTTCCGAAGGATGCCTGGGACTGGATTGAAGCGAACCTGCCCCGGGACTGGTAGTCCAAACAGGCCCTAAGAATCTTCACAGCGCCGTGTGGCACTTCTGGGAAAGCTGCTTCCTATTAGGCCCGACGGCGCCGGAAGGTCGGGATATCGATGTCGTTGGGTGCGGCCAGGCGGCGGTCCAGAGCCGGAGCTGGCGGCCGGGCATCGCCCACAGCCGGGCGAAGTGGCAGGCCTTCGTGCGAAAGGGTGATTGGCCGCCGCGGCACATCCTCCAGGGTGATGCTGGGCAGCCGGATGGGCCTCTGGGCCCAGGTCTCGCCGAAGCCGGTAGCGATGAGCGTGATCCTAACCTCGCCCTCCAGTCGCGGGTCGATCACCGCGCCAAAGATGATGTTCGCCTGAGGGTCGGCCGCCCTTCTGACGATGTCCGCAGCTTCATTCAGTTCCCACAACCCTAGGTCTGTGCCGCCCATCAAGTTGAACAGCAGCCCCTTGGCGCCGGTCATTTCGATGTCCAGCAATGGGCTAGAGAGGGCTGCCTGAGCCGCGTCCGCCGCTCTATTTTCGCCTGTGCCGCGGCCAATGGCCATCAATGCAGTGCCGGCGCTCGACATGATGGCTCTAACGTCGGCGAAGTCCAGGTTCACCAGGCCAGGCACCAGAATGAGATCCGAAATACCCTCGATGCCTTGGCGCAGCATCTCGTCGGCGAGGCGAAATGCTTCCGACACCGGCGTGTTCTTGTTTGTGACCTGCAGCAGCCGGTCGTTGGGAATGGCGATTAGCGTATCGACCCGCTCCTGGAGCTCTTCGATGCCCTTCTCGGCGCAGCCGCGCCTGCGGGCGCCTTCGAAGCCGAATGGTCTGGTGATGATGCCCACCGTCAGGGCGCCCAGCTCGCGAGCGATTTGGGCGACGATGGGGGCCGCGCCTGTGCCGGTGCCGCCACCCATGCCGGCGGCGATGAAGATCATGTCAGCGCCTTGCAGCGGCTCACGAATTTGGTCGCTACTTTCATCAGCCGCCTTGGCGCCTAACACGGGATCGCCGCCCGCCCCGAGGCCGTTCGTCATCTTGTCGCCGATGCGGATCTTGGTCGGAGCATCCGACAGCAGCAGCGCCTGCCCGTCGGTGTTGATGGCGATGAAGTCGACGCCTCGGCCGCCGGATTCGATCATGCGGTTCACGGCATTGCAGCCGGCGCCTCCGCAGCCGACGACCTTAATCTGGGGTAAACCCTGTATGTCACGAACAGGTTGCATCTCGTCCTCAGATGCTGGAGGAGATTGGGACAGGTTGTAGGGAACAGGCGTGACCCATGGTCTATGCCTCCGTCCGTCTTTCTTTTCCTCGTCTGTTTGAAGACGAATTGGAGCCCCTAGCCTAGTCTTTAGGAGCTAATCCAGCAAGAGGGCTTTTGACCATTGGAGACAGACAAACGCCCTACGCAGTCCGATACGCTCCCTGTCCGTGACCCCAAGGCGCACCTCCGAGTGGCTATCCGAGCAGGCGGTTTTCCGCATCTTGCGCCCGCCATCAGTGGGTGCCGGAAGTGCTCATGCCAAGTTTGCGTGGTGCCGCCTTGTACTCACGCTGGCGTGGTGCCCAACTATGTCGGGTTCAGGAGGAAGAGATGGCACGCTTCATGGATATTCACACCATCGAACCAGGCACCTCGCCGGATGATGTCTACGACGCGCACCGCCGCGACCTTGCGATTCAGTCCAAGCACGGGGTGCGATACCTGAAGTACTGGTACGACCCGGCCACCGGGAAGGTGTTCTGCCTGTCGGATGCGCCCAGCATAGAGGCCGCCCTGGCGGTCCACCGCGAAGCCCACGGCATGATGCCCGACGACATCTTTGAAGTCCAGGAATTCCAATGAGCAGCATCAGCTCATGGTGCTTCGGATGATCAGCGGCCAAGTACGTCTTCCATGGTCTTTCGAGACATCGCGCCGCGTCATTGCCGACAAGCAGATAGTCCGCTCCGGGCCAAAATCGCATCGGGGAATTCACCCACTTGCCGGCAGGCTGGACAGGCGTCCAAAGTCCCGGCCCAAAGCGCTAGTAAATAAAGCCAACTCCGGGGCCGGTCCAGGAGGCGCGGCCGGTGATGCTGCCCCAGTAGGGGAAGTTCATCTCGCTCACGGTGAAGTGCACGCCGTCACCGGCCACCGACGTAACGTAGGCCACGTGGCCCGTCCAGGCCGCTCCCTGGGCGCCGGGCTGGTAGACTGCGATGGCGCCCGCGCGCGGCACTGAGCCGGTTGGGAGACCCGCGCCCCGCGCCGAGTACAGCCAGCTGGCGGCGTTGCCGATCACGCTGGCGCCGATATCCGGCCGTGACTGCGCCGCCCACCAGGTGCACTGGCCCCATGGGAAGTTGTTTGGCCCTGAGCGGCGAACTCCCGCAGGGGCGTTGACGGTGGGAGCCCAGGCGGGGGTGGACAGCGTCTTCGGCTGAGCGTTAGGCCGTGACGCCGTTTTGACCACGGCCAGACCCGCCGGTGTGTCGGCGGGCGCATCCCTGTCGCTGATGTCACCCACTGGGAAGAGACGCACAGCCGGCGTAGCTCCGGGCAGCATCAGTGCCTCACCCGGCACGAGCGTCTGCGTGTCAGCTGGAAGCTTGTTCACGGAGAGCAGCGTCGGCACATCGAGCTTCCATTGGTCTGCGATCTCCTTGGGGCTGTCGCCTTGCTGAGTGGTGACCACCACGCCGTTGACGGGTGGCACCAGCAGGCGCTGTCCAATCTGCAGCACACTATCGGCGTTGAGGCCATTGGCGCTGACGAATGTCTCTTCGCCGATGCCAAACTTTGTGGCTAGGTCGTAGGGATTATCGCCATCCTGGACCACGTACACGTTGAGGTCCGGCGCCGGTTTGGCCGGCGGCGGTGCAGGCGGCTGTGGCGCCAGCATCCTGGCCGACACATCAGGCGGGGCGGCCTTTTGAGTGGACGGAATGGGCTTGGCTACGATCGCGACAGGCGTTTGATGCTCGGATGCGACGAACGGCCTGTTCGAAGAGGGCTCCTGCTGCACTTGCGAGAAGCTGGCGGCCAGAACGCTTAACGCCATCGTCAGCACTAGCCCATGCGTGATACAGCGGTATGGGGCGCTCCTGAAGTGCGGCAGGACCAGCAGCCACGAAGTGGAGAATTGGTCGACCAGACCGCGGACCCATTTATAGCCGGAGGGCTCGAGTGCTATAGCTCGGATCGTCTGGCTCGGGCTCCTGCTTGGCCATCGGGCTTCGTTATCCCAGGGCTCCGGCGGCGGGCCGGACCTCTCCACGATCAGGCTGCTGCTCCGTAAGGCATTCCCAAGGCAACCCGCTCCCTTCTGCTCTCCAGAGACGGCGCTGCACTGGGCCGATTCTCTCTACAGACCTTGTGGACCAGGCGGTTTCGCACTCTCCGAGCTGGCGGTCTGCGGGCGAGCCGTTAGCAAAGTCCCGCCCATACTAGCAGAAATTACTCTAGTGCGTCAGCTCTAGATTCTCTGCTCCCGGATGACTATCCCGCAGAACCGTCATCGCCTTTAGGTGGATTGCCCGATTCGTTAGTTTGACGAGCTGCCGAAGGACCGTGGGTGTACGGGTCATCATCGGCATAATGGCCTGTCAGGTAGACTTTCCGGAAATTCAATAGGCGCGCTATTTCGTGGGTTGTAAACGCCGCTAGGTCAACATGGACGTCCTTTCGTCGTCGCGCCTGCTGCTCCCAGGGCATTATGCTCGCCAGCCTAAGACCTCATCTCCAACGAGGAACAGCGCTTTTGTACTTATGCGATGCTTGCTCGCTTTGACTAGATAACCTGCATGATGCCCATGCAGACCGACTTAGGACGATGCGTTCTCGGAGCACGCCTCACAGAGGGGCAGCGGTAGTTCCGGGCTGGCGCGTTCCAGCCGGTAGATAAACCCGAAGCGGCTGTCGCTCACTAGCCTTGCGCAGTGCGGCGACATGTGCCACAGGTTGCCAGCCTTATAGAACCGATACTTGCTGGAGCTGACAGCCGCCGTGAGTTCCGGTGGCGGCTCACCTAGCGCTTCCGCCAGCTCCGACGCCACTGTTGGCCACACCTTCTCGGGCTCCCCCGCGAGCGGTCCGTCCAGAACCAACCATATCGGAGGACCAATCGACAGCCGGCCACAGAAAAGGTCGTCTTCACGGGTCGCGCTGCCGATGTCCTCCGGCAAATCGGAGGGCGTCAATGGCTCACCAACAAGGGCGTGCGACCGGCCACCTAAGCCCGGCGCACCCACGTAAATACTGACCCGACTGGCCTTGGTGAGGCCCGCCAACTCCGAACCGAGGACGCTGCATTTTTCTCCCCAGCTCCTCTTACCAGCCACTTTGCGGATGGCACGGATCCAAGGCTTCCACTCGTCCGCCAAATCGGCACGTAGGTTCTCGGAAGAGAGTTTGCTTACCCAGTCGCTTCCTGGCGCTTGTTCACGAGCGCGGCTCCGTGTCCCGGTTTTTGTGTCGTGTGCTGCTAAGGGCCGTGGTTTGCGGGATTCCTCTTCTGCTGGCGTGTCGCCGGGCTCTGGCGAGCCTCGGTTCGAATCTGCTGGCTCCAAAGCTTGGTTGCCTTCTCCTAGTTCTGGCTGATGGCCATTTCGGGTATCACTCAAATTGAAGTATGCAATCTGTCCTGCCACGGACGACTGCATACCAGAGGGCTACATCGAGCCTGGGTAAAAATACCTAGGGCGTTGAACATGTTTCCGATTGACAAAACCGGCAATTGGGTTTTAGACTAAAGAAACCAAACGATAATCCGCATTACGATGTAATGGGCTCTAGTGCCGCGCGCTCGGAGCCTAGGAGATGTCACTGTTAGGATGGACGCTTGAGACTGACATGCCCCTGATGTCTGGCGCTGGCAGGTCAATGGCCTCCAGTGTTCCCCGACGGCGGCTCCCTGATGTGCTCGCAGAGGTCAATCTGCTAGAGGTTCAGTTACAAAATCGTTCAGCAGGAAGCGGGGCCACATCGACTGAATGGCGCGGGCCAGCGGATTGCCGCACTACATCGGCGGCTGGATTGTCTCGAGCACCAGCTCCGTATTCGTGCTCTTCAAGTAGACGAAAACCTTTCCAGGCTTACGATTTTCCAGCTGCGCCGTCGTCTCGGCAATGTGGCTGACCGGCGACGCTCAGCGACAGCCCCGCACTATCACGGCCTCGAATGGCGCCGCGCTGGGCGTCGAGAACGCGATGCCCCA
>Ga0099828_10004345_pt1 | contig 10017 bp, 10 predicted proteins | sample CZO8metaG_2_FD_79338 | JGI IMG/M metagenome (GOLD analysis project Ga0099828, IMG submission 79338) | Vadose zone soil microbial communities from the Eel River Critical Zone Observatory, Northern California, USA - CZOApr15con2H1.8 metaG | ecosystem: Environmental > Terrestrial > Soil > Vadose...
GTACGGCTCGAGGTGGATGTCGGAGGCGCCGCGCCGGATGGCGTCCACGAGGATCATGTTGATGAGGCGCACCACGGGCGCCTCGTCGGCCGACTCCTTGAGCTCGAAGACGTCGACCTTGCTCGCCGCCGCTTCCTCGTCCCCCTCGACCAGCTCGACGTCCGCGGCGGCGCCTTCCATCTCCGACACGATCTCGGCGATGCCGCCGCCCTTGCTGTCGTACGCCCGATCGATGGCCTGGCGGATGGCCGCCTGCGAGGCCACGGCGGGAATCACCTGGAGATTCGTCATGAAGCCTACATCGTCCAGCGCGAAGACGTTGGTGGGGTCGCCCATGGCGAGGGTCAGGGTATTGCCCTGGAGCTTGACGGGCAGGACCTCATACTTCCGGGCGATCTGCTCCGGGACGAGCTTGAGGATGTCGGGGTCGATGTCCAGCTGAGAAAGCGTAATCGATTGGATGCCGTACTGGCGGGACAGGAAGGCGATGAGGTTCTCTTCGGTGACGAAGCTGAGCTTGACGAGTATGCTGCCGAGCTTGTCGTTGGAGCCTTTCTGCTCCTGCAGCGCGCGCGCAAGCTGCTCGTTGTCGATCAATCCCTCGCGGACGAGGAGATCGCCGAGGCGCCGGCTGACGGGCTGGGGTGGTCCGGGTTTGGGGTCGGCCATCGTGGAAAGTGCCGCGGGCCTCCTAGTTGGCGCCGGCCACGCGCTTGAGGGCGTCGCTGAAGGCCTTGAAAGCCTCGTCCTGATAGAGGACGAAGGCGACCTTCTGCAGGCTCGTCTTGCCCTTGCGCACGTGCTCGACCACCGTGGAGATCATGACGTCGGCCGACCGCGCTGGAGGCACTCCTCCGACGCCCGAGCCCAGGGCGGGGAAGGCGATCGAGGCCATCTTGTGCTTCTCCGCGATGGCCAGCGACGAACGCGTCGCCGCCATGACCTTGTCGGCATCGGCCTTGAGGTCGAGCCCCATGGTGGCCGCGTGGATCACGTGGGTGGCGGGCAGGTTGCCGGCCACGGTAAGCACGGCCTCCCCCGGCTCGATGGGTCCCTGCCGCACGGCTTCTTCTTCGATGACGGTGCCGCCTTTTCGCTTCATCGCCCCCGCCACGCCCGCGCCCATCCACAGCTCGGCGTTGGCGGCATTGACAACGGCGTCGACCTCGGCCTCCGTGATATCGCCCCGGTCTATCGAGATTGTGGTGCTGCCGATCTTGACCTTCATGACCCGTCTCCGCCCCCGCGAGGGGTTTCGCGTGCTTTGGCGGCCTCCCATGCGAGATCGAGTTCCTCTGGGGACATCTCGTCGAGCTTCCGGCCCTCGGCCGTCATAGTGGCCTCTACCTCCCTGAATCGCCGCGTGAACGTGTCCGCCGCCTGCCTGAGCGAGTCCTCCGCATCAATGTCCAGCCGCCGGGCGACATTGACGAGAGAGAACAGGAGATCTCCGAGCTCCGCCCGGATCCGCGTGGCGTCTCCCTGGCTGATGGCCTCGTCGGCCTCTGCCACTTCTTCCCGTACCTTGGCCCATGCCTGGGTCCAGCTCGGCCAGTCAAATCCGACGCGCCCAGCTTTGACCTGCAATCGCTGGGCGCGCGACAGCGCCGGAAGGCTCTGCGGCACGCCGTCCAGCGCCGAACGGGACGTCCCGTCTTCCTTGCCCTCAGCCCGCTTGATTCGCTCCCACTGGCTGAGGGCCTCTCGGGCATCCGCCACCTCGGCCGTCCCAAAGACATGGGGGTGGCGGTGGGTCATCTTGTCCAAAACCTTTTGCAAAACCTCTGCCATGGTGAACTCGCCTCGTTCTTGGGCGATCTGGCAGTGGAAAACGACCTGGAAGAGCACGTCCCCGAGCTCCTCGACGATGTGGTCAGGCTTGCCCTCGTCGATAGCCTGGAGGGTCTCGTAGGCTTCCTCGATCAGATAGGGCTTGAGGGAGGCGCGGGTCTGTTCGCGATCCCAGGGGCAGCCGCCCTCGCCCCTGAGGCGGCCCATGAGGGAGAGCAGGGCTTCGAAGAGAACACCGGCCGAGTCAGCCATCAACGATCCCTGAATCGCGCAAGCATTATACACAAGGGGGGTCGGCTCCTTGAAGGTCTTCAGGACGCGTGTTAGGCTTTCGCCGCTCTCCGTGAGGGCACCACATGGCTGACGAGCAACCTTTCCGCGTTACGGACCGCCGGCGCCGCGATGATGATGATCCGGAGGAGGCTCCGACGGCCTCGGTAGCCCCCGAAGCGCCCCCACCGATTGGGCCGACGCCCGGGCGCTCCACCGCATCGCCGCCCCTTCCAGACGCCCCGGCCGGTGGTCCCGACCTCCAGGGCCTTTTCATCATGCTTGCCTCGTCCGCGCTCGTGAACCTGGGCGAGGCGGCCGATCCGTCGACCGGGCAGCGGGTCGTGGACCTGGAGCAGGCACGGGATGCCGTCGATCTCCTCGTGATGCTGCGCACCAAGACCGAGGGGAATCGCACCCCTCAGGAAAGCCAGCTCCTCGACGAGATCCTCTACGACCTCCAGGTGCGCTTCGTCCGCGCTGCCAAGGGTGCGCATTAGCGTGTCCTGATCACGACTCGTCTGTCCTCGATTTCGACGTCTCTCACCGTACCCGGCACCGGCCAGTGAAAGAGCTTGGTGCTCGCCGGCCCCATGACAATGCTGACGGGCCAGGTGCCAACGGGCTGCTTCCCGAGGCTGAACTCCGAGACAACCACGCGCGCCGTTCCCGCCTTCCTCCCGGGGGCACCCTGATCCAGGGCGATATACCCCCTCGCGCTGATCCACATTGGCCTGGCGAGCTGGGCCGGGGGAATATAGGGTCGGAGCTGGGCGAATGGTGGCCCCTGCAGGAGACTGCCGAGCTCAGTGCGTCCACGGAGGGTGAACTGGCCCTGGCTCAGGCGTATGCCGAATGGCTCGAAACGCAAGTGACCCGTCTGGGCAAGGTATTGCGCGGCCAGGGCATTGGCCTCTCGCTCCGAGAGGAGCACGGGATCTTGACGGCTGGACTGACCGGCATCCCGCTGGACGAGTTCGTAGAGCTTGGACTGGCCGCTGGAGGCATCCGCCCGGCTCCACTCGATGGCCTCGAAGGGTGGGGCCTCGAAGATGTTGCCAGACAGGAAGAGGAAGCCACCGGCCACAGCGGCAAGGAAGATGACGCCTATGATAAGGAGCAGGCAGCCGATGCAGCCCGTCTTCATAGGGTTAGACCTTATCACCCAGCCTATTTATCAAGTGCTTACAAATTTTTTTGTCCACTGATTGACATCCCTAGGCTCAGCATATATAAGTCAATTAGAGTTAGATTAGGGCCAGGCAAGGACCGGTCCCAAGCAAAGGAGGCAGTGCTATGGCTGTGATGCGTTGGCGCAACCAGGGGCTAGAGCCGTGGTCGTCCGCCCGGGACATCGATGAGGTGCAGGCTGAGATGAACCGGCTCTTCCACGGCTTCTTTGGCTGGCCCGCTCAGTCGGGAGTATCGGAGCGCGTGTGGGCTCCCGTAGCTGACATGTACGAGACCAAGGACGAGCTGGTGATCAAGCTGGACCTGCCGGGCATGAATGAGAAGGACGTCCAGGTATCGATCATCGGGGATCTCCTCTCCGTCAAGGGCCAGCGACTGGAGACGCAGGAGGTCAAGCAGGAGTCGTACTACAGGACCGAGCGGTGGGCGGGGAGGTTCGAGAGGATCTTCCAGCTTCCCATCCCCGTCCAGGGCGACAAGGTCCGGGCCACCTACCGTGAGGGCGTCCTGACCGTGACGCTCCCCAAGGTCGAGGCAGTGAAGCCCAAGGACATCAAGATCGACATGCAGTAACGCGAGACCGGCCGGCGGCGGGGCGTGATGCCCCGCCGCGTCGGCCGCTGACGAGCGACTTCATACAGGAGACGGACAACATGGCGAAGGTGATCGGCATTGACCTCGGCACGACGAACTCGGTGGTCGCGGTAGTGGAAGGTGGAGATCCCACCGTGATCGCCAACCAGGAAGGCAGCCGCCTGACCCCCTCGGTGGTGGCCTTCACGAAGGAAGGGGAGACCCTGGTGGGCCAGGTGGCGAAGCGTCAGGCCATCACCAACCCCGACAACACCATCTTCTCGATCAAGCGTTTCATGGGTCGGCGATTCGATGAGGTGCTGCAGGAGACGAAGCTCGTCCCCTACAAGGTCATCAAGGCCCCGAACGGCGACGTCCGCATCGAGGCCAGGGGCAAAGAGTATGCCCCGCCCGAGATCTCCGCCCTGGTGTTGAGAAAGCTCAAGGAGGCCGCGGAAGCCTACCTCGGCGAGAAGGTGACCCAGGCCGTCATCACCGTGCCCGCCTACTTCAACGACAGCCAGCGCCAGGCGACCAAGGACGCGGGAGCGATCGCCGGGCTCGAAGTGCTCCGCATTGTCAACGAGCCCACGGCGGCGGCCCTGGCCTATGGGCTGGACAAGAAGAAGGACGAGACGGTGGCCGTGTACGACCTGGGTGGGGGCACCTTCGACATCTCGATTCTGGAGATCGGCGAGGGCGTGGTCGAGGTCAAGGCGACGAATGGAGACACCCATCTGGGCGGCGACGACTTCGACCAGAAGGTCATGGACTGGATCGCCGAAGAGTTCAAGCGGGAGAACGGCATCGATCTGCGCAAGGACCGCATGGCGCTCCAGCGGCTCAAGGAGGCCGCGGAGAAGGCCAAGTGCGAACTCTCCACCGTGATCCAGACCGAGATCAACCTGCCCTTTATCACGGCGGACGCCACGGGCCCGAAGCACCTGGTGTTGACCCTCACGCGGGCCAAGCTCGAATCGCTCGTGGCGGATCTGATCGAGCGCAGCCTGGCCCCCTGCCGCGAGGCCATGCGCCAGGCGGGCGTGACGGCGGGAGACCTGGACGAGGTCATCCTCGTGGGCGGGCAGACGCGCATGCCCAAGGTGCAGGAGGAGGTCAAGAAGCTCTTCGGCAAGGATCCGAACAGGACGGTCAACCCCGACGAGGTGGTGGCAGTGGGCGCCGCGGTGCAGGCGGCGGTGCTCACGGGTGAAGTCAAGGACTTGCTGCTCCTCGACGTGACGCCGCTGTCCCTCGGCATCGAGACGCTGGGCGGAGTCATGACCAGGCTCATCGAGGCCAACACCACGATTCCCACGAAGAAGACCGAGACCTTCACCACGGCCTCGGACAGCCAGCCCTCGGTCGAGGTGCACGTGCTCCAGGGCGAGCGGCCCATGGCCCGCGACAATCGCACCCTCGGGCGCTTCCACCTGGATGGCATTCCCCCGGCTCCGCGGGGGGTGCCGCAGGTCGAGGTCACGTTCGACATCGACGCCAACGGTATCCTCAACGTCTCGGCGCGCGACAAGGCGACGAGCAAGCAGCAGAACATCACCATCACGGCCTCGTCCGGCCTTACCAAGGACGAGATCGACAAGATGAAGAAGGAAGCGGAAGCCAACGCGGCCGAGGACGCGAAGAGCCGCGAGGTGATCGAGGTCAGGAACCAGTGCGACTCGCTGATCTACTCGACGGAGCGGACGCTCCGGGACTACGGCGACAAGATCCCCGCCGAGGACAAGCAGGGCATCGAGGCCGCCATGTCAGAGGCGCGCGAGGCCCTCAAGGGCGAGGACCTCGAGCGCATCAAGCGGGCGCAGGAGGCGCTGACCAAGGCCTCGCACAAGCTGGCGGAAGTGATGTACCGCGAAACGCAGGCGGCCGGCCAGCCGGGACCGGGCCCCCAGGGCCCTGGGCAGGCGGGCGCGACCGGCGCCCCCGGCGACCGGGCTCCCAAGAGCGACGTCGTGGATGCCGAGTTCGAAGACCTCGGCGACAAGGGCAAGAACTGAGGCCGCATGTCCCGTGATTACTACGCGGTTCTCGAGATTGGCGTCGGCGCGACGCCTGCGCAAGTCAAGCGGGCGTATCAGCGCCTGGCCCGGCGGTACTCGCCGGACGTCAATTTCTGGGACCGCGATACCCAGGCCCTCTTCGAGGAGATCGTCGAAGCCTATCGCGTGCTGAGCGATCCCTCCGCGCGGGGCGTCTACGATCGCCACGGCGGTCAAGGCCGCTCACGGCCGGAGAGGGCCAATCCGAAGTCCGCTTCCGGAGGCCGCCGGGGCGACGATGCCCACGTCGCCGTGGAGCTGTCGTTCGTCCAGGCGGCCTCCGGGGCCTCCGCCGATGTCACCGTCGAGCGCCTCGGGTCGTGTGAGACGTGTGACGGCACGGGCGGCCGCCCCCATGCCCCCACCTCGCGCTGCGAGCACTGCGCGGGCGCCGGCACGGTATGGCGACGCGAAGGAACGCTGACGGCGGACCACTGTCCCGCCTGCGGGGGCATCGGCGAGCGGGTCAGCGAGCCGTGCCCCGATTGCCACGGCCGCGGGCTGCGCCCGGAGCGGACGATGGTGCCGGTGGCCATCCCCGCCGGCGTGGACTCCGGCGCTCAGATTCGCGTAGCGGGAGAAGGTCATGCCGGGCCACGGGGCGGGCCGAGGGGCGACCTGATCGTCATAGCCCGAGTGCAGGAGGATCCCGCCTTCACGCGCAAGGGCGACAACCTCCACGTGGAGACGCACGTCACCGTCGCCGAGGCCGTGCTGGGAGCGCGGGTGCCCGTACGAACCCTCGAGGGCACGGCGGAGCTGCTGGTGCCGCCCGGTACGCAGAGCGGCCAAGTTCTGAGATTGCGCGGGCGCGGCCTGCCGCGGCTCACCAGTCCCGGCCGCGGCGATCTCTTCGTCACCGTGCGCGTGGAGATTCCGCGCGGCATCGACGCGCGGACCCAGGAGCTCTTTCGCGAGCTCGGCCGGCTGCTGCCGCGACAGGGAGTGGGGTCGTGACAGACAAGGGCAAGCCCCTCTACATGATCGGCGTGGTCGCCGACATGCTGAAGCTTCATCCGCAGACTCTGCGCATGTACGAAAAGAAGGGGTTGATCAGGCCCTCGCGCACGGAAGGGCGGACCCGGATGTACTCGGCCGACGACGTCGACGAGATCGCCCGGGTCATCCGGCTCGCTCGGGACCTCGGGGTGAATCTGGCGGGCATCGAGATCATCCTAAAGATGAGACGGCGGATGCTCGACATGCAGACTCAGATCGAGGACCTGACGAGCTACGTGCAGAGCGAGATGGGGGAGACGCGCGATCCGGCCGTCCGCGGCCGCAGCGAGGCCCTGGTGCGGGCCGCCTCGACCCAGCTGAAGCCCGTGGACCTCTTCTGAGCGGGCGGAAAGGACGCACGCGATGACTGACAAGGTGAAGACGGACGGCGGGCCGACGGACATGGCCGTGCCGGAGATCGTTTCGATCCTGCCCCTGCGCGATCTGGTGGTGTTCCCGTACGCCGTCCTGCCCCTGGCCGCCGGGCGCGAGTCCTCCCTTCGGTTGATCGAGGACGCTGTTCGCGCGGGGCGACCCATCGGCGCTTTCGGTCAGCTCGACGCGACCATGGACGCGCCGACGGAGAACGACCTGCACCGGATCGGCACCTTCACGGTCATCCACAAGGTGATCAAGCAGCCCGATGGGCCGGTTCGCCTGGCCGTGCAGGGCCTGTCGCGCATCCGCCTGATCGAAGTGGTCCAGACTCACCCCTTCATCAAGGCGCGGGTGGAAGAGGTGTCCGAGACCATGCCGCCCGCCGGTGACCTGGAGAGCGAGGCCCTGGTGCGCACGGCCACGACCGTGTTCCGCAAGATCGTGGAGCTCTCGCCGCATCTGCCCGACGAGCTGGCCGAGGCTATCGCCAATGTCACGCACGCGGGGCGGGTGGCCGATGCCATCGCCGCGTCGCTGCCCTCGCTGACTCCCCTGGCCAAGCAGGAGCTGCTGGCCACGGCCGACGTCAAAGCACGCCTCCAGCGGCTCGTCGCCCTCCTGACCAAGGAGGCCGAGGTGCTCGAGCTCGGCTCGCGCATCCAGTCCCAGGTGGAATCCGAGGTCGGCAAGGGCCAGCGAGACTACTACCTCCGGGAGCAGCTCAAGGCCATCCAGAAGGAGCTCGGCCAGAGCGACGATCGCACCCAGGAGATCGACGAGCTGCGCGGCAAGATCGAGGCGGCCGGCATGACCGAGGAAGCGAAGAAGGAGGCGCTGCGCGAGCTCGATCGCCTCTCCAAGATGCCGCCCGCCGCCGCCGAGTACACGGTGGCGCGGACCTACCTCGAGTGGCTGGTGGCGCTGCCGTGGAGCAAGGAGACGGAGGACACGCTGGACCTGGTGCAGGCGCGCACCGTCCTCGACGACGACCACTCAGGGCTCGAGAAGGTGAAAGACCGCATTCTCGAGTATCTCGCCGTCAAGAGCATGCGCCCGGTCGGCCGGGACCCCATCCTCTGCTTCGTGGGTCCTCCCGGCGTCGGCAAGACCTCGCTGGGGCGCTCCATCGCGCGGGCCCTCGGACGGAAATTCCACCGGATCTCGCTCGGCGGCATGCGGGATGAGGCGGAGATCCGCGGGCATCGACGCACCTATATCGGGGCGCTCCCGGGGCAGATCATCCAGGGACTGCGTCGCGCCGAGTCCAAGAATCCTGTCCTGATGCTCGACGAGATCGACAAGCTCGGGATGGACTTCCGAGGTGATCCCGCCTCGGCGTTGCTCGAGGTGCTCGATCCCGAGCAGAACATCGCCTTCCGGGACCATTACGTGGACGTGGCGTTCGATCTCTCGCGCGTGCTCTTCATCACCACGGCCAATATGCTCGACACGGTGCCCCCGGCGCTCCGGGACCGGATGGAGATCATCGAGCTGCCGGGCTACACGGAGGAGGAGAAGATTCAGATCGCGCGCAAGCATCTCGTGCCCAAGCAGGTCCGCGATCATGGACTGACGACCACCGGGGGAACGCCCTCGGCGGGCGAGGCCGCGCAGATCCGCTTCACGGACGCCGCGCTCACCATCCTCATCCGCCACTACACGCGCGAGGCGGGCCTGCGTAATCTCGAGCGCGAGATCGCCACCATCACGCGCAAGATCGCCAAGCGCCGGGTCGAGGGGCACGTGGAGCCGGTCGAGGTGACGCCGGATCTGGTCGGTGAGCTTCTCGGCGCGCCCCGCTTCCTGGTCGAGGAGCTCGAGGAGCGCACGCGCGTCCCCGGAGTCACCGTCGGTCTGGCCTGGACTCCCGCGGGAGGCGACATTCTCTTCATCGAGGCCACCCGCATGAAGGGCAGCAAGACGCTCATGCTCACGGGCCAGCTCGGAGATGTGATGAAGGAGTCGGCCCAGGCCGCGCTGTCCTGGGTGCGCTCCCACGCCAACGAGCTTGGCATCCGCTCAGACTTCTGAGAAGCGTCGGACATCCATGTCCACATCCCCGCGGGCGCCATCCCCAAGGATGGGCCATCAGCGGGTGTGACGATGGTGACGGCCCTGGCCTCCCTCCTGAGCAGTCGCCCGGTCAAGCCGCGTCTGGCCATGACGGGCGAGGTGACGCTCTCGGGCCGGGTGCTCGCCGTGGGCGGCATAAAGGAAAAGGTGCTGGCCGCGCGTCGCGCGGGCGTGACGACGGTGATCCTGCCGCGTCGGAACGAGAAGAACCTGCTCGAGGACGTGCCGAAGCCCCTGCGCGAGTCCATGACCTTCCATCTCGTGGATTCGGTCGAGGAGGCCTTGGATCTCGCGCTCGAGGACGCCCTTCCGAGAAACGGCAGGATCAAGGACGCCCTGGTGCCCTCGCGGAACTGAGCGTCAACTAACCGTTCTGGAATGACAAATCGGCTGCCGCAACCTGGCAGCCGATTTCAGTTTACGCAAGAGGGCCCGGTCCGCTATGTTTGATCCATTGTGCTCCGAGCCCTCGTGATCTCCTCACTGCTGCTCCTCTCCGCCCTCCCCACCGAGGCGGCGGCCTCCTCACTCTATCGCTGGGAGGACGGCGAGGGCGTCGCCCACTTCACCAATGCGCCCACCGACGGCCGCTTCCGCCGCCTCGGCTCGCTGTCAGGGACCGCGCAGGGCTGGCTGCGACTACCCGACGCCGTGCGTACGCACTATGGCGACGAGATCCGCGAGA
>Ga0099828_10004346_pt1 | contig 10016 bp, 9 predicted proteins | sample CZO8metaG_2_FD_79338 | JGI IMG/M metagenome (GOLD analysis project Ga0099828, IMG submission 79338) | Vadose zone soil microbial communities from the Eel River Critical Zone Observatory, Northern California, USA - CZOApr15con2H1.8 metaG | ecosystem: Environmental > Terrestrial > Soil > Vadose...
CGGGCGGTGTGCGGTAGAAGCTTCCGTTCAGCTCGACCCCGTTCAGCCGCTGCGCGTAGTAAGCGAGCATCTTCGAGCCCGGCAGCGAGACGGGGTAGAACTTTCCCTTCCACGTCGCGTAACTGAAGCCGGAGGTGCCGGCGAACAGCATCGAAGGTTAGGAGGCGGTGAGCAGGTTGGAGCGGATGATGCGCTCGTGCAGCTGGCCGCACGCCGCGTCGGCCTCGCGACCTCGCGTGTCGCGCACCGTCACGTTCAATCCCTGCGCCTCCACCATCCCGCGGAAGGCGCGCACCGACGCACGGTCCGGCGCGCGGTACGGCGTGTCATCGACAGGGTTGAACGGGATGAGGTTGACGTGCGCGAGCTTTCGCTTGAGCAGCGCACCAAGCTCACGGGCGTCGCGTTCGGTGTCGTTGACGCCGGCGAGCATCACCCACTCGTAGCTGACGCGGCGCCCGGTCTTCGCCCCGTACGCCTGCGCCGCGTGGACCAGATCGCGCACTGGGTACTTGCGATTGATCGGCACGAGCACGTCGCGCAGATCGTCCCGCGCCGCATGCAGCGAGATGGCCAGCGTGACCGGGAGCTTTTCCTCACCGAGCTGCTCGATGCGCGGGATCAGACCGCTCGTCGACAGGACGATGCGCCGCGGGCTGATTCCCAACAGCTCTGGGTCGGACAGTCGCCGCACGGAATCGATGACGGCGCGGTAGTTCGCCATCGGCTCGCCCATGCCCATGAACACGACGTGCGAGAGCCGCCTGCCTTCAGCCACGAGCACGCGCTGCGCGTCGACCGCCTGCTCGACGATCTCGTGCGACTTGAGGTTTCGCCCGAACGGGAACTTGCCCGTCGCGCAGAAGGGACATCCGATGGGACAGCCCGCCTGCGACGAGATGCACAGCGTCGAGCGATCGGCGTAGCGCATGACGACGGCCTCGACCGAGTGGCCCCCGTCCAGCTCGAACAGCGTCTTGCTCGTCAGACCCTTGTCGGCCACCGATGAGGCGACGGGCCGCAATGAGGTGGCGCGAAACTCGCGCTCGAGCGCATTTCTCAAATCTTTCGGCACATCCTTCATCGCATCGAAGGACTCGGCACCCCGCGCGAGCCAGCCCCAGATCTGCTTGCGCCGGTACGACGCTGAGCCATGCACTTCGAGCCAGGACTCGAGGTCCTTCGCGCTCAGAGAAAGAATCGGGGGCCGGGAATCCATGACCGGGCCTACTGTACCGACGCCTCGTACGTATCCCCGCTGATTCTCACAAGGCCGTCGTCGATCAGCTTCTTGAGGTGGGCCTTCATCGTCATCTCGGCGGCCAGCGCCAGTTTCTCATCGAGCTCGCCGTAGACGCGCCTCGTCAGCTCGGCCGCTGTGCCTCCCCCACGCCGCACCTCGGCGAGCACCTGCGCCTCACGCTCGACGCGATGGCGACGGTACTCGTCGATCTTGCCCATCGCGTCGGCCACAGGGTCCCAATGGCCCGGAAACAGGATGCGCGGCGTAAAGGAGGAAAGGCGATCGAGCGAGCGCAGGTACGCGGCAACGTCGCCCTCGGGGTAGGTGACCATCGAGCTGCCCTGGCCGAGGATCAGGTCGCCGGTGAAGACCGCGCGATCCTCGGGCAGAAGGAAGGAAACGTGGTCCGCGCTGTGGCCTGGCGTGTAGAGCGCCGTGATGTTGATGTTGCCGGCCCGCACGACGTCGCCGTCCTCGAGCTCGGGGTAGCGGCGCACGGTCGCGTGATGTGGACGAGCGAAGCGCTCGGCGAGAGGCAGGTGATCAGGGTGCGAGTGGGTGACCAGAACGACGGCGACGGTCCTGCCGGCGAGCCGCCGGTTCAACGCCTCGAGATGCCGGTCGTCGTCCGGTCCAGGGTCGATCACCGCGACCACCGGCCCGGCATCGATGATCCATGTATTGGTGCCGGGCCCCGTGTACGGCCCCGGATTGGGAGCCACCACGCGCGAGACGGCGGTCAACGCGCGCGGTAGGCGGGCAGGTAGAGGTCGACGCCGGCGGGGACGCTCGCGTCGAGCCAGCCGCCGAGCTGCACGTCGACGATAAGTCGGACGAGCGGCTCGCCCATCTCCGGCACCGGCAGCGGCGTGCGTTCGCCGGAGGCCGCGAGCCGCACCCGCCACCACGCGCCGCGGGGCTCCGCCTCGACGGTCAGCGATTCGCCGCCGAGCCAGTCCCGCGCTCGCGAGAAGGCCTCGACCAGCAGCGGCTCCGAGCCGAGGATTACGGCGTCACCGGGCAGGCGGCGCACGGCTGAAGGCAGAGCGAGATTCAGGACGGCTCCCAGGACGACTCCCCGCGCGCCGTCCTTCGGCTCGATCGCCGTGGCTTCGAGCGCCGCCGCTCGGCGCCCGACCTCCTGCGCCTGCTCGAACAGGTCCTCGAGCATGTCGGGGCGCCCGAACGCGGCCTGGCGCGCGGATTCCTGCAGCGCGAGGACCGACGACCGCAGCTTGTGGCCGAGGCGGCCGAGCAGGTACTCGCGCTGCTCGTCGGCGAAGGTCCGCCCGAGCTCGGCGGACTGCCGGGCCAGGCGCAGCCCCGCCCGCTCCGCCCACCCGACGAGGCGGCTGTTCAGGATGAGCGCCTCCCAGGGGCCGCCCGGCGGCGGGAACTCGATGTCGGCGGGACCGTGCCGCAGGTGCTCCGGGATCGACTCCATCCCGCCGCCCACGCGGACCCACATCGGCGCGGCGGCAGCGCTCATATCCCGCTTAACGGAGGATCAGGTGCGAATCCGGGCTGGAACGGTGAATTTGAAAGTCGTGCCGCGCTTGTCGCTCGCGGCGACCCAGATCCGCCCGCCAAACGACCGCTCCACCACCAGGCGGCAGAGATAGAGCCCGAGCCCGAGGCCGCCCTGCGAGCGGCTGCGGCCCGCCGGCCCCGTCTTCTCGAACACCGTCTCGAGCGTCGCCGGCGGCAGGCCCTGCCCGTTGTCGGCGACGGTGATCTCGAGCCACGCGCGCTGCACCTGGCGCGCTTCGACGGTGACCGCGCCGGTCGAGTACTCGAGGGCGTTGCCGATCAGGTTCGTGAGCACCTGGCCGAGGTGGGCCGGCTCGCAAAAGGCAGGCGAGAGGCCTGGAGGGAGGCTGACGTTGATCGCGGCCGTCCGCTCCGCGTAGCGGTGCTGAAGCACCGTGATCACGCCGTTCAAGGCTGACCCGAGGTCGACGGGCTCCGGCACCGGCTCGAAGTGCTTCGTCTCGAGCTTGGCGATGATGAGCTGGCTCTCGACCAGGCTCAGCAGGCGATCGGACGATTCGTACGCCTCCTGCAGGAGCGTGCGCCGGCCGCCCGAATCGATGCTGTCCTCCCACTGCATGATGCCCGCGAGCGTGTTCTTCATGGCGGCCGCCGGACTGCGCACCTCGTGTCCGATGGCGCGCAGCATCAGGTCCTTCGCCTCGAGCGCCTGACGCTGCGCGGTCACGTCCTCGTGCAGGGTCAGGACGCCGGCCGGCTCGCCCTCGAGACCGGGGATTAGCACGCGCCGCACATGCACCATCCGGTCGGGGTCTCGCATCCGCAGCTCGAGCGTGCCGTCAGAGTCCGGGTCTTCGGCGGGCGTCGCGCCCGCGGCGGCGTACACCTCCTCCGGCTTGCGGCCGGGCATGTCCGCGGCCTGCAGGCTGTAGATCGCCTCGATCTCGGGGTTGGCGTAGACGATGCGCCCGGCGGCGTCCTCGAGCATCACGCCGACCGGCGAGTGGCGGAGGATCGCGTTCATCATCCGGCGCTCGCGGTCGAGCGCGTCGACGAGCTCCAGCTGGCCGAGCAGCACAGCGGCCTGGCCGGCCAGCACCGCCGCGAGCCTCCGCGTCTCGGCTCCACCCGTGGTCATACGCGCGACGAGAAGCCCGGCGAACCTACCTTCGACCTGGATCGGTATCGCGAAAGCGTCCTGTGGCGCGCCCAGCAGGTCGAGGAGGGCGCGCAGGCGCCTGGCCCCGGCGGCGGACGTCAGGGCGCGCAGGAGCTGCGCGCTGTCGCTGACCGGCACCTTCGGCGACGCTTCACCGTTGTCCGACCGGCGCACCAGCTGCGCGTCCTCGAGAAGCCACAGCTCGCCCTGCGAGCCGGCTAGGGCGCGGTTCACCAGCCGCGCCATCTCTGACCGAGCCCGGTCGGGCTCGGTCGGGGTGAGCTCGGTGAATGCCGCCACGGCCTCGAGGGTCCGGATGCGGCCGCGCGTTTCCGCGACCAGCCGCGCGTTTTCGATCGCGACCGCGGCGTGGCGTGCGAAGTCCAGCGCGGCAGAGCCGGGCTCGGCGACGAGCGTCGAAGCGTGGACGGCTCCGATCGCGCCGACGAGCCGGTCGCCGTACCACAGCGGGATCAGGTTCCACGCCTGGTCGTTCATGGTCCCGCTCACGATCCCGGCGGGCGCGACGCGGTCGTCAGGGCTGAGCCCGGCCCAGCCGAGCACCTCTTCTGCGGCGACCTCGCCGCTGCCGCGAGTTGCGGTCACGCGTCCTTCGGTGTCGAACGCCCAGCAGACCGTGCCGGCGCACTCGAGCATCGTCCGCGCCTGGTCCGCGATGTTGGCCAGCACGCTCATCAGCTCGTGGCCCGCGAGGGCGGCCAGCTCCTGGATGCGGACGGACTGGGCCAATGCCAGCTCGTTCGCGTGGTGGAGCCGCATCGTGCGCAGGGCGATTCCGACCACGGGCATTGCCGCCTCGAGCAGCTTGATGTGCGTCGCCTGGAAGCGGGCGCCGTCGTTGCGCATCGCGGCCACGCCGGCCACGACCCGGTCGCCCTGTGTGATCGGGGCCCACACGACGTGAGTGGGATTCCGGCTGAAGAGATAGCTCCCGATCGGTCCCGCGAGGTCACCTGGATCGGCGACCACGGCCTCGGTCACGTGCGAGCCGCTGTCGATCATCCGCCGGAAAAAAGGCGCCGAGTCGATGGACACCGGATCGATGGCGGTCGACGGCTGGTCGCGCTCGGCGGCAAACCCGGCGACCTGGCCCGCCACGTCGAGGTATCCGAGCACCATGTGCGTCGAGCCGAGGTAGTCGCCGGCGACCGAGAACACCGCCTCGGCCAGCTGCCGCTCGTCGGATGCGCTCGCGACGCCCAGCTCGAGCAGGTGCAGGGCCTCGAGCCGCGCCCGCTCGGTCTGTGCTTGCAGGAAGTGGTCGGCGTTGGCCAGGGCGAGGCTGACGTGGGCGGCGATGTCCTGCAGCAGCTTGATGTGCCACTCGTCGAACGCGCCCTCCGTGTACGACTGCAGCGAGAGCATGGCCGTGATCTGGTCGCCGCTGAGCACAGGCACCCAGACGAAGGAACGCGACACGCGCCGCCGGTCGGTCGGCGGGCCGGAGACGAATACTGCGGCGCCCTGGCCGATCGTCCAGACCTCGCGCTCGAGCTCCTTGCCCTCGAAGCTGCGCGCCCAAGGCGACTTGCGCACGAGGACCGGCTGCCCGGTCTCGTACGCCTCGCGCGAGGGGCCTGTCACCGCGAGGGCGACCGGCGGCACGACCTCCTCCACGCCTCCGACGTACTGATAGCCCTCGGCGACCGGCCCGTCAGGGGCCTGCGTGATCGTGGCAAGGATGAAGCCGTCGAAGCTCAGGTGAGCGGCCAGCCCCTCGCGCAGGGTGCGCATGATCGACCACTTGTCGAGGCTCGACGCGAGACGCCGCCCGATCGAGTTGACGACCTCGAGCCTTCGCCGCTGGTCCTCGATCGCCTCGTAGCTGCGCGCGTTCCGGAGCGCGAGCGTGACCTCGTCTGAAACGAGCTCCAGGAAAGCCGCGGTCGAATCCTCGTACGCGTACGGCCGCGAGCACCGGATGCCGAGCGCGCCGCGGGCGGCGCCACCTTCTTTCAGTGGCACCCACAGCGAAGAGTGCGGGTAGTGCACCAGCACAGACTTGCCGTCGCGGACGATGTCGCGGGCCGTCGATGCGAGCGGCGACTTGGGCGGCAGCAGACGGGTACGCGGTCCCGAGTCCGCCTCCAGGTCGAGGTAGCGCGCGCGGTCAGAGCCTTCCTGCAGCGTCACGATCTCGAGCGAATCGACCGGGAGGAGCTCGCGCAGCGTCGCGTACAGGCCTGTGAGCACGCTGGTCTCGTCGAGGGTCGAGGTCATCGCGCGGGCGATGCTGTTCAGCGCCTCGAAGCGGCGCGCCTGGTTGCGAGTCAGCTCGTTGAGGGCGGCGTTGGCGAGGAGCACGCCGAGGCGCTGATGCACGTCCTCGAGGAAGCCGAGCTCAGTCGGCGGAACCTTGCGCTTGCGATACGACTGGTAGATGACGCTGCCGATCAGCTCGCCCTGGTGCGACACAGGCACCCAGATCGCGAACTTGCTGCGCGCGCGGGAGCCCGGGCCCTTGCCGAACTCCATGCGCCACGATTCGACCGGTAAGACAACCGTCTTCGGGCTAGCGAACTGCTTGGCGAAGCTGGATTCGCGGAGAGGCCGGCGGCGCACGTCCTGGAGGACGCCGGCGTCGAGCGGAACGGAGTGATACCAACCCTCGCGCTCGAGGACCTGGAGGTTGATCGCGTCGTACCCGAAGCGCGGCTGCAGTCCCCGGTAGAGCACCTGGACGAGGTCGGCCTCGGTGACGCAGCTTCCCAGCTCGTGGACGAGCGCGCTGGCGGTCGGACCCGATCCCATTCGGAGTCCTGTCGGCGCCGTGGGCCTCGAGACCGGGCGCTTAGCTCCAGCCTGAGTGGTGTGTGGCCGCGAGCGTCGACGGGCGGGAGTTGCCATTCGCACCGATATACTGCGCCACGGGCACGATGCCTTTCACACCCCCCAAGCCAATCGCGCCCACCCCCGAGGATCTTCGGGGGTCGACGGTGCTGGTCGTCGACGACGAGCGCGCGTGGCGCGTCATCCTCGAGACCGACCTGAAGATGCTCGGCTACAAAGTTTCGATGGCCGAGGACGCGGACCAGGCGCTGATCCGCGCGCAGGCCGACAAGCCGGAGGTCGCGATCATCGACCTGATGCTCCCCGAGCCGATGGACGGCTGGGGCCTGCTCAACGAGCTCCGGACACGCGGGCAGAAGGTGCCTGTCATCTTCTACACCGCTTACCCCGTGTTCCCCTCAGGGACCGACGATCCTGACGTGGTGGGATACATGAGCAAAGCCGTCGATCGGGCGGATCTCTACGCCCTTCTGCCGCCCGCAATCCGGCGCTCTCGCGAGCGCCGAAACTCAGATGGTTAGTTGCCCAGCCCGATGAGTGAGTCGAGCTCGTCGACCCATCCGGCACCCGCGGCGATCGCGAGGGCAGCCAGAACCACCAGTGCGAAAACCACTCCCTGGACCTTAAGACGCCAAGTCATCCCCAATTTACCCCTTTGTTTTTCCAATCCGCACCAGGTCCGGCAGCAAGTATGACCAGATCCAGGTGAGTTTGATCGTTCAAGCGTAGTCAATCTTCGTTAATAATGATGTAGGGGGAGTCTTGGAAAATCCGAGCATTCGACGGCGAGATGGGGCGCCGAAGCGCGAGGTCAGGCTTCCGCCCCTTCCGCCGGGCCTCGAGGTGTACCGGCCGGCCGACGTCCTCGGCTCCTCGGTCCTCGTGGTCGAGGACGAGGCAGCCATGCTGCAGCAGCTGCGGATCGACCTGAACGACCTCGGCTACAAGCCTTCGGTCGCCGCTTCGGTGGCCGAGGCGCGCGACCTCCTCGAACGCGAGCGCGTCGCCGCGGTTCTGCTCGACCTCGTCCTGGACGAGAGCGAAGACTCGGGCTTTGGGCTCCTGACCTGGATCCGCCAGCATCACCCCGGCCTGCCCGTGATCGTGCTCTCGGCGGCCCAGGTCAACTCGGCCTCCATCCGCAAGGCTTACGAGCTGGGAGCCAGCTCGTACTTCGTCAAGGGCAACGTGCCGATGGCGCACATCTACTCCGACCTCGCCGCGCGACTGGTCGAGCGGGGCACGGGGCGCCCCGGCACCTATCGCTTCGGCCGCCTGCAGTTCGACCCGACGCGCCGGATGATGAAGATCGGAGAGCGCGAGGCACGGCTCACCCAGCAGCAGGCCGCGCTGGTGCTGTTCCTCGCCCAGGGCTCGAAGCCCGCCACCGCGCGCGACCTCATCCAGGCCGGGCTGTTTCGCAGCAACGCAGCCCACTCGACCGTGCACTCAGCGCTGCTCACGCTGCGCCGGCGGCTCGACGACCTCGAGCCAGGCCTCGGGCCAACCTTCGTCCGCGCGTCGGCCCGCGGGTACAGTCTCGTCGCAGTCCATGAGTGACGAACGCCCCACTCCGCTGCCGAGCAAGTCGATTCTCGACGACGTCGTCGACCTCCGCCGTTACTTCCACAAGCATCCGGAGGTCAGCTTCAGCGAGCACGAGACCACCCGCTACCTGACCGACCGCCTGCACGAGCTCGGTCTCGACATCGCGCCCTCCCCCACCGAAACTGGCGTTGTCGCGACGCTCGACACGGGCCGGCGAGGCAAGACGGTGATGCTGCGCGCAGACATCGACGCGCTGCCGATTCAGGAGGAATCAGGCGTCGACTTCGATTCGCGGATCGAAGGCCGCATGCACGCGTGCGGCCACGACGCGCACATGGCGATCATGATCGGCGTCGCCCGCACGCTCATCGAGCGCATCTGGGATGTCAACGGCAAGTACGTGTTCGTCTTCCAGCCGGCCGAGGAGATCGTCGAAGGCGCGAAGGCGATGATCGGGCGAGGGCTGCTCGACGACCACCACCCGGACTCGGTGATCGGACTGCACATCGTGAGCTTCATGGACTCGGGCACCGTCATCTCGCGACCCGGGCTGCTTTGGGCGGGATCCGACGCGTTCGACATCAGCTTTTCAGGCCCCGGCGGGCACGGCGGAATGATGGGGCGGCGCGGCAACGTGCTCGCCGCGCAGGCGTTCTTCGTCGAGCGCCTGCACACCGTGGTCGAAGGCCTGGTGCATGAGGGCGTGCAGTGCCACACGACGGTCGGCAACATCAGCAGCGACGGAGCGTGGAACATCGTGCCGCGCGGGGTGCTCGTGCAGGGCAGCCTTCGCACGTTCAACGAAACGCTGCGCGAGCAGGCGCTCGACCGGCTCAACGACCTTCTGCGCGAGACGCAGAGCGAGTTCGAGATCAAAACGAAGCTGGACCTCGTCCACGGCACGGTGCCCCTGATGAACGAGCCCAACGTCACGCGTACAGTGCTCGAGGTCGGGCACGAGCTGATCGGCGACAAGGCGAGCGTGCTGGGTCGGCCGCTCACCGTGAGCGACGACTTCGCGGAGTTCCTCACGCGCATCCCGGGCTGCTACTTCATGCTCGGCGCGCGCCCGGAGGGTGACCACACCCCGGCGCATCATTCGCCGGGCTTCCGCATTGACGAGGCGGCGCTGCCGGTGGGCGTGAAGGTGCTGGCGGGAGCGGCGTCTCGACTCGCCACCGAATCGACATAGATCGAGCCGATGCCCTTTCTGATCGCGATCGCGTTGGGCCTCGTGTTCGGACTGCTCACCGGCGGAAGGGTCGGCAATCTTGCCAGGGTGAGGTTTCGCTGGCCGTGGGTGATCCTGGCCGCGATCGTGGTCCGGGAAGCCGTCCTCGTGACCCCCCTGAACCGTGTAGACGGCGCGCGTTTCGCCTACGTTCTGTCGCTGCTGGCGATCGTGGTCTGGACGATCGTCCACATCGAGCGGTTGCGCGGCATCTGGCTGGTGACGGCGGGCACGGCACTGAACCTTCTCGTGATCGCCGCAAACGGTGCTCGCATGCCGGTGGCGCCGGAGTTCGCGGGCATCCTCGTCCAGCGTGGAACAGTCGGGCAGTACACGCTGATGGGTCCAGCCACCAATCTCAACCTGCTGGGGGACTGGATCCGGCTGTATCCGGTGTCCACGGCTTACAGCCCCGGCGACGTGCTGGTCGGCCTCGGCCTCGCTATCGTTGTGTTTCTCGCGGTCCGAAACCCAAGGCCGTATAGGAGTGAGCTGACACCGCCATGATCATCTTCTGGATCTTCGCGCTCTTC
>Ga0099828_10004347_pt1 | contig 10016 bp, 7 predicted proteins | sample CZO8metaG_2_FD_79338 | JGI IMG/M metagenome (GOLD analysis project Ga0099828, IMG submission 79338) | Vadose zone soil microbial communities from the Eel River Critical Zone Observatory, Northern California, USA - CZOApr15con2H1.8 metaG | ecosystem: Environmental > Terrestrial > Soil > Vadose...
CGCAACGTGGCCAAGTTTCAGGCGCTGGATTCCAAATTTTCCGTGGACATCCCGCTGCATCCGTTCCTGGGCTGCATCGGCGTCGCTCCGGCCGGCGGCGAGGCCCGCAGCTCGATTGTGCCGGCGGAGAATGGCGGGAACATGGACGCGCCCGAGGCCAGCGCCGGACACCTCCTCTATCTGCCCGTGAATGTTCCTGGCGCCCTGCTTTATATGGGCGACGGGCACGCGGCCATGGGCGACGGCGAGGTGGCCGGCACGGGGATTGAAATCCCCATGCGCGTGCGCCTGCAGCTGAGCGTCATCAAAGGCAAGGCGATTCGCTGGCCGCGGTTTGAGAACGAGGAGTACATTATGGCCGTCGGCGCCTACCGACCGCTCGACGACTCACTGCGCATCGCCTTCACCGAGCTGGTCGGCTGGATGCACTCCGATTACCAGATTTCTGAGCTCGACGCCTACGAGCTGCTCTCGAAGGTCGCAAAAATCCATCTGGTGGAGATGGTGGATCCGAACTACGTGGTCATCGCCCAAGTCCACAAGAAATACCTGCCGCCGCCCAGGAAGTAAGGCAGGCTCGCCGAAGTGATCTGCCCCCCTCATTCCGCGCAGAAGCATCTATGGTTTTCGCATGCGCGGATGGCGGGCCCGCAAAAAATCGCCGTCTCGTCCAAGAGGCCTTGCAATCGAACGCCAACAATGCTCAGTAGTCATAAACGTGCTCGACGGCAACTCCGCCAGCGTGGAGCGTATGGAGCATCGCATGCAGCGAGGTCACATCGCAGCCTACGATCACTCGTTTCAGTTCCGGATGCGTAAGGACCGGGGTGGAGAAAAGCTGCCGCGCGTCCGAGTGGCCGTAGCGCCAGGATTGTGGCGCGAGAATGGAGACAATGATCTGCGAATTGCCTGCGATCTCTACAAAGCGCACATCTCGTTCCGCAAGGGCCGAAGCAACATCGGTGAACTCCTGATAGCGCGGGATGTCCACGATGAGCCCCTGCGGCCCGATCTGCTTCACCTTCTTCACGCGCGGTAGCTGCTGCAGGAGTGTTTCATCGGCGTGGTCGATCCAAGCGTACGTCTCCGCGGGTTCGTAGCCGTACGTGGCGTGCGTCGCCTTCTCGATCAACCAGCAATAGAAGGCCTCAAGCGTGAAGTCGACAGTGAGGAAGACCTTGCGCTCCCATTGGCGCAGCGGATGCGCGCCCCAGAGGTGGGTCTCGCTCCACAATCCTTTTACCTGGCGCGCGAAGTGGAATTCATAAAATGGCCGAATGCGGACGAAATCGGCATACTCGCGCGCGACTTTATACGCGTACTGGTCTTCCTCGACCGGTTGGCCGCTGCTGGTCCACTCGCTTAACTTGCCGATCGTCTTCTCGTAAGCGCCCTTGAGTATGTATTCAGCCGAAAAGCTCGTGCCGATGACCACGAGCATGAGTTGCTCCCCGCCATTGAATGCGTACTTCCCGCGCGTCAGGCGGGAGATGCAGCAGTAGCTGTTCCAGTACTGCCGCACTGCGCTGAAGTATGGAAACCCGCTGGGCAGGTGCTTCTCCTGAAAGTCGGCTTTCTCCTGATAACTCCAGACGATGTACCACTCCGGATAACTGAGGTAAGTGTCGTCCTCAGGGCGTACGTAGTCTTTGATGCTCGCGGTAGCGGTCTTTCTTTCTTGTGGTTCCGGGACGCGTGGATGGATCTGCCCCTGGAGATCGCAACGCCAACCGGCCGCGATCTCCGCGCCGATGCAGACGAGCAACAACGAAAAACCTCCCAAGAGAAAACGGATGAACCCGCGCAGCCAGAAACGTCGCTTCAAGCGGCAAGTGCCCCAGCCTTCGGTTTGTCCACTTGGATGGCAATCCAGTAGGCCGCGAGGAAGATGAGAGTGTGTGGGAGGTTCACCAGAATATTGTTCTTCAGGGGGAGGGTGTGCAGATGCCCGAAGAAATAAGTGGCCACGTCAATCGTGTACCACGCTCCGAGAACCCAGAAGTAGATGCGCGAGAGCTTCGCGGAGATAAGAGCAGAGATCAGGGCCAAGACACCGAGGGCGAGGTGGCCCAGGTCAATCAGCTTGCTCATGTGAAAGAGGCCAAACATGAGCCCATTCGCGTCCATGATGCCGGGAACGTAATCGAGCAGGTAGACGCCGAGAAACAGAGCGGCGAACCCAAACGCGCACTTCTGGATGGTGCTGAATTGTCTCGACATGGTCGTCGGTGCTAATAATATTCAGCAAAGCTGTGCGTTGCACAAGTCATTTTTTCGGTTCTCCGCAACGAGGGCCGTAAGGAGAGACTCTTGCGTCGCAAACGATCTGTGCTGCTGTCGGTTGTCCTGGTTCTGGCCTCCTTCCTCGTCCTTACCGCCAAGAAGATCTTTGATTACGCTGCGGCTCCGGTCAGAGAAAAGGAAAGCGACTTCGTCTTCCCGCACGACCCTGATCCGGAGAAGCCCACTCTCCTCATTGCCGAGGCGAAGTCGCCGCCGATCATGTTCGAGCAGCGCGGCGGATTCACGAATGATGCCAGCCATCTCAATAGGACCGCAATATATGGCATCGTGAGGATCGCGACCGAAGACGACATCCGCAACGCTTTGCAGTTTGCGCGCCAGAACAGCCTCAAAGTGACCTGCGCGGGACAGCAGCATAGCATGGGTGGGCAGACGTTTACGCAGGGTGGCCTGGTGCTCGACTTGAGGGACTTCAATCGCATCCGCCTGGACAAGGAGCACAAGAGGGTCCAGATCCAAGCCGGCGCGCGCTGGTGGCAGGTTCAGCGGCTGCTCGACCCGGAGGGCTTGTCGGTGAAGGCGATGCAGTCCATCAACATCTTCAGCGTGGGCGGCACGCTAAGTGTGAACGCGCACGGTATCGATCCGAGGCCCGGCCCCGTGGCTCCAACCGTCCGTTCCATGCGCATCATGCTCAGCAATGGGGACGTTGTGAAGGCGAGCCCGACAGAGAATGCCGAGATCTTCTCCCACGCGTTGGGTGGCTATGGATTGTTCGGGGTAATCCTCGATGTAGAGCTCGACGTAGTCGACAATGAAATGTACGCCCGCAAAACGTTATCCATGGACTACAAGGACTTTCCGAAGTACTACCAGACGAACGTCGAGATGAACGATAACATCGGCTTGGTCTTCGGGCGCCTATCGGTAGCCCCCCGGTCCTTCCTGCGGGAGACGGCCGTTCACATTTACGCGAAAACGCAATTTGACGGCCCTCTTCCGCCTTTGGAGCCCGCACGCCATGACACGCTCGATCGATTCATCATCAACGTTTCAAAGACCGGCAGCCTGGGCCGGTGGCTGAGATGGATGCTGGAAAAGTACGCCGAGCCGCATCTGCATAACTGTCTCGCACGGAATCAAGCGATGAACCAGAAGGAGGCGTGCTTGGTCTCGCGCAACGAGGAGATGTATGACGACATGGCGTATCTCCAGAACCGGCTGCGAGACACGGACATCCTTCAGGAGTACTTCGTCCCCTACGACCGCATGCCTGAGTTTGTGGATGGCCTGCGCGAGGTGGTGCGAAGAAACCACGCCAACCTGCTCAATGTGACCATCCGCACGGTGCACCAGGACACGGTCACCGCGCTTGCGTACGCCAAGCAAGACATGTTCGGCTTCGTGCTCTACTTCAACGTGAAGTTCAACGACAAAGACAATGAGGCCCTCAAGAAGACCACGACGGAGCTGATCGATGTGGCGCAACGGGCCGGTGGCACCTATTACCTGCCTTACCAGTTGTTCTACTCACGCGAGCAATTGCGCAAATCCTATCCGGAGATTGACGAGTTCTTTGCGACGAAGAAGAAGTACGATCCGATCGGGCTGTTCACGAACAAGTTTTATGAGAAGTATGGGATGTCCGTACGCGAGGTTTCCGTGCATCAGGGGAAAGCCCGATGGTTCCACCAGGAGGTTCGGCGAATCCCATCTCCGCAATAGTTGTCCTTCGGTAACGAGCGTTGGCCCTCAGCCCCCGGCAATGGCCCCTATGATGAAGAGGGGCTCCGCCCCTGACGCGACCGCGTCGGGCAGTGGGGCATCCGGCGGCTCATTGGAGAGATCCTGCTCGCAGGCAAAGAACCGCAAGAACGGCCGGCGCTGTTGTGTGACGTGATCGCGGATCGTCCCGCAGAGCATCGGGTAGCGGGCCTCGAGTGCGTCGAGGACGGAGCGCTGCGTGATCTTACCCTCGACCTCCACTTCCACCTCGCTGCCGGCGTGCGCCAGCGTTCGCAGATGCGCCGGGAGTATGACTCGGATCATGGCAGCGTCTGGACCTCGACAGAAAGCACACCCGGAAGATCTCGGACGATCGGGGCCCAAGTGTCTCCGGCATCGGCCGACGCGTACACCTGCCCTCCGGTGGTGCCAAAATACACGCCGCAGGAATCCAGCGAGTCGACGGCCATCGCGTCGCGCAGCACGTTGACGTAGCAGTCGCGCTGCGGCAGACCCTTGGTGAGCGCCTCCCACTCGTTTCCGCCCGTGCGGCTGCGGTACACGCGCAGCTTTCCATCGGGCGGATAGTGCTCGGAGTCGCTCTTGATCGGGATGACGTAGATCGTGTTTGGCTCGTGCGCGTGAACGTCAATCACGAACCCGAAGTCGGTCGGCAGGTTCCCGCTGACCTCTTGCCACGACTCGCCGGCGTCGTTGCTGCGCATAACGTCCCAGTGTTTCTGCATGAACAGCACCCCCGGCCGCGACGGATGCATCGCGATGCGGTGAACGCAATGGCCGATCTCGGCAGTCGGGTCGGGGATGTATTCGGACCTCAGGCCGCGGTTGATCGGCCGCCACGCCTTGCCGCCGTCGTCGGTACGGAAGGCGCCCGCAGCCGAGATGGCGATGAACATCCGGCCGGGGTCGCTCGGATCCAGAAGGATCGTGTGCAAACACAGCCCGCCGGCGCCGGGCTGCCAGCGGGGCCCGGAGCCGTGGCCGCGCAGTCCGGCGAGCTCCTGCCACGTCTTGCCGCCGTCGGTCGAGCGGAACAGGGCGGCGTCTTCAACCCCGGCGTAAACCGTGTCCGGGTCCGTCAGCGATGGTTCAAGATGCCAGACGCGCTTGAACTCCCAGGGGTGCTGCGTGCCGTCGTACCACTGATGCGTGGTGAGGGGATTGCCGGTTTCCGGAGAAGTGTCGTAGACGAATTTGTTGCTCGCGCCTGCAGGCATGCTGCCTGGCGCGGGCATCGTCTCGCCCCCGGGTGCCTCCCACGTTTTGCCACCGTCGTTGGAGCGCTGGATGATCTGCCCGAACCAGCCGCTGCACTGCGACGCGTACAGCCGATTCGGGTCCGCGGGCGATCCCTTGAGGTGGTAAAGCTCCCAGCCCGCAAAGTGGGGGCCGCTGACATCCCACTGTTCGCGCTTGCCGTCCGATGTAAGGATGAACGCGCCCTTACGCGTACCAACCAATACCCGTACCTGGCTCATCCGTTTCTCCTTCCTGAATGGCAGGCGACACAGTATCAACCTCCCTTGCAGCACGCAAGTTGTGTCGCGAGGTCCAAACGCCCGACTTGCTGCCCGGCACGGTCTTCCGCCATTGACCTGGTGGTGCTCCGCCAGTATCATCCGCGGCTTCGGGCCAAATTCTCAAGAGAGGTACACCATGTCGAAGCGAGCCGGATACCTTCTCATGCTTGGAGCAGTGATATTCTTTGGCGCGTCTGGTTTAGTCTCGGCGCAACACCCGCAGATCGATCCCGAAGTCTATAGCCAGCTCAAGTACCGTTACATCGGACCGGTAGGCAACCGCGCTACCGCAGTCGTCGGAGTTCCCGGCAATCCGTGGATCTACTACGTTGGCGCCGCCTCCGGCGGCATCTTCAAGACCACCGACGGCGGCATCCACTGGGAGCCCATCTTTGATGCGGAGCCTGTGTCTTCGGTTGGATCGTTGGCGATCGCGCCGAGCGACCCGAACATCGTCTGGGCGGGAACCGGCGAATCGTTCATTCGCAGCCACATCTCGGTCGGCAACGGAATCTACAAGTCCGTCGATGCGGGCAAGACCTGGACGCCGATGGGCCTCGAGAAGACCGGGCGCATCGCGAATGTCGTCGTTGACCCGCACAACCCGGACATCGTTCTCGCCTGCGCGCTCGGCCACGCCTACGGCCCCCAGCCGGAGCGCGGGGTCTTCCGCACGAGCGATGGCGGAAAAAACTGGGCCAAGACGCTCTTCGTGGATGAAGACACCGGCTGCTCGGATCTGGCCATGGATCCGAACAACCCGCGCATCCTTCTTGCCGGCATGTGGCAGTTCGTGATCCACACCTGGGGGCGCACGAGCGGGGGGCCCGGCAGCGGCCTTTTCCGCTCCACCGATGGCGGCCTCACCTGGAAGCGCCTCGAAGGCCACGGATTGCCGCATCCGCCCGTCGGCAGGATCGCCGTGCGCGTGGCGCAGCGCGACTCGAACCGGATCTATGCGTTGATTGAGACCGGCGACGGTGTCCCCATGGACGGCAAGCCGACGCAAAGCGGCCAGCTCTGGCGCTCCGACGACGGAGGGGAGAACTGGCAGTTGGTGAATTCGGACCGGCAAGTCCGCGGCCGCACGCATTACTACACTCGCGAAGAAATCGCGCCCGACAACGAGAATGAGGTCTATTTCTTCTCGGCGGCGTTTTCAAGAACTCTCGACGGCGGCCACACGCTCGCCAACATGCCTGCACTCCCGGGCGGCGACAATCACGAGATGTGGATTGACCCCACCAACGGAGACCGCATGGCTGTGGTGAACGACGGCGGCGTGAGCCTCTCGGTCAATCGGGGCCGCTTGTGGAACCGCATCCAGCTTCCCATCGCGCAAATCTATCACGTCACCGTGGACGACCAGATCCCCTACTTCGTTTATGGCAATCGGCAGGACGGCCCTTCGTTTCGTGGCCCGAGCAACAGCCTGCAATCTGGCGGCTTCTTTGGCGGCGGAATCTCGCGCAGCCTGTGGCATTCCGTAGCGGGCAGCGAGAGCGGCTTCGCCACGCCGGATCCCGTGGATAACCACATCATCTGGTCGAGCGGGACGGGATCCGGCAGCGTGGGCGGCGCCATGGCGCGCTTCGACGAACGAAATCACCAGGCGCGCGAAGTCGAAGTCTGGCCTGAAAACGTTTCCGGGGCCAGCGCCGCCGAAGTCAAGTATCGCTTCAACTGGGAGTTCCCGGTCACCATCTCTCCCCACGACCACAATAAGGTCTATGTCGGCAGCCAGCACGTCCACGTCACAACCGACGGCGGCAATAGTTGGCAGATGATCAGTGCCGACCTGACCCGCAACGACAAGAGCCGGCAGCAAATCTCAGGAGGACTCACTCCGGATAACATCGGCGTGGAGTACGCCGGCGTGGTCTTCTCCATCGCCGAGTCGCCGAAGGAGTCCGGCGTGATCTGGGCGGGCACCAATGACGGGCTGGTGCAGGTCACCCGTGACGGCGGAAAGAGTTGGACCAACGTCACCCACAACATCCCGAACCTGCCGGAGTGGGGCACCGTGAGCAACATCGAGGCCTCGCGCTATGACGCCGGCACAGCCTACATCACCGTGGATTTCCATCAGGTCAATAACCGTGATCCCTTCGCTTACAAGACCACAGACTACGGCAAGACTTGGACGCTGATTACCAACGGCATCCCCCACAGCATGCTCAGTTACGCGCATTGCATCCGCGAAGACCCGGCGCGCAAGGGGCTGCTCTATCTCGGGACCGAAAACGCGCTCTACGTTTCATTCGATGACGGGAAGAACTGGCAGCCGCTCCAGTCCGGCTTGCCGCACGCGCCGGTCTACTGGATTGCCGTGCAGGAACGCTTCCACGATCTCGTTCTGGCGACGTATGGGCGCGGTTTCTGGATTCTGGACGATTTGACGCCGCTCGAGCAGTTGACCCAGGACGTGCTGGCAGCAGACGCTTATCTGTTCCCGCCGCGCGACACTTACCGGTTCCGGCCGGCTTCACAGCCGATGGCCGTTTCCTACGACCCCACGGCCGGACAGAATCCGCCCTACGGCGCTCCGATTCATTTCTACCTCAAATCCAAACTCGGCGAGAAAGATAAAGTCAAGATCACCCTCAGCGATTCGAGCGGCAAGGTGGTTCGCGAACTCGAATGTTCGGCGCCGAAGCCCGAAGGCGGCGCGGAGCGGGTGGGGCCCGCCGGTCCCGGCGGCGGCGGTTTCGGCGAATTGCGCACTCCGCCATGCGAAGCCAAGCCCGGCATCAACCGCATCTGGTGGGATCTGCGCTCCGAGCCCAGCACGGAGATTAAGCTGAGGACCGCTCCGCTCTACGCGCCGGACGTTCCCCTCGGCGCGGAAGGCTGGCGGGCGGCGCCGGCTGTGGGGCGCATTGCGCTGCTCGCGCCGCCGGGGGCCTACACGGTGAAGATGGCGGTGGGCGGGAAGGAGTTCACGCAGAAGCTCAACGTTCTCAAGGATCCGCATAGCACGGGGAACGAGAGCGACATCGCAGCGCAGACCAAGCTGGTCTCGGCGCTGCGCGATGAGATGAACACGGTCGCGGAGAGCGTCAATCAAATCGAGTCGCTTCGCGCGCAACTCGCCGATGTCGAGAAGCTGGTCGGCACCGATGACACCGCGAAAGCCATCAAGAAAGCGGCGGAGGACCTCAAGGACAAGCTGATCGGGGTCGAAGGAAACTTCCTGCAACTGAAGTTGACCGGGAGAGGCCAGGACAACGTGCGCTGGACCCCGAAGCTGCTCCAAAAGATCGGCTACCTGGCCTCAGAGGTCGCAGGCAGCTCCGATTTTGCGCCCACGACGCAACAAGCGGCGGTGCAGGAAGAGCTGAAACAGCAAGGCGACAAATACCAACAAGAGTACCGGCAGCTCGTCACGAAGGATGTGGCCGCCTTCAATGCCACGCTGCGCGAGAAAAATATTCCGAACATTATCTTCAAAGCGCCTTGAGCCGCTCTTGACAGGGTGAGGGGCGCGGAGTACGGTGCGGGCAATTGGCGGTAAATACGAGCCCACTGAGGGAGGAAGAAGCATGCGCAAAGTGAGTTGGGTTGTACTGATGGTGCTGGCGCTGGCGATGACGGCGAGCGCGCAAGCAACGAAAATCATGGGGAAGGCACACTGTGCAAAGGAAGACCCGAGTTATTCCATTGACGTCGGCGATAAGCCGGGCCACGCCTTGATGGCGCAGAAGAGGGCCTGCAACTGGACGACCCCGCTCGAGATTGCGGGGAGCAAGACAAAGGATGGTACGGACGTGGAGACGGCGGAAATGAGCGGGGCGTCCATACGCGACAGTGGTTACCACACCGCGACGATGGACAATGGGGACAAGTTCACGGTGCACTTCTCGGGCAGCACGAAGCTGAACAAGGACAACACCGGGACGTTCAACGGTAAGTGGTCGTTCGTGAGCGGCACAGGAAAGCTGAAGGGGATCAAGGGCGGCGGCACGTACAAAGGCATGGCCGCGGCGGACGGCAGCAGCGATGTGGACGTGGAAGGCGACTATATGATCCCTGAAGCAAAGGCGGCGCCAGCGAAGCCACCGAAGGCGCCCGCGAAGAAGTCGTCCTAAAGACAGGAATCACGCAAAGGCCCGCCACGGCGGGCAGGTTCCTCGCTTCCATCCGGTGCCGTTCCAACTATCTATGGCTCGGCCGCTGGGTCTCTTGGAGAAGTTGTCTCAGATTTAGTTCGATGGCGGCCTCTACCGCAGGATGTCGCTCTCCTCAGCCTGGCGAATGAACTGTTCGGCGTCCTCGCGAAGCAGGAAGCGTCCACGAACCAGCGCCTCGGCCGCGCGCCTGACGGCGCGGACGTAGCCGTCGTGATCGCCGTACCGCTCCTCGAGCGACAACCTGGGATCGCCGGTTTCAGCTCGCTCCGCCGCGGTCCGCGCAAGACGGATGAACGAGCCGCTCAGCCCGCAAAGGTCCCCTTCGCGATGGCCCTGCGCGCGCAAGTTCCATGGCATGTTCGTGCCGAGCGGAACG
>Ga0099828_10004358_pt1 | contig 10005 bp, 12 predicted proteins | sample CZO8metaG_2_FD_79338 | JGI IMG/M metagenome (GOLD analysis project Ga0099828, IMG submission 79338) | Vadose zone soil microbial communities from the Eel River Critical Zone Observatory, Northern California, USA - CZOApr15con2H1.8 metaG | ecosystem: Environmental > Terrestrial > Soil > Vadose...
CGACATCGATCGGCTCTTCGTCACGGCCCTCGATCGATTCGGCCGCCTCGACATCGTGGTCGCCAACGCGGGGGTGGAGCTGGTCGGGCAACAGGTGATCGACTTCACCGAAGCCGATTTCGATCGCCTGGACGGTTTCGCGGGCGCGCCGCTCGTGGCTCGCGTAGTTGACGACGACGCTCGCGCCGAGCGACGCGTACCGCTCCACGATAGCCTTCCCGATGCCACGGGCGGATCCGGTGACGAGAGCGACCTTGCCAGCAAGAGTGCCCATGTGGGTGCGTCCTACAGCGCCAAGTCGCCGGACACCTCGATCCGCTGCGCGTTTACCCACCGGTTCTCGTCGGACAGGAGGCTGGCGATCATCGGGCCGATGTCGTCTGGCACGCCGGGCCGCCCGAGGGCCGTCATCTGCGAGATCATCTTGTTGACCTCGGGGTTGTCTCGCACCATGCCTCCGCTGAAGTCCGTCTCGATGGGTCCCGGAGCAACCACGTTGGCGGTGATCTTCCGCGGTGCAAGCTCCTTGGCCGGATAACGAGTGAGGACCTCGATCGCACCCTTCACGGCCCCATAGGCGGAGCTGTTGCCCATGGCGCCCCTCGCCAGCCCGGACGGGATGTTCACGATGCGGCCGCCGTCGTTCATCAACGGCAGCATCTTTTTCGTCAGGAAGTAGACGCCCTTGAATCCGACGTTGACCATCTCGTCGAACTGGACTTCCGTCACGTCCACAAAGGGGACGTGAAGGGAGTGGCCTGCGTTGTTGACCAGGAAGTCGAATCGCTCCCGACCCCACTTCTGCAACGTGTTCCGGACATCGGACGCGAAGCCGTCGAAGGCAGGCGTGTCCCCGGTATTCAGCTGGAACGCCGCCGCCTTCCTGCCCATCGTTTCGATCTCACGAACCACGGTCTCGGCATCCTGTTGCTTCGCGTGATACGTGACGATGACGTCGACGCCCCGCCGAGCGAGACTGACGGCGGTATTGCGGCCGAGGCCCCGGCTTCCACCCGTGATGATCGCGACCTTGTTCCCCGCGACTCCGCGGGTGGTGGCGGTGGACTGATGCGTGTTCATGGCGTTCTCCTATCGTGAGCGCTGGTTCGTGACAGGTCGCCGGGTGCTTGCGTCACTCCCAAGCTGCAGGAGGAACGTTCATCGGGATCGGCTTCCGCCGCTTCTTGGCCTTCGGGGCTCTGCGTCCCGGCGGCTTCGTCTTGCCCTTCGGTGCCGGCCGGCGCCGTCGATTCATGCTGCAAATATCCACTGCCGGTTCGGATACGTCCAAGACATTGTTTCTATCTGCCCGATACCTATAGAGTATCGAGATGGAATTGCGCCATCTCCGCTACTTCGTGGCCGTGGCCGAAGAACAGCACTACGGACGCGCCGCACAACGCCTACGGTTGGCCCAACCCTCTCTCTCCCGTCAGATCCAGGATCTGGAACAGGAGATCGGCTTCGAGCTGTTCGATCGTCTTCCGCGCGGTGTCCGGTTGAGCGCCGCGGGAAGGGCGTTCCTGGAGGATGTCCGGTCGATCCTGAGGCAGGTGGGCGCGGCGACGGACCGTGCGGGGCGCGTGGCGCGCGGTCTGGCCGGGACGCTGCGCGTCGGTTTCCCGGAGAGCGCGTCCTGGCACGGGATCGTCCCGGACTCGTTCCGGCGCTTTCGGCACGAGCAGCCTGACGCGGAGCTGCAGCTCAGCCCGATGAGCTCCCTGCAGCAGGTCCAAGCGTTGCGTGCGGGGTCGCTCGATGCGGGCTTCGTCTTCAGCTTCCCGAAGTCCGACCCTGACCTGGACCAACTCGTGGTGGCGACCCAGCACCTCGTGCTTGCCGCCCCTCGGCGCCATCCGGTGACCAAGAGCCGCCGGCTACGCTTGCGGGACCTGACCGATGCCGACTTCATCTGGTTCCCACGCCGCCAGAGTCCCGTCTACTACGATCGCCTCATGCAGGCGTGCGCGCGTGGCGGTTTGAGCCCGCGCATCGTGCAGGAGGCGGTGGATCAAGCCACAATCTTGAGCCTGGTCGTCTGCGGGCTCGGTGTGGCCTTCGTGAGCGAGGCGACACGATGGAGATGTCCACGAGACGTAGTGCTGCGACCCGTCGTGGATCTCTCGCTGGCCATCGACTTCTCTCTCGTCTGGCGCAACGACAACGCCTCACCGTTGCTGGCGCGATTCGTGGCTGGTGTGAGACAGAACGCGTCAGCGTCGATTACACGCGGACCTTCCTGAAGAAGGACTCACCTCGTCCGGCTTCAGGTGTCCCCAGGGCCGGAGTGACCTCGACTGCGGCCTTGGGCGCAGGCAGGGTCGGAGTTGGCGCTCGCACTTCGGCGAGTTGCCGCAAGTGCGCCACGAACCTGGCCAGGAGCGGCGACCCGTTGTCCTTCCTCCAGATGAGGGAGACCGTGATCGGCAGACGCGGGTCGACGACCCTCCGCAGCACGACGTCCTTGGGACAGCGCCAGCGCGTCGCGTCGGTGACGAACGCGACCCCCAGCCCGCAGGCGACGAGGCTCAGCATCGTGGCCTGATCCACGGCCTCCTGCACGATCCGTGGGTTGGTGAGACCGCCCTGTGAACACGCTTGCAGGAGGCGGTCGTAGTTCGCCGGATGCTGGCGCCGCGGAAACCAGACGAAGTCGGTTTCGGCCAGGTCGCGCAGGCGGAGACGTTTCAACCGCGACACGGGGTGCCGTCTTGGCGTAGCCAGCACGACCTGGTGCGAGGCGACATGGACGTGGGCCATGTCCGGGTCGGATGTCGGCACGTAGACGAAGCCCGCATCCAACCGGCCCGAGCGGACGGCTTCGACCTGGTCCAGCGAGATCAGCGGACTGAGCAGCAGCTCTGCCTCCCGGTGCCTTCGGCGGAACTCCCGGAGGGCGTCGGGAACGACGCCGTGCCACGACGCGCTCTCCGTGAAACCCACCCGCAGCGTCCCGATCAGTCCGCGCGCCGCACGCTCGGCGCGGACCGCCGCCTCGTCCACTTCCTGGAGAATCCGACGGCAGTCCTCCAGGAACACCTTCCCGCCCGCGCTCAGGCGAACGCCCCGCGGCAGGCGGTCGAACAGTTGGAATCCGATCTCACGCTCCAGGTCCTGGATCTGACTGGACAGCGCGGGTTGGGCCACACGCAGCCGCTTTGCCGCGCGTCCGTAGTGCTCGTCTTCTCCAACGGCCACGAAGTAGCGCAGGTGCCTCAGTTCCATATCGATAGGCTCCGTATATTGGTTCGATAACAACGGTGTGTTGGACACACGGGCAGCAGAAACATGAACCTGTCGGCGTGCGAGAGCAACTGGGAAGGAGGTCACGCATGGGTCCCCACCGAGCACTCCAGGCAACCTCGCTGGCTCTGATCGCATGCGGGGCGTGGGGCGCTTCGACGGCCCTCGGCTCGGCACGCGACGGCGTTGCCCACGAATCGGCCGCCCCCAAATCCGCGGAGGGTCTCGCCGCGTGGCGGGAGGTCTACTCCGTGCTGACCTCTCCGCGCTGCATCAACTGCCACACTGCCACGAACCACCCGCAGCAAGGCGACGATCGGCATCGCCATTTCGCCAATGTCGTGCGCGGGCCCGAGGGCAAGGGTGTTCCTGCGCTGCAATGCGTGACCTGTCACCAGGAATCCAACGCCGACAGCACCGGCGTCCCGGGCGGGCATGGCTGGCACCTGGCGCCGTTGTCGATGAGGTGGCAGGACCCGAGCGAGAAGATCCTGTCCAGCGCCGAGGTCTGCCGGGCCGTCACCGATCGCTCGAAGAACCACGGCCTCGATGGGCCGGGTCTCGTGAGGCATCACGAAGAAGAGCCCCTCGTCCGTTGGGCGTTCCAGCCCGGCCGGCAGATCGACGGCACCGCGCGCACGCTGCCCCCGCTGACGCATGAGCAGTTCGTCGCCGCCACGCGCAAGTGGGTCGAAGCGGGAACGCCCTGTCCCCAGAGACGCTGATCCGGAGGTCGCCATGGAAACCTACAAGCTCTCCGTAAACGGCCAGCCGAAGGAAGTCACCGTCGATCCCGGCACTCCACTGCTCTGGGTCCTGCGCGAAGACCTGAAGATCACGGGCACCAAATACGGCTGCGGGATCGGCGCCTGCGGCGCCTGCACGGTGCATCTCGGCGGCATCGCCACGCGTTCCTGCGTGGTTCCGGTTTCTCTCGTCGGCGATCGTCCGATCGTCACCATCGAGGCGATCGCCGAGGATCGAGTCGGGCGCGCCGTGCAGGACGCCTGGGTCGCGCACGACGTCGTCCAGTGCGGGTATTGCCAGAGCGGCCAGATCATGAGCGCGGTCGCGCTGCTCAAGACGGTGCCTCGACCAACCGACACCAACATCGAGGAGTCGATGGGCGGGAATCTCTGCCGCTGCGCGACCTATGTCCGCATTCGCGAGGCGATCCAGGCGGCTTCGCAGCAGCTCGCGTAGGAGGCATCGCATGAGAGCCGTAACCAGTGCCGCCAACGACGTCCTGCTCGGCCGACGGGCCTTCCTCCGTGTCTCCGCGACGATCGCCGGCGGCCTGATCGTCTCCCTCCATCTCGATCTCCCGCTGCATGCGCAAGAGGCGGGTGAGGCGGTGCCCGCACCGAAGGTCTACCCGCCGGACGCGTTCGTCCAGATCCGGCCGGACGGCAAGATCCTCATCAAGGTGAACCGGCTGGAGTTCGGTCAGGGAGTCCAGACTTCCCTGCCCATGATCCTGGCCGACGAGATGGACGCCGACTGGTCGCAGGTGATCGCGGAGCTGGCGCCCGCCGCAGAGGTCTACAAGGACCCGCTCTACGGCTTCCAGATGGTCGGAAGCTCCAGCTCCATCTCGCATTCGTTCCAGCAGTACCGGGAGTTGGGCGCCAGGACGCGCGCCATGCTCGTGGCCGCCGCCGCCCAGCAGTGGAACGTCTCCCCTGCGCAATGCCGCACCGAAGCAAGCGTAGTGCATGGTCCCGGCGGCCAGTCGGCCAGGTACGCCGAGCTCGCGGAAGCGGCGGCCAAGCAAGCGGTGCCCGCAACGGCGTTGCTCAAGGATCCTTCACAGTTCCGTCTCGTGGGCAGAAGGGTCCGGCGCCTCGACAGTCATTCCAAGTGCGATGGCTCGCTCAAGTTCGGCCTCGACCTCGACTTCCCCGGGATGAAGACGGCCGTGGTCGCGCGGCCGCCCGTCTTCGGGGCGCGCGTCAAAAGCTTCGACGACAAGGACGCTCGCCGCATTGCCGGCGTCCGGGACGTATTCGAGATCCCACTTGCCAGAGGCACGGGCGTCGCCGTCGTCGCCGACAGGTTCTGGGCCGCCAAGCAGGGACGCGACACATTGAAGGTCGAATGGGACCTCTCGGCGGTCGAACGACCCGACAGCGCGCAGCTCTGGACGAAGTACAAGACGCTGGCCCGCACGCCCGGCAAGGTCGCCGCGAGCCGCGGAGACGAGAAGAGGATCGACACGTTCACCGCTTCCAACCGGATCGTCGCGGAGTTCGAGTTCCCCTACCTCGCGCACACGCCCATGGAGCCGTTGAACACGACGATCCGCTTCGACGGCGACCGTGCGGAAACCTGGGCCGGGTCGCAGTTCCAGACGGCCGACCAGGCCGCCATCGCCGAGGTGCTGGGTCTGAAGCCGGAGCAGGTCACGTTCCACACCGAGATGGCGGGCGGCGGCTTCGGACGGCGCGCCACTCCCGACAGCCACGTGGCACGCGAGGCCGCGACCATCGCCAAGCGCGTCCGCGGCGCTCCGGTCAAGCTCATTTGGACGCGCGAAGACGACGTCCAGGGCGGGTACTACCGCCCGATGCACGTGCACCGAGTCGAGATCGGCGTCGGCCCGGACGGGATGCCGCTCGCGTGGCGACACGTGATCGTCGGCCAGTCCATCACCGCGGGCACGCCGTTCGAGGCCCTCATCGTCAAGGATGGCGTCGACAGCACGGCCGTTGAAGGAACGGTCGACACTCAGTACGACATTCCCCACTTCCACGTCTCGGCTCACCATCCGACCGTGAACGTCCCCGTGCTCTGGTGGCGCTCGGTCGGGCACGCGCACAGCGCCTTCGTGATGGAGACGCTGATCGACGAGCTGGCGATGCGCGCCAAGGCCGATCCCGTGGCCTACCGGCGCAAGCTCGTCAAGCCAGACGCCAAGAAGCTCCGCGGGGCCCTGGATCTCATGGACCTGAAGAGCGCGCCGTGGCGCACCACGCTGCCCGCGGGCCACGCCGCCGGCATCGCGTGTCACGAATGCTTCGGGACGGCCGTCGCCTGCGCCGTGGATGTCTCCATCGAGAACGAGAGGCCCCGCATCCACCGGGTGACCATCGCCGTCGACCTGGGACTCGCCGTCAATCCGCTCGGCGTGGAAAGCCAGTTCCAGGCCGGAGTCGCGTTCGGACTCTCGCAGCTCATGGCGAAGGGAGCGATCACGCTCAAGGACGGGCGGGTAGAGCAGCGGAACTTCGACGGCTACACGCCACCCTATATCGTGGATGCACCGGTGGCCGTGGACGTGCACATCGTGCCCAGTGGCGAGGCACCCTCCGGAAGCGGCGAGCCGCCGGTGCCGGTGATCTCACCGGCCGTCGTGAACGCATTGGCCAGGCTGACCGGCACACGCCATCGCAGCCTCCCGCTGGTTGCCGTGTGACGAATCGCGCGAACAGGAGACCATCTCATGAGCAAGCACGTCGCCATCAGTCCCAACGAAGCCGCCGATCGCCTCGCCATCCGCGAGCTCGTCGAGGCCTACGCGCACTGCGCCGACCGGCGCGATGCCAAAGGCCAGATGTCTCTCTTCACCGCGGACACCCACTTCGTGGTGTACATGGACGCTCGGGACTCGAAGCCCTCACAGGAGCTGCACGCGCGGGAAGCGCTCGCTCCCGTGTTCGCGGAGCTGAACAAATACGAGGCCACCACGCACTTCGTCGGCCAGAGCACGATCTTCACGCTCACGAGCGACCGAGGCACCGGGGAAGTCTACTGCCTCGCGCATCACGTCACCCTCGACGGTGGGAAGCGGCGCCTCATGGTCGCCTCGCTGCGCTACCTCGACACCTTCGTGAAGAGGGACGGCGTCTGGCTGTTCGCGGAGCGTCTCCTCCATGTCGACTGGGTAGACGAGCGCGCACTCTCGTAACGTGGCGGCGAGGGGTCTGACGGCGGCGCTAGCACTCCTTGGTCGCGAGGAACAGGATGAAATGCCATGATTACCTCTCTAGAAGCGCGCCGAGCACCGCGGGCCACTGCTTTTCGAACTCGCCATCCCGTTGGAGTCCGAGCTTCAGCACAGCCTGGATTCGCTGCAGCGTTTCAGGCCACGTCAGCGCGGTCTGAAAGGCGTTGAGAGCGTCGAGGAGCCGGTCGGCGGACGGCAACGAGACCTGGTTGATGAGACTTTTCGCCGCCGCGATAGGACGGCGATCGAAGGAGGCGATCCGGCGCGCGAGCGCATCGACGAAGCCGTCCAGCTCCGCGTCCGGAAGGGCCCGGTTGACGTAGCCGTATCGCTCCGCGGTGTCGCCGTCGAAGTCGTTCGCGCCGAGAACGATTTCGAGCGCGCGGCCGCGGCCCACCAGCGGTGGGAGGCGCTCCGTGCCGCCCCCGCCGGGATTCACTCCCACCCCGACTTCGGGTTGGCCCAGTCGCGTGTTCTCGCGCGACGCGAAGCGCATGTCGCAGGCGAGGACGAACTCGCTGCTCACGCCCCGGACGCAGCCTCGGATCTTCGCGATGCTGACCACGGGGGACCTGGTGAGACGGACGAACGTATCCATCAGGATCGGGAGGCCCGAAGGCCCGACTGCCGTGGTGATGGTTCCCGTCTTGCCGGTCAAATCGAAGTGGGCAAGGTAGAACTCGGGATTCGCGCTCTCGAAGACCACCACACGCAGGCTCGGGCTGGCGTCCATTCGAGCGATCAGATCCTGGAGGCCTTCGAATATGGTGGCGTCGACGATGTTGAAAGGCGGGTTTTCGAACCGGACCCGCCAGTACGCCGGCGTTTCCTCGATGACCCGCACGTGTGCCGCTGATTCAGTCATGATTGACGCTCACTTTGCTTCGACCACGATCGAGCGCGACGGGGGGCGCGTTCTTCATTTCGGCTTCTCGAACTCCGGGCTCCAGAGTTTCGCGCACCGGCTCATCCCGGGAAACTCGTCCCGAACATCGGTGCTTTGCTCCTGGACTGTTCCTCGGTGGCCTCGTCCTGAAGCACATCCCAGTGTTCTTGAAGGACTCCGTTTTCGATGCGCAGGATGTCGGCCGCAATCCAATTCACGGGCGAACCACGACCGCTGAATCGCCCGTGAACGATGACATAGTCGCCTTCAGCGACAATCAGACCGGGCTCGTACTTCAATGTGGGAGGAGCGCTCCGCACCAGATTGAACAAGCCGTCACGGCCTGGTTCGATATGGGCGCTGTGCTGGATGTAGTTCGGAGACCAGTAGCGTTGTGCCGCTTCGTAGTCGCGCTTGTTGAACAGCGTGTCGAAGGCCTCCAAGACGAGTCTCTTGTTCTGTTCAGTTGTCGTCTTCATGACAGTTCTCTCTTGATGCCGGGTTCGGCCTTTGCGCCGCCGCGCCTGTCGCAGGGGCGGGGACGAACTCGCACGTGCGCCGCTGGTTCGATCGTCATTCACGCTCCTTCGACCACGATCGAGCGCGGCGGGCGGGAGCGCCACCCGTCACGACGACGACGCGGACGCCAGGGTCGCCCGCGAATCCTTCCAGCGCGTCGGTGAGCGCGTCGCCCATCTCCGCGTCGAAATAGATGGGCCTCGCGCTGCCCAGCGTGATGACCGCAATCCCCTCCGCCACTCTTGTCGTCAGAACATCGGCGTTCATCAGCGGCTCCGCTTGGCCGCCTCCGCCAACGCGGCGAACTCCGCCCTGCCGAACGCCGTCCCGGCGAGACCCCACCCGCCTTCGGCCGCTTCGGTCAGGAGGACCCAGGTGCGCTGACTCTGCGAAGGATCGCCACAGGTCTCGGCCACGATATCGGTGACTTCCCCGACGAGCTGTTTCTGACCGTCCCTGGTCAGGACTCCTGGAGGAGTGATGATCTGCACTCGGACCGCCCTCGCGCTCGCGCTGGCGGCCGTCTGGAGCGCCACCGGATCCATCCGGTGGATGAGCGCGGCCGTGTTCTCCAGATGGAAGCGGCCGGGAGCCTTCACTCCTTCCGCCTTCAGGACCGCGAGAGTGAGCTTCTCCCCGAGCTGGCGGTCCGTTCCTGGGGGAAGCAGGTCGCTCGGCGCGTAGACGTCGATCATTGGCATGTTCGTTCCTCGCGTCTAGTTGCGACCAGCCGCCGCGGCCTCTTCGATCGCCTTCGCGACTGCCGTCGGGTGCGAGAGCATCACGACGTGGCTGGCGGGCAGGACGGTCGTCTTGGCCTTGATCTGCGCGGCCATGGCCTTTTCCTGTTCGGGCGCGATCATTCGATCGTTGGTGGAGACGACGTACCACGACGGCTTGCTGCGCCAGGCCGCCGCCGTGGGCTTGGCCCCGAAGATCGCGCCCGCGGTCTGACCTTGAACCGCGACCAGCAGCGCCTTCTCCGAAGCGGTCAGGTCCTGCGCAAAGTCTTCCTGTATGCCCTTGGGCGAGAGCAGCAGGAACCCGTCCCCCTGCGGTCTCAGCTCGTCCAGGCCAGCCGGCTTCGGGAAGTCCTTGCTGATTTCGCCGATGGACTGGCCCGCGTCCGGCGCAAACGCGGCGACGTACACCAGGCTCGCGACCTTCGGATCGTTGCCCGCTTCCGTGATCACGACCCCGCCATACGAGTGACCGACCAGGACGGTCGGGCCGTCCTGGGCCACGATGGCCCGCCGAGTCGCGGCCACGTCGTCGGCGAACGAAGTGAGCGGAAGCCCCACCGCCGACACCTTGAGGCCCTTGGCCTGCAGCAGGGGAATGACCTTCGACCAGCTCGAGCCGTCCGCAAATGCTCCGTGTACGAGCACGACGTTCGTCGCCGACCGTGCCG
>Ga0099828_10004359_pt1 | contig 10005 bp, 10 predicted proteins | sample CZO8metaG_2_FD_79338 | JGI IMG/M metagenome (GOLD analysis project Ga0099828, IMG submission 79338) | Vadose zone soil microbial communities from the Eel River Critical Zone Observatory, Northern California, USA - CZOApr15con2H1.8 metaG | ecosystem: Environmental > Terrestrial > Soil > Vadose...
CGACCATCGAAGCGCCCGCGATCGAAAAATTTCAGGACATCCTGGTCCAGGGCCACGTGCTCGAGCAGGCCAAGCGCGTGAAGTTTCAGGACCTCGTGCTCAGCGAGTTCGCCGGCCGGGCGAAGTAGTCCGTGGCGCCATCCGGCCCCGTCGCGCCGAAGGTCGAGCTGCGCAACGTCGGTCTGTGCTATTTCGGCCTGGAGGGCGAGACCGAGGCGCTCAAGGACATTTCGCTCTCGGTCGCAGCGGGAGAGTTCGTCGCCGTCATCGGGCAGAGCGGCTGCGGCAAGAGCACGCTGCTGTCGCTGATCTCCGGCATCCTCAAGCCCACCGACGGCACGGTGCTCCTCGACGGCAGGCCGGTGGCGGGCCCGAGCCGCAAGGTCGGCTACATGCTGCAGCAGGACTACCTGTTCGAATGGCGGACGATCCTGGAGAACACGGTGCTGGGGGCCGAAATCCAGGGCGCCGACATGGCGATGGCGCGGGCGCGCGCGACGCAGCTTCTCACCCGCTACGGGCTCGGACGGTTCCTGCACTATCTGCCGCGCCAACTTTCGGGCGGCATGCGCCAGCGCGTCGCGCTCGCGCGCACGCTCTGCACCGAGCCCGACGTCGTGCTGCTCGACGAGCCGTTCTCGGCGCTCGATTCGCAGACCCGTCTCGCGCTCGCCGACGAGGTCGCCGAGATCCTGCGCCGCGAGATGAAGACCGCGATCCTCGTCACCCACGATATCGGCGAGGCGATCAGCATGGCCGAGCGGGTGCTCGTGCTGTCGCGCCGGCCCGGGCGCGTGCGATCGGATCATGCGATCCGGTTCACCACGCCCGACGGCAGGCGGCCGGCTCCGTTCGCCGCCCGCAACACGCCCGAGTTCAACGGCTACTTCAACGCACTCTGGCAGGAGCTCGAAGTCCATGTCGAAGGTTGACGCGGCCGCTGCCGCGATCCCGAGCCCGCAATACCGCCAATGGCTGCGGCGCGAGCGACGCGGCCGGATCACCGTGCGCGCGCTGCAGCTCGCGATCCTCCTCCTGTTCCTGGTCCTGTGGGAGGCGCTGCCGAAGGCGCAGATCGTCAACCCGCTGCTGACCAGCTATCCGTCGGCACTGTGGCCGACGTTCCTGCAATTGCTCAAGGCGACGCCGCAGCAGGCGAGCATCCTCGCCCACACCGGGGCCACCGTGCTGGCGACCGTGCTCGGCTTCACCGCCGCGATGGTGATCGGCACCGCGATCGCCGCCGCGCTCTGGTGGTGGAACGCGCTCTACCGGGTGCTCGACCCCTATCTCGTCGTGGCCAACGCCATGCCGAAGACCGCTTTCGTCCCGATCTTCTACATCTGGCTCGGCGCCACGCTTTCGATCTACGGGATGTCGCTCGCGATCTCCCTGTTCATCACGATCCTGATGATCTACAGCGGATTCCAGGGCGTCGATCCGAACAAGGTGAAGCTCGCCTAGACCTTCGGCGCCGGCAAGGGACAGATCCTCACCAAGGTGGTGCTGCCGGGGAGCGTGCCGACGCTGATCGCCGCCTTGAAGGTGAACGCGGGCCTCTCGCTCGTGGGCGTCGTGGTCGGCGAATTCCAGTCGGCGAGCCTCGGTCTCGGCTACCTCATCCAGTACGGCAGCCAGATCTTCAAGATGAACATCGTGATGACCGGAATCACCATTCTGGCGCTGGTCTCGTCGCTGATGTATCTCGCGATCGCGTGGCTCGAGGCCGCGGTGATGCGGCGGCGGTAGAGCATTTTCAGGAAAGAGCCTGCCCCGGACTTGATCCGGGGTGGGAACCGGTTTTCCGTCCGAAAATGCGACAACGCAAAAAGACTGGAGCGCATTCAGTTTCCATCGAACTGAATGCGCTCTGGGGCACTCCTCACGCCGGACTGCCGGCGGGCGCGAATTCGCGGTCGCTCGCGAGCAACGCGGCGCGCGGCCGTCCGCGCGTCAAGGCGAGCAGCATGCCCATCCCGTAGGCGAGCGAGATCATCGACGAGCCGCCATAGGAGATGAACGGCAGGGTCATGCCCTTGGCCGGCATCAGGTGCAGGTTGACCGCCATGTTGATGGCCGATTGCAGCCCGAACAGAACCGCGAGGCCTGCGGTCGCGAAGCGCGCGAACGGGTCCTCGGTGCGCATGGCATGGCGCAGCGCGCGCAGCACGATGAACGCGAACACCGCCGCCAGCACCAGGCACAGCACGATGCCGAATTCCTCGGCCGCGACCGCGAACACGAAATCGGTATGGCTTTCGGGCAGGATACGCTTGACGGTGCCCTCGCCCGGGCCGCGACCGAACCAGCCGCCGCGCTGGAAGGATTCGAGCGCCTGGTCGATATTGAAGGTGTCGCCGGAGGAAGGATCGCGGAAGCGCTCGATCCGCCGCGCCACGTGCGGGACGAGCATGTAGGCGGTGACGAGCCCGACCGCGGCGGCGCCGCCGAGCCCGGCGACCCAGACGAGCCGCATGCCGGCGACGAAGAACAGCGCGCTCCAGACCAGCGCGATCAGCATGGTCTGGCCGAAATCGGGCTGCAGCACGAGCCCGCTGACGGCTAGCAGCAGCAGGGCGAGCGCGATCGTGTTGGTCGGCATCTCCGGCCGTCGCGCCGATTCGCCGAACAGCCAGGCCACCAGGATCACGAAGGCGGGCTTGAGAAATTCCGAGGGCTGCACATTGATCCCGAGGAGGACGATCCAGCGCCGGGCACCCTTGACCTCGGCGCCGAAATGCAGCGTGGCGGCGATGAGCAAGAGGCTGAGCACGAAGACGATGAGGGCGAGCCGGCGGACGTGGCGCGGCGGCAGGAACGAGGTCGCCAGCAGGACCGCGAGCGTCGGCAGCAGATAGAGCACGTGCCGGCCGACGAAGTAGAACGGGTCGAGCCCGAGCCGGGAGGCGACCGGCGGGCTCGCCGCCAGCGACAGGATGAGGCCGCCGAGCATGAGCGCGAGCAGCGCCCCCAAGGTGAGCCGGTCGACCGTCCACCACCAGGCGGCAAAGGCGGTGCGCTCGAGACGCGAGACCATGGGAACTCCCCCGGGATGCATGCCGCGGTCGAACAGCGAATGGCGAATAGCGAGTAGCGAATAGCCGGCGCACTGACCGCTGGCTGGTCCGCCATTCGCTATTCGCAATTCGCTATTCGCCCTCCCACTCGTGCCTGTCGTTGGTTGACGGACGATTAACGGGGTCCGGCAGCGCCGGGCAGCGCCCGCACCAGCGCGCGGAACGCATCGCCGCGCACCTCGAAATTGCGGTACCGATCGAAGGACGCGCACGCCGGCGACAGCAGCACCACCGGCTCGGCGACCGCTGCGGCCGCGGCGTCGGCGGCGGCGAGCTCGACCGCGCGGTCGAGCGTGCCGGCGACGACATGCGGCACATGGCCCGCGAGCTCCTGGGCGAAGCCGGCCGCCGCTTCGCCGATCAGATAGGCCTTGCGGATGCGCGGGAAGAATCCGGCAAGCGAGGCGATGCCGCCGGTCTTCGGCTTGCCGCCGGCGATCCAGTATATGTCGGAGAAGCAGGCGAGCGCCTGCGCGGCGGAATCGGCATTGGTCGCCTTGGAATCGTTGACGAACAGCACGCGCCGCAAGCGTGCGACCTCTTCCATGCGGTGCGCGAGCCCGGGAAACGAGCGAAGCCCAGCCTGGATCGCCGCCGCCGACAGGCCGAGCGCGAGCGCCGCGCCGGTCGCGCAGGCGGCGTTCTGCGCATTGTGCACGCCGCGCAGCGAGCCGATGCCGGCGATCTCCGCGACGGCGCGGGCGCGGCCGCCCGTGGCTTGAACGATCTGCCCGGCCTCGACGTAAATCCCGTCCGCGAGCGGCCCGCGCACGGAGATGCGGACGAGGCGCTTGCCCGCGCGCTCGATGCGATCGGCCGCCGCCGCGCTCCAGGGGTCGTCGACGCCCACGATGGCGGTTCCCTCCGCCTGCACGCCCGCGACCAGCCGTTCCTTCACCGCGGCGTAATGGGCGAGCGTGCCATGGCGGTCGAGATGGTCCTCGGTCACGTTGATGAGAACGCCGACCGAAGCGTCCAAGCCGGGCGCGAGATCGATCTGGTAGGACGAGACCTCGATCACGTGCACCCGCTCCGCGCGCGGCGGCTCGAGCGAGAGAATGGCGGTGCCGATATTGCCGCCGATCTCGGCGTCGCGGCCGGCCGAGCGCACGAGATGCGCGGTGAGCGCCGTGGTCGTGGACTTGCCGTTGGTGCCGGTGACGGCGACGAACGGTGCGGCGGGCGAGAGCCGGCGCCGCTCGCGGCAGAACAGCTCGATGTCGCCGATCACCTCGACCGCCGCGGCCCGCGCCAGCTCGGCCGACCAGTGCGGCGCCGGATGCGTGAGCGGCACGCCGGGAGCGAGCACCAGCGCGGAAATCCTCGACCAATCGACGTCGCGAAGATCGGCGGTCGGGATGCCCGCGCCGGTCGCCTTGGCGACGGTATCGGGGTCGTCGTCGAAGCCGACGACATCGGCGCCGCCCGCGAGCAGCGCGCTCGCGCAGGCGAGCCCCGAGCCGCCGAGACCGAAGATGGCGACTTTCCTGCCGGCGAACGCGGTGACGGGGATCATCACCTCAACTTCAGCGTGGACAGGCCCGCGAGCGCGAGCACGACCGAGATGATCCAGAACCGGATCACGATCTGCGGCTCGGTCCAGCCCATCTGCTCGAAGTGATGATGCAGCGGCGCCATCTTGAACACCCGCTTGCCGGTGAGCTTGAACGAGATCACCTGCACGATCACCGACACCGCTTCGAGCACGAACAATCCGCCGACGATGCCGAGCACGATCTCGTGCTTGGTCGCGACCGCGATCGCGCCCAGCATGCCGCCGAGCGCGAGCGAGCCGGTGTCGCCCATGAAGATCGACGCCGGCGGCGCATTGAACCAGAGAAAGCCGATGCCGGCGCCGATCACCGCGCTGCACAGCACCGCGAGCTCCCCGGTGCCAGGCACGAAGTGAAGCTGCAAGTAGTCCGAAAACACGGCGTTGCCGACGACCCAGGAAAACACGCCGAAGCAGCCGGCGGCGATCATGACCGGAACGATGGCGAGGCCGTCGAGGCCGTCGGTGAGGTTGACCGCGTTGCCGGCGCCGACGATCACGAAGCTGCCGAACACGATGAAGAACCAGCCGAGCGGCAGGATAAGCTCCTTGAAGAAGGGAAAGGTCAGCGAGCTCGCGAACGGCTGGCGCCCGAGCGACATGAAGAAGTAGCAGGCGCCGGCCGCGATCACGACCTCGATCAGCATGCGGATCTTGCCGGAAAAGCCGGCATGGGTCTGCTTGGTCACTTTCAGGTAATCGTCGTAGAAGCCGATCATGCCGAAGGTCAGCGTGACGCCGAGCACGATCCAGACGTAGCGATTGGCCAGATTGGACCACAGCAGGGTCGACACCGCGATCCCGAACAGGATCATCAGCCCGCCCATGGTGGGCGTGCCCTTCTTGGTGACGAGGTGCGACTGCGGCCCGTCGCTGCGGATCGGCTGGCCCTTGCCCTGCCTGAGCCGCAGGTGGTCGATGATCCAGGGCCCGAACATGAACACGAAGACCAGCGCGGTCATCGTCGCCCCGCCGGCGCGGAAGGTGATGTAGCGCAGGACGTTGAGCGGCCCGATCGTGTCCGAGAATGCGGAGAGCCAATAGAGCATCGGTCAGCCGGTGATGGTCGAAACCTGATCGGGTGCCGCCGGCGGCCGGCGGCGATAGCGGCTTTGCAGCGCCCGAACGATCGGCGCCATCCGGGAACCGAGCGATCCCTTGACCATGACGGCGTCCCCCGGCTGGACGGCGGCAAGCACCTGCGGTTCGAGCGCCGCCGCGGTGTCGGCATAGCCCCCCCGGCGGCTCGAGGGAAGGGCCTCCCACAAGGCGCGCATCAGCGCTCCGCAGCAGAACACCAGATCGACGTCGTGGGCGAGCACGGCCTCAGCCAGGGCGCGGTGCAGATCGGCACCGCGCGGCCCGAGCTCGAGCATGTCGCCGAGCACCGCGATGCGCCGGCCGCGCGCGTCCATGTCGGTCTGCCCGAGCACCGCGAGCGCGGCCCGCATCGAGGCGGGGTTGGCGTTGTAGCTTTCGTCGATCAGCAGGATCGTGCCGGCGGGATCGTCCAGCGTGATGCGCGCGCCGCGCCCGCTCGCCGGCCGCAGGTCGGCGAGCGCCAGCGCCGCGAGCGCAAGGTCGGCGCCCACGAGCTTGACCGCCGCCAGCACCGCGAGCGAGTTGAGCACCAGGTGCCGGCCCGGCACGCCGAGCTTGTAGGTGACGTCGGTGCCGAGAATGCGGGCCCGTATCGTCGAGCCGTCCGGCTGCAGCGAGCATTTGATGAGCCGCGCCTGGGCGCGCGCGTGCTCGCCGAAGGAGACGACGCGCGCGGCGCCGGCCCGGATGGCGCTGCGCTCGAGCCTGTTGAACTGCGGGTTGTCGCGATTGATCACCGCCGCGCCGCCGCGCTCGAGGCCGAGAAAAATCTCGGCCTTGGCGTCGGCGATGGCTTCGACCGTGCCGAAGAATTCGAGATGCACGGGCTCGACCGCGGTGATGATCGCCACCTGCGGCCGCACCAGTGAGGCGAGCGGCGCAATCTCGCCGGCGTGGTTCATGCCGATCTCGAACACGGCGTAGCGGGCGGCGGCGGGACAGCGCGCGAGCGAGAGCGGCACGCCCCAATGATTGTTGTAGGAAGCGACCGAGGCATGCGTCTCGCCGTCCTTCGCCAGCGCCAGTCGCAGCGCCTCCTTGGTGCCGGTCTTGCCGACCGAGCCGGTGACGGCGACGATTTTCGCCTGCGCGCGCTCGCGCGCCGCCCGCGCCAGATCGCGCAAGCCTCCGAGCACGTCGGGAACGACGAGCAGCGGCGCATCGGCGGCGAAGCGCTGGCGTCGGTCGGCGGCGACGACCGCCAAGCCGGCGCGCGCCGCGAGCGCGGCTGCAACGAAGTCGTGACCGTCGAGACGGTCGCCGGTGATGGCGAAGAACGCCTCGCCGGGCGCGATGGTGCGGCTGTCGATCGAGAGGCCGGGGACCGCATCGGGCAAAGCGCCCGCGCGCGCGGCCCCCATCGCGGCCGCAATTGCGTCGACGGACCAGAGCGGCGCGCGTGTCATAGCGCTGCTCCAAGCATCAGATTGTAGCTACGATATGGTTGACGAGACGGTGTTTCCGAATTACAAGCGCGGCGGTGGAACCGACCCGGCCTTACGATTGGGATGAAGCGAAACGGATCGCCAATATTCATCACCATAAGGTCGATTTTCTCGCGGCCAACGAATTCGATTGGGATAGTGCGCTGGTTTATATCGACGATCGCGAGGACTATGGTGAGCTGCGCGAAGTCGCGATTGGGTACATTGGCGTACGCCTCCATGTTCTGGTCTTCACGCGCCGCGACCAACGGATCCGGATCATCAGCCTGTGGAAAGCTCGAAAGAGCGACGTGAGAAGATATGCCGAAGCAATCGGATAAGGTTTGGCGCGAGGCACGGCGCAAAGCCTTGCGCCAACTTGCAACGATGACGGACGAGGAAGACGCCGAAATCGCGGCGGGGATGGCGCGCGATCCGGATGCGTTTGAAATCACGGATGACATGTGGGCGCGCGCGCGCCCGGCCGTCGACATGGCACCGGAGATCGTCGCCGAGTACCGTCGCCGCCGCGGACCGCAGAAAGCGCCGACCAAGCAACTCGTCTCGATCCGACTGGATCGCGATGTGGTGGCACATTTCCGCAAGCGCGGCGCCGGATGGCAGCGGCGCATCAATGAGGAATTGCGCAAAGCGGCAAGGCTCAAGCCGAAAAAGCGTGCGCGAGCCATCAGCGGGCCCTCCCGGCGAGCGCGGCGGCGACCGCCTCATGGTCGCTGAACGGGAGCACCTGTTTGCCGATGATTTGGCCGGTTTCATGACCCTTGCCGGCGATCAGCAGCACGTCCCCGCGCCGCAGCTCGGCAACCGTGCGGCGGATCGCCTCGCCGCGGTCGCCGACCTCGATCGCGCCGGGCGCATGCTCCAGGATCGCGGCGCGGATCGCGGCCGGATTTTCACTGCGCGGGTTGTCGTCGGTGACGATCACCCGATCGGCCAACTGCACGGCGATCGCCCCCATCATCGGTCGCTTGCCGGCGTCGCGATCGCCGCCGCAGCCGAACACCACGGTCAGGCGGTTCGATGCATAAGGGCGCAGCGCCTCGAGCGCCTTGGCCAGCGCATCGGGCTTGTGGGCATAGTCGACGAAGATCGGCGCGCCATCGTTCTCGCCGACGAGCTCGAGCCGGCCCTTGGCGCCCTTGAGCTCCGCGAGCGCGGAGAACGCGGCCCGAGGCTTGCTGCCGGTCGCGATGGCAAGGCCGGCGGCGAGCAGCGCGTTCTCGACCTGGAATGCGCCGGGCAGCGGCAGGCGGACGGTGTAGTCGGCGCCGGCATGGCGGAGCTCGAGCACCTGCGTGAAGCCGTCGATGGCGATGGCGCGCAGCGTGATGCCCTCGCCCCGGCGACCGACGGTCGAGAGCCGCAGCCGGCGCCGCTTCGCGGCCGCGATCACGGCCGCGGCCTCCTCGTGATCGGCCGCGATCACGGCAGCGCCGCCGGGCTCGATCAGCTCCGCGAACAGCCTGAGCTTGGCCGCGAGATAGGCCTCGAGCGTCGGGTGATAATCGAGATGATCGCGGCTGAGATTGGTGAAGCCGCCGGCCTCGACGCGCAGCCCGTCGAGCCGATGCTGGTCGAGCCCGTGCGACGAGGCCTCGATCGCGAGATGCGTCACGCCTTCGGCGGCGAGCTCGTCGAGCGTGCGATGCAAAGCAACGGGATCCGGCGTGGTGAGCGAGCCGTAGATCTCGCGCCCCGGAGCGACGAGCCCGACGGTGCCGATGCTCGCCGCTGGCTTTCCGAGCGCGGCCCAGATCTGACGCGTGAACGCGGCGACCGAGGTCTTGCCGCTGGTGCCGGTGACCGCCGCGATCACCGGCGGCTGGCGCGCAAACAATTTCGCCGCCGCGAGCGCGAGCGCGCGGCGCGCGTTGCCGACCCGGACGAAGGCCACGCCGTCCGGCAGCGGCTGCGGCGCCGCGCGCTCGGCCATCACCGCGGCGGCGCCCGACTTGAGCGCCTGACCGACGAAACGCAGGCCATCGTCCTTCGCCCCCGCGACCGCCACGAACAGATCGCCCGGCTCGATGGTGCGGCTGTCGGCGCTGATGCCGCGTATCTCGAGCGCGGCGAAGCGCGCATCGCAGACGGCGTCGTCGGTGAGGAGCTCGGCAAGCTTCATGGTCTTGGGATCGCGCGCTCTTTGCTCACGCCCTCTGGTTTATCCGGTGCTCCTCATTGGGCCAAGATGGGCGGGCCGCCTCGCCATGGGACAATGATATTATGAGTCCCGGGAAACGATGGAGCGATGCATGCTCGCCTATTTGTTCTGGCACCGATCCTACCCGCACGTCGACAAAGCGACCTATGAAAAGTCGCTCATCGCGTTCCACGATACGCTGTCGCGCTTGGCGCCACCCGGATTGATCGCCGCGGGATCGTTCGCGATCGCGGCGGTGCCGTGGCTCGGCCAGCGTTCCGGATACGAGGACTGGTGCCTGATCGAAGGCTCGTGGGCGCTCGACCCGCTCAACGCGTGGGCCGTCACCGGACCGCCGCAATCGCCGCACGACAGCGTCGCGGCCCTGATGGAGGAAGGCCACGGCGGGCTCTACCGCCTGGCCTGGGGCGAGCCCGCCTTGCCGTCCGATTCGACGATCACGTGGCTCACCCGGCCGCGCGGCATTCAATGGCATCCGGCGCTCGAGCCGATCCGAGGCGCCGTTCCGAATGCACAGGCGTGGCGTCGACAAATGGTGCTCGGCCCATCGCCGGAATTCGCGATCGTCACCCCGGGCGAGCAAGCGGTACCGATCCCCGACGGCTGGCAGGCGCGCGTCGTCAAGCGCGCGCGACTCGGTACGACGCAGCCGCGACGCGGTTGAACGAA
>Ga0099828_10004360_pt1 | contig 10005 bp, 9 predicted proteins | sample CZO8metaG_2_FD_79338 | JGI IMG/M metagenome (GOLD analysis project Ga0099828, IMG submission 79338) | Vadose zone soil microbial communities from the Eel River Critical Zone Observatory, Northern California, USA - CZOApr15con2H1.8 metaG | ecosystem: Environmental > Terrestrial > Soil > Vadose...
AAAGACAAGTGCGAGCAGGGCAATCGGGAGAACCAGCCACCTCTTCATGGCGCCCTCCTATTGGACAATAGCCGGTCGGCTGCGCGAATCCTACTCCGAGTGCAGCACCTCGACCACGTTCGTCCTCGCCGCCCACCGGCCTGGGATGAGCGCCGCGCCGACCGCAACGGCCACCGCCAATAGCAGGATGGTGACCAGCTCGAGCGGGCTGAATGCGGCGTAGGCGGAGGGTGGAGTGTCGTTGCCGGCCGAACTGCTGATGACGTCGAGAAGGACGCGGTTGAGCGCTACGCCCAATGGCGTCGCGACCAGCCCGCCGAGCAAAGCGAGCAGGCCGGCTGATGCCGCCACCATCACCAGGACCTGGCGAGGGCTCATCCCCACCGCCTTGAGCGTCGCGGTGTCCCGTACGCGTTCGCGCGTGTTCAGGAGCAGAGTGTTGAAGACACCGCCCACGGCGATCAACCCTAGGACGATCGCAATGATCACCAGAACTGAGTCGATGATCTTTACCGGAGCGATGATGCTGGTATGAGTCGGCCCGACGTCGATGAAGTCTGGCTCGGCCGCGGCGACCCGCCGGACGTAATCGCTGACGTTTGCGCCCCGCCTCAGGGAAACGTAGTAGATAAACGGGCTCAGGTCGGGACTGACCTGAGCGAACGTCGACCAATCCATGAACAGCTCATGGCCCAGGTTCGACACGTCATAGACCTCACCGACGACACGCAGCTGGAGCGGTTTGCCGTTCGCGGTGGCGGTGAAGCTGTCACCGATCTTCAGGTTCGCATCGTGGAGCAGCGCCTTAGGAGCCAGCACCTCGCCCGGCGCGCTGAACCAGCGCCCAGCCACCAGCAGAAATCCCAGGTGGGAAGAGTCCCCACGCAACACTCGGGAATTCACGGGGTCTCCGATTCCGGGGACGTCCACGTTCCTCCCGGTCCCAGCCACGACACGCGCAGTTTCGGGCTGCGCGTTGAGGATTCGCATGACCTCCGAGTCCGGATAGCCGTCGCTGCGCGTGACCACCACCTGCACGTTGCCGGCCCCTGTCTCGCTGTTGTTGATCGTCTCGAAGCTGCGTGGCACGCCGATCGCCACCGTCACGGTCACCACGCCCACGATGATGGCGAGCAAGGTCAGGCCGCTGCGGAGCGGGCGCGCAAACGCATCGCCGATGCCAAGCACAATGGCCTGCGGCAGCCGCACGCGGCGCGCAAGCCGGCGCAACCAGCGCCCGCTGGCGCCACGTGGCGCGGTGGCGCTGGCCAAGACCACGATCGGCTTCAGCAATCCGGCCCGCAGTGCCGGCAGGGTCGCTGCGAGGCCGACGAGGATCAGCGCGCCGGCCAGTGCGAGCAGGCCGAGTCCGACGGAAAAGCTGGGTTCGTACGCGAGGCCGAGCGCATGCGAGCTGTTCGCCAGCAGCGGCTGGCTCGCCACCGCGCCGGCCGGTATGCCCAACAAGCAGGCCGCCAGCACCGGCGCGAGGATCTGCAGTACGAACACGGCCACCACCTGAGGCGGCGTGAAGCCGATCGCCTTCATGATCCCGATCTCGCGATATGACGAGATCACGATTCCGGTGACCAGATTGGCCACGATGGCGGCCGTGGCGAGCAGCGCAAACACGCTGAACGCAACGAGCACGCTCGTGAGGATCTGGTTCGTGATGTTGAAGACGTTGCGAATGAGCAGGTAGTTGACCGACCCCCCGACGCTTCCTGGGGGCAGGCTGGATTTGAGCCGATCCACGTAGCCGGCCAGCTGCGAGCTGCTGGGATCGCCCGCGAAACGGTAGTCCATCTTGTAGAAGGACGAATGCGGCGTCGACGGAGTCAGGCCCGGGATCGCGGAGCTCGAGGCCCATGCGTGCTGCGAGCTGAGGTCGGCGCTTCCCTCGTCGATGTCGATGACCTCGGCGGCCACTACAAGGATGGGCTTCTGCGCCACGCTGACGACCTTCAGCCGGTCGCCGACGGCTATCCCGTTCAGCTCTGCGAAAGATCGCGTGAGCACGATCTCGTCGTCCGAAGCCGGCCAGTGACCGGCCGTGATCTTGAGCACCTCGACATCGCCGCCGGGGTTGTCACGGCCGAAGGTGTCCAACGAGAACTTCCGATTCCCATGCTGAAATTCGATGGTCGTCGACGCATACGGCCCTCCAAAGGCCGAGGCGCCGATGAGTGAGGGGGTCGAGGCGAGCGCCTGGCGGTCTGTAGCCCCGTCAAAAAAGACCTGCAGATGTGCACCCTTCTGCTTAGCGAAGGCCGTCTGGTAAGGGTCGCGCGTCTGCGTCATCAGGGTCAGGGCCATCGTCCCTGTGCCGATCGCCAAGAGCACCGTTAGAAAGATGACCGCAGCCTGCAGGCGGCGCCTGCGCAGGTCGGCCAGCGCTTTGACGAGGATCGCTATCATCGCCTCGTCTCCTCACCCCGGACCCGGATCACATCCACGGCTGCGCGCTCGGCGGTTTCGAGCCTGGCATCGTCCACGATCCGGCCGTCCAGGACGCTAATCACTCGCGCCGCGTAGCGTGTGGCGAGCTTCGCGTCGTGAGTCACGAGCAGGATGGTCTGCCCTTGCCGGTGGAGCTGCATCAGCAGGTCCATCACCTGGTCACCGCTCCGTGTGTCGAGCGCGCCGGTCGGCTCGTCCGCCAGCAGCAACGTCGGCCGATTGATCAGCGCCCGCGCGATCGCCACGCGCTGCTGCTGCCCGCCGGACAGCTTCGCCGGGTAGCGGTCTGCGATCTCTTCGATGCCGAGCTGCTTCAGGAGCTCGCGGCCCCGGGATTCGGCGCTGGTGTTGCTCCTCAGCTGAGCCGGGACGAGGACGTTCTCGAGCGCGGTCAGGTTGGGGAGCAGGTGAAAGAACTGGAACACGAATCCGACGCGATCGCGCCGGAAGCGGGCCAAGGCTGCCTCGCCCATCCGTCCGAGGTCCGCGCCCGCGACCATGACACTGCCCGAGCTGGGGCGGTCCAAGCCTGCGACGAGGTTGAGGAGCGTGGACTTACCGCTGCCGGACGGTCCCATCACGGCGGTGAATTCGCCCTCCTCCACCGTCAGCGAAACTCCGTTCAAAGCTCCGGTGACACCTCCCTGGTAGACCTTCGTGATGTCTGTCAGCCGGACCAGCTCGGTCATTCCGAGTCCCCAGAGATGGCCGTTTCCGATAGCTCGTCGATCCATTTGATATCAGCCTCCGTGTGAAGTAATGCGCCGCGCACGAGGCGTGCGAGGTCGAAGCGTCCGTCCCGCCGGGCTCGGTTTTCGAGCTGGTTCAGATCCCTCAATCGCTGCAGGTACGTGCGCTTCTGCCGGCTCAGAAGCGGACCGAGGTCACTATTCGCGACACGCGCCGCAAGAAGGAGCTTCACGTAGATGTCCTCACGCAGTTCCTGCGGGCCCGACTCCGGCTGGGCCAGCCAGCTCGCGAGGGCCTTTCGGCCTGGCTCAGAAAGCTCATACAGGAGCTTGCCCCGGTCCCCACGTGCGCCGACCGGGCGCACGAGCCCGTCGCGCTCAAGACGCTGCAGCGTCGTGTAGACCTGGCCGATATTGACTTCCCACGTCCCGCCCAACATGGCTTCAAAACGGTTTTTCACCTCATAGCCGTGGAGCGGCTCCTCGGCGAGGAGCCCCAGTACGCCGTACTTAAGCGACACTCTCACCTAGACACATACGCAGTATGCATTGTAAGTATGCATAGCTGGGGCCGGATGTCAAGAGACTGCGACGAGCGCTTAGCCCGGACAGGTCACAAGGCGTCGAGTCGGGCGCCCATCTCGATCATGTCGAGCGCCTGGTTGATGAGTTCGACCAGGCTCCCCTGCCCGCCTCGCCGCACCCATTCCCGGCTGGCTTCGTAGACCGCACTGATCAGAACCATACCCAAGACTCTGAGCTCGAAATCTGCCGGGTCGCGGCCCGTGCGGCCGCCAATGATGCCGCTAAAGAGATCTTGGGCGCGCTCGATCTCCTCGAAGAAGCGAGCCCGCAGCGCCGGCACCTCGACGGCGAGCTTCGCCCGCGCCAGGATCATGTCGCGGTCGCGCTCGAACACCCCAGCCAGACCCTCCAAAGCTTGCCGCACGACGACACTGAGCGGCTCGTTCGTCGGGCGCGACAGCATCATGGAGACCACCATGGGGTCGTATCTGTCGAAGAGCACGACGTCCTCTTTGGTAGGGAAGTAGTTGAAGAACGTGCTCGCGGAAATCTCGACCGCTGCGGAGATCTGCTCGATCGTCGTCTCGTCGTAGCCCTGCTTCTGGAACAGACGCATCGCCTCTCTCTGGATGGCCTCTCTGGTCTTGAGCTTCTTGCGCTCCCGCAGCCCGCCGGGAGTCACGGCCGGGGGCCTTGGCGAGAGATTCGGCGCCCAGACGGTCCAGATCCTAGGCGCCGCCGAGCACCGGAGTCGAGCGCATTGTCAATGCGTAAGCGAGGAGCGCAGGCGGCAACAACGGAGATGGGCTGGATGGGCGCCGAAGATCCGCCTAGGATCCCCGGCCGCGACTCCATCGGGCGGGTTGCGGGAACGCTGCGCGAGGAGGACTCTGCGCTCAAGCGTTAACTGTCGCGGCCGGCTGCTCGACTTCGTGCGCGTCTTCCTGCCGCACGTGCGGAGTCCGGGCGGGCATGAAGAGCGCCGCCAGGAAAGCGCCCACCAGGACGCTGGCGGCCGTCACGAGCAATACCTCCGACATTCCCTGGGAGTACGCGTCTTGCGCCGCGCGCAGCAGTCTGGCGCCCAGAGGCCCAGGCAGCTGGTGTGCCACAGCGGCCGCCACCGCGACACTGCTCTGCGCCGCTGATTGGGCCTTCGCCGGCAGGCCGGCCAGGTGACCGTCCAGGCTGGCCTGATACGCGCTGTTGAGGATGCTCCCCATCACCGCTACGCCGAACGAGGCCCCGACGTTCTGAAGGGTCCTGGTCAGGGCGCTTCCGGCGCCGGTCTCACCAGCGGGGAGAGCCCCGAGGATCGCGTCCAGTGCCGGGACCATGGCCAGCGCGATGCTGAAACCCATGACCGCGAGCGCGACGGCGACGAAGGCGTATCCGGTCTCCACACCCGCTCGTGAAAGCATGAGCATGCCGGCTGCGCTGCCAAGCAGCCCACCGGCAACCATGACCTTTGCGCCCAGGCGCGCGGCCAGCCAGTCGCTGCCCAGGGCGCCGATCATCATGGCCCCGATCATCGGGAGCAGCCGGATCCCGGTGGCCTGAGCGTCGTTGCCCTCGACGATCTGCAGGTAAGGAGAGAGGACGAAGAGCCCCCCGGTCATGCCGAAGCCGACGACGACGAACGCCATCGTTCCCCATGCGAAGCGGGCGTTCTGGAAAAGCTTGAGGTCGATAAGCGGAGCCGCCGTGCGCAGCTGCCAGGCAGCGAATGCGGCCAGGAGGACGACGCCGCCAATGATTGGCACCACGACCTGGGTGTCGGTCCAGCCGTGGATTGGCTGCTCGATGATCCCGTAGACCAGCCCTGTGACACCGATCACCTCCAGGATGGCTCCGATCCAGTCCAGCCGCCGCGGCTGCGGATCCTTGCTCTCGGGGACGAAGAACCAGACGCCGACCAGCCCGACGACGACCACCGGCGCGTTGATCAAGAAGATCGAGCCCCAGTCGTAGTGGGTGAGCAGCCACCCGGCGACGAGGGGGCCCAGGGGCAGCCCAATGAATGAACCGGCTGCGGCCAGCCCGATGGCACGCTCGCGCTCGTCGGCCGCGAACATCGAGGGCAGCATCGACTGCATCAGCGGAAGGACGATGGCGCCGCTCGCGCCCATGATCACTCTCATCAGGATCAGGCCGTTGGCCGAAGTCATCTGGCTGGCCACCACAGAAGAGATCCCGAAGGTCAGCAACCCGATCAGCAGCAGGCGCTTGCGGCCGAAGCGATCGCCGAATACCCCGGCAGGGAGCATGAAGCCGGCCAGCGCCAGGGTGTAGGCGGCCGACATCCACTGGAGCTGATCGGTCGTGGCGTTCAGCTTCGCCGACAGCGTGGGCAGGGCGGTGATCAAGATCGTGATGTCCAGACCGAGAACGAGCCCGCTGACCGTGAGGGCGGCCAGGCCCAGCCAGCGTCCTCGCAGACGCCCCGTGTCCAAGTCGATCTCCTTGATGTTCACCATCGCCATCACCTCCAGCTGAATTTCCCGTTACGGGAAAATCGCAGCTACAGGATAATTGGAGTGATTAGAAAAATCAAGTCACTGTAGGTTAGAGTTGCGCCAGGGGAGGTTCAGTGATATGGCCCCCCATGTCGCCCAGCTCGGGGATCCGAACGCCCTGCATCCCCAGCGCGAACGCGAGCTCGCCGCCGTGGTGCATGTCATGGGCCATGATCCGCCAGACGATCCACTGACGCGGGATCGCATACGTCTTGCCGCCGTACGGCTGCACCAACGTCTTGTCCAGGTCGTCCACCGTCCATGCTTCCAGAGCCTCCTCGATCACACGCCAGGTCGCCTCCAGCCACCTGACCAGCTCCGCGGCATTCTCGACGATGGCGTTGAATTCGTCGGGGCGAAGTGCAGCGACCTGTCCGGCGAAGTCCGGGCTGCCTTGACCGAGGACACGGTGGAACCACCAGATGCGACCCTGGCTGATGTGGCTGGCAATCTCCCCGACCGACCGCAGATGCGCTTCGCCGCGCCACGCGAGCAGCTCCCGGGACAGCGGTGCGATGGCGTGGACTAGGCTTTTCTGGTATCCATCCCAGCCGCGAAACACAGCCATCGCCGAGCGGGTGCTGGCGGTCATTTTCATGGTAAGGATGCGCGCGGTGTGCGTTCTTCTGCGCACCTGAGATTCCATCCGTCTCACCCCGACCACCTCAACCGTGGCGCTAACCTTCGGACCGTGCTGTCGATTGGACCTAGAGTGCTTTCGCGCCGGGTGTCTACGGCCTGGCCCGCGATCGTCCTGGCGGCGAGCTCGCTGGTGGCGTTTGCGTGGATACTCGACACCCAGCTCCTACGGCTGTACGGCATGACCGCGCCGTCCTGGGACACTGCACAGGAGCAGCAACTTATATGGAGCCTCGCCAGCGGCCACGGCTGGGCGAGCAGCTATGAGCAGGGCGCGAACTTCCTGGGCATTCATCTCGAGCTCGCCCTTCTACCGATAGCGGCTGTCGAGCGGCTATGGCCGCACCCGACTGTGCCGCTGGTCTTCGCCGCCGCCGGGCTCGCTGCCACCGCCCCCGCGGCCTTTCTCATGCTGCGCGCACTTTTGCCCGAACTAACTGGCGCGACGTGGCTAGCACTTGCCATGGCCGCACCGATGCCGTTCTGGGCTTCCACTCAGGAGGCGGCACGTGACCAATTCCACCCGGAGACGATGGCGCTGGCACTGGCCATGCTGGCGGCGTGGGCGGGCCTGCGCGAGAGACGTGCGCTGCTCTGGGCGTTGGTGGTGCTCGTTCTCAGCTGCAAGGAGGACCAGACGTACATCGCTTTCCTGATCGGCGTGCTGGTCTGGCGGCACGGCACACCCCCAATGAAGGGCCAGGGTCGCGCGGTGATGATCTTTGCGGGGGCCTGGCTCGTGATTGGAGCCGGGCTGGTCGAGCTTTTCATTCGCAGGGGAGGCTACTCCCCTGACTTCGCCTACTACGCGTGGATGATCAAGCCTGGTCCCAACCTCCTGGCCAGAGGACTCCTTCGCCCCGATGCATGGTTGGCGTGGACCTGGCTGCTTGTCAGCCTGCTTGGCCTACCGCTGCGAGCGCCGCGCTGGCTTCTCCTCGCCCTACCCCCGCTGGTTGCCAACATCCTGAGCAGCAACGACGTGATGCAGCGGTTTCAGCTGCACTACGCGCTGTTGATCATCTTTCCGCTGGTCGTCGCCGCCGGCTTCGGCGCGCGACGCCTCCTGGAGGAGCGGTCCATCCCGGCGTGGCTGCCGGCGCCGGCCCTTCTCGTGGGGGCCGTGCCGGCTCTCGTCCTCGGCCTTGGGGCAGGCCGGCTGCCGCCTGCGCTCGGCGCCGATCAGTGGCTCTATACCCGCCCGCCCGTGGCAGATCGTTTGCTGGCCGCGACCCAGGTGATCCCACCCGGCGCCCCCGTCTACGCCGACGACGGCACCGACGTCTGGCTGACCGACCGGACGCGCATCGCGCAAATCCCCGCTCGCTTCCAGCCTGACCGCTACGTGGTCATCGACCTCCAGGATTGGACCCACCGCGCCGACCCGGCCGCCGGCGCCCGTCAGACAATCGCGCGAACGCAGGCCACCGGACGCCGCCTTCTTGTTGACGACGGCCGCTTTCAGGTTTGGAGCCCGGCATCCGGTTACGCTCGGTCGACGTGACCGCGGAGGCGATGGCGCTGATAGCACGGCAACGAGCCGAGAACTGGGCGGCGCCGTGGTGGATGTTCGCCACGCCGCCGCTCGTGGCCGCAACGATCGCTTTCGCGTGGATCCTCCATGCCAACCTGATCCGGCTGTACGGGATGACCACCCCATCGTGGGACGTGGCGATCAACCAGCACGTGATCTGGAACGTATCGGCGGGTCAAGGCTTCTATACCAGCTTCCAGCGCGCCGACTTCCTGGGCATTCATTTCGAGTTGATATTCGTGGTCCTTGCGGCAGTGGAGAAGCTGTGGGCCAACCCCGCCGTGCCTTTGATTTTCTCCGCCGCGGGACTCGCGGCCACAGCACCCGCCGCCTACCTCTTCTTCCGGGCCATCCTGCCGGCCGACAAGCCCGCCTCCCCGTGGCTGGCGGTGGCGCTGTCCGTGCCACTCCCCTTCTGGGCGGCCATTCAGGAGGCGTCACGCGACTTCTTACATCCGGAGAATATGGCGCTCGCGATGGCGCTCCTGGCCGCCTGGGCGGGCATACGCGGGCACCGCATGGCGATGTGGGTCCTGTGCGTGCTCGTGCTGGCGTGCAAGGAGGACCAGGTGTACACGGTCGGTGTCATCGGGCTCCTCATGGCGGTGTATGGGCCGCCGGTCGTGCGGGCGCAAAGTCGATTTGTGGTGTACCTCGCGGGCGCCTGGTTCCTGATCGTCTTCGGCGTTATCCAGCAGCACCTCCGCAACTACGGCTACACCGATTTCGTCTACTACGGCTGGTTACTCTTCCACCCCTCACTGAGCGCGGTACTGGCAGCGATCTTCCGTCCAGGCGCTTTGCTCGTGGTGGCCGCGATCATCGCGGGGATGTTCGCCCTGCCGCTGCTCGCGCCACGATGGCTGCTTCTGGTCATTCCACCCTACCTGGCGGACGTACTGAGCGGCCATATACCTCAGAACTACCTGCATCTGCACTACGTGTTGATCTTGCTGTTTCCGCTCATCGTCGCCGGGGGCGTCGGGGCCCGCAGGTTTCTCGGCATGCAATCGATACGGCCCGCTGCAGCGTTGGTGGCGATGGTGCCAGCCCTGCTTCTCGGCTGGGGGACCGGCCGGCTTCCCCCTATGCTCCAGTCCGACCCGACGTACTACGCCTGGCCCAACGCGGTCGCCGAACTGCAGACGGCAACCGCGATGATCCCCCCGAATGCCGCGGTGTCGGCCGACAACGGGTTGGCGGTGTGGCTTGCGAACCGCCATACGATCAACGACTTCCCCGATAAGCTCGACGATACGGCCTACGTAGTGCTCGATCACCACCCCTACATCAGCGGTCCGACCGATCCAGTCAAGCGCCAAGCCGCGATCGACCAGCTTCCCAGTAGTGGCAGGCGGATGCTGTACGACGACGGCCGCTTCCAGGTCTGGAGCCCGGTCGGAGACAGCTGATCGGCTGCCGGACCGAGCGGTTGGCGGCGGCTTTGTACTCTTAAGGGTCAATGGCAGCGGCGATTTCGACCCGAGAGCGACTCGATCAGCTGTTCAAGCAGCGGATCGCGATCTTCGACGGCTCCATGGGCGTCATGATCCTGAAGCGGGGCTTCTCGGACGAGGTCTTCCGCGGCGAGCGGTTTCGCGATCACCCTAAGCCGCTGCGCAACAACCCCGACATCCTGTGC
>Ga0099828_10004361_pt1 | contig 10003 bp, 6 predicted proteins | sample CZO8metaG_2_FD_79338 | JGI IMG/M metagenome (GOLD analysis project Ga0099828, IMG submission 79338) | Vadose zone soil microbial communities from the Eel River Critical Zone Observatory, Northern California, USA - CZOApr15con2H1.8 metaG | ecosystem: Environmental > Terrestrial > Soil > Vadose...
CTTCTGCTTATCTGGTTGCTTCAGCAAACCCCAATAGGTAGTGTGGAGGGGTGACCCGACCGCCGTTTCCTAAGACGCTACGCGAATTTCAAGCCGACTTCGCCGGTGAAGAGGCTTGCCAGCAGTACCTGGCGGGCTGTCGCTGGCCCGCTGGCTTCATCTGCCCTCGATGCGGACATCGGCGAGCCTACGAATTGGCAAACCAACGACGCTGGCAGTGTGCTGGCTGTCGGCACCAAGTCTCGCTGACCTCGGGGACTATTCTTCACAGGACTAAGATTCCCCTGACGCATTGGTTTTGGGCGACGTATCTGATGACCACCGACAAGCGTGGTGTGTCCGCCTTGCTTGTGCAGCGTCAGCTCGGTCTGTCCTGTTACGAAACTGCCTGGATGATGCTTCACAAACTCCGCCGGGCCCTGGTGAATGCAACGCGGGAGCCGCTTCACGGCGAGGTCGAAGTTGATGAGACGTGGGTTGGGGGCGAGCAGGCCGGTCTCCGAGGAAGCCGACAACTTAAGGGGCGGCGAGCGGCCCTCGTCCTAGTTGCGGTGGAGAAGCGTGGCAAGGGCTCGGGGCGTGTCCGCATGAAAGTGATCCCAGACTTCAAGGCCAAGACAATCATCCTCTTCCTCACCCAGAACGTCTCTCCCGGCTCGACCATCTACACGGATGGTCTCAAGAACTTTGAGGGGCTCCCGGAGGCCGGTTTCAAACACATCGCCCGCACTCAACCCCTAAGATCCGAACTCCGCCGAGGTGCAAAATCGGCCGTGCCACTCGCCGATCGTGCACTTGGCAACCTCCAGCAATGGCTGATCGGCACCTACCACGGCGTGAGCCGAACTCAACTCCAGGTTTACCTGGATGAGTTCGTGTTCCGGCACAATCGCCGCACGCAACCGGCGGCCGCATTTCAAACCTTGCTCGGTTTCGGAACTGGCCGCAAATCAACAGAGTATCAACGCATACGAGGGGCGAAGGACCTGACCGATAATGGCTAACCACAACCTATTGGGGCTTGCTGAAGCAACCGGATAAGCAAGAGTCGCCTAACCGGACAATGACGAAGACTGTAGCACTAGCCCGCTTATCTCACTGCTAGGCAGAAAAGTGACAGAGATCGCGTGAGTTCGCAACTCCTGCGGGTCGCGATGTGTTTTCGCAAGTCCACCGTCAGGGACGAGCCTTCTTGCTTCCTTCGTGAGTGCAATCCTCTCTCCGTGTTTTATTTCGGCGCACACTTCACCAAGCGCGACAACAACGAGAAAGGAGTTCCTGAGGATCGTTCCTTTTCAACACTTTAGCGGCACGGCACACAGCTTTTCGTGGACTTGTCGAAACAGCGCGACATAGGGATATCCGCCCGCCAGCGAAACCCACACCTTCCGCACGCTGATGCGAATCAGTGCACCGATCTTTAGCAGCTTCAGCCGAATCGTGGCGCACTGCGCTCTAGCTAATTCGGTCCCGGCGAGCCCCACCCGCCGCAACATTTGCAACAGCACGTAGGCCACCGAAGAGAAGTACAGTCGCAGCTGGTTACTCCGCAGATAGGCCGTGCTGGTACGATCCGCAAACAACATCAGTTGTTCTTTGATGCGATTCTCCATCTCCCCGCGGGCACAGTACAGCTCTTCATACAACGCTGGCGCCGGCCATTCTTCGGCTACCAAAGAGGTCACCACAAAGCGCGGGTTCTCTCCTTTTTCCAGATGCTCGGCCTTGGCCACCACTCGTCGCCGCTGCGACCAACTCTTCCGTGTCTGATAGTAAAATTCCCTAAAGAAGCGTGCGGCACGGCCGGTCTGGTGATATTGCCGTTTGGCCTTCTTCAACTCTTTTTTGATCTGCGCCTTCAGACGCTCGTTTTTCGCTAGTCCCAGCACATAGTCCACACTTTCGGCCGCACACCAGGCCATCAGCTCCTCGCGGCAGAACCCCGAGTCACCACGCACCAGGATGCGCACCTCCGGCCACACCGCACGAATCTGTTTCACGATGCGTTGGAGTTCTTCTAGGCTGCCCGCCGAGGCATCGATGTTCGACGGCCGTAAGCGCCCCCCCAGCAGGAACTCGCCACAGAAAATGTACAGCGGCAGATAGCAATAGTGGCCGTAGTAGCCGTGGAAGAAGCGTCCTTCCTGGTTCCCATGCAGCGGATCATCGGTGGCATCCAAGTCCAGAATAATCTGTGAAGGTGCTTGCGGATGCGCGGCCAGGAATACCTCGACGAACAGCCGGTCCACCGCCGCGTGGTCCGCCACGATCTTCTTGTAGCGAGCCTTGGCACTGGCTGTGGCCGGGGTCAATTCCAGGCGGTTCAACGTGCTTTTCCCTGCCAGCACCTCTCCGACGGGATCGGACTTCTCCACCAACACCGCCAGCAAAGGGTCCTTCCGCAATTCCTCGTGATCGTTGAGATCTTCATAACCGAGGGCCAGGCCATAGACCCGTTGTGCCACCAACTCCTCCACGGTGTGTTCAATGAGATCCGCATTCCGGTAGTCCCGGAAGCAGGCCGCAAACTGGCGCACGATTCCGATGCGCTTCTCTACTTCTCGCAGCAAGAGTCCGCCGCCTTCGGTGGTGATGGCCCCGCCGTCGAACTGGGCCCGAATCTCTCGATGTTTTAGGGGATGAAATCCAAAGTCTTTCTGGATACACTCTGTGCCCATAAGGCTGTTGCCTCCTCTGCCAGGATCTCTTTCGGACAAAAAGAGTTATGCCAGAAGCGACAGCCTTTTTCTATTTTTTGTTTGAGAAATGCGGGCTAATTGGTCTTCATCATTTTTTCGAGCGGCACATTCCGGGAAACCATCTCCCAAAGGAACCACAAATGCCAAATGACCCAGCCGGCAAGATCCTGCACGTAAACGGGATTGACCTCTACTACGAAACGCAAGGCGCGGGAGAGCCGCTCCTGCTTTTGCACGGTGGCAGCGGCTGCCACGACGATTGGGCCTATGCCGGCCGCGATCAGCTCGTCCGCGAATATGCCCTCATCACGCCGGACGCGCGCGGTCACGGCCGGTCGACCAACCCTGGAAAAACCATCACGCACCGGCAATGCGCGCTTGACACCCTCGCGCTGCTCGACCATCTCGGCATCAAAAAATGCCGCGCCATCGGCATTAGCATGGGCGCGAACATCTTTCTCCACATGGCCACGCTGCAACCGGACCGCATGACAGCCATGGTTGTCGTCAGCGCCGCCATGTACTTTCCCGAGCAGGCCCGCGCGGTCATGCGCCAGGTGTCCGTTGAAAACCAGTCCCCCAAGGATTGGGAAACCATGCGCAAACGTCACAAGCTCGGCGATGAGCAGATCAAAGCGATTTGGGAATGGCCCCGCGGGATGGCCGACAGCTACGACGACATGAATTTCACGCCTCCTGGGTTGTCCCGAATCACGGCGTCGACGCTCATCGTCTACGGCGATCGCGACTTCCTCTATCCCGTCGAGATGGCCGTCGAGATGTATCGCGCCATTCCCCGCTCCGCCCTCTGGGTCGTGCCCAACGGCGGCCACGGCCCCGTTTTCCTCGATGCCGCGCCTCAGTTCGTGCAAAGCGCGCTGGCCTTCTTCCGCAAGTAGCGGCGTACTTCCCCGGCAAATCCTCCTCGTCGCAACCGGTAGCACAGCCTTAGGCTGTGCTACCTGATGTCCCACCCACCCTAATCCGCCATGCGCCCAATCATCGTAGTCATTCGCGCTCATCGTGAACATCTGGCCTGACTCTACGCTGACACATGCTAAAGCCCGTGCTACTGGTCTTACTAACAAAAATACCCCCCCGCCATTTTTTGGATGTGTGGCAAGCACAGGACTTTAGGTACCTGTGTTTTTGGAAGTGTGGCAAATAAAGTACTTACAGGTGCGATTTTTGGTTGTGTGGCAAATAAAGGGTTTAGCGAAGCGGGTGCGCGCCCCTCGCTAACTCGCCCGCGTAGGTGAGGTAGGCGTAGCCCCTCATGGCTGCTCGACACGGTCGGGGCAGGCGGGGTGAACTGAAATCGAGGATGCACGGAACATGATAGCTTGGAATAGATACTTTGTCAATTAATATATATGAAGTACTAGTATCGAATGTAAAGAAGTGGCACGTTCGAACGCAAATTGCATAAATGCTAGAAAAGAAAGGGGTAGAGTGTACAGGATGCGTAGGCGGAGCTGGGTGACTTGATTGATGGGAAAAACGAAGAATTCCCCACCGTTTGCAAAATCAGAACCGCAAACGGTAGGCCACCGGCCGGGCAGGCGGGATGAATTCCGAGGTGGCGCTACACAACCTTAGAGCGAAGAGCAAAGCAAGGAATGGCTGTGCCACAGCGGTGGACGGTCAGGCGCGGAATCCGATACAATCGCGGACCGAAGTTGGAGTGCCAATGAATTTGGGGTGCGACACATGACGGTCATAAGCATAAGAGTGTTCGCCGGTGTTCTGCTTTGCTTTCTGGCGGCGGGAGTCTGTTCCTTGGGCAGGGAAGCGCGCGCGACGCTGATCTACGAGGACGTAACCACGGAAGTGAATCCCGCGCAGGAAGAAGCGGGGCAGCTCTGGATTACCACCACCGACCTGGAGCGCGCCACGCGCTTCGAGGTCAAGCCCCAAGGCGTCTGCCGGGATCAACTTTGCTTTCCGCTGCCGAAAGCGCGCACGCAGGAATTTGTGCGCAAAGACTCCGGCAAGAGCTGGTTCAACATGACCGCGTTCGCGCAACTGGTGCAGCAGCCCGTGGCGCACGATGCGGCGCTTGCAACCTGGTATTTCGGCTTGCGCGCGGACCAGCGCCAGGGTCTCGCTTCGCTCGAGGCGCCGGATTTTTCGCTGCCCGACATGGACGGCAAGATGCATTCGCTTTCCGCTTTGCGCGGGAAGAAAGTCTTGCTGGTGACGTGGGCCTCCTGGTGAGGGTGCCGCTACGACTTGCCAGGCTGGCAAGTGATTTACGAGAAGCTGAAGGACAAGAATTTCGAGATCGTGTCCGTCGCGAAGGACACCAACGGCGTAAAAGACGCCGGGCAGTGGATTACCGCCGCCAAGCCGACGTACACCGAGCTGATTGACGAGAAGCATCTGGTCTCGAAGCTCTACAACATGGTGAATGTGCCCACCGGCGTATGGATCAACGAGCAGGGAAAAATCGTGCGGCCGAATGAAGTCGCGTTCGCCGACGACCGCTTCAAGAATTTCACCGGGCTCGATTCCGCGCCGTATCTGACGGCGCTGAGCGATTGGGTGGAAAAAGGCGACAAGAGCGTTTATGAGATGAACGAAGAGAAGCTGCACGAAAAACTCAGCGTGAATAACCCGGAAATTATTTTAGCCGCCGCGGAATTTGGCCTCGGCGAGCAACTGTACAAAAACGGCCACCTGACCGAAGCGATTCCTCATTTCAAGGAAGCTCAGCGGTTGAATCCCAAGAGCTGGAACTACAAGCGCCAAGCCTATGCGCTCTCCGACGCCAAACGCGATTACGGAACGACTTTCGCTGAAGAGGTGGAAAAATCCGGCGGCAGCAAAGTCTATTACGCCCCGCCCGACCTGCCCGGCGAAAACAAGCCCACACAAAACAAGCCCGAGGGGAAAAAGCCGCCGCAGAATTAGCGCGCGCACGTTTTTTCTGTTTGCTTGACGCGCTTGCGCGGCTGCGGTTACTGTAGTGGCAATCAATGGAGCCAAATTGGCATCCAGCGGCGTTCTTGTTTGCGTCGGGGCAAGCGCCGGAAAAATCTACCGGGGGAAAGCATGAACGCGAACCATTTTGGAAGTGACCGCTGTGCGGTCAGTGAGGAAGGGTGTGCCTTGTTGAAATCGAATTCTGTGCGGAAATCTACGTCTGTCTTGCGAGCCGTGATGATTGCGTGCGTGGCGGCGCTGCTGTTTTTCTGCGGCAGTGCAGCGAATGCGCAAACGTTTCGCGGAACGATTCTCGGAACGGTGACGGATTCTTCGGGCGCCGCGGTGAGTGGCGCGACGGTGACGGTGAAGAATACCGACACTGGATTGCTGCGCACCGTCACGACCGGCGACGATGGAGGCTATTCCGTGCCGGAATTGCCGATCATCAATTACAGCGTGACGGTGGAAAAGAGCGGCTTCAAGATTGCCGTGGTATCGGGAATTCGCATCGAGGTTTCGGGCGACCGGCGAGTGGACGTGACGCTGCAGCCGGGCGAAGTGACGCAGAAGATCGAAGTGTCCGGGGAGGCGCTGCCGCTGGTGGAAACGACTTCGAACACGCTCGGCGGCGCGTTCGAAGCAAGTCAAGTGGATGCGCTCCCGATTAACGGGCGCGACTACACGAAATTGTTCATCAACGTGCCGGGCGCGGCGGGCGAGCCGAATGGGGCCGGCGATTCGCCGGGTTCGTTCGGTTACGTGGCGGTGAATGGGAACCGCGGACGCGCGAACAATTTCATGCTCGATGGCACAGACGAGAATGATGGATATCGCAACGATCCGGCAATCAATGAAGGAGGCGTGTTTGGCACGCCAGGAACAGTACTGCCGCTTGATGCCATCGCGGAATTCAAGGTGCTGCCGAATTTCGAGGCGGAGTATGGGCGCAATGCGGGCGGAGTGATCAACATCGTGACGAAAAGCGGGACAAATGATTTTCACGGCACCGCGTACGAATACTTCCGCAACGATCATTTGAACGCGCGGAATTTCTTCAACACGGAGCCAACCAAGGATGCTTTCCGCAACAATCAGTTCGGCGCAACGCTCGGCGGAGCAATCGTAAAAGATAAAACGTTTTATTTCGTGGCCTATGAAGGGCAGCGCGAGGGCGGCGCGATTACGTCGCTCAACGTGGTGCCATCGATCGCGGATTTTCAGAGCGCCATCACAACAATAGGTGGCGATGCGACGCAATGCACGACGACGATCATCGCGTGTGTCACGAATCAGCCAGCGGGAGTCATTAATCCGGTGATTCTAAATTTCTTCAACTTCTGCCAATCAAAGGGACGATGTTCGGGCGGAAAGGATATTTGGCCAGGCGTGAACCTTCCGAATGCCTCGGCGGGAACTGCGAATTCTGTTGACGCGGTCAAATTCTCGAATGGCATCAGCAGTATGATCGCGAAGATTGACCACGCCATAAACGCAAACAATCAGGTGACCGGCCGCTACTTCTTCGGGGACAGCAGGCAAAGTTTCCCGTTGGGGCTTGCGGGCGGGAACAACCTGCCCGGCACAAACACGGTAACTCCGATCCGAACGCAACTGGTGGCAATCAGTTTGGTGAGTACCATCTCCACGAACGTGGTGAACGAAGCGCGGTTCGGCTGGAACCGTTATCGCAACGGGTTCGTTCCGGAGGACGCGAAGCTTTTTGGCAACCCTAACGATTCGCTGGGGCTAAATACGGGGGTGACCAACCCGCGCGATTTCGGACTGCCGACGATACGCTTCGGAGTGTTATCGTTCTTAGGTTCATCGCCCTTCTCGAATCCGCGCGATCGCGTGGACACCAACTGGCAGGGCATCGACGGATTGTCCTGGAAACGCGGGCGGCACGACATCAAGTTCGGATACGAGTTCCGCGAGACCACGGTGCGGTCGTTCAACGATTTCAGCGGCCGAGGAGTGCTCGTCTTCGACGCTCTTTCTGATTTTCTGTCCGGCATACCAGTGAATACCGCGACCGGGCTATTTTCGAGCCGGATCATCGTAGGCGCAACAGACCGCGACGCGAAACAGGCAAACGACGGGCTTTACGTTCAGGACTCCTTCCGGTGGACGAAGAACTTCACGCTGAATATGGGTTTGCGATGGGATTATTTCGGAGTGATCCACGAAGATCAAGGCCGCTTCAGCGTGTATGACCCGGCGGTGGGTCTTGTGCATCGCGACCCCCTTTATGATAAAGACTTCCGGAGCTTCAGCCCGCGGACCAGCGTGGCGTGGGATGTGACCGGGAAGCAGAAGACGGTCGTTCGCGCGGGATTTGGTGTGTTCTTTGATGATTTCTCACAAGACGCTTTCACCGGGCAGATTTATGAGAATTCTTTTAATGCTGGCGTGGCCTATAACGCGATCGGGCCGGACCCGGTTTTTCTCAACAAACATGTACAGCAGGATTCCGCCGGTAATCACTTCCCCATTGTTGCGGGGCGGCCGGTGTTTGTTCCCGGTAATGTGGATGCTACGACGGACGCATCGACGGTGGACAAGAATCTGCGAAACCCCTATGTGTATAACTTTAACTTGAACGTGCAGCAGGAGCTGTTCAGGAACACGATGTTCCAGATCGGCTATGTGGGATCCTCTGGTCATAAGCTGCTGAGGCTGAGAGACATCAACCAGCCAAACCAGGCGACGATCACGGCAGCGGACCTGGCATGCAATTGCATACAGGACTTCAACGCGCCACGGAATTTCACCACACAGTTAAGTCTGCTTGCGCCGAACCCACCCTTCATCATCAACCAGCTTGAGGGTTCGGCGGTTTCGCATTACCATTCACTGCAGACCTCGCTTACGCAGCAGAACTTTCACGGGTGGACGAACCAGATCACCTACACGTGGTCGCATTCGATTGATACTGCGAGCGACAGCCAGGACTTTGTCCCCAATGCGGCGGAATCGCAGGACGGGACAAACACGAAAGTCGAGAAGGGGCCGTCAAATTTTGATTTACGGAATCGCTTCGTGTGGTCTTCGAGTTATGAACTTCCTAAGCGGAAGTCATGGGGACGCATGGGTGAAGGATGGATGCTCAGCGGAGTCCTGAGCATCGCGAGCGGACACCCTTTCAGCATGAACTATAATGGTTTCGACGATTTCAGCGGTTCAGGATCATCCGTCGACCGCCCAGACATTGTCGGACCAATCGTGTATAACCGAAGCGACCCAACGCATTTCCTGGATCTCTCTTCGTTTGCTGTCCCCTGTACATTCCGGTCGGCGAGCGATCCTCTATTTCTTAACGATGGCTTCGCAGACTCGTGCATCCCGGGAACTCGCCATTTTGGTACCTTGCCCCGCAATGGGCTCCTGGGACCGAACTTCCGGAACCTGGACCTCTCCATCAGCAAGCTAACCGGAATCACAGAGCGCCTTAAACTGTTAGTGCGGGTGGATGCATATAACATTTTCAACCATCCGAACTTTGCAAACCCGCTGGCGGTGTCCTTCTTCTCCGACGCGGCACCCAATCGCTCAAATCAACCTCAAGCCTGCCCGAACGCCAGCAGCAAAGTGATTGCCGCGACTGGGGTGAACCCGGTTACGGGTGTGAGCTGCGGGTTCCAAGCGATCACGGCGACGTCTGACGTGGGGGTAGGAAACCCGGTCTTGGGCGGAGGCGGCTCGAGGACCTTGCAGCTCTCCCTGAGGCTGCAATTCTGAGCGCGACACTAAGTTGCTGACTCGGCTATCGTTAGCGGCCCGGCGATTCCGCCGGGCCGCTCTTTTTCTGCCTGTTAGGAGGCCGCGTATCGCAAACAGTCGGCGGGACTTAGCAGCGCCGGGGATTGGTGGTAGAGTGCAGGCGCAAGGATTAGGGTTTCCCGGCAAGATTGCCCGGGGAAGTTATCTCCTCCCGAGTGTTAGGTTTGCGTAAGATTTGGGGGCTCTGCTGCGTATTAGTGTATGGAAGCGCTGAGACCAGGCCGGATGAGCGCCCCGGGCAAACCCGAACCGATCGAGATGATCACGCGGGCCAAGGCAGGGGACGCCGAGGCCTGGGGGGCACTCTATCGGGAGTTCGCTCCGGCGATTTTCCGGTTCTGCCGGAGGGCGCTGCCAACGCGCGAAGACGCGGAAGACGCCACGATGGAAGTATTCACGAAGCTGCGCGACAAGCTGGGCCAATACGATGCGAGCCGATCGTTCACGGCGTGGCTTTACAAGGTGGCAGCGAATCACTGTTGGGATACCCTGCGGCGCCGGAAAGTCCGCCAAGACAAAGAAACCGAGGACGTGGACAGCGTGCCTCTGGAGCATCCCGACGCGAACCAACTGGAAAAGTTAATCGAGCAGCGAAC
>Ga0099828_10004365_pt1 | contig 10000 bp, 10 predicted proteins | sample CZO8metaG_2_FD_79338 | JGI IMG/M metagenome (GOLD analysis project Ga0099828, IMG submission 79338) | Vadose zone soil microbial communities from the Eel River Critical Zone Observatory, Northern California, USA - CZOApr15con2H1.8 metaG | ecosystem: Environmental > Terrestrial > Soil > Vadose...
AAACGTCGAGGTGACCGCGGATGGCACCGTCGTGCGGTTGCTCGCCGACCGCACGAGCAGCACCGGCACGCATGAGCAGTTCATCATCAAGCTCTCGTCAGGCGATCTGACGATCGAGGTCGAACACAACATCTCGATCGCCAAGCGCGTGCCGGTAAAAGAGGGTGACCACGTCATCATCCACGGTGAGTACGTCTGGAATGTACAGGGCGGGCTGATCCATTTCACCCATCACGACCCGCGGGGCACCCATGAGGGGGGCTATATCCTGGACGGCGGAACCACCTACGACTAGTCCGGCCGGAGTCGCTCGACCTCGCCGGAGATGACGCTGACGCGGCTGCCGTCCTGGAGACGAACGAGCAGCGCCCCATCCACGCCCAGGTCCTCCGCGACGCCGCGGATGGTGGCGCCGTCTCGCTGGAAGGCGACCGGCTTGCCCAGCATCGAGCTCCGGCTACGCCAGCCGGGCACAATCCAGTCGACGCCTTCGCGGTCAGCGCGGTCGTAGGCGTTGGCCAGGTCGTTGAGGATGGCGGCCAGCAGCGACTCGCGATCCAGCGACCGGCCGATCAGGGCGAGCAGTGAGGTCGCGCCCGAAGGCAAGTCGGCGGCCGGCTGGTTTACGTTGACGCCGACGCCGAGGATGACGGCCGCCCCGCCGGGATGCTCCAACAGGATGCCGGCCAGCTTGTGGTCGTTGACGAGCACGTCGTTCGGCCACTTGAGCTGAGCGACCACGCCGGTCGCGCCCTCGATGCCGCCGGCGACCGAGAGCGCGGCCAGCAGAGGGAGCAAGGGGAGGACGTCAACCGGTGGGAGCAGGATGGTGGAGAACAGGAGGGCGGCCTCACTGGGCGCGATCCAGGGGCGACCGTGGCGCCCCCGACCCTCGAGCTGAAGATCGGTGATCACCGTCCAGCCCTGGTCGGCGCCGGCGATCGCGGCGCTGCGGGCCAGATCCTGAGTGCTCGAGCAGCTCGGTTCATAGTGCAAGCTCCACCTGACCTCGCCCTCGACCAGCAACGCGCGGGTGCGCTCGAGGTCGAGGCTCATTGAACCGGTGCCGTCGCAATCACCGGCTCAGTAGTGGCGGTCTGGACGGTGATGATCCCCGCGATGATAACGGCGGCGCCCATCAGTTGGAGTGGCTGCAGGCGGTCGCCAAAGGCAAGGTACGCGATCACGCCGGCGAAGACAGGCTCGACGGTGGCGACGATCCCCGCCGATGATGGGCGGATGGTCCGAAGCGCCATGACGAAGAGCCCATGGGTGAGCAGGGTACCGATGAGGCCGAGGAGCGCCATCACGGCCCAGATCCGCCAGTCGACCGGTGGCGCCGTGCCGGTAGCAATGTCGAAGCCTGCCCAGAGCAGGCTGCCGGCGCCGAAGCCATAGACGAGCATGGTCCAGGTGTCGAGCCGCTGGGCGAGGGTTGACGCCCGAAGCAGGTAGAAGGCAAAAAACGCTGCCGACACCAGCCCCAGCATGACACCGGGAAGGTTGACCGAAAAGAGCGACGGCTGGTAGGCACCTACGGCGAAGAAGGCGCCGACCAGCACCAGGGCAAGCGCGCCCCAGATCCGCGCCCCCACCGCCTGGTGGCGGTGATACCGCTCGAAGGCGGTCACTGCAACCAGGCCGAGGTACTCCACCAGCAGGGCGAGCGCGATGTTGATGCGGGCGATCGTCAGGTAATAACTGAGTTGCACGCCGGCCAGGCCAACCCCGCCGAAGATGACGAGCGCAGGGAGTTCGCGGCGGCTGACCCGCAACAGGGCGGGCCGGACTAACAACAGCGACAGGAGCAGGCCGGCAAACGCCCACCAGATCCGCATTTGCGCCAGCACAAGGGGGGAGTAGCCCAACCTGAAGAGGGCCTTGACCACGTTGCCGCCCGCGGCGAAGAGGAACGCCCCAAGCAGGACCAGGAGGTAGCCGGATCTAACCGAACTCAGCGAAAACTCGACAATTTTGAGTTCTTGACCAATTCGATCTTTGAAAGTAATGTAAGCCTTCGGGAAGCATGGCTCGGATCCTCGGAAGCGGGCGCATGATCGAGGAGACCTCGGTCCAGATCTCGACGCTTCGCGAACGGTGGCACGCGGAGCGCGAGCTTCGATACGCCCGGCGGAACCGAATTCGTCACATCGACCAGCTGCTGGATGAGCTCGAGATGCTGAACATCGCCGAGGAGACGCAGCTGCCGGCCGACCTCGCCCTTCGCGTCCAGCGGCTCGCCGCCGAGATGGAGCACCCGCTGGGGAATCGGGCGCCCGAGGACATCACGATCGCGGAGTCGATGGACGCGCTCTACGACCTGCAGGATGGGCTGATGTTGACCCTGGAAGGGGTCGAAGACGAGGAGGACGTCTAAGCCGCCGCTGCGCTACTTCTTCTTTTCGGGCTGGGCTGCGCCCTTCGGGTTTCCGCCCTGACCCTTGCCGCTGTTGGGCTTGCCTTTGTCCTTGTCTTTGCCCTGGCTCGACTGGTCGGCCGCGTCGAGCAAGCCGGCGATGCCGTCGGCGGGGGTAGCGATGGCCTTGATCTTCAATAGGAACGCGGTCTCGCGCTGCGCGTTGGCGACCAATAAGGCATCGGTCTCGGCGTGGCCGGAGGGAAGGTCGCGCATAGCGGCAGCCTGCCTGGCCTGATAGTCCTGCAGGAGGCTGCGGACGATGTCATTGGCGGAGCCGCGCCCCTCGAGCTTGAGCAGCGATTGATTCGCCCAGTTGAAGATCGAGCCGATCGGTGCTTTGACGTTGGAACCGGTCACGAAGTTGTAGATGCTCGACAGCAGGGGATCGATGATCGCGACCGGCTGCGGCCCGGGATCGGTCCGCTGCCGCTGCAGCAAGGTATAGGCGTTGAGCAGGTCGGTGTTCGCCTGGGCCAGCTGGTCGAGGCCGCGCTGGGTCGAATCGCTCTGGCTGGCACGGGTCAGGCCATCCCACCAGGTTTGGACCACGTAGTAGGCGCTATCGACGCTGACGCCGTCCTGTTGGTTCCACAGCGCGTCGACCTCGGAACTACCGGCCGCGGCCACCGACCATGGCGCCAGCGCCAATGCACCCGCGATGCCCGCCGCGAGCAGGCGGCGTTGTATGACGCCACGAATTGGGAGCATGACGGCCTCGTCAAGATCATGGCGTAGCCGCGTTTCGCGATCGGGGAAGGGTGCGTCGCAGTCTGCTGACGGGGCTGCTGCGGGGCCTTGACGCCGCCGAGACGGGCGCTGCCGCGAGCGCTAGCCGGCCAGGTTCTCGACGACGGTCGCGATCCCCTGGCCGACGCCGATGCACATGGTGGCGAGTCCGTACCGAGCCTTGCGGCGAGCGAGCTCATGCACCAGGGTCGCGATGATGCGCACGCCACTGGCGCCCAGGGGATGGCCCAGCGCGATCGCGCCGCCATTGGGGTTGACGCGCTGCGGATCGAGCTCGAGGTCGCGGATGCAGGCGATCACCTGCGACGCGAAGGCCTCGTTCAACTCGACGCAATCCATGTCGCTTGCCTTGAGTCCTGCGCGGGCGAGCGCTTTTCGCGACGCGGGAATCGGCCCCAGGCCCATGACGGAGGGATCGACGCCGGCACTGGCGGCCGACAGCACCCTGGCCAGGGGGCGCGCGTTGATGCGTTGCGCGTAAGACTCGGACATCATGACGAGACACGCCGCGCCGTCGTTGAGGGGTGAGGAATTTCCTGCGGTGACCGTTCCGTCCTTTTCGAACGCCGGCTTCAGCGCTCCGAGCTTTTCCATGCTGCTATCCGCCCGCGGTCCTTCGTCGGCTTCGAAGGCGCCACCGCCTGCCATGACGACCGGCACCAGCTCGTTCCGAAAATGGCAATCTTGCTGCGCCGCCACGGCTTTCTGGTGGCTCGCGAGCGCCCATCGATCCTGCTCTTCGCGGCTGATGCCGTAGCGTCGGGCCACGACCTCGGCCGTCTGCCCGAGGCTGATAGTCCAGTCTGGCTTGAACTTCGGGTTGACCATGCGCCAGCCGAGCGTGCTGTCGTGAAGCGCCTGCGCGCCGCGCGCGAACTCTCGCTGCGGCTTCTCCAGGATGTAGGGGGCGCGGGTCATACTCTCCACGCCACCGGCGAGAAAGCAGGCGCCGTTCCCGGTCTCGATCTCACGGGTCGCCGCCACCACCGCCTGCATGCCGGAGCCGCAGAGCCGGTTCATGGTGGCCGCCGGAATCTCCACCGGCAGCCCGGCCAGCAGCACCGCCATGCGCGCCACGTTGCGGTTGTCCTCGCCCGCCTGGTTGGCATCGCCGAAATAGACGTCCTCGATGGTGGCGGGGTCTAGCTGGTTGCGCTGCACCGCCTGCCTGACCACTAGTGCCGCGAGGTCGTCGGGCCTGACCTCCTTCAGAGCGCCGGCGTAGCGACCGATCGGTGTGCGCAGGGCATCGACGATGACAGCCTTTTCCATCGGGGTCATGCTACGTCATTAAAATGTGCGCGAGACATGAGTGATCTTGCTCGTCAGTACGACGCGGTGAACCTGGTGGCGGACCCGCTGCACGGCTACATCAAGATCACCAAACGCGTCCATGGCGACAGCGTCGCCGCGGAACAGGACCTGCTCGATCATTCGTGGCTGCAGCGGTTGCGCCGGATTCACCAGCTCCAGTCGGCCTGGTGGGTCTTCCCCGGCGGGGAGCATTCGCGCTTTCAGCATGCGCTGGGCGCGATGCACCTGAGCGGGGAATGGGCGCGGCGGCTCTATCCCAACCTGGGCGCGTTGACCGACGGCGTGCCGTCGCCGGCCTGCGTCGAAGAGACGCTGCGCGTCGCCGGCCTGCTCCACGACATCGGACATGGGCCCTTCGGCCACTTCTTCGATCAGAACTACCTGGACCGTTTCGGCATCGACCACGAGGTGATCGGCCGGGCGTTGATCGGCGGTGAGCTGGCGTCCACCATCGCCGCGCTGGGCGCCAGTCCGTCGGGCCCGCTCGCCGCCGGCGAACGCATCGATCCGCGATGGATCGCCGACCTGATCGCTGAAACCGACCTGCCCGGGGCGCCGGTGCCCCCCTGGGTGAAGGCCCTCAAGCCGGTGTTGAACGGGATGTACACCGCCGACAACCTCGATTACGTGCCACGCGATGCCTACATGTGCGGGGTAAAGGTCGGCCCGGTCGACATCGAGCGCCTCTTGCACTACTCATTCCTCGACCGGGAGGGGATGTTGCTCCACCAGCATGGCGCCCAGGCGCTGCTCCTCTTTTTGAACGCCCGCCTCTACCTCTACAACAACATCTATTACCACCGGACGGTGCGCCGGATCGACCTCCACATGCGGGAGATCTTTCGGGAAACGATCGACCGAATCCTCCCCGGCAACCCGCTCGACCACCTCGACCGCTACCGCGAGCTGACCGATTGGTCGCTGATCGACACCGTGGACCGCTGGCGCCACGAGGGGGGCCGCGCCGCCGAGCTGTCGCACGAGTGGGGCCGAATCGTCAAGCGCGAGCTCAAGTGGCGCCTGATCTTCGAGGATTATTACGAGTTTTCCACGGCCCCGGAAGCGTTCCTCTATCCGACGCCCGCCGACTACGTTCGACGCATCCGCGAGGCGCTTCCGGCGTCGCTGGCGCATGCCTCCTTCGAGGTCGACCTCGCCTCGGTCGATCCGCGGCCGCAGAACCCGTTCAACGATCCCTTTCCGGTCCTGATCTACAACCCGGTCAGCCGGGCGGTCGAGCGGAGCGCCGTAGCGGACCTCTTTCGCCGCCTGCCCATCCGCACGACGCTGGTGCGCGTCTTCACCGATGAGCCCGCGCAGGCCGATGCCTTGCGGCGAGCCGTGGAACACGCCCTCTACCGGCCCGACGCCAACCTGGCGGAGGCGGTGCCCTGATGGCGGTCCAGCCGCAGGAGGCGATCAAGCCGCTCTCGGTCCTCGAGCTCAACACCCGCATTCACGACCTGCTGGCCGCCCGCTTCCAGAGCGTGGTGGTCAAGGGCGAGGTCAGCGGCGTGACGCTGCGGGGCGGCCACGTCTGGTTCACGCTCAAAGACGCGGTGGCGGCCGTCGGCGCGGTGATCTTCAGCAGCACGGCCCGCCGCCTCCCGTTCCTACCGGAAAACGGCCAGGAGCTGGTGGTGACCTGCCAGGTCGACTATCACGCCCAGTACGGTCGAGTCAACCTGGTGGTCAGCAAGCTCGACTACGACGGCGCCGGGAAGCTCCGGGCCGCGATCGAGCAGCTCAAGCGCCGGCTGGAGGCCGAGGGCGCTTTCAACGCCGAGCGCAAGCGAGCGCTGCCGTTTCTGCCAGGCTGCATCGCGCTCATCACCTCGCCCAGCGGCGCGGTGATCCACGACTTGCAGCAAACGATCTGGGAGCGTTTTCCGAACATGCGGCTGGTGGTCTACCCGGCGCTGGTCCAGGGCACTGCCTCGCAGCGGAGCCTGGTGGCGGCGCTGCGGCAGTGTAACCAGGACCTGGTGGCCGATGTCGTGATCGTGGCGCGCGGCGGCGGTAGCTTCGAGGAACTGATGGCGTTCAACCAGGAGGCGGTGGTCCGCGCCATCCAGGCGATGCGTATCCCGGTGATCACCGCGCTGGGGCACACCTCGGACCGGACGCTGGCCGACCTGGTCGCGGACCGCGAGGCGCGGACGCCGACGGCGGCCGCCGAGATCGTCGTGCCGAAGAAGGCCGACCTGCTCGGGCAGCTGGCTGAGCGCGGCCAGCGGCTGCAGCGAGCCGGGCTGACCGCCCTGATCACCCCCGCGCACCAGCTGCAGGCGCGGGGCCAGTCGCTAGCGCGGTTGGCTCGTGACCTCCACCTGCGGCGGCGCGAGCGCCTGACCCACCTCGAGGGGATGCTTCGACAGCGGGAGCCCCGCGAGGTCTGGCGTCAGCGCGAACGCGCGCTCCAGGAATCCCGGCGTCGCCTCGAGCGGTCTGAGGAGGCGACCCACCAGCGGATCGACCTGGCGCGGCGACAGGCACAGTCACTACGCGAACGGCTCCTGAGTCTGGCTGGGCGAGGGGTACGAGAACGGGCCGGCGCCCTCGAGAGCCGGGCGGCACGGCTGAGCTCGCTGGCGCCGGAGCAGACGCTCATGCGTGGCTACAGCATCACCGTCGATGGCCGCGGCGGCGCCATCATCCGCGATGCGGAACAGGCCCACAAAGGCCAGCCAGTCCGGGTGTTGCTCGCGGCCGGCCGGCTCGAGGCCACCGTCGACGAGGCGATTCCATGACGGTCGATGCGTCGCTGACCTATGAGCAAGCGCTCGGGCAACTCGATGCGATGCTTCGCTCGCTCGAGGAAGGGAAGCTCAGCCTGGAAGAGGCGATTGCGGCGGTCGCCCTCGGACGCGAGTACCTACAGCTCTGCGAGCGGAAGCTCGAGGAGGCGCGCCAGCGGATCGAGAGCCTGCCGGTGAAAGAGGAGCCTCTGGCGGAGGACGAGGCGCCCCATCCGGCGACCGTCGCCGACCTGCGCGCCGAGCGCAATCGTGCCCCGGGGGAACCCCAGGGCGAAATCCCGTTCTAGCGCTCTTCCGTGGACTCGGGCGGGGATTCGCGCTCGATTTCGGGGCGCTCGCCAGCCTCACCGGGGCGGAAGACACCCCACTCCTGCAACGACCGGCGCAGCATTTCAGGGGAGGTCTTGTAGGCGGCCGCCAGTTGCTCCAGATCGTCGGCACGGAACGTCACCACCGGTGTGTTGAAGTCCTGGCGCTGCTGTTGCAGGCGCGCCACATGGCGCGCGAGGATCGACCCCTGGCGCTCCGGCAGGCCCTGGAGCTGGGTCAGGTCGATCGCGAGCTTGGGCGGAAGGGCGGGCTCGCCCACGCCTTCCAACTCTTCCGGCAGGAGCTGGTTGACCGGCACGCTGTAGAGGGTGGCGATCTGGTGCAGGCGGGTGACGGAGATATTCCGATCGCCGCGCTCGTAGGCCGCAAGGAGTGAACCCTTCAGGCGCTTGTTCGACAGAACTTCCACCTGCTGAAGGGTCAAGCCCCGTTGCTTGCGCAGGCTCCGGAGCCTGGCTCCAACCTTTCGCGAATACCCGTCCATGAATCCCCCTTGACTGTGTGTGATCAGTCTATCGCAGAATGCGACGTTGACAAAGTTTTTGACGTGTACGACCCGGACGGCGGCGGGGGGATCGTTCTCGGTGAACGACGCAACCTTCCGTGGCCGTCATTATCGGTCGTATCTTCACCCCCTGTCAAGTGCTACTTACCTAACCCTCGGACTCACTTAACGCCGACGCTGCGGGTCGCGGAGAGCGACCGGCCTCATAGGCCTGGCGAAACCGGACGGCAGCCTGGGCCGCATCCCCTTCGGCCTCCAGGGCGCGGGCGTAGTCGTAGGTCACACGCGCGCGCAGGTCAGGGCTGTCGACGGTCAGGGCCACTTCGAGCGCCCGCTCGAAATGGCGGTGCGCTGTCTCACGCCGCCCACGGGCGTGCGCCACCCGCCCCGCAACCCGGTGCACCGCCACGCTGGCAATTGGGTCGCTCGACCGCGTGGTGAGATCGAGGGCCTGCTCGATGAGGTCGCTGGCGCGATCGGCGTCGTCGTGCTCCAGAGCGGACTCAGCCATACCGACCACGAGCAGTGGCAGCAGTTCACGATCATCGATCCGGCGCAGGCGTTCCGCGCCTTCGGTGAACAGTCGTTCCGCTTCAGCGACCCGACCCTGCTGCAACAGCATTTCGCCCATGTTGAGGCGGAGCTCGCCCGCCATGCGTACGTCGCGCAGCGTCTCGAAGATGCGCAGGCCCTTCTGCGCATAGGAAAGCGCCCGCGTATACTGCCCGGTCTGCTGGAAGGAAAGCGCGAGGCCTTCGTAGATCCCCGCGAGCGCCGGCATGTCGAGCACCTGTTCGGCGGCGGCGATCGCGGATTCATATGCGGCAATGGCTTCGACCGGCTGGCCGGCGACGTAGTGCAGGTTGGCCCGGTGGCCGAGAATGCGCGCCTTGAGGACAGGATCGTTCAGGCCGGCCGACTCATATCGCTCGAATGCCTGCTCGAACCAGCGCCCGGCGCTGTGGGCGCGGCGCAACAGGTAGTGAACGCTGCCCATCCGGTCGTACAGCTCGACCAGGATTTGCGGCCAGTTGGATCGCTCGGCGGCCGCGATCGCTTCCTCCAAGACCGGCATTGCCTTCTTCGGTTGTCCCTGCCGCACGTAGGCCGTGCCCAGCGCCAGCTGAGCGCGGGTGCGTAGCTCGAGCGGGATGATCCTGGCGAGGACTCGCGTCATCAGCGCCTCGGCGCGGGCGGCGTCGCCGTGCAGGAGGCTCATCTCGGCCTCTGCCAGAGCCAGCTCGAGGGCCGCGATTGAATCCCCGGGTTCTTCGAGGAAGTAGTCAATCGGTCGCTGCAGCCGCTGGGCGATAATCCGCAGCGTCTGAGTGGATGGCTGGGACCGCCCCAGTTCGACCTGGTTGAGAAAGGCCCGGCTGAAGTCCTTGCCTGCGACCGCCGTCAGGCTGAGCCCGAGTTCCTGGCGGGCTAGACGGATCCGCTGGCCGAGCGAACCAGGCGCGCCGGGGCCGGCCGTAGACGACCGCCCCGGGCGCCCCTTGGTAAGCACAACCTACAGTCTAACAATGGTTACTTGACAAGGAAAGACCGGCGACTAAGGGTTCGGCCAGACGACTTCCGCGCAGGAAACCACGGCCGAAACGATCACAAGCAGAATCCAGGGGTTCAGGAAACGCCGCACAGGTCCCCACCTCCTGAACAGGCGACTCGCTCGATCTGGCCTGTCCTGATGCCAGCTTATTGGCGGCCGTCAATCAGGGGGGTTACGTCTGTAACGGATTCCGAAAGGCAGGTCGCGAACCGCTGACTGCCCGATCACCGGCCTCCCTATAATCGGGTTCCGATCGTGTCCCCGTAGCTCAGCCTGGATAGAGCACTGGCCTCCGGAGCCAGGAGCACAGGTTCAAATCCTGTCGGGGACACCACCCTTTCCCGGTGTTCAAGGGCTGCCCAGAACTACGTTCC
>Ga0099828_10004366_pt1 | contig 9999 bp, 4 predicted proteins | sample CZO8metaG_2_FD_79338 | JGI IMG/M metagenome (GOLD analysis project Ga0099828, IMG submission 79338) | Vadose zone soil microbial communities from the Eel River Critical Zone Observatory, Northern California, USA - CZOApr15con2H1.8 metaG | ecosystem: Environmental > Terrestrial > Soil > Vadose...
TCGAGCTGGAGCCGCGGCACTACCGGGCCAACCTGCTGCTCGGGCGGATCCTCACGCTCCAGGGCCAGGCCGCGGCCGGGCTGCCCTACCTGCAGCGGGCGGCGGAGGCGCAGCCGTCGTCGGTGGAGGCGCAGGCGTTCCTGGCCGACGCGTACCAGGCGATGGGCCGCACCGCCGACGCCGCCCAGGCAAGGGCCCGCGCGCAACAGCTGCGGAAACCCTAGCGCGCCTTCGCCCTCTCCTGCGCGGCGATCAGCTGATCGATCCGGCGGTCGGCCTCGTCGTTCACCGTCCGGCGCGCGGGGTCGGCGTCGAACCAGGCGATCGACAGGGCCATCCCTTCCGAGAACGTCGTGCGCGGGCGGAACTCGGGGACGAAGCGCCGGATCTTCGCGTTGTCGAAGACGACACTCCACGCCTTGTCCCCGAGCAGGCTCCCGCCGCGCTCGGGGTAGAGCGACGCGATCAGGTCCGAGGGGACGTGGACCAGCTTCAGCTCCGCGCCCGCCGCCCGCGCAATCACGCCGTAGATCGCCTCCCACGTCAGCACCTCGTGGCTCGTGATGTGAAACGCTTCTCCCACGGCCCGGGGGTTGCCCAGCAGGCCCAGGAGTCCCACCGCGAAGTCCGAGGCGGCGGTCATGACCCAGAGCGACGTCCCGTCCCCGTGGCAGACGATGGGACGGCCGCGGCGCAGGCGGTCCACGACGGTGTAGTCCTGCCCCCCGAACCCGGACGGGATCCACGTCGGACCGTAGGTGTACGAAGGACGGACCACCGTGACGGGAAACCCTGATTCCTGCGTCGCCCGCCGCAGGCGCTCTTCGCAGGCGATCTTCTGGCGGGCGTACTCCCAGAAGGGATTCCGGAGGGGTGTGGCTTCCGTGATGACGTAATGGACGACCGGCTTCTCGTAGGCGGCGGCGGTGCCGATGAACACGTACTGCGAGGTCCGACCCGCGAACGCTTCGATCGCGGTCTCCACCTGCTCGGGTCGATAACAGAGGAAGTCCACGACCGCGTCGAAGCGCGTGTCCTCCGCCAGGCGCCGCAGCCGGCCGCCGTCGTCGCGCTCGCCGACCACCGCCCGGACAGGCCCGCGGAGCCGCGAAGGGCTGCGGCCCCGGTTCAGGATCGTCACGTCGTGGCCTCGCTCGACGGCCAGCTCGACGCACGCGGTGCTGATGTTCCCCGTGCCGCCCAGGAAGAGCAGCTTCACGCGCCGGAGCGGCCGAGCGCGGAGAGCAGCTCGCGGTCGAACGCGGCGAGCAGGCTCTCCTGCACCGCGTAGGGGCCCGGCGTGTAGGCGCGGGACGTGACGCCCTGCTGCGCCAGCTCGCACACGTGCCAGTCCTGGCGGTTGGTGCGGTCCCAGAACGCCACCGCATCCTCGGGGCCGGCCGCGGCCGGCGACGCCGCGCCCGGCGCGAACAGCCACTCGCACACGATGCGCGTGTGGTCCGCCGCCACCGGCCATAGCGTGTGCCACATCGCGTAGTCCGGGAGCAGCGTGAGGAACAGGTTCGGGAAGATCGAGTAGTAGTAGACGCGGCGGCGGTCGTCGTCGCTCAGGGGTCCCACCGGCTGCGGGCACGCGGCCCGGCCGCTCAAGGTCAGGCTGTCGCCCGGCGGATCGATCGTCATGTAGCCGCCGAGGATGGGACCTTCCGTGAGGTCGTTGGCGCCGCCGCGGTAGTGCGAGAGCCGGGTCAGCTCGGGGTGGATGCGCGGGCAGTGGTAGCACTCGGAGAAGTTCTGGAAGAAGAGCTTCCAGTTGGCGCGCACGTCGTACTCGATGCGGCGGAAGGGCCGCAGCTCGGCGAGCCGCCACGCGGCGAACTTCCCGGCGATGGGGGCGAGGACGGCCTCGATCGCGGCCGGCGGCGGCTCCAGGCTCACGAAGAGGAACCCGTCCCAGGCGCCGAGGGCCGCCGCGTGCAGCGGGAAATCGGCCGTGTCGAAGCCCTCCGTCTCGCTCATGTGCGGCGCGCCCAGCAGGCGGCCGTCGAGGCCGTACGTCCAGCCGTGATACGGGCACTGGATCGTGCCGTTCAGCCGCCCGGCGGTGTTTTCGCAGAGCCGCGTGCCGCGGTGCCGGCAGACGTTGAAGAACGCGCGCGGGGTTTCCTGCTTGTCGCGCACCACGATCAGGCTCTCGCCCGCCACCTCCGCGAGGAAGTAGTCTCCCGGACGCTCGATCTGCTCGGCGCGGCCCACGCACACCCAGCGCCGAGCGAAGATGCGATCGGCCTCCTCGCAGTAGACCTCCTCCGACGTGTAATAGGCCCGCGGCAGCGTCCGGACCTGGCCCGGCAGCGCGTGGCCGCGGTAGGTGGGCGTCCCGCTCACCGCGCAACTTCGCGCCGAAGCGCGCGGCCCGGACGCCGGCCGCTGGCCGCGCCCACCTCGTACACCACGGCCCCGTTGACCCAGAGCCGCTCGATGCCGGCCGACAGCGCCTGCGGATCACGGGTGGTCGCGCGGTCGATCACGGTCGCGGGGTCGAAGAGGACCAGGTCGGCAAACGCGCCGGACCGGAGCGTCCCGCGGTCGCGTAGCCCGACGTTGTGGGCGGCGAGGCTGGTCATCTTGCGCACCGCCTCCTCGAGGCTCACGACCTTGCGCTCGCGGACGTAGCCCCCGAGCACGCGCGGGTAGGTGCCGAACCCGCGCGGATGGCGGCCGGCCAGCTCACCGTCCGTGCAGATGTTGGTGTAGGGCCAGGCGAGGAGCCGCTCCAGGTCGGGCTCGCTCATGCTGGTGCCGATCACGCTCTCCACGTCGTCGTCGTTCCGGTGGCTGGCCGCATAGGCGAGCGCCTCCTTGATGAGCGCCATCAGCGTCGCGGGGGGATCGGTGCCGCGCAGGCGCGCGATCTCGGCCAGCGTCTTTCCGGCGTACGAGGGCTCCGGCGCGAAGCGTCCGAGCAGGAGATCGTCCGGGGTCGAGATCTCGCGCAGGACGAACTCGGCCGTCTGCCGGTTCTCGAAATCGCGCTCCGGAAAAAGCACGGTCAGCGTCGACTGCCAGTACAGATAAGGATAGATGTCGGCGGTGATGTCGACGCCGGCCGCGCGGGCCTCGTTCAGCACGCGCAGGAGCCGGTCGGCCTGGCCCCAGAGGCTGTGCATGGCGAGCTTCACGTGCGAGACCTGTACGGGCAGCTTCGCCTCGCGGCCGATGGTGATGATCTCGTCGATCGCGTCCCAGAAGGTGCGGTCCTCGCTGCGGACGTGACTGATGTAGCGCCCGCCGGCGGCGGCGGCGACCCGGGCCAGGTCCAGCACCTCCGAGCGGGCGGAGAAGATGCCGGGGTCGTACTCGAGCCCGCTCGACAGCCCGAGCGCGCCCGCCTTCATCTCCTGCGCGAGCAGGTCCCGCATCCGCGCGACTTCGTCCGGCCGGGCGTGGCGCCGGAAGTCCTCGCCCATCACTTTCCCGCGCAACAGGCCGTGCCCGGCATACGCGGCCACGTTGATCGCCACCGGCTCCCGGTCCAGGCGGGCGAAGAAATCCGCGAGCGGCCACGGCGAGCCCCCGTCTTGACCCACCACGATCGTGGAGATGCCCTGGCTCACCGCGGCCAGGGCGTCGGCATGCTCGAACAGCCCGCGGTCGCCGTGGCTGTGGGTGTCGATGAAGCCCGGGGCCAGGACGAGGCCTTTCGCGTCGACGACGGTCTCGCCCGCCGCGGGAGAGAGCGCGCCCACTTCGGCGATGCGGTCGCCCCGCACTCGCACCGCGGCCGGGCGCCGCGGCGCACCGGTGCCGTCGATGACGACCGCGTTGACGATGAGGATGGAGGTCGCCAGGAGTGTCGGGAGCATGGTCGGGCGCAGCGTACGCTGGCCCCGTGGCGCCGGTCAAGGTCGTGAGCCGGCCGTGAGCCAAGGAAACCGCGTGCTTCCTAGTTCGTCGGGAGCGAGCCCACTATCAGATTCCGGAAGGGGGCGACGGTCCCTGGTCCGACCCACAGGGCGACCGTTCCTTTGGCGTGTGCGCCCGATTTGACGTCGTTGACGATCAGCGTCGGCTGTTCGTGGTCGTGGACCGTAGAGACGCGCCCGTTCGCCCCGCACCTCGATCTTGATCTTCGTTCATGCTCCCTACGTATGCTTATATTTGGCTGGTGTCTCCTTGCGAAGCCGGAACCACGGCCACTCCGGATGCGAGACGTACTGGGCCGAATGATTGCGACGTTCTTGATCTTCGGCACGACCGTTCGTGCGGCGCAGGTGGAACGCGTCATAGATCTTCCCGTCTTCTTGCAACCGAAAGGCGATCCCGACGAAGCCGCGGGCTCCCTCACCGGCTCCGGGCGCCGGAGCGCCGGCAATCTCCGCTTCGATCACACCGCTCGAGAAGTCGAGATCCTCGATCGATGCGAGCTCGTCGAACTGGAACTGCTCGCGTTCAGTCCTCGAGCTACTCGGCTCGCAGCGCTTCCGTCGGGTTTACCGTACTGGCCCTGTGCGCCGGCAGCGCGCTCGCGGCGAGCGCTACGAGGATGACCAGACCGACCGCCGCGGCAATCGTGGCGCCGTCCAGCGGTCGCACGCCGAAGAGCTGGCTCTCGACGATTCGGGCGAGGCTCCACACCGCGGGGATGGCGATGGCGAGGCCTCCGACGATCAGCAGTCCTGCATCACGAAGGACGAGGAGCACGGCGCCGCCGCGTGAGGCCCCCAGGGCGATCCGGATCCCGATCTCGCGCGTCCGCTGCGTGACCACGAACGACATCACGCCGTACAGCCCGATCACGACCAGGACCGTGGCCAGCACCGCGAACGCGCTGGCCAGGGTGGCGAGCATCCGCTCGGTGAGCAGGACGCGGTCGAGCTGGTCGTCGATCGTGCGGAGTCCTTCGACCGTCAGGGCCGGATCGACCTTACGAACGGCGGCGCGAATCGAGCCGAACGCCGCGGGTGAATGCGTCCGCGTGCGGAGGTAGTAGGTGCCGCCGGCGAATGCCGGGAAGAAAGCCTGCTCTTCTGCGCTGCGCAGCCCGCGGTAATGGAATGTCTTCACCACCCCGACGATCTCCATGTCCACCTTCGTGTCGGCGTTGGTACCGAGCCCGAGCCGCGCGCCCAGGGGGTTCCGGCCCGGCAGGTAACGGCTCACGAACTTCTCGTTCACGATCGCGGAGCGGAAACCGCCGACGAGCGGACCGACCGTGGCGTCCGTCGCGTCCCGGTCATCGAAGTCGCGGCCCGCTGCGATCGACGCGCCGAGCGTCGTGAAGAAGCCGGGGCTGATCGCGTTGCAGTGGACCGTGTCCTCGGTGGTCGAGCGTCCTGGCGATTCGATCGTCATCCGCTGGTTCCAGCTTCCACCGCTGAGCAGCGTGGCGACCGAGAAGGCGGCACTCTCCACGTCCGGCAGCCCGCGGAGAGCGGCGAGCAGCTCACGCAAGAGCGGCTTCGCTCGTTCGGGCGAATGGCCGGCCCGGCCGGGATCGACGCGGAACATGAGGAGGTTCGTCGTGGGATACCCAGGGCCTTGCGCGCGCAGGGCCGAAAGCGTGCGAACGAAGAGGCCGGCGCCGATGAGCAGGACGAGGGCGAGTGCGATCTGGCCAACCACCAGAGCCTTCCGAAGCCCGACGCCGCCGGCCACAGTCGCCGACTGCTCCTTCAAGACGAGGGCGGGAGGTGTCCGGCTCGCGCGCAGCGCCGGGAGGAGCCCGAACAGCACGCCCGTGAACACCGTGACCGCCATCGTAAACATGAAGACGCGCGCATCCACGTCGGTGCGGACGTCCGCTTTTTCAGGGAAGAAGGAGATGAGCGCCTGGGTGGCGCTCGGCGCGAGCGCCACGCCCAGCAGTCCCCCGCCGATGGCGAGCAGCCCGGCCTGGAGGAGCTGTTCTCGGATGAGCCGGCCGCGGGAGGCGCCGAGCGCCGATCGCACCGCGGTATCCCGCTGGCGGACGGACGCCCGCGCCAGGCAGAGGCTCGCCACGTTAAGACAGGCGAGCAGGAGGACCAGGCCGGTAGCGGCGGCGAGGACGAGCAGAGGCCGCTCCATGGCTTGCCGGAGATCGGAGCGCCCCTGCGCGGCAGGGAGGACGTCAAGGGTCGAAGCCAGGAACGCACGTCGTTGCTCCTCGCCGACGTTCGGCCAGCCGTCGCGACGCGTGTCCTCCTCCAGCATCGCCTTGAACCAGGGCTGAAGGCCCGCCTTTGCCTGCTCTAGGCTGGTCCCCGACTTCAGGCGGCCGAACACGTGCAGGAAACGGCCGCGCCGGTTGTCCAGCCAGTCGAACTCGGGGGTGGCCTGGCGCTTCATCATGAGCGGGATCCAGACCGCCGGGACGTCGCCGCGGTCGATTCCGCGAAAGCCGGCGGCCGCGACGCCCACGACCGTCATCGGGTGGTTGTTCACGAGCACCTTGCGGCCCACCACCTCCGGGTCGGCGCCCATGCGGTTCTCCCAGTGATCGTAGGACACGACGATGACCGGGTGTTCCCCCGGGTGCTCGTCGTCGGATTCCCCGAAGACCCTCCCGACGGCCGCCCCGACGCCCAGCACCGGGAAGTACGAGCCCGATACGAGCTCGGCCTGGACGGGCTCCGGGCCGCCTTCCGCCGACAGGTACACGCTCGTCGGAAAGCGGGCAAACACTCCCTCGAAGACCTGGTTGTCCCTCTTCAGGTCACGGAAGAGTGGATGCGGAAGCAGGTTGTCGCTCCCCCATCCAGGGCCGACGAAGGACCCATTCCAGCTCAAGAGGACGAGGCGATGAGGCTCGCGCACGGGCAGCAGCCGGAAGAGGACTTGGTCCACGAGGGAGAAGACCGCGGAGTTGGCCCCGACGCCCAGCGCTATCGAGAGCACGGCGACCAAGGTGAAGGCGCGGTCCCGCAAGAGCCCACGCCCTGAGTGCTTCAGGTCGTAGGCGAGAGCAGGCAGCATGCGCGTCCTTTACCCCGCCGTAGTTCTGGCAATGGTCGTGCCAGCGCGGGCAGCCTGAGAAACGCTTGCCCGTGAGGGTTTCTAGACGCGAGGTCTCACCATGCCGTCCCAGGCCTGGGATCGGCGGATCCCACCGTCGAACACTCCGCAAATACCGCGAAGTCTCCCTCGCGCTCCTGCCGGCCGCATAGCCGTGGCGGCGGGGTCTGGAGGGTGCGCCACACGGCCAGCGCCCCCGCGCTCGGATTAATATCCGGGCGTGGGCAACTCCTTCCGTCCGGTGGACCACGAGGACCGGGAGCGGGCCCGCCGCGAGCACGGCACCAGCTTCGTGCTGGAGGCGGGCGCCGGCACCGGCAAGACCACGCTCCTCGTGGACCGCATCGAGGCGCTCGTCCGCTCGGGCGCCGTGACCCTCGACCAGATCGCGGCCGTGACCTTCACCGAGAACGCGGCCACGACCATGAAGCTCCGGCTGCGGGAGCGTCTGGAGCGGGCCCGCCTGGACGCGGGCGCGCCGGCCGTCGAGCGCGATCGCGCCGAGCAGGCGTTGCAGGTCCTGGAGCGCGCGCAGATCTCCACCCTCCACGCCCTCTGCGCCGCCATCCTCGGCGAGCGGCCCCTCGAGTGCGGCGTGGTGCCGGGCTTCCGGGTCGCCGACGAGGCCGAGGCCGACCTGCTCTTCGCCCGGGCCTGGGAGGAATGGCTGGCCGAGCGGCTCGTGGGCGGCGACGAGGTCCTCCTCGAGGCGCTCGAGCGCGGCATCCCCCTCGAGGGCGAGGGGCCGTGGGGCGAGCGCGGCTCGATGCGCGGACTGGCCCGGACGCTGCTCGAGCAGCGCGACCTGAAGCCGCTCGTGGCCGAGGCGAAGGTGGATGCCGAGGCGTGGCGATCGGAGCTGCTCGCCCAGGCCGGCGAGGCGCGCGCGCTCCTCTCCCATGTCCAGGACGGCGACACGCTGGGGGCGCGGCTCGCCGTCCTCGTGGCCTTCGCAGAAGAGAGCCGCGGCCTCGAGGGCGCCGTCCTCGTGGCCCATCTCCGCCGGCTGGCCGTGATTCCCCGCAACTTCGGCCACAAGCCGCGCTGGTCGACCGCGGAGTCGCTCGAGCAGGCGCGCCGGATCGCGGCCTGGACCAGGGAGGCTTCCGAGCGCTGGGCCGCGGCCCTGGGGGCGGTGCTGCACGGCCAGCTCGTGACGGGGCTGCTCGGGGTCACGACGATCTACGAGAGGATGAAGCGCGAGCTGGGCCGGCTCGACTACCTCGACCTCCTCCTGAAGGCCCGCGACGCGCTGCGCGGGAGTGAGTCCCTCCGCGCCAGCTTCCGCCGCCGCTTCCGGCCGGTCCTCATCGACGAGTTCCAGGACACGGACCCGCTCCAGGTGGAAATCGCCGAGCTGCTCACCGGCGGTGTGCCCGGCGCGCTCGTCGTGGTCGGCGACGCCAAGCAGTCGATCTACCGCTTCCGCCGCGCGGAGGTCTCCCTCTTCCGGCGCGCCTCCGAAGCCGCGGCCACCCGGCCGGGCCACGCCGTGCTCCACCTCACCCAGAACTTCCGCTCCCGGCCCGCCGTCCTGCGCTTCATCAACCGCGTCTTCGCGCGGCTCCTCCAGGCCTCCGACGAGGCCGGCCAGCCCGCCTACGAGCCGATCGAACCGCCCCCGGGGCTCCCCGAGGACCCCTCCGTTGTCGCCCTGCGCTTCCCCGCGCCCTTTGCCGAGGGCGAGGACCTCCTGCGCGCGGAGGCGGCCGCCCTCGCCCGCTTCATCGCCCACGCCGCCAAAGGGGCCTTCGCGGTGCGCGATCCGGTGACGCAGGCGGTGCGGCCGAGCCGCGCCGGCGACGTGATGGTCCTCGTGCGCCGGCTCTCCCAGGTCCGCCATCTCGAGGAGGCGCTGGAGGCGGCCGGGCTGCGCTTCATGGTCGAAGGGGGCAAGTCGTTCTTCGACCGCCAGGAGGTCCACGAGGTCCTCTCCGTGCTCGGCGCCATCGACGATCCCTCCGACCGCGTGTCGCTGGTGGCCGCGCTGCGCTCGTCGTTTTTCGGCGTGCCCGACCGCGACATCGCCTCCTACGCCCTCGCGCGGGGATCGTTGTGGCTCGGCGCCGCCGTGGACGAGACGAAGCCCGGAGGTGCGGCCCTGGCCCCCGCGCTGCGCCTGCTGCACGCCCTTCACGAGCGGCGCACGCGCGACAGTGTCGCCTCGCTCATCGAGCGGCTGTACGACGAGACGCGCGTGCTTTCCGCCCTCACCGGCACCCGCCGCGGCGAGGCCCAGATCGCGAACCTGGAGAAGGTGATAGCACTCGCGCGGCAGGCGGCGGCCCTCGGCGTGCTCACCCTGCGCGGCTTCACGTCGCTCCTCCAGGGACGGATCGAGGAAGCGCGGGAGGAGCCGGACCTTCCCACCACGCGGCCGGGCGATGCCCACACCGTGCGCGTCCTCTCGATCCACAAGGCCAAGGGGCTCGAGGCGCCGATCGTGGTGCTCTTCGACTCCGCCGACAGCCCGCGCCTGCAGGCCGACGTGGTGCCCCTGTGGGAAGAGGCACGCATCGCGGTGGGCTTCCGGGGCGGGTGCCAGCCCCCGGGATGGGAGACGCTCAAGGCGCGGGAGGAAGGGCGGGCGGCGGCGGAGGCGCGCCGGCTGCTCTACGTGGCCTGCACGCGCGCCCGCGACCTGCTCGTGATCCCGGTCCCCCCCAAGGACGCCCGCGCGGGCACCTTCTGGCGCGACCTGGTGGCCCTGTTGCCTCCGCCCTCCGACGATGACGTGCGGCTGATCGACACGGAGACGCTGCCTGAAGTGGAGCCGGCCGCCACCCGCGACGACTTCAAGGCGCTCGGCCGCGCGGAGGGAGGCGACGCCGTGGCCCGGCGCTGGGACGACGAGCGCAAGGCGCGGATCGAGGCGGCCGCGGAGAGGCCCTTCCTGCCCATCTCCGCGTCGCGCGTCGCCGCCCGCACCGCTCCCCCTGCGGTGGTCGCCGAAGGCAGCGAGGGTGGTCGGGACTTCGGCAGCCTCGTCCACGGCATCCTCGAATGGATCCCCTTCGACGACGACGACGCCGCGGCGGAGCA
>Ga0099828_10004368_pt1 | contig 9995 bp, 9 predicted proteins | sample CZO8metaG_2_FD_79338 | JGI IMG/M metagenome (GOLD analysis project Ga0099828, IMG submission 79338) | Vadose zone soil microbial communities from the Eel River Critical Zone Observatory, Northern California, USA - CZOApr15con2H1.8 metaG | ecosystem: Environmental > Terrestrial > Soil > Vadose...
GCCTGGAGCTGCTCGCGCCCAAAGGGAACTGGCGAGAGAAATCCGGCTAGTTCTCTTCCCGCGTTGACTTGCTGCGTGCCCCATCCTAAGATGCGCCTAACTCCCGCTTTCTCCGTTTTGGCGAGTTGCGGCCCCATGTGGTGGAGGGCTTCGTGAGCGATTGGCGGTTTGCCCAAAAAAATGTTTCCGAGGAGCTCGCGCTGCTCCATCTCTTTTCCTACAAAAAGTGCCATAAGGACGGCGATGTCCTCTTCCAGATTACCGTCAAGGAATTTGCCGCGCCGCCGCCGGGAATGTTTGCGCGCTACTTCGCGCAGGCGGACAAGCCGGTGAACCAGAGCACCGGACCGTTTCTTCCCACCGGCTGGGGAAATTCTATTCTTGATGCGCTCTCCGACTGCGTCCGGATGATTCGTGAATTTCCTTACGAGGGCGAAGACAAGCAGGCCTCGAAGACCGTTTCCGGTCCTTGATTCGCGCCTGAAAATACTCCGGTGATCTCGTTGAAAATCACCTTTGAGGACGGAAGGCACTCGTGGAAATCATCAAGAAAGAGCTGAAGCCCGGCGTCGTGGTTCTCGAACTTAAAGGCCCGCTCCAGATGGGCGTCGAGTGCAAGCAACTCGAGCTGGCCTTCGATGAGCTCCTCCGCGAGAATCGCACCCGCGTCGTTCTGGATTTTTCCGGAGTCAGCAAGCTCGACAGTGGTGGCTTGGGAAAAGTCGTCAACTGCCTTTCTCGTTTGAAAAAAGCCGGAGGCTCGATGCACCTTTCCGGCGTCAAAGGAATGATCGACGGAGTTTTGAAACTGACGCTGGTTGATCGTCTAGTGAAAGTCTATCCCACCGCTCTGGAAGCCTGCGAAGATTTCTCCGATACTTAGTTTTGACGATCAACTGCGGACCAGCCAGCTTCTGCAAAGAAAACTCTTCTCCGCTGGATGTTCGCAGCCTATCAAGTCGAACTCAACGGCACTGGGTTTCTTGCTGTCTGCGGAAACCACTGCCAGTCAAATTTCTCGCGCAGCAACCCGCGCAACTTCTTCCGCGCCCGGTGGAGCTGCGCCTTGGAAGTTCCCACCGAGCATTCCATGATCTTTGCTATTTCGGTGTGCTTGTACCCTTGAATGTCGTGCAGTTCAATCGACAGCTTGTATCCGGCGGGCAATTGTTCGATGGCGTTCTCGAGGCACACCCGGTCGATTGAACCGGTTAGTGACACGTCAACCTGCCCGACCTCTTTGGAGGTTTGCCCGTTCACTTCCCCGAATTCCATCGAGCCCTCCAACGAGACCTCTAGTGGCTTCTTCCGGCGGAGGCGCATGAGCACCAGATTGGCCGTAATGCGATGCAGCCAGGTGGAAAAAGCCGATTCCCCGCGAAAGGTGTGGATTTTCCGGAATAATTGCAGGAACGCTTCTTGCGTCAGATCTTCAGCCTCACTGGCATTTCCCAACATCCGTAAGCACAGCGCATACACGCGCCGGCTGTGCGCTTTATAAAGCCATTCGAACGCCGTCGCGTCTCTCCGCTGGGCGCGATGGATTATTTCAGTCTCGGTCATTTTCCCCTCTTGCTTTGCCTGACTCCAGTGAGGGCCGCCAGCTTCCAAATGGTCCAAATGGTTTTGTTCGCCGTGATAATTGGGATCCATAATCCAGCCTCCCCCTGAGCGCAATTTTGAGGCCCCACAGCATCCTGTTGACAGCACGTGCTGGGCGCAATCAGGTATTCCCCTGGTTTCAGGGCTACCCCGAATTCCCGTGCCAACGACTCACACGAGTAACGGGGCGGCACACTTACACAGGGCCGAAGTGTGGGTAGAGCCAGTTTCCTGCTGGAAACGAAAGGAGGCGGGCCCACTCCCGCACCCTTCCGCGTAAAGGAACTAGTGATTGAGTTGCGGCGACGATTTCTTCAGTGTCGCCACCAGTTCTTGGGCGGCCGGAGGCACGGTGATCCCTTGCCCATCGATAATTTTCTCCGCGTCGGTCGTTTCGCCATAGAGCTTGTGATTGGCTTCATTGTCGGGCCGCAGCGTGGAGCCTTCGAGCGAGACGCCTGCAAACACACCTCTCGCGCGCGAATAGCTCAAAATTTCCGCGCGCATGAACGCATCCGTATCCGCCGCAGCGGAACGCCCCTTGGGCCCCGCCGCGACGGAGGCATCTGCCCCCAGCTTGACCTTGCTATGCAGCAGGCTGGTCGCGCCGCGGTTATTCATAATCAGGAAAACGAAGTCTGTGGCCTCCCCGCCAATCTGCAACCCGACGCTTCCGCCTTCGAGCGCATACATCGCCGGAGCTCCCCACGGCCCAGAAAATTCCTTACCCGTGCGGCACACCATCGCGCCCCGGCCGTAACTTCCTCCCACTACGAACGCGGCCTTCAGCACCGAAGGCATGACCACCACGCAGCGCGCCTTGTCCAGCAAATCTTGTGGAAGGTTGTCCGGCACATTGAGGATCTCTTGCATTACTTTCCCCGCATTTTGCAAACGATCCTCTTCGGCTTTTGAATCGCCGGGATTTTTCCCAAATGTGCAGGTACCCAGTAGGAGCAGGCCCGTTACTCCCGCGAACAGTTTTTTCGCGTACTTCATGTGCTGCGCCTCCTCGCGCGTTTGTTTTTTCTTTGTAGCGTTTGCTTTCTGCGAGCGGGCGGGTCCTCGCAGATTCCTGTTCCGCAGAGTTAGATAGGCAACTTCCCAGCCACACGCGAACTCGGTTTGCTAACACACTGTAATTTCAACCTCATAGAGTGGTTCTCCAGCGCTTCTCCCAACAGTTTGCGAACTCCGAGCCGTGTAGTTTTTTCCGGGTTCTCGAACTTCTTGCGAGTAATAGTCCTGGTACCGGTTCAGCCTATCGGAGGCACGTCTTCCAGAGCGACTCGCCCGAATCTTCGGATGGAAGCCTTGAAATTCAGTTCAAATAGTTGGAAGGCGCTGGGAGTCTTGTGCCGCGGGTTATTCTGATTTCTCTGGTAGTCCGGCACCTCGAACGGCCGCAATCGGCAAATCGCGTTCCGCTGCCCAACGCTCCCACTCCTCCCTCCTGCGTGTTAAGAACCTCTCAGCCAGCAGCTCGTAATTCGCGTTCTTCACTCCTAGTTCCGTCTGTAGATTTTCCCAGAAATGAGGTTCAAGTGCCGCCAACGCTATCCACCCGTCCGACGTGCGATATACGTTGTAGCCCGGCGCTCCTCCCCCAAGCATTCCGTCCGGCGATGTCACTCCGTATCGCAGCGGCTTGCTAAAATCCTCGGCAACCTCCGCGATGGGAACTTGCGCATGGCTCCCACTTCCTGCGCGCTCTCGCGCTAGAAGCAATGCGAGTCCCGTGCTCACAAGCCGCTCCGCGCTCGCCAAATCAGCGAGCAGCGTCCTTGGCATAGCTGGAGGCTCGAGCAAGCCGACATCTGCAAGGTAGGTCAAGTCATGTCCGGGAACGTGATCCCGCGGCGCCGCATGGCCCACCAACGCAATCTGGCAGAGTGATGGAAACTTGCGATGAATTCTCTTCCACCCGAGCGAGAGGCGCTCCAGCGCGGCCGGTCGGCTGGCCGTCAGCAGCAGATCCGCTTTCCCCAGTAATTTTTCGAATCTTCCAAAATCGCTCGGGTTTTTTAGATCGAGCGAAATTACCCGCTGTCCCACGGAAAGCGCGCGATACCACGCAGGACAAAACTGCGCCATGGCGTCGCCTGCCGGTGGCTCGACTTTCGTCACGCTCGCCCCAAACTTGTACAGAAGTGCCGCCGCGGCCGGCCCTGGCAAATTCGTGGCCAGTGTAACCACGGCGATCCCTGCCAGCGGCTTCCCTCGTTTGTTGCTGCCCTCTGTCCGTTCTCTTCTTCTCATCCCTGTAACTCGTGCGATGTTCTCACTCCAGAAAAAGTGTCGTGTAACGAATTGAAACAGTACCGGAACCACCAAAGTGTAGCTCTAAATCATTCATTCCAAATGCCCTTGTCTTTAAATCGCAACCTTTCTCCTCACAAGCGGTTTCTAATATACAGGCATGCGGCCCCTGTGGCATGGGGTCGCGCCAGCTAAGACTGAAACACTCCCTGAAAATGCCGGAAAGGGGATAATCATGCGTATCGCACGCTTAATCTGTTCGTTGTTTCTCGCAGTTGGGTTACTGGCGATACCCGCTTCATTCGGGGCGCAAGTTGCTGTAGGCGTCTCCGTTCGGTTTGGTCCTCCGATTTTGCCAGTATATGTTCAGCCGGTCTGTCCTGCGCCTGGCTTCATCTGGGTCCCTGGCTACTGGGCTTATGGCCCGGACGGCTATTTCTGGGTTCCTGGCACCTGGGTAGAACCGCCGGAAGTCGGTCTGCTCTGGACTCCAGGGTACTGGGGATGGGATGACGGTGTTTATGCTTGGTACCCCGGATATTGGGGACCGGAAGTCGGCTACTACGGTGGCATTAACTACGGCTTCGGCTACACCGGCGTTGGCTTCTTCGGCGGCTACTGGAGAGGCGGCACGTACTACTACAATCGCGCTGTAACCAACGTAAACGTAACCGTCGTGCACAACACTTACAACACGACGGTCATCAACAACAGCACCACGATCAACCGTGTGAGTTTCAACGGCGGCCGGGGTGGAACAACCGCTCGTCCGACATCTCGGGAAATGGAAGTTGCCCGCCAGCACCATGTCCCGATGACTTCGGAACAAACGCAACACCAGCAAGCCGCCAGCTCAAACCGCACTTTGCTGGCTTCTGTGAACCACGGCCGACCAGACGTCGCCGCCACTCCGCGACCCGGCGAATTCAAGGGACGCGGTGCACTGGAAACCGGAAGACCTGCCACGTCAAATCGTCCTCCCGACAATCGGAAGGAAGAGAACCGGAAGGAAGCAACTCGTCCGATGAAGCCCCCTGAGAACAGCGGGCGCACGGAGAACCGCGGGCGCACTTTCGAAGACCGTCCTCCTTCCTCACGGTCCTCGAACACCTCGCATGTCAATCCCGCGCAAGAGCAGAAGCACCAGCGGGAAATGGAAAAACTGCACCAGCAGCAGGATGCGGAGCGCCAAAAGGTGCAACAGCGGCACGTCCAGGAGCAGCAAAAACTGGAACGACAGAGGGCCGATCAACCGCGGCAGGAGCAACTCCAGCGCCGCCAACAGCAACAATTGGAGCAGCTGAATCGCAAACACGATCAGCAGACGCAAAGGGTGCAAGAGCGCCAACAGAGAGAAGTGCAAAAACAGCAGAAATCGGAGCCGAAAAGCGACAAGCGGCCTCCGGGTAAGTAGCTGCAACTAAAGAGCACCATCCGAGTGGGCGCTCCGGCTAGCCCGGAACGCCCGCTCGGGTGGCATTTGTTCCCTCCCAGCCCTTTAATGAAGCGGAGAATTTGCAGTGCGTAAACTCATGCTCAATATTCGCGAACTTACGGGCAGAAGATTACTGACTGGCCAGGCCGTCGGCACGGTTGCATTTGCAATTGTTCTGGCCTTTTTACTCGTGTGCCTTGCCTCTCCTCGCGCCTACGCTGACGTGGGTGTTGTTCTCAATGAATCGTTGGACTCCAGCATAGATCGCATCACCGGCACGGGCCACAGCGCTGTCTATTTCTCCCGCATCTGCGCGGAGTCGCCGGTAAAACTCCGGCTCTGCCGTCCCGGTGAGCAAGGCTCCGTAATGAGCAATTACATTAATATCGGCGAAGATCAGCCGTTCGAATGGAACGTGGCTCCGCTCAATGTATACCTTTATGGAGTCGAGGATTCCCGGCATCGCACGATTTTCGGTTCGTTCAAGCTCAAGCACGTGCTGGAGGAACGATATCGCCAGAGATACCTCTCGGCGTATTGCAATGGCCCGTCATGCACAACCAGTCTCAAGGCGGAATGGAGAGAAATGGTTGCGGCCACGTTTATTCGAAGCATCTACATCTTCGTCGTCGATACTACGGTCGAGCAGGACAAAGAATTAATCGCTGAATTTAATGATGCGCCCAACAAAAACCATTTCAACGGAGTCACGTGGAATTGCGCCGATTTCACCAGACACTTGATCAATACCTATTTCCCCCATGCGGCAAACCCGGATTATGTAAACGATTTCGGAATGACCACTCCGAAAGCCGTTGCCCGTTCTTTTACGCACTTTGCGCTTCGCCAACCGGAATTAAATTTTCGCGTGATGCACTTTGCACAGGTGCCGGGCACCATCAAGCGAAGCAGTGAGGTTCGAGCCGGGACCGAGCAGTTGTACCACTCCAAAAAATTCCTTATCCCTATGGCTATTTTTGCGGACTACGAGTTGCCCGCCGTGGCCGCAACCTACATGCTTACCGGGCGATTCAATCCCGAGCGCGAATTCGAACGGCATCCGGCCATGGTGAAGAACACCACTCACATTAGGCAGCAGCTCGACGCCGATTCGCCGGATGAGCAAGCTCGTTCCGCTGGCACGTCCAGCCAATGGAAGGAATACCGCAGGACATTAGATTCTATCGTTGAGGAAGCAATCCAGGACGGCATTATCTCTAACCACAAGGAGCTGGACCACTTTTTCAAACACTTCGATGACGCGGGCACTCCAGTGGTCGATGAAGACGGCGCCTCCTGGATGGAAATCGTAGAGAATGGCAGATCGATTAGAGTGGGCTTGAGCGCCGATAACACGTTCAGTCAGGGCTCCGACCCGCAACTCGCTTACAAATTGCTGCTCTCTCGCACGCAATATGTTTTGAAGAGCCCCAAACATCGCCGCGAAACAATGCTTGAATTCAAGCAGGATTGGACTACCCTGCAGCGCGCCTCTGCAAAGAACGCGGTTACCTTCGCGCGTAACTTCATCCCCGGCAAAGATCGCCACTACACCCCCATTTCGAACGGCGACGATGATTGAACAATCAGTTAAACCGCAGTAACTCTGCGTACCCGTCCTGAATGGATTATCGCGCGAGCTTGTCTTCTCGGGCCGGAGGCAATTTCGAACGAATTAGGGATTCCACCCGATTCCAAACAGTGGGATCGCATTCAATTTCGGTGTGGTATTTTGCGAAGACCCGGTCGTACCACGGATACTTATCACACCGGATGGATTTCGACTTATATTCAAACCCGAAATTGCCCAGAATCTTGGTCCGTGTTCCATCGGCGGCGCGGATTTCGGGACGCCCGTGAAGAACCCCGTTCGGCTGATAGAAATTGACGGCTTCGCGAACGTTGGCGGGGATGATCCCGTCGTCCTGCCGAATCTTGGCGACGCTATCCACTTGAATGGTCAGGAGCACTGGAATGTTTTCCTTTTCCAATTCTCGCGCCAGAACCACAGTCTCCGAAGCGCCCCAACTAATTCCGTAAATGATGATCCGCGCGTTCTGTTTTTCTTGGTCAGACAGTCTCCCGTCATGGTGGGCGTCCAAAATACTCAAGATCTTCCGATGAGCTATTTCTCTGCGCCGGTTCTCAAAGACTTCTACGTACACTCCGGATGGGTACGCCTCGCGAAGATGCGCGGCGAGCTGTACGCCGGTATGCACCATATTGTCGTGCCGGACGAATCCCCCGACGAATCCGATGACGATCACCGGCGGCCTGGAGGAGTTGTGTGTTGGAGTGAGCTGGCGCTCGGGGGAATTCTGCCCCAGTACAAAAAGGCTCGCACAAACAAGTAACAACGTTTGGATCAATATTTCCATTCGCTGCATCAAGCAATTAAACCATCCTCAAAAGAAAGATGATGGGGGAGCGAATGTGGTTGCGCAGAGGTATGTATTTCCGAGGAGCCTGCCGCAAATGGTAGATCGCTTCGAAGTCTTGAATCAATAGATTGCTGCAGTAACGGCTACCTGTGCCCAAAGCGTATAACGAGGCCGGTCGAAAATTGAATATTGTCCTGCCTGAGGTTTAGAAAGCGCGACATCAGATAATCTGCTTGTACCCGGATGGCAACTCGCGGGTTAATGTTGTAATCCGCTCCGCCGCCTCCAACCATCGCAAACTTGGAAGCCGACGCGGAAATCCCCAGAAATCCCTGGCTGGCGTGGATTGCTCCCAACTGAAGATGGGCGTAGGGAGTGAATCGCTCGTATTTTCGATAGGCAAATACCGGGCCGTATGTGAACGTCTGGGCCGTGACGCTTCTGCCGGAAGCGATGCCGCTGAAGGCATTGATTTCCAACCTGCCTCCGATCCAGCTATTCAAGTTCTCTGTCGCCGATCCGAAACCCCCATTCAGGTGGAAGCTCGAGCCATTCACGTTCGCATCCAGGAAAGAATAGCCGCCCGCTATCTCGACCCGCGGAACGTCCTGCGCTTGCGCCGTCACACAAAACATCAGTACCGCGGGCAAAAGCAACATGACTCGTTTCATCTGCTTGTTCTCCTTGCGCGCGTCCGCGCATCTCCAGTTTTCAGCCGACCGTTCCCACCTACTCTATCCAGTTCACAGCCGTCCCGAAACCATGGCTTCGCTTGCCGAACATTAGGCCGCCTCGAACGCAGGCGCCGCCTAGTTGATCTGCAAGTTCAGCATGGTTGTGTGCGAAATTGCACCGGATGTGCCGGTCACCGTGATCTGATAGGCACCGGCAGGCGTTCCGGCCGGAACGCCAGATTGATTGCCCGAATTACAGCCAACGGCTACGAGCAGCAAAATCACCGCAATCCCAAATGCCGCCTTCTTGAGCCGTTTTCTAAGGCCGCTAAGGAAGACCAAAACAATTAATGCGGTCAACCACACCGGCAGTAACTTCAGAATGCGCACGCCATCGAAGGGAAAAGGCTTGAATCTGGAACTCGGTGGCACGAAATTGCGAACGGCCGTTGAAATTTTGACAGTCACTGGCGTCCCAGGATTTCCCGTCGGGGTGGCCGGGTTGGGCGACACCGTACAAATCGCCTTTTGCGGCAAGCCACCGCAGGTGAAGGAAACAGCCTGCGAAAATCCGCCGGTGGAAGAGAGCTGCAGGCCAAAAGTTGCAGTTTGGCCCGCGGATACGGTCGAGCTAGCTTGAATAGCGGGCATCGAGAAATCCGATTGCTGGCCGAATCCTGTTCCCGTCAGAAGAACGATCTGAGGACTTCCAGGGGCGTTGTCGGTCAGGGTCAAAGCGCCGACACTCGAACCCGCCGTGGAAGGAGTGTACGTGACGTTGATGACGCAGTTCGTCGAGGGCTGCAGCGGAGCCTTGGTACAGTCGTCCGTCTCGGCAAAATCGCCGCTCGCGGTGATATTTGTAAAGGTCACCGCCGTGGTGCCGTTGTTCGTGGCTACCACAGGCAGAGGATTGGCGCTCGTTGTGCCGACCTGCTGCTGACCGAAGGATAGATTCGAGGCTGACAGCGTGAGCGTCGACGATTGACCGTTCAGATTGAGGACTTGTGGGCTGCCGGGGGCATCGTCCGTGATCGTCACCGATGCCTTTCGAATTCCCGCCGCAGCGGGAGTGAATATGACGGTGATGGTGCATTGGGCTCCGGCAGGCAAGGACGCAGCGCACGTATTCGTTTCAGAAAAATCTCCAGGATTTGCTCCCCCGACTGCGATGCTAGCAATGGTCAGTGGATTATCGCCATTGGTGAGTGTCACTGTTTGCGGCTGGCTTGACGTCCCAAGGCTTTGAGCGGGAAATACAAGGCCGAAAGGATTGAGCTGGATTCCACTCAGAATGCTGACCTTCGAAACGAACGCATCGCAGTTGCCCCCCGGCGTGACCTGCTCCGGATTTGCCAGTGGAAAATCCAGCGAGCACGTCTGGCCGGCCACGTAAGCGTTGCCGCTTGTGTCTGCAGCGATGCCGTTGCCGGTGTCGGTGTTCGTCCCGCCGAGATAGCTCGAATACACCAACGTCGCACCGGTGGGATCCAGCTTCGTGACGAACGCGTCGGCGTTGCCCCCGAATGTGGTCTGGAAGGTTCCAGTAGTGGTGGGGAAGTTGGTCGAAAAAGTGAAGCCCGTCACGTAGGCGTTGTCCAAAGAGTCCACCGAAATGCCAAAGGCCTGGTCAAAGTTACCCCC
>Ga0099828_10004369_pt1 | contig 9995 bp, 11 predicted proteins | sample CZO8metaG_2_FD_79338 | JGI IMG/M metagenome (GOLD analysis project Ga0099828, IMG submission 79338) | Vadose zone soil microbial communities from the Eel River Critical Zone Observatory, Northern California, USA - CZOApr15con2H1.8 metaG | ecosystem: Environmental > Terrestrial > Soil > Vadose...
CGCCGCAAAAGCCGCTCCAGCAGTGCATTTTCGAGCACGTCTATTTCTCCCGGCCCGACAGCATTATTTTTGGCCGCTCCGTCAACGAAAGCCGCGAGATGCTCGGCCGCCTGCTCGCGCGCGAACATCCGGTCGACGCGGACATCGTTGTTCCCGTGCCGGATTCCGGAGTCCCCGCAGCGGTCGGCTACGCGCTCGAATCAAAAATTCCTTTCCGCATGGGCCTGATCCGCAATCATTACATCGGCCGCACCTTCATCGAGCCTTCGCAGGCGATCCGCAATTTCGGCGTCAAGTTAAAACTCAATCCGGTTCGCAGCCTCATCGAAGGCCAGCGCATCGTCCTTGTTGACGACTCTATTGTCCGCGGCACCACTAGCCGAAAAATCGTTCGTATGGTCCGCGAGGCCGGCGCCAAAGAAGTCCACGTGCGCATCAGTTGCCCGCCCACGATTTCGCCCTGTTACTACGGCGTCGATACGCCCACACGCGAAGAGCTGATTGCCTCTTCCAACACTCCGGAAGAAACCTGCAAATTTATCGCCGCAGACTCGCTCGGCTACCTTTCTCTTCCCGCACTCCGGCAGGCCGTCGCTGATACCGAAGGCAAGTTTTGTACGTCTTGTTATACGGGCGTCTATCCCACGGATCTCGTGCAACTGGAAGTACGCGAGCCCGTCTCAAACGGAAAGCCGGCCGGATCTTCGATTACCATGGAAAGTGAATCCGGGCCCGCAGAGCGGCCGGCGGTGGTGCAACGTGAAAGCTGAAAAGAAGAAAAAAGAGGAAGCAAACGTGCCCGTCCGCACGAAGATCCAGCGCGAGATCATTGCCTGGTTCTGGGTGGGCCTCGTCTTTCTGCTCATCAACGGCGCCATCGGTCAGGCGCGCGTCATCCCCTCCGGCTCGATGGAAAGGACCCTTCTCATCGGCGACCACCTGATCATGAGCCGCATCGGCTACGACGCCGGCGTACCGTTCACCAACTGGCACGTTCCGCTCTGGCGAAATCCCAAGCGCCAGCAAGTCATCATCTTCAAGCCGCCCTTCGCCCCGGACACGCCTGATTACGTCAAGCGCGTCATCGGTCTTCCCGGCGACACCGTTGACATTCACGACGGTTCCGTGTGGGTCAACGGCCAGCGCCTCATCGAAAAATACACCAGCGGACCCAGCGAGCCCTATGAGCTGCACATGCCTTACAAAGTTCCCGCGGACTGTTACTTCGTCATGGGCGACAATCGCGCCAATTCTTACGACAGCCGCTTCTGGGGCTGCGTCCCACGCAATGACATCATCGGCACGCCGGTGATGATTTACATGTCTCTCGACGTTTCGCCGCAAGCCTGGGAACCGGGCCAGATTCGCGAACGCTTCTTCGCCTATGCGAACGCCATTTTGCATCCCGGCATCGTGCGCTGGAAGCGAATCTTCCGCACCTTCTGAGCATTCCTGATAGACTTGTTTGGTAACTAGGAAGCCGCGCGACCCCCCGCGGAATTCCTGGTTTCTTTAGGTAAAATTCCGGATTCCCGTTGTGCCGTCGGCTGTACGCTTCCTTTGTTCCCCGGCGTTTTCAGCCGCGAACGCCGGAATCTCGTTTCCGTCGCGCCGCACGCGACTCGCCAGCCTCTGTTGCGTTGCGCAATTTCACGGAACACGAAACACAAAGCACGGGTCACGCTGACTATGAAATACGCCGATGCCGGTGTGAATATCGCCGTCGCTGATGAAGCCAAGCAGCGCATCCGCCATCATGCCAGTCACACTTATACTCCCGGCGTACTCGGCGGCATTGGCGGCTTTGGTGCGCTCTTCGCGCTCGACCGCAAAAAATGGAAAGAGCCCGTGCTGGTCTCCAGCGCCGACGGCGTCGGCACGAAACTGAAAGTCGCCATGGCCATGGGCGTGCACGCCACCGTCGGCGGCGATCTCGTCAATCATTGCATCAACGACATCCTCGTGCAGGGAGCCGAGCCGCTTTTTTTCCTCGATTATCTCGCCATGGGCAAGCTAGAACCGCTGGTCGTCGAGCAGCTCGTTGAAGGGATGAGCCGCTCGTGCCGTAAAGCTGGCTGCGCCCTCATCGGCGGGGAAACGGCCGAGATGCCTGGCTTCTATCCGCCCGGCGAGTACGATCTCGCAGGCTTCATTGTCGGTGTGGTCGAGCGAAAAAAGCTGCTCACCGGGAAAAATGTCCGGCCCGGTGACACGCTGATTGCTTTGCCCTCCGCGGGCTTGCACACGAACGGCTATTCGCTGGCCCGCAAACTGGTCTTCGAGGTCGCCAAGTTAAAGCCCGACACTTACGTCGCCGAAGTGGGAAACAAAATCGGCGCTGAGCTTCTCAAACCCCATCTTTGCTACGCGCCCGCTCTCAAAAATATTGTTGCCCACGGCTGGATTTCTGCTCTCGCGCACATCACCGGCGGCGGCATCCCCGGAAACCTTCCGCGCGTGCTGCCCAGCGGCGTGAAGGCGGAAATTGATCTGGCCTCTTGGCCCGTGCCGGCAATCTTCAAATACCTTGCCAAACTCGGAAAGATGGATTCCGACGAATTGCTGCAATCCTTCAATATGGGCGTGGGGATGATTCTGGTCGTGCCGCCGAAAAACGTGAAGTCCGTCGAGGCCGACCTGAAGAAGCGGCGCGAAAAATTCTTCCTCATTGGACGCATCGAGCGCGCCGAATCCGGCAAGGCCCGTGTTGCCTACTCTGGCACGCTCAACCTTTCGAATTGCGCACGGTAGCTCAATTCTTTAGGGTGGGGTATTCCACGAGTCACCCGTCACAAGTCGCTTCCTAGTGCACCACATCCTTCATGACGTCCACGATCACATTCGTGTTTTTGTTGAAAATGACGATGTGCGCGCCGATGACGGCTCGCCGGTATTCCACCGGAAGGGGAGGCAGTTGCCGCTCGAGTTCCACTGGGCAAGGCTGAATGCGCTTCTGCAGGCCGGGCGGAAGCGTGCCGTTCCGTTCCAGTTGTTTCTCGAGGCCCGGTGGCAAATTTCCTCCGCGCTTGGCCAGTCCCGGCGGCAGATTCGAACCCTGGTTCGAATAGTAGTGCGTGATGATTTCTCGCTCATGCGTGCTGAAAACGTACTTGCCACCCTTTCCCTGGTCATCGTTGTCTTCGTGCTTGTTATGGCCTTTTCCTTTGCCATGCCCTTGGCTGTTCCCCTGCGAGAATGCCGGCGCGGCAACCAGTGCGCTCGCCAAAAGTCCGGCTAACGAGTATTTCCAGATGCGTGAAAACATGTTTCCTCCCTGTGAGGCTTGAGAGCTGTTGGGCGACACCTTTAGAATAATCCTGCCGGCCGGTCTTCGCCACCCACACTGAGGGGCCTTGTGCTCACTCGGAGAACGATCCGAGCGTCCAATTACACAGGAATTCCCCCAACCCATCTTCCGGAGGTGCCTATGGATTCCCAGCAAACCAATTTTCAGCTCCTTGCCGCCCGTGTCGAAAAACTCGAAGTCCAGAACCGGCTCTGGAAGGCCGCCAGCATCGTCGTTGCCCTTTCGCGTGCTCGCTTCTGCTGATGGCCGCCAAGGCCCCCGACCGCGTCGACCCGTCCGTCCTCCGCGCTACTGCGGTCAAAGCGCAAGAGTTCGTTCTCAAGGCGGAAGACGGCGATGTCTATGCGCGGTTAACTCTGAACTCGGGCATGAGGGAGTTGGTTGGCAAGGTCCTCGTCCCGGCAGGGACTCCGGGCCGGCGTCACCGCTTTTCGAGAACAAGGTGTACAGCCTCCGTAGGGACGGCGGACCAGCGCTCCAGTTCTACAACGAGCGAGGCGAGGTGATCTGGACCGCACCCTCCAAGCCCGAATTCATGCCTGCGAAATAGCGCCTACCTGCTCGTTCAATTTGCCAAGCGCGGTCGTGTGTCTCCGGCGCTCTAAGAGCTCGAGCTTGGCGCGTAACTCGGATGCTGCGCTGGGCCGCGCCGAGGCAGTCCCGCTTCAGTCCCCGCAGGCGCTGGACGAGCGATCCCGTGAAAACCTGACTTTTCACTTGGGCACTCCTTCCGCAAACTGTGGATAGAGAGCCCGCGCTCTTCTGGCTAGTTCGCGTTCCAGTTGCCTGTTCCAGAGTATCTCTGTTCGAAGCTGATCGATCATCAGGCCCACCATCCATACCGCCTCGTGGAACCTATGACCCACCTCTGCGTAGATCGACAACAGCGTTTTCTTTTCTCTCGCCAGTTCCTTCAGCAGGAATTTCCGTCTTTTCTTCAGCTGCTTGCGGAAGACGCCGGGCCGCGCCTGCCAGGAAAGCGCCAGCCAGGTCAGAAAAGCGGGGTGGTCGCGCTGCGTCGTCCACTCCTCTCGCTCGAGCGCATCCGCCAGAGCCTCGCGGCCCTTTTCCGTTGTTTCGAACGCGCTTCGCTCCGGTCCCCCTGCTGGTTCAGCCGCTTCCGAAGCGCGAATCATTCCCGCGCGCGCCAGCTTTTCCAGCGAATAGTAGACTTGAGGCCGCGAAATCCCCGCCCAATCCCGAATTTCCCGTCTTTCCAGTTCCAGGTTCGCCTGATAGCCGTGCATCGGCCGCTCCGCCAGCAAGCTCAGCAGCACCAAATCCGGCGTCGTCAATTCCAGCCCTCGCTTCGCGCGAATAGTTCTACGCGCGGTGCTCACTACACCTAATCGCCGGCCGCTCACCGCCGATCTCTCTGCGAGCCTCTGCGTACTCGGCCCTTCCGCGTTATCTTTTCTCTTCATCCTCTCTCATCTTCTCAATTTTCTTCGTGAGATAGACCTCATTTCTCGAATTTCTTTTCACTCTTCCTCCGTGGCCTCTGCGTCCTCGGTGATCTCTGTGTTAAATTCTTCGTCCCTTCCTTGCGGCCTCACCGCATGCTGCGTTGCTTCCGCCTCTTGCTCCAGTACCACCACTGGCATTTCTCCGCAGGCAAACGCGGATTCCGCGCCTGCGCCACCGCCGCGCAAAACGCGTCCAGCACGCAAGGATCCTGCCGCTGTCCCGTCGCGCGGCTCAGCCGTGCATACAGCCGCTGCGGATCCCGCCGCGCCAGTTGCGCCACGCTGCGAATTCCCAGCAGTTCGAAGTCCCGCAGCATCGCCGGCCCGATGGAGATCAGGTCCGCGAGCTGCCTTGTGGTCGTGGCCATAAAAACCTCCTTGACAGACCGCCGTCCAAACTAGTCTAATTTAGACTAGTCTAATTTAGACTAGTGGAACAGTCAAGGGAAAATCGCCCAATGCGACCCCTCGCGTCCGTCACTCTCGTTCTGTTTTTCGGATTTGTTGTTTCGAACGCTTATTCCGCTCAGGAGAAGACGCCCATGAACGTCAAACGCATCACGCCTGTCCTGCTCGTCAAAGAAATCGAGCCACTCATCCCCTTCTGGGTGGATCGCCTCGGCTTTACGAAAACGATCGAAGTCCCCGATGGCAACAAGCTCGGTTTTGTCATTTTTCAGAAAGGATCAGTCGAAGTGATGTACCAGACCTACTCCAGCGTGGAGAAAGATGCCCCGCCCTCTATGTCTGCCGAAGCCCGCAAAGGTCCCACCTATCTTTATATGGAAGTTGAAAATCTCGAAGCCGTCCTCGCTGCCATGAAGGATGTGCGCGTAGTCATGCCCGTCCGCACCGCCTTCTACAGTATGAAGGAGTTCGCCGTCCAGGATCCCGGCGGTCACTTTATCACTTTCGCCCAGCCCGTCGCCGCCGCGCAGCACTAGAGGGATTGACAATTTATTTCTGGCTTCGCGCCCGGGCAATTTGCGAGCTGTAAACAACATTCAGATACTCGCTGAATTTTCTGGTCCGCGAGGGATTCGCTTCTTTGGCGATCAGCGTTTGGAGGATCGGTTCCAGAAACCGCCCATATTTCTTCAGGGTTGTTTCATCGTGTGTGGCAAATGCCTTTTCGACGGCCTTTTCTGTGGCAGGCGTCACTAGTTCCAGCCGCCCGACGAACACACGCGCCGTTTGCGCCGGGGCAGGGTTAATCGAAAGCGGCAAAATCTCTTTCACAAACTTCGCGGGCACGATATAGAACAGCCGGCTTCCTTCTTCGAACCACGAGCCGCGCCAGGTCTCCACCATCGCTTGCGCTTCGTCCTGATACAGTCCCTGCTCGACCAGCATTCCTTCCAGCTCTCTTCCCAAATCCTCGACCCTGGCGTTGAGCTCGGGCGGCTCCAGAACGGTCTCCCGCTCCACCGCTCCGCCAATCCGGTAACCCACTTTCTCCCCGCGCCGTTCGAACAGAATGACATTCGGTATCTCGTCCTCGCCGCGATTCTCGACCAGCACTTTGCCGTCGGCCGTCAGCTTCGCGGAAACCGGCACTGCAAACGTGGACACGCCACGATAAAAAAGAAACTTCTCGTGCTGTTCGCCTGTTGGCGTCTTCACGCGAAGGGGCGTCGCCGACGTCATTCGCGCCGCATAATAATGGCTGTCCGCTTCTCCGCGCGGGAATTCTGCCCGCAGGCTCGGTGAAACCGTGACCGTATCCCACGCGATGCTTCCGTCCGCATGCGCCTGAAACAGGCTTCCGTCAAAAAGATTTGCCGTGGGTTCCACGCGACTGGCGTGCGGATACCATTCCGTGATCAGGCCCTTGGCGAAGCTGACCTTCACCGATACGGTTTCTTCGCGCGAATCATAAAAATAGAGTACGGGCGTCTCCATCCGCACCGTGCCGCGCAGTCCCAGCTTGAAGCCACCATTGCGAAAGTGTTCTACAAAGCCCGGCAAATCCGTCGCGCCCGTCAGCGGCGACCACTCCACCGCTTGACCGTCTCCACCCGCAATCGAAGTGAACGTGCCCCACTCATGCACCGTGAGCCCTGCATAGACTGGAGGCGCATTTCGCGCGGGCAAATCGCTCGAAATCGCGAAGCAGCCAACCAGCAGCGCGTACAGGATCAGTCGAGGCAGTCTCGGCAGCATGGCCGGTCTCCCTTTGGGTGGCATCTCCGGGTTTTCGTCCATCTCCCATCCAGACGCCCACCCTCCAGCAAGTGTTAACAACCCACTTCATCATTTTTTTGCGCAACCAGTTGTCGCAACTAACTAGGGTTGACGTTGTCGTTTGCTTATCCAACGATCGAGAAGCCAGCCAACGAAGTAATACCAAGACAGAAGAAGCAGAGGCATCGAGATCATGAAGCTCCAGATCTCATTAATACCATGACGTCCCAGACCGGACACAATGGCGGCGCCGACAGCGAATGCGGGAAGCCCGGACGCCATCAACAGCATCGTTAACCAGCCCGGATCAACAATCACGTACCGAAGTTCCCAGGTAGCACAATTCTCAGCACTATCCTGGCAGGACGGCACGGCCGGCTGATGTTTATTCAGGGGATCGGAATCCAAAGGGATAGATGCCCACCAGAAATACCGGGGCGAATTCCAGGAATGATTCATCCGTACAGATTCGTAGGTCTCACCCGCAAAGAGGAGCAGCCCAGCAACCGGCAAGATTATTCTCCAGCGCATTCGCATATAAGATTAGACACCAAGATTAATCATGAGGTTCCGGGTTTGCCCGAGGCGATTTCTATTTTTTTGTAACCGCCGGTAGAGGTGGCGGTCGCCGCTCGATTTCCGTGGGCACGGCAATCGACCGCGCGCCGTTTTTGCCAACAGAGCGCACCGCAAAAAAGTGATTGTCGGTGGAAACACCCTTCAAAACTGTTTCACCGGGCGCCGTCACGAAGTCATAGACGTCCAGCGGGGGTCCGTCGTTTCACGCCACAAAATCTCAAATCCCGCGCGCTCCGCATCGTCGTCCGCCGTCCAGGACACCTTTGCGTCGGGCGTGACCGCGCCTTTCAGCCGCGCATTCGCCGGGGGCGCAGGAGCCATCGCCAATTGGCGCAGCGCTTCCGCATTGTCCCGCGCCACATTGCCCATAAAAGTAAAATTCAGATATTTCTCCAAGTCTCCATACTCGACGCCGTTCTCCGTGCGCGGCGTCTGGTGCTGATGGTTGTAATCTTCAAGCGGCTCGGTGAAGCGCACTGCGGGCAGCCCCGCTTTGTAAAACGGGAAATGATCCCCTCCCCGCCCGTAACGGTCCTGACGGAAAATCATTCGAATCGCGTTACGCCCGTCGATCTCTTCAATCGTGCGCGCGAGTGGCGCGCTGGTGAATCGGCGTCCTCAATCTCGCCATTTCCCGAGAAAACGCGCACGCGATGCGGCCCGCCTGGCGCGGGATCAGCGCCAACAATATCGTTGTCCATCATCGCTCCCACCGTGTAGCCCTGCTCCTTGGTCCAATCCAGCAGTCGGTAGGCTCCCAGCAGTCCTTGCTCTTCGCCGGAAAGCACGCCAAAGAGAAGCGTCGCGCGAAAATTGGCATGTCCGCCAGCCGCTGCTTTGCTCAGTTGCCGCGCACATTCCACGCTCACCGCCGTTCCTGAAGCATCGTCATCCGCTCCTGGAGCATCCGCCTCGGCGTCCATCACGTTCGACGGCCGCGAGTCCACGTCCCCCACGACAATGAAAACCGTTTTTGCCAGGTTGGGATCGGACCCGGGCAAAATCGCATACACGTTCTCCAGATGCACCGGGTTCGGCCCCGTGCGCTCGGACTTGGACTCGAACTTGTCCACGACAATTTGCAGCTTTCCGCCGGACTCCTTGGCAATCTCGTTGAGTCTCGCCACCACGAAGTCCCGCCCGCAGCCAATCCCGCGCTTCGGATCCGTCAGGGACGAAAGCGTCAGCCGCGTGCCGCAACTCACCAGATTGTGAATCAGCGTGCGCATGGATTTTTCATCAATGCTTTGCCGTGCGATTGTTCCCAAAGGCCTCGGCAAAATGTTCACCCGCGGAGCGCCCTGCGCCGGCTCCGCGGGATCCCGCATGACAGGCTGCTGTGCCAGGGCCGGCACTGCCGCCAGCGACAGTAGCGCCGCAGCGCTTGCCGCTCTTGCTAGTCCACAAATCGTGCTCGCGCGATGCCTCATGCGTGGTTCTCCCTACAGCAGAATTGGGGTCAAAAGCGAACTGGCATTCTAGCGCGAACCGCTGCTGGGGCATCGGGCAAAACTCCTTTTCCTGGCTCGTCGCAGCTAAACGCTTGTGAATCTCCCCAAATAATTTAGAATCACCGCCTGCCCGCCCCTCGGGATCGCGAACGCCAACCGAGGGCGGAGTTTCTGGGTGGGCATCATTGCCCGGCGCCGGAGAACACAGGAGGAGAATATGAAACGCAACTTCTATTGGGCGGCGGGATTCCTCGCTCTGCTCGTTGGGCTCACAGCCAGTTCCGTCGTGCTGGAAAAAAAGGCTAGAGTTGCGGCCGCGGGAATCGAGGCGCCGCGCTTCGAAGTCGATCCTCTGTGGCCCAAGCCGCTTCCCAACCATTGGATTCAAGGCATGTCCGTCGGCGTCTCCGTGGACGCCCAGGACCATATCTGGATTGTTCACCGCACAAATACCTACGAGCCGATGGAAATCTACGCCACCGCCAAGCCACCCGCTGCGGAGTGCTGCGTTCCTGCTCCGCCCGTTCTGGAGTTCGACGAGGAGGGCAACCTCATCGGCCACTGGGGCGGCCCCGGCGAGGGCTACGATTGGCCGGATTCGAACCACGGCATCACCGTCGATTACAAGGGCAACGTGTGGATTGGCGGCAACAGCAGGGGCAAAGACCGCGCGCTTTATCACGACAATCAAATCCTGAAATTCACGCAGGACGGCAAGTTCCTGATGCAAATCGGGCATCCCAACAAAAGCGAAGGCAGCAATGACCCCAACAATCTAAAAGGGCCGGCAAAAATGTTCGTCGATAAAGCCACCGACGAACTCTACGTCGCCGACGGCTATGGCAACCACCGCGTGGTCGTGTATGACGCGGAGACCGGAAAGTACAAGCGCCATTGGGGCGCCTACGGCCACAAACCCGACGACACCGACCTCGGCCCGTACAATCCCGACGCGCCACCCGCGCAACAGTTCCGCAACCCGGTCCACTGCGCCGAGCTCGCCAACGA
>Ga0099828_10004374_pt1 | contig 9990 bp, 6 predicted proteins | sample CZO8metaG_2_FD_79338 | JGI IMG/M metagenome (GOLD analysis project Ga0099828, IMG submission 79338) | Vadose zone soil microbial communities from the Eel River Critical Zone Observatory, Northern California, USA - CZOApr15con2H1.8 metaG | ecosystem: Environmental > Terrestrial > Soil > Vadose...
CCTGAGGCTGCCCTGCGGGCGATTGCGCCGGTTCCGGAGTTTTATGTGACGTCGTCGCACGGGGAGCCTGCGGTGGACGTGGGAAAATGGTCGCTGACGATTGATGGGCTGGTCGACGAACCGCTGCATTTCGGCTATGACGACGTTCGAAAGCTCGCGCCGTACGAGACGACGCTTACGCTCGAATGCATTTCGAATGAAATTGCGGGCGGGCTGATCGACAATGCCAATTGGCGCGGGACGCTGCTTCGTCCATTACTGGAACGGGCGCGCCTGAAGCCGAATGCGAAGTATGCGATTCTTTACGCCGCGGAAGGCTACACGACTGGGCACACCACGGAACGCCTGCTGCGCGGCGCGAATTTTCTGGCCTACGACATGGACGGAGAGCCGCTGACGCGCATTCACGGTTTTCCATTGCGCGTCATGATGCCGGGCACGTACGGAATGAAAATGCCGAAATGGCTTACGCGGATCGAGTTTGTCGACAAGAGCCACCTGGGCTACTGGGAATGGATGGGATGGTCGAACACAGGCGAGCGGCAATTGCAGTCCGTGATCGACGATCCGCAAAACAAAGAGCAGATTTCAGGGGAGAATTTCGTCATCACCGGCTGGGCCATCACCAATGAAGTTGGCGTTGCCAAAGTTGAGATTTCGACCGATGGCGGAGACAGCTGGGCCCAATGCCAAATTTTCAGCAATCCCATGCCGTCCCAAGTCTGGGCGTTCTGGCGCTACGTCTGGGTGAATCCGCCGCGCGGGAAGCACGACATTCAGGTGCGCGCCACCGATGCCAACGGCAAGCTCCAGACGTCCTCACGTTCGGGAGAATGGCCCGATGGGGCGACGGGGCTGCATGCCGTGGCTGTGGAAGTGGTGTGAGTTTGGTGACTGGTGATTCGTGAATCGTGATTTGTGCTTCGTGATTCGTGAATCGGGCAAAACCTTCTCTGCGATGGTGTTCTTGCTTCGCGTGGCAAGTTTCTTTCGATAAATTACCTGCTTGGTTTGTGGGTCGGAGCTTTAGCTCCGACGATGAAGGGCGGCTAGACGCGGGCTTCAGCCCCTGCAGCTTCAGGGGTTAAAACCCCTGAAGGAAACGAAGTTTTTATGTCGTGCCTAAAGGCACGACCCACAAACCCTTGGACTTTCGGCGGAGCCTGTAAAGGCGAGGCCTGCGAATGAAATTTGTGGGACAACTTGTAATTGGGCGTCGGCCAGGTTTGTTACTGCGCGACGAACGTGAGGCTGTTCACTGCTTTTGAGATTACGTTTTCCTGGACCTGGATAATGTCTGAGTCTGCCCAGGTCATGCCCAGAAGAGTGAAGGCATCGGTTCCACGCACGATGGTCAGCATTACGACGGACCAATCGCGGCCGTCGGCAGTCCCGCGGGAGCGCTGCTCGACCGCGGGCAATCCGGCGATTGTTGTGTGGCGCGTGGAAATCAGCCGGTAATTTTCGTAAACCCCGCTCAGTGCCTTCCCCGTCGCGGCGGCGTACCCATCGAGCGAATCTTTGGCGCGCGTGCGTGCAATGACCAGCAGCGTCGTTTGATCAAATGTTCCCAGCGCGGCAACCGCGTCGGGCAGCGCCTTGCGAGCTTCGGGAATCATGTCCCAGCTTGGCGGCTTATAAATCTGAAAACCATAGGTGTAATTCAAGTACAGGTTGCCGTGAATCTCGTCGCGAATCACAGGCGGTTCGGGCGGAGCCGGAGAGGCTGGCGGTGGGGCGCTTGTCTTTACAGGTACTGGCTCATTTTTCGCGGACGCAGGAGATGCGTTTGCCACCACAGTTGGCCGCTCGCTTGCCGAGACATTTACTGCGGCGGGGGTATTCGTTGCCGGAGGAGACTCCTTTGCAACCGCAGGCAATGGCGCGGGCTTGGCTGCGGGGAGCGGCGGAGGCGGAGTGCTCGGTTTCGCCTTTGGCTCGGGTTCGTTTTTCGCCGCGGAAATATTGATGTCCGCGACCTTGTCCTTTCGGATGAGGGCAAATCCGTACGATGTTTCGACTCTGAAGGAATCGTTTTCAAATCCGACGATCGTGCCGTTGATTTTTGTGCCATCCTTCAGGCGAATTTCATCCGCACGCGCGGCTGCCGCGTTCACCAGCACCGCCAGGAGAACAAGGAGAGGGATCGCACGGCCAAGCATGAACACAAGTATGCCAAAGGCATGCATCGCTCAGCAAGCATTCGGAGCGGGGCGGTTTCCGCCAGGCCACCGGTACTCGGAAAGGTCGAAGAAAAGATGTACAAACCCGCATCTCTCACCACCATCCGAGTGAGTGGATCGGTGGTCACGCGCTTCGCCACAAAGTGCCGGGTTTGGTGGTACCCCGGCCTGCCCAGGGCGATTTTTACATTTCTATCGCGGCGTAAAACCGCCGGCGAGACGCCGGCGCCACCAACTCGCGCTCCCTGCGCAAGATAGGACGAAATCGGAGTTCATGCTGATTTCCGTTGTGACAAATCCAGAACGGATTTTCACCTGGTGTACCCGGTCCAGACTCCCGCGGCAAATTTCTTGATTGTGGTGAATCCGAGCCGCTCGTACAGGCGCACCGCGCGTTCGTTTCCCGACGTTACCGTGAGCGACACCGTGGTGTAACGCCGGAACCGAAGCGCCTGTAGGGAAGCCTCCATCAATTTGCGGCCGAGCCCGCGTCCCTGGTATCCGGGCACGGCGCAGATCTGCGTGGTGTGGCCGACTCCGGCAGAGACGCAGGAATTCAGGACGACTCCCGCGAGATGGGCCGCGTGCGGCGCGCGAAGAACAAATGACGCATCAGGCTGAAACTGTCCGCAGCCGGGGAGGACGATGATGTTCTTCAGAAAACGCAGCGCGCCGGATTCGCTGCGATATTGGTCATTGATTTCGCCGTCAACGTGATTCGCGTAGGCGAGCTGGATCAACCGCGCGCAAGGTTCGAAGTAGCGGTGGTCCCACCGCTCGAGGATCAGCCCCGCGCCCGGGCCGTCTCGAATGAGCCCGGGGAGGACGTCGAAAGCCGGCCCGTCGTTGGACTGTGGGAGCGACGCGAGCATGAACTGGCGCATATAGAGCTGAAAGCCGTACTCGGAAAGGACGGGATCGAGGGTGTAGCCGAACGGAATGAGTTGCGCCTCGATGCGGTCAAGCTTTGGTATGCCGCCCAGTGTAGTCAGCGTGTCCGCAAGGAGTTGCTGGCTCAATTCCTGCTGAGCGTAACGCGGGGAAACGAAGAGTCCGCCGACCAGCCCCTTGCGTTCTTCCAGCACGTAGAACGCATATCCGACCGGCTGGCCGTCCTGGATGACGGCCGAGCCGGTTAGCGATCGGGCATCCACGAATTTTTTGATCAGGTCAATCGAGGCGCGGTAATCCCAGAGCAGTTCCTTGCGCCACTGCTGGGCTTCTTCGGCCAGCAGCGGGTCAAGCTGCCGGGAAGTCAGTTGCCGCAGGTCCACGATCTGCATGGGATATGTTGCCGCCCCCGATGTCCGGGAAATAAGCAAACCTTTTTATCATACTGCCGGACGCGTGATGCGTTTCGGAAACATTCGATTCAACGAGCTTCCGTGACACGCGGCCATCTGTGCTAACATGCGCCAGCCGAGCGTCGCGCAACCCGCCTCCAGCGTTTCGGACGGCAGGGCGGCGCCACGGTGCATGGCCACGAATCAGAGCGCATGGGTTTCATTTCCGAATTCCGCTATCCCACCAAGTGGTACTCCAAGCTCGTGATCGGTGTTCTGGCGCTGGTTTTTTTCACGATACTTGCGACGGCCGCGATCTCCGGGTACCTGGTGTACCGCATGGTGTCGCCGGCGCAGAGCCATTCCGATCTCAATCTGAGGAATTTTCCGGGTCATCCGGAATCTCTTCCCTATGCTGTGGCCGGGGAAAGCGCGCGCGACGGCTGGTTCTTCCCGGGTTTGAAATCAGCCCCCACCGTGATTCTATGTCCAGCGTATCAGTCGAGCCGCGAAGAATTGCTTACGCTGGCCTCGGCCTTGCAGGACCACCAGTACAATGTATTCCTGTTTGATTTTTCAGCCCAAGGTTCAAGCGGCGGACGCACCACACTGGGTTTTCGTGAGGTTGCCGAAGTGCGTGCCGCGATGAATGCGGTCGCGAACCGCGGCGATGTCGATCCCGACCGGTTCGGCCTCTGGGGCGTAAACCTTGGCGCCTACGCGGCGCTCTCCGAAGCGACCGGGGACCGGAGGGTGCGCGCCGTTGTAGTGGAATCAATCTACGATCGTCCGGAAGAGATGGTAGGGCTGCTCATTAGCCGCTCGGGACTTGGCTCGATGCCGATGGTCGCACGCATGGCCAGGTGGGGATTTGGCTGGGTCAATTATCAATATCGGAAGGTGCCGCCGTTGCGGGTAAATCTCGGCAGGCTTACGGGAGTCGCTCAACTCTATCTCGAATCGCCCGACGATCCCGCGCTCGCGGCGAAGACGAGCGAATTATTCAGCGCTTCGCCGACGCCGCACGAACTCGTCGTTCTGCCTCATGGGAATTACGGGGGAATGCTGGACGAAGAAAAACACACCTACGAAAACCGCATCGTGAGTTTCTTCCTGGTGAATCTGCCGCCGGCGGTGGGCGAAGGCTCGGCTCATCCCTAGCGCGGCGCGCAGCCTTACCTCCTGCGGTACAAGCAAACTCGAAACCCGTTTGCCTCGGCGATTTCATCGAGCTGGACGTCATAATGAAGCTGAAACCCAGGATCGCTCGCAATGCTTCCGGCCACCCATCGCGGTTCACTTGAGCCTGGCGTCCACTCGGGCAAATCGCGCTGCAGGTAGAAGTTCAACCCATAATGCCAGGCTCTCGGAATGTCGTATGTGGCGACATCCCCGCTCGAAGGACTGGCATTCAAAAGTTCCGACGCCAGCGAGCGAGAGGAGATTTGCCTGTCCAATCGCGGCAGAATTTTAAAATTGGCAATCTCGACGATGGACGTTATCAGGAGCACGACTAGCACGACCGCAGCCCTTGGGCGCTTCATCATCGCGAATAGTACCGTGGCGAGCCCGCAACCGAAAGCGACGAGCCCGGCCAGAACGTATTCGGGGCGAAATATGTCCAGCGTACCGCCTGTAATTTCGAGCGATAGAGGGATCGCGAGCGGCAAAAAGAAAACTCCCGTCCACCCCAGCGCCCGAAGTGCAGGCTTCGCGTCACCCTGCATTGAGCGGGTTACCCCGTAGCCCAGCAGGATGAACAAAGGGGGAACGGCGGGCAAGACGTACCCTGGCAGCTTCGATTGAGATAAACTAAAAAAGAGGACCGGGAATGCCGTCCAGCAGGCGAAAAACATCCCGGGGGACTGGATGTACGCTCGATTCCGAACGCTGCACACCGCATTGCTGATCGTTATAACGGAAAATAGAATCCAGGGCAGGATCGCCAACAACAAGATCGGACCGAAGAACCAGAACGGCTGGGGATGCTGGAAAACTGGGGTGAGGTATCGCTCGAAATTATGGTGCCAGAAGAAATCGCGGAGAAAGCCAGGATTGCGCACCGCGCAGAGGGCATACCATGGCAGCGCGGTCGCGCAAAACGCAGCCAGAACAAGAGGATGTAGAAATCGAAATGGAGCGCGCCACTGGCGGGACAAAGCCGCCCACAGCAGCGTTGAACCGCCGGCCAGAATCACGGCCGCGGGACCCTTTGCAAGCACCGCGGCGCCGAGGAAAAATCCAAACGCGATCCGCAAGGCGGTCCCAGGGCGCTGCTTTTGAAGCATATCACTGGCGACGGCCATCGCCGCGGTCAGCAGTCCGGCGAATAGCATGTCCGGGGTCGCGGCACGCGCGAAACCGATCATTGCGACCGACGTGGGCAGCATCAACAGGGTATACCAGGCAGCGCCAATGCCGTAGGACCGCAGCGCGGTCCAGGAGACGGCCAGGACCGCAAGCAAGGCGGCCATCGCCGACGGCAGCCGCGCGGCAAATTCACCCGCGCCAAAAATGCGCATGGCGATCCCGGCGGCCCAATAATAGAGGACCGGCTTTTCAAACCAGGGGGCGCCCCACAGACGCGGCGTGACCCAATCGTGGGATTCCGCCATCGCTCGGGCGATTGCGGCGTAGCGCGGCTCGTCCGGACCTATCAATCCCAGGGCGCCCAACCCGCTGAACAGACATACGTAGAGCACAACGAGAACGAGCGGCACACTCCAAAGCGGAATCTGGATGTTGGCTTCTTCAACGGCGCGCGCGCGAATTGGGGCAGCAGAATCCAAGGGGCTGAGTCTAGCATTGAGGGAGAGAGTTTTCAGCAGCGAGGCGCGAGGCCCCTGCTTCCCTTATAATCCCCGGGTGCGAGAACGCCTGGAGTATGCAGCAGCGTGGATGCTGCTCAAGACGATTGGAGCGATGCCGCGGCCGGTCGCAAGATTTTCCGGCGCGCGTATTGCGGCGTTCCTTCTGTGGCTGCGGCCGGGATTGCGCCGCGCGGCGATGGAGAATTTGCGGCTGGCATTTCCGGAATGGAGCAAGAAGCAGCGCCGGACGGCATTACGCGGCATGGTGCGGCAACTTGGCTGGATGGGCGCGGAGTTCGCCCACTTTCCACGCCATACGAAAAAGAATATCGAACGCCTCGTCCTGCTGGATGGGTTCGAGAATTTCGCGACGGCGCAGGCACGCGGCAAAGGGGTCCTATTCCTGACCGGGCACATGAGCGCCTGGGAGCTCGCCCCTTTCGCCCAGGGATTATTCGGCTACCCGCTCCATTTTCTGGTGCGTGCCATTGACAACGCCCGCGTGGACGCCCTGATCACCCGTTACCGCTGCCTCAGTGGGAACTCCCCCATCGAGAAGAACCAGTCGGCTCGAGCAGTGCTGAAGGTGCTGGCTGCGGGTGGCACGGTCGGCGTCCTGGCCGATCACAACACCTTGCACACGGAAGGCGTGTTCGTCGATTTTTTCGGCATCCCGGCCTGCACGACGGCGGGATTGGCTCGATTTGCGCTCCACACGGATGCTGCCGTGGTTCCAGGGTTTCTTCACTGGGATGCCTCCCTGCGGAAATACAGGCTCTGCTTCGGGCCCGCCATTGAATTGGTCCGCTCCGGTGATGACGCGAGGGATATCCGCGAAAATACGCAGCGTTTCACCCGGGCGGTAGAGAACTATGTCCGGCGCTATCCCGACCAATGGCTCTGGCTGCATCGACGCTGGAAAACACGGCCGCCTGGAGAGTCGCCGATTTATCGCGATTGACCCTCCGATCAGTACGGGTGTGAGCTCAACTTGGAGCCCGCCGAAATAATGACGAGGAGACACAGATCATGACACGCACCGCAAACGAACTCGCAAAATACCTGGCCTGCACGCTGGAAGGCGACGGCACGGTGCAACTATCGGGCGTGGCAGCGCCAGACTCCGCCAGCGCCACCGACCTGATTTACGTGGAGAAGGCGCGCCATTTGGACCGCGCCACCGCCTCTCAGGCACGCTGCGTCGTAATCGCGCCGGGGCTTGCGGTCAATGGGAAGACGCTCTTGCGCGCGGAAAATCCGAAGCTGGCGTTTGCTAAAGCCGCGGCATGGCTGGTGCCAGCCGCTCCGATTACGACAGGGGTTCACCCGACCGCAGTCATTTCAGCAACTGCGAAACTTGCCCGGGGTGTTGCCGTGGGCCCCTACGCCGTGATCGAAGAAAACGTGAAGGTCGGGGAAGGCACGGAAATCGGCGCTTTCTGTTTCCTAGGACGCGATGCGCGAGTGGGAGCGCAATGCCGACTGTATCCGCGCGTAACGTTGTATGCGGGAGCATGGCTTGGCGATGGGGTGATCCTACATGCAGGCGCGGTGATCGGTTCGGATGGGTTCGGCTATGTGGCAGAAGGAGGGAAGCGCTGGAAATTTCCCCAGGTCGGTCAAGTCAGGATCGGGAACGACGTGGAGATCGGCGCGAATACGACGATTGACCGTGGTTCGCTCGATCGCACGGAAGTCTCAGCAGGGGTAAAGATCGACAACCTGGTGCATATCGCACACAATGTGCATGTCGGCGAAAACACCGTGATTGCCGCGCAAACAGGCATCTCAGGATCGGCGGTGATTGGCAGGGATGTGGCCTTTGGAGGCCAGGTGGGACTGGGCGACCATTGCCTGATTGAAGATGGCGCGGTGGTTGGCGGGCAGGCCGGCATCCTACCGGGCAAAACGATTCGCAGCGGACAGATTGTTTGGGGGACCCCCGCGCGGCCTCTCCAAAAATTTAAGGACCAATTCGCCTGGTCTGGGCGACTCCCCGACCTGGCGGAGCGCGTCGCAAGGCTTGAAAAAAAGTCCGCAAAGGGCAAGGTCTAGCTTGCTAGTATATTTGAAACGCCGGAGGCTATCATCTCGTCTAACGCAAAGTGCAATCCTAGTTGACCCGCGCTTAAATACTACACATAATACAGGTTGGAGTTGTTAGGGTCTCGTGCTTGGGGGCGGATGGAGCGGTCTATCCGGGCAAGTGCAGGGGGTCCCAAGCCAAATCACCATTAGTGCCAAAAGTTGGCGGTTAGGTGTATTCGGCGAGCTATCAGTGTACTGAGGGTATGCATCAAACGCTTTATGAGGTTTGGACATAGAGATGGCTCTGGGAACACGCCTACAATTTGAGCCTCCATCGGACCATCGGTCCGCCGAACTCTTTCCGGCGGTTGCCGAGAGTCTGCACGAGGCCATCGACCGCGGCGTGAATTACCTTCTTTCACTTCAGGCGTCGGCAGGCTACTGGCTCGGCGAACTGGAAGCGGACACCACCCTCGAATCGGACTACATTTTCTACTTGAACGTAATCGGTAAGGCGCTTCCCGATCGCATCGCGAAGCTCGCGAACTACGTCCGGCGCCGGCAACTGGAAGACGGCGGCTGGAACATTTACTACGGCGGCCCGTCAGAGCTGAACGCGACGGTAAAGGCGTATGTCGCGTTGCGGCTGGCGGGTGATTCGCCGGATTCCGGGCAACTGCAGCGCGCTTGCCGGCGCATTCACGAGCTCGGCGGTCTTGAAGGGGCGAATTCTTATAGCCGTTTGTATCTTGCGCTAGTGGGTGCGGTCAGCTGGGACATGGTTCCTGCGGTTCCTCCGGAGCTGCTGCTTCTTCCGAACTGGTTCGCAATTAACATCTATGAGATGTCCTCGTGGACGCGCGGAATCGTGATCCCGCTGACCATCCTCTATGCGCGCAAGCCCCGCTTTGCTGTGCCTGGCGGTGTTTCCGTCGACGAGCTGTATAAGGACCCTTCCCGAAAGGCCCTCGCGTTTGATTGGGATAAGCAGCTTCTCAGTTGGCGAAATTTCTTTTTGGCGCTGGATCGCGGCTTTAAGATGTATGAGCGCATCCCTTGGAAACCGTTGCGGAAACGAGCGCTGCGCCAGGCCCAGGAATGGCTGCTCGAACACCTCGAGCGCAGCGAAGGGTTGGCCGCGATTTATCCCGCCATGATGAACGCTATTTTTGCCCTCTTGGCACTGGACCGCTCGCCCGAAGATCCGCTGACCGCGCGGGAAATTCGTGAGTTTGCGCGGTTTGAGATTGAGGAAGGCGACACGATCCGCGTACAGCCATGCGTTTCGCCCGTGTGGGACACTGCGATCGCCATGGTCGCCCTCGAAGAAGCGGGCTTGCCGCCCGATCATCCCGCGCTGATCGAAGCTGCGGGTTGGCTCCTCGAAAAGCAAATTGTCGGTCCGGGCGACTGGATGGTGAAGACTCCCGGGGTCATGCCCGGGGGGTGGGCGTTCGAGTTTCGCAATGATTTCTATCCTGATGTCGACGATACTGCGTTTGTGCTTATGGCGCTGCAGCGGGTGGATTATCCGGACAAGTCGCGCATGGAAGCTGCCACGCGGCGCGGCCTCACCTGGCTGCTGGCGATGCAAAATGACGACGGCGGCTGGGGCGCGTTCGACCACAATAACGACCGCCAATTCTTGTGCCAGATCCCTTTTGCCGACCACAACGCCATGATTGA
>Ga0099828_10004377_pt1 | contig 9987 bp, 7 predicted proteins | sample CZO8metaG_2_FD_79338 | JGI IMG/M metagenome (GOLD analysis project Ga0099828, IMG submission 79338) | Vadose zone soil microbial communities from the Eel River Critical Zone Observatory, Northern California, USA - CZOApr15con2H1.8 metaG | ecosystem: Environmental > Terrestrial > Soil > Vadose...
GCCTCGTGCCCGAGCTACTTCGTAAGGGATGACACAGAGAAGCTGGCCACAGAAGGCGAGTAGCAGCGGCCGGTTACTTGCGGAGGCAATACCCCTCGCTCCCGCTACTACACTAGTCGCCAAGCCCGCAATCGTTTTCAGTGCGGTACGCCTATCTATGACCCTGCTTGCATCTTTCCCTTGCGTCACCTTAGCGATTGCGACGGCTGTCTTTTCGCAGCAAGACATGACAACCTCCCTCACAGTTGGGGTCAGTCAAGGGGCTTAGGCTTTGATATCTTACCCGGAGGATCCAGTCCGGGCTCATGGAATAAATAGAAATCGAAGGTGTGACCGAATCGAGGGACCCAACTTATTTATCCTAGATAAGACAAGTTTCGTCTATACCAAATTGCGCAAGGGAGTCAAACAGGAAAAAGTCGCAGCAAGGTGTAGGCAATCCTCCTTTGGTTAACCTTCTAACGGGTCACCCTTATATTGAAGCCATAGATGCGTTCGCTCGGAAGCGGCTTGTAGTCAGTGTTCTTCGTCATCCCGAACAAAAGCTGATGGCGCCATAGGAAATGGGCAGGCGCTTCTTCGGTGATGAGGCTCATGGCCTCAGAGAGCAACTTTTTGCGCTTGGACGGATCGAAGGATTGCCGCTCAAGGGCCAAAAGCTTGTCGAGGTTTGGATTTGAATATCCGATTCGAGGCGAACCGCCGGTCTCAAAATATTGGGACAGCGCCGCACTGGGATCCACTACCGCGCCACGCCCCATGTAATAGAAGGGCACCTTACCGACTTGGACGTTGCTCCAAAGTGTCGCCCACTCCGGGGTTTGGAGCTTCGCTCGAATGCCCACCGCATGTAGCATAGGAACGATGGCCTCCGCAATCTGCTTGTCCAAGGTGTAGCGATCTACCGGTGTATAAAAGTCCACGTCGACTCCATTGGGGAAACCTGCCTGTCTCACCAACTGACGGGCCTTCTCCGGATTGTACTCGTACTTAGGCTGCAGGCTAGGATCGTAACCATATTGCCCAGGTCCTATCGGACCATCGAGGCGAGTTGCTTCTCGCCTGAGGAGGGTGGCGATGATGGTATCCCGATCTATGGCATAACAGACGGCCTGGCGGAGAAGCTTGTTGTCCCACGGTTTGAACTTCGGACTCATGGCCAGGAACATGATCTCGGCAGAATTGAAGGGAACCACTTTAAAATTAGCGTTTCTCTCTACTCGCTCGCGAAGGTGGGGAGGTATAAATTCGGCGATCTGGATTTCGCCATTCAGTAGGGCAGTAACCCGCTGTTCTGGCTCTCGCATCACGCGGAAGATGACCTCATCGGGAGCCTGCCGGTTCTCCCTCATTCCTGGATAGTCCAGGTTTTTCGAGATGACGAAGCGCTGGCCCGGGATCAGTTCCTTGAATTTGTAAGGCCCTGCTCCGATAGGGTGCTCCCGATCAGCCACATCCGGACCATACTTATCGTAGATGGCCTTGCTGGTGACGATGAACCGGTCAAAGAGATATTCCAAAAGAGGCGCGGTGGGCTGATTCGTCGTGAACCTGACAGTGTAGTCGTCCACGACTGCCACGCTGGCGACGGGCGCGATGTTCTGCTTTTGCTTGCTTTGGGGATCGTTTCGGATGCGGTTAAAGGAGTGGACGACATCGGCCGCGGTCAAACGCGAGCCGTCGTGGAACCTAATGTTCTTGCGCAGGTGGAACAACCAGGTGTTTGGGTCCGTGATTTCCCAGCGCTCCACTAGCATTCCCACGTGCTCGCCTTTATCAAAATCATAGATGCCAAGACACCCCATAACCTGGCACCAGATGCTGTAAAGCAGCGCGACGCTGTCGGCATAAGGATTGTAGGCCTCCATGGTTTCCGTGACGCCGATGGATATGCGGATCTGCGCGTTAACGACTGGCGCACTGCCGCCCACGGCAAGAGACACACCTATTGCCGCGACAATTATTTTCCAGCTACGCCACTTCATAGGTTCCCCCTTCTTTCGGTAATTAATGTTTGAGCCTGCCCGGTGGTGCGACTTGCCCGTTGGCAGAGACTGTATTCCGTCAACAGCCTCACCTCCCCAAATAAACGCCATGACCCCACGCGGAAGGAAGCTATATTCCAATTCTGGGCCTGATTCAAGACGATGAATTGGGTGTCACATAAGGGTTTTTGGTTTTGCCTTAATTATTATTTATCTTTGCCTTTTTGTCCGTCCTTCAAACGGTGTAAGAGAAGTAGTAAAGTCACTATTAAAACGTCCCGTGCGGCTTTATGGAGGGAACCTTGGAGCCCAAAGTCATAGGAAAAATTTGCCCTCATTGTGGCAACCCTGGGTCGGTAATTTACCAGACCAAGGAGAGAATTGTTTTCGAGTGTCCCAACGGGCATCAGTACGAGATAAGAAGTGAGGAGGCTCTCAATATGGAAAAATCGCGGGCCTGATCAAGTTCTATAACATTTGATTTTGGACCTGCTCACGGTCCAGGCTGGGATGCCACAAAATCAATGACTTATACCTTCCGGCAATATAGAGGTTTTTGAAACCGCAAAGGAAGCCGGAAAAACGTTGAGACGGTGCGCCTTATGGGAGTGGATACACCAGAGACTAAGCAAGCTAGTCGGCCCGAATCTTCTCAGCGGGGTAAGCTGCCCCCTTTCATAAATGGCGGTTTTTATCCAAGGAAAATACCCTTATAAAAAGGCCTTTAAAGGTCTGGAAAAGGGTTAAAAAAAGGTTTCTAAAAAGTTCCCGAAAAGGTTCTTAAAACCGGATAAGAGAAATCATTTTGGCCGCAACAAGATTGGGGAAGCTCTTAAATTTTGCCCTAAGCAGGATGGAATCGAATTGAAGCGTCGTTCAATTGAATCACACAAAAATCCGGCCTCGATAAGTTGTAGGCGGCTGGTACCTCTCGCCCTCCCATTAAAATTAAAAGCACGTCAAAAGACACTAACAAAACGAGCCCTTTATATCTCCTGTTTTAGTCCACAACATTTGCACTCTAGAACCGCCTCGCCTTCCTGTCTCCACTGTCAATAGGTTTTCCTTATGTTCCTGGCTCTACCTCTGCGGGGATCAGAAGTTGCTGTCCAATATAAATATAATTTGGGTTTTCTAGCGTCTTCGCATTGGCCTGGTAAATCTTGGCCCACTTATTCGACGAACCGTAAAAACGGAGCGCCAAATCTCTAAGTGTATCGCCAGCCTTCACCGTGTACTCTTTCGGCGGATCAGACGCACCGGGTACTGTCGAAGCAGATTTCTTGGCTGGTGGCGCTTTCTGTTTAATGACCACAGAAGCAGATGAGGAGCGGGCGTCTTCACGGGTCGCGACAACAGGCGTAGCTTTGTACAAGCGGTCAATAAACCCAGAAGTGTCTAGCTCTTTGACAAAGGTTAAATCCACAAACTGCTCAGGCCTCGCTGTCTGAGCCTTGGGCTCTTTGGTAGCTAGCTCCCTGAGCGTCATTTGAATTCCTACTGGGGTGGGATAGGGCTTCTCGGGAAGGAGGGTGAGTCCAATGCCCTCATAGGTCTTCACTAGGGCCTCCCGGTCGTCTGTCCTCAGGTACTTTTGAAGAATTGCCAAGGCCTTGTCGCGATGGGTCTTGTAGTAGTGGATCGCCTCGACATAGGCCTTCATAATGATGCGGAGCAGTTCTGGACGGGATTTGATCAACGCCTGCGTGGTAGCCAGACCTGTGGCCTGATACTCAAGCCCCAGCATCTGAAGATCAGCCAGCACTCTAAGTCCCATCTTCTTCGCTTTGAGAGTAAGAGGCATTTCTAGCATCGTCCCCTGGATCCGTCCGGCCTGGAGGGCAGCGAACCGGTCGGGCTGACTCCCAATCTCTACAATGCTCACATCCTTCCCTGGGACTAAACCATACTTGTCAAGAGCGTAGCGGGTTGCAAAATCCGAAGAAGATCCAAACTGGCTTACAGCCAGGGTCTTGTCCTTCAACTGATCAGGTCGCTGGATGTTCTTGTCAACGAGAAACTGATAGGCCATGGTGTTAAGAATCCCAGCGATGAACACAATGTCTGAACCATGGAGATTACTCTGAAGGGCGGGCGGCCCTGAGACTTGGGCTACAACCGCATCCCCGGAGAGCAGCACCTGAACAGCGTTCGGTCCTCCCACAACGTGAATTAGTTGGACGTCTAACCCATATTTGCGAAAGAAACCCGCTTCATAGGCCACCCAGCCCGGGGCCTGGTTGCTTGAGGTACCGGCGTAAACAATTGTGACCTTTTCGAGGGGTGGCCCTACTGGTTTTCCCGCTGTCTCTGCGGTGACGGGGAATAGGATCACGAGCATCCAAAGGAAAATGGATGCCCTTGGCCATGAGGTTAGAGTCTGCCTATGTTGTGCTTTGCTCATTTTTTTCTCCTTGAGTTCAGTCTCGAAATACTGAGTGTTCGTCTGAGCATTGCACAGGTGGAATCGTCGCCCGTCACGAATCTGATTCTCAAGCTACTCGTACGCCCACTTCGTGTGGACGTGAAGTCCTGAAGCGCACTCGTTCACAGGAGCCTAACTATTCAACAGTCAGCCAGGCTCCTCGCAGTCTATCACCCTAAGTACGCTCGCTCCGATCGAACTATAATTATATAATATCTGTCCGTTGGCAACGATCTGTCAAGGTCGCGTTCCGGAGAATACACTCCCAGGGTTGCAGCCTATCCAGGTATGAGCCCGCAGTATATCTAGGCTAATAATCCACCGCGCATGATCACGACCCGGCCTGGCTGTCGGCAAGGCGCAACTCTGTTACCCTTACTTCTGGCTCCGTTTTGTCTCACAATTGAACTGAACGACGCTTCAATTCGAGTCGATAGGAAACTGGGGAGGGTCTCTGCCACTCAAGCGTGATCGGGTGGTCGAGGCTAATTCACGTGGCTCCAGGCGTGGTAGGAACTGCGCACGAGAGGTCCGGACTCGACATGGCGGAAGCCGAGGGTTTGCGCATCGGCTTTGAGCTGGAGGAACTCATCGGGGGTCACATATCGTTCGACGGGAAGCTGGTCAGTTGAAGGCTGGAGGTACTGGCCTATCGTAACGATATCACAATCGATCGCTCGCAGATCTCTAAGCGTCGTCATCACTTCATCTAAAGTTTCTCCGACGCCGAGCATCAAGCCCGATTTCGTCAAGACATCTTGCCTCATCGCCTTCGCAGCTCTCAGAAGATCCAGTGAGCGGTGGTAAATGGAACCGGGCCTGACTTTTTTATAGAGCCTCGGCACGGTCTCGATGTTATGATTCAGGATATGAATTCCGGATCGAACCACCGTCTCCAAGGCGCGCTGATCCCCTTTGAAGTCCGGGATCAGCACCTCGACCCGGATTCCGGGATTGAGCGATTTGATCCAGAAAACAGTTTTGGCAAAGTGGGCGGAGCCGCCATCGGGAAGATCGTCGCGATCGACCGATGTGACCACGATGTGCTCCAAGCCCAAGTCCTTCACCACCAGTCCGACGTTGCGCGGCTCCTCCGGGTCTAGCAGAGTCGGCTTCCCTTTGCTGATCGCGCAGAAGCGGCAGCCGCGGGTGCAGATATCTCCGAGAATCAAAAAGGTCGCGGTGTTGTGCCCCCAGCACTCGCCGATATTGGGACAGCGCGCCTCTTCACAGACCGTGTGAAGATTGTGGTCCCTTAGAATCCGCTTGAGCCGGAGGTAATTGGGGCTTCCCGGAGCCCTGACCTTAATCCAATCTGGATGTCTTCGAGGCATAATTCTTTAAAATCCGCATATCGGAACTGCCGGACAAAATGACGGAGAAACGTCTCTTTAACCCGGTTCATCGGCAAATCTCTTGAGAGCTCTCTCTGCATCGAAGTCATCTCAGCCCATTCAAGACCGCAGGGAATAATGCGGCCGAAGTAAGAGAGATCAGTGGTCACGTTAAGAGCCAAGCCGTGATAGGTGATGCCTCTTCGCACAGCGACGCCGATAGAAGCGATTTTTTTTCTGCCAATCCAAATTCCGGTCCACGGCGGATTCCGCTCCGCCCCAATTCCAAAGCTCTCGAGCGTTCGAATCGTCGCCATTTCGAGATAGCGAAGATAGCGGTGCACGTCTTTTCGCAGCTTCGATCTGAGATCCACAATCGGATAAACCACCATCTGGCCAGGGCCGTGATAGGTGACATCTCCTCCTCGGCTGGTGCGAAAGACAGGAACTGCGCCTGGCTGTAGAACATTCAACTCGTTTCCGCCACGGCCTATCGTGATCACGTCGGGATGCTCGACGAAAAGAAGGATGTCCGGAAAGTTTTCTTGGCGCTTGGACTCGATCAAGCCCTCTTGCAAAGAGAGCGAAGCGCTATAATCCATCGCGCCCAGATCTTTGAAAACTAATGTGCTCATCGCTCCAAACGAGTTCTCGTGTCCTTCTCCCTCTCCCTTCACGGGAGAGGGAAGGGTGAGGGTGAAGTCGAACGCATCCCCTCATCCTGACCTTCTCCCGCAAGGGGAGAAGGAACAACTGTAAGCCGGTGCCGGTTTGTCTTGCCTTCATCCTACCCGAAATGACGCGCCGATGGGGAACCTCACGTAATGTCTCATAAAGAAGCTCCGGAGGCTCAGGGAAGCGGCGTGCGCTTCTTTTGCGCGAACGTATGCGTTGGATAGCCGTAAAAAACCTCCGCGCACTCCATGAGAGTCTCGGACAACGTAGGGTGGGGATGAACGGATTCCGCGATGTCCCGCGCTGTAGCTCCCATCTCCACGGCCAGAACCCCCTCGCTGATCAACTCTGCGGCGCCGGCGCCGACGATGCCGACCCCAAGGACGCGCTCGCTCTCCGGTTCAATAACGAGCTTGGTGAGACCGTCGGTCCGGTCCAGAGTCAGAGCCCGGCCCGACGCGGCCCACGGGAATCTCGCCACCTGAACATGGAGCCCCTTCTCCTTCGCCTCCGCCTCGGTCACGCCGCACCACGCCACTTCCGGGTCGGTAAAGACAACCGCCGGAATGATGACATTTTCAAACGCGCTGGACTCACCTAGGATCGCCTCCACCGCGACCCTCGCCTCTTTCGACGCCTTATGGGCCAGCAGCGCGCCGCCTACGACATCTCCGATGGCGTAGATGGCAGGGTCCGAGGTCTGCATCTGGGAATTCACCCCAATGAATCCCTTGTCATCCGTGCCGGCCTTCGTATTCTCGAGGCCCAAGTCCTTGCAGTTGGGAACACGGCCGACGGAGACCAAAACCCTATCATACATCTCTTCCTTCTGTTTCCCATCGGCAGCCAGGATCACTTTGATCTGCTTGCCGCTGGTGGCCATCTTGACGACCTTCGTGTTCAGACGTACCTCTTTGAAGGCCTTTTCGGCGTAGCGCATCACCGGACGGACGAGGTCCGCATCCACGCCGACCAAAGTCGAGCTCAATGCCTCTGTGAGAACCACGCTGCTTCCGAGCGTCGCGTAGACTGTCCCCAACTCCATCCCTATGTACCCGCCGCCGACCACCAGGAAATTCTTAGGCACCTCTTCGATCTCCAGAGCCTCCGTAGAGGTCATCACCCGCTTGTTGCCGAGATCGAACGCCGCCGGAACCGAGGGCCGGCTTCCCACGGCGATGATCGCCTTCTCATAGCTGATGAACTTTTGGCCTCCGGTAGTCTCCACCCTTAAGGTCTGGGAATCTTCGAAATGGCCGCGTCCCTGCAGGAACACGACCCCCCGCTTCTGACAGAGCCCGCTCAGCCCCTGAGCCAGCTTTTCCACCACGGAGTCTTTCCAGGAGCGCAACTTGGCGAGGCTGATTTTGGGCTGACTGAAACTGATTCCGCGCTCGTTGGACTGGCCGATCTCACGAATCAGCTGCGTGGCGTGCAGCAAGGCCTTAGAGGGAATGCAGCCGTAATTGAGGCAAACTCCTCCGAGGCGCTTTTCCCGGTCCACCAAGATAACCTTGTTCCCTTTGTCCGCGGCATAAAAAGCCGCCGCGTAGCCGCCCGGGCCCGCGCCGACAACAACAATCTCTGTCCTGATCGGATCCATCCCGCCCTATCCCTTGAGCTCGCGGTCGGGAAATTTTTCCAACATTCCCACTACCTCCAGAATAAAGCGCACAGCGTCCGCTCCGTCCATCACGCGATGGTCATAGGAAAGAGCGAGCGGGAGCATCGTGCGCGCTTCGATCTTTCCATCTTTGACTACGGGCTTCAAGGATGCCCGTCCGATCCCCAGCACGGCGACCTCGGGCTTGTTGATGATCGGAGTGAAATGACCGCCGCCGATCCCGCCCTGGTTGGAAATCGTAAAGCTCCCTCCCTGCAGTTCTTCCAACGAGACTTTCCGCCGTCTCGTCCTCTCTACAAGGCTGTTGAGTTCGGCAGAGAGATCCGCAAGCCCTTTTTTGTCTACGTCTCTCAGCACTGGAACAATCAATCCCGCCTCGGTGTCGACCGCAACACCGATATGATAATAATCCTTATAGATAATCTCCCCGGTCGCTTCATCCAGACTGGAATTGAAGACCGGATACTTTTTCAAGGCCGCGACCACCGCCTTCAAGACGAACGGAGTCAGGGTGAGGTGCTTGCCTTTCTTCTCCAAAGCGGGGCCGTATTCTTTTCTCAGTCCCGTGACACGAGTGACATCGACCTCCTCCAGCTGAGTGACGTGGGGGATGGTCGACCAGGAATCGTACATCCGCTGGCCGATGGTGCGTCTGATCGTGGTGATCGGCTTCTTCTGAACCTTGCCCCAGTGGGAAAAATCGATGGTTTTTGAAGCGGCCTTTGCCGCGTTCTCAGGTTCCGGCTTTGGCGCATATGCGATCTGCTGCAACTGCTGGATGTAAGCTTTGAGATCTCCGAGAGTGATCCTTCCTCCTCGCTCAGTGCCTTTCACTCGGGTCAGGTCAATGGCTAATTCTTGGGCGATCTTTTTCACCGATGGAGAGGCGGGTGGGGCAACACCGCTTTTGGATTCATACCGGTATGGACCGGGCTGACGCTCCTCCGGCGCAGGGAGCCGTTCCGGCGCCTGCGGCGCGACTTGCTGCGCTGCTTTTCTTTCGCCGGCTCGCTGCTCTCTCTTTTCCCCCTGAGCAGTTTTCTCGTTAACCCCTTCCTCAGCAAGTGTCATCAGCACCTGCCCTACGGCCACTTCCTCCCCTTGCTTCACATGGATCTTGCTTACCTTCCCCGAGGCAGGCGAGGGAATCGGCCCCACGGCCTTTTCTGTCTCCAGTTCCAGGATGACCTGATCTTTTTGAATCCGGTCACCCGGCTTGACAAGAATGCTGGCGACTGTGGCTGTCTCGACTCCTTCCGCCAGCCGAGGAAATCTGACATCCATAAGATTTTCTGCTTATCGACTCTCCGAACTTAGAGGTAAAAGGGAAAGGTCTTCTCCGGATCGATGTTTAGATCCTTCCTAGCCTGCTCCACAATCTTCCCCGACACCGCGTTCTTCTGATGGAGCGCATATAGGGTGGCGAGGACTGTCATTTCGGCGTCCACTTCAAAATAACGCCTCAGCCGCGGCCGCGTATCGCTCCTGCCGAAACCGTCAGTGCCGAGCGCCATCAACTCGCCCGGAACCCAAGGCGCGATTTGATCAGGAATGATCTTCATGTAGTCTGAGACCGCGACAAAAACACCCCGTTCGCTCTCGAGAAGATTTTCCAGGTAAGATTTTTTCGGAGGATCTGTCGGATGCAGCATGTTCCATCGCTGGCATTGCAGCGCTTCGCCCCGTAAAAGTTTATAACTGGTCGCGCTCCAGACATCCGCCGACACATCGTACTTCTCCGCCAGGATTTCCTGAGCTCTCAGCGCCTCCCTCAGCAGCGGTCCGCTGCCAAAAATATGAGCCTTGTGCTTAACCTGCTCTTTTCCCCGCCGGAATTTGTAGAGCCCCTTCAGGATCCCTTCTTCGGCGCCCTCGGGCATCGCCGGCATGGAGTAATTCTCATTGTAGAGGGTGAGATAATAAAAAATCTCCTCGCCCTTTTGA
>Ga0099828_10004379_pt1 | contig 9985 bp, 8 predicted proteins | sample CZO8metaG_2_FD_79338 | JGI IMG/M metagenome (GOLD analysis project Ga0099828, IMG submission 79338) | Vadose zone soil microbial communities from the Eel River Critical Zone Observatory, Northern California, USA - CZOApr15con2H1.8 metaG | ecosystem: Environmental > Terrestrial > Soil > Vadose...
CGACCTCACTTCTGAGTTGCAGACGCGCCTTGTCCACGTATTCTCTAGCCAGTCGATAATCCTTGGTCGCGATGTAGGCTCTCGCCATTCCCTCATATGCGGAGGCAAGAAGCCACCCTGAGAGGTTATTCTTCTGGCATGTTTCGAGGGAGGTCTTTGCGAAATGTATGGCTAGGTCCGGCTGGTTCAGAGCCGAGTACGCCCGCGAGATCTGCCAGTCGCCAATTGCAAAGTTCAATGGTTTACCTATGATGCTCCAGTGATATCTGGACGCGTGTGCTAGAGTCAGCATCGTTTGATCGTCGTCAGGATTTCGGTTCTCTTGCTTGAGATAGTCCCATGTTCTGTTGAAACATTCGGCAGCAACTTTTCGATGAAACTCCTGGTCGGGGTGAGACATGTGCTCTTCTATCGTCTGCATAGCTATACTTCTATTCCCTTCCTAACTTAAGAGTCTCTATAAGATCGAATTCGCAAGAGAACACGTGTTTGTCGTTATGGCCTTTGTGAATCCCATTCCTGGAAAGGAAGACGAGATGGTTAGAATGCGCTCCTTCCGCAATGTTCTGCAGACCCGGTCCGGATTGGTAAAGACTTTTGACTTGAAGGAACGGGACGGGAAGACGCTTGTCGGGGTCTCGATGTGGACGGACGAGGCCGCGTACAAGAGCGCGATGGCAAGTATGCAAGCGCCGGCCCAGAGTACGTCTCCAGATAGGTTGAGAGAAAATCCGCCGGCTATGCGTGAATTCTTCGAGATCTGACTGAAAGTCCCCTACGAGATGGATCTATTTCTTCGCCTTCTTAGCCGGTAGCTTGCTCGACCATTCAAGTGATTTCGAGATCCAGGAACGAAGAGTCTCCGGCCTCGCTCTCCAAGTCTTGGGCAGGACGACATAGTCCTTCATGGGCTTACCCTTCATCGGTTCCAGCATTGACGATCCCTTGTGCTTGAGAAGCTCCGATTGATCTTCACTTGATAGTCGTACGAATAGGTCGTTTCCGAATACTCCGAAGAACATGTTCCCGTTAACGAAAGCCGAAATGTTGCCGAACATCGGCCGGACCACCACTCGATCATCTTTCGGTACAAGAGATTGGAAGAGATCCACTGACTCCTTGTCGGGACGAGGAATCTTCAAGCCGCTTCACCCAGACTGGATCCGAAGTCTCAACCAATTGCTCATAGAGTTTTTCGAAACACTCTGGGCGCGACAGGAAGGCTCTCCCTTTGTCTACCTTATGGATGGATTACGCCCATTCTGAGAAGTATTCATAGAGATTGAGAGCAATTGTTTTATCCGTGTTCGTCGGTGGTAGATTGGGTCCAGAATTGTTCAGAATACGCTATGTGACGCTAGCGGCCGCTATCACCTTGATTCTAACAATCGCGCCAGCCCATGCGGCGCCTAATCTCAAAGTAGGCTCAACAGCCTCCTATAGTCTTGCATCGTCTGTATCAGCGACGCAGAACTGCTCTGCTAGTCCCGCTAGCTATTACAACGAGGCCTGCTTGGGCATCTACCCTTCCACGGCTTTTGTAACAATATACGATAACCTGACCTGTACGGCAACAAAGTTCAGCTGCGGGTTCAGCCAATCGTCGCTGTTCGTTTCAGCCGGAACTATCGTTATTTGGCAGAATAGTGGGCAGCTCACACACTCAATAGTTTCGGACAACACAGCCAACCTGATTCCCGACTCTTTCAGTTCGGGACCAATATACCAAGGAGGATCATTCAATCACGTATTCGCTCAACCGGGAACCTACCACTATTACGACGGCGACTATCAGTTCTTGAAAGGCACCGTTGATGTGAGCCCATCGGCTTCCCCTCCAGCTCCACCTTCGATGCCTCCTGCATTCCAGGTCGGACTGAACGGCAATGTAGGTTGGACAGTTGAAGGGCTGAGCAGCAGCACCGCGAACCTTCTCGTCTCTCACAACCTCGCAGTCTCAATTGCAGTACCCCAACTGCCGGGACTGACCATTACACCCGTAACAGAATCAGGCACCCTTGTACAGTCCATCGATCTGGCAACTAGAGTAGAATCTGCCGGCACAGCCACGGACCTGATCGAACACTTGCTAGATGCATACGCATCTGCGTCCTCAAGCTCCTACGGCTACAACTCCGGCTTCGGAAATATCATTTCACAAATGTCTGCGTCCGCCACCTCTGATCCATCCTACACACTCTGGTGGGTCAACGGACCCCTATCCAATGGTAGTCCGGTGCAGGTGATGGACGGCTGGGCCAGCGTGACTGGCAGCGAGACCCTGAACCTAGGCGATCTAGGAAATGTTCAAGCTTGGATTGTCGCTTCCCAGTTCTCGCAGGGCGTGAATCTCACAGTGCCCAGTTCCCCACTTGCAGGGGCGGGTCCCAACGCCCATGCCGCGGTCAACCTGAACTTTCTCTGGAGCTACGACAAGAGCAGCGACCTGCTTGCCAGAAGCTTCGCGAACGGAACCATCACGATGCACAGCGCAATGAGCACCCAAGTGCCGACAAACGGTTACTGCCTCAACTATCCTTGCGCATACACAACTGTCCAAGTTACGCGAGACATGCGACTCACAGTGACCCTAGCGCTGCACTTGACGTCAACAAGCTTGAGCCTAGATCAAAGGATGAGGAACGGATCATCAACCATAGACATGTCATCAATGCTAGCCTCAATGTTTGCAACACCATGGAGTGCTCTCGGCTTCATCGGAGTAGTTGCAACAGCAATCACCGCCTTCAGCCTCTGGCTCACCCGAAGAGTTCGCAAGAGCACAATGCCAGACGCAACTCCCACCACCGCTCCGGGACCAACAACCCCCTCTCCTTCAGTGCCTACAGTGGGCGCCTAGAACGCAATCCCTTCCTCAGACCGTTCTGAATAGGCGGTACATGGTAGAGTTTGACTTGAAGAGCCATCAAAAGGCTCTACTCATTCTGGCGTAAATATTGCAGCCACCCCTTTCTGAGCGGTCAGCTCTCTTCTCCTTCTAAGGCTCTTGAGGATTTGGCTGACTCCTACAAGCCCGAGGCTCAGGAAGCCAAGGTAGAATGGAAAGTTGAAGCCTGCGCTTACTAGCGGATTGACGTAGGTGTTTAGGTCAAGTCCGATAATCGCTGTGGGAAGATGGCTGGTGCCAGAATAGGGCGGCAGTATTCCGTAAGTCCCAAGAAGAGTGGTCTCAGCTGCATGGTACATGAGGAGGAAGCTGAGGTAGAGCTCAGCGAGGGCTGAGAGACCGAAAAATACGGCCAGTTCGCGCCACCAGGCACTAGGTCGGATACTCGAAGCTGCCAGGGCAACGAACGCGAGGATCAATAGAAGGCGGGTTAAGGATCCCAGAGAAGCGACGAAGGGCGCTCCGGAAGAAATGCCTGTAGCGATCGTCTGGAAGTAGTATGGAGACACCTCCATCGTAAACAGCTTGTTGCTCGTCGCTCCACTAACTCTCCACCAGGGATCAGTCTCAAGAGCAACGAAGAGAGACACCACAGCGCTCAGCAGAATCAGAGGATCGATTTGTCGGAATCCCATTTTCGCTTGTTCAAGTAATTCCGCAAACCGGCTCATAAGCGCTCCGGGAATTCAGCAGCAACCCGAGCATTCCATCTTATTAGGAACTAACGCGTATCTCGGCGCGAAGAAAAAATGGCGAAGCAAGTAAACTGCGACTGCGGCTTCATGGTAAGAGCCCAATCAGACGACGAGCTAGTCCAGCACGTACAGCTCCACGCCAGGGAAATCCACCAGATGGATGTCCCGAGAGACAAAGCTCTCGAAATGGCCAAGCCCGTCGAAGCAACAATAACAATCTAAAACGTCTCGAAGGTCTTTACGGCTATTCTCTCGAGGAAAAACAGCGCAAGCCCTGAAACCGTTCACTAATCAAGCCTAGACTACTTCTCCCGGTCGTTTTCCAAATAACTGAACTCCGCCTTGAGAGTCGCAGATTTTGAGGGCCGCTTCCCCCCTTTCAACAGCACTGTACCAACTATGATAACGGAAATGAGTGCGGAGATCACGCCTCCGACTAGTAGGTACTCCTGGTTCGAGGTTAGACCAGTGACCCGTGCTGGTTGCACTGTGACACTCAACGAGGAGGTCGCAGTCTTGCCAGCCTTGTCGGTTACGGTCGCTCGGATAAGATAGGGGCCGCTCATGGAAGGGGTGCAATGGAGGACAGGGGAATTGATTGACGAACAGCCAGGCGGTAGACCCGAGTAGGAGTAGGATAACGGGGCGGTTCCGCCAGTCGTCGAGAGGGTTAGAGTGAACTCTTGGCCTGTATCGAGACTTGCGGAAGATGTAGTAAAGGTGAATATTCCGATGATCGGGTCAACACTCACGCTGATGTAAGTTGTCGATGTCTGTCCTGCCTCATCAGCAATGATCGCTTCGATCGTGTAATTACCGACGTTCAATGGAGTACATGACAGGCTCGGCGAGTTTGAGCCGGCGCAACTGGGAGGAAGCATCGGGTAGGAATAGGAGAAGGGTCCTGTTCCTCCGTGAATCGTAACGGAGAAAGTGAGCGTCTGACCGAGGTCGCTCGAGGATGGAGACGCGACGATGGTTGCGGTCGGGTCAAGGTTAACAGCGTTAGTGATGCGACTGCTGCTGACAGTGAATCCGTTAGAATCAATCACCGTCAGAATAACTTGGTAGGTCCCGGTTGCCGTGGGAGTACAGGAGATGCTTGTGGAGTTCGCGGTTTCACAGCCCGTGGGAAGCCCGTAGTAGACAAACGATAGGCCTCCACTGCCTCCAGATGCCGAAGCGGCAAAAGTGATCGTTTGACCAATGTCTAGCTTGTCAGGCGACACTGTGAAAGAGGTCAAAGACAGGGCCGATGACACACTGACCGAGAGAATACGGCTCGTGATGGAGAATCCGTTCGAGTCAGCAATATTCGCAGTTACCGGAAAGGTTCCTGTTGTTGTCGGCTGGCACGATATGGTAGGGCTGTTGCTTGAGCGGCATCTCGTTGGTAGCCCCATCCATTGGTACGTATAGTCACCTGAACCTCCCGTCGCTTGGACGGTGAAGGTGACAGTTTGCCCTATGTCAACGGAAGTCGAGTTGGCCGTTTGGAGACTGATCGAAGGGTCCGACAGGACCATAATAGATGTGGCATTTTGTGAACCGGTTTGCGAACGGTCGATTACGCTGCATCGGACATTCATAGTTCCGGGCGAGTTGAAGGTGTGGCTGACATTTTGCGCATTCGCGGTGAAACCATCGCCGAACGTCCACGAGTAGGTGAAGGGAGGAACGCCTCCTGTTGCATTACACGTGAATGACACAAGTTAGCCAACATCGGCTGATAGTGGACTGGGAGTCGGCCTCGACACTTGAATCGGCGGAGGCTGGAAGCCAGTGACAAATTGGTAGGAGTCAACAGCCTCATAGGATCCATTCGAATAGAAGGGCTGTAGGTGATTTGGTCTCGAAGACAATGTCACTGGTGAAGTAGTTGCGTCGCTGAATACCGATCCCGGACCAGTGACACTGAATTCGTCCATCCACATCCAGGCTGAGGAGAGTGGGTTCGTGCTAGTGGAGTACGCGACTTCTCCTTCATTGGCTAGATATTGGTCCACGTGATACCATTCGGTCATCAGTCCAGTGAAAAATCCGTTCTGTTCGAAACTGCTTGTTAGTCCCTTGAATGAGGTGGCTTTCTCCGCGCTGAAGCTTACGGAATTTGTGGATTCAGTGTTCCAGTCCTTCGCCATCATTACGACATTTCGGCCCGAGGTTGAGAAGTTGAGGCTCAGCAGAATAGTATCTCCTGGGTTCACTTGGATGCTGGCCAGTCCGCCTCCTGACGGAGGAAATATGGACGCGCCCAGCGGGTCAAAGACCTCATAGTTCATACCGAATCCAGGATTGTATCCGGCCTGGGTAAACGGCCAGTGATAAGACAGTCCAATCTGGTACCAGTATCCTGTGTTCCCTAGACCATTTAGGAGGTATGCAGGGCCATAGCCATTAATGTCTGATTGTGCGACTGCCGTAACATTGTACGCAATACTCCCCACGAAGTTCTGGGTGAAGGTTGTCCCGAGCTGTTCATCATAATTCGCAGCGGGAATTGAAGAGGATAGTTGGGGTGAAGCGGAGGTCGGAAGTAGACCATTCCGTGGATGCCCCAGCTTTTCGCTACCTCTTGAATATGAAGGGCTGGAGGGAATTGCTAATTGGCTTTGAAAGGATGCTGGCGATGATGTAGACGAATTGGCTGAACTCGCACTTTTTGCGTGATCGCCAACTATGTGGGCGGAAGGAGGGACGGAGAGGAGAATCACGATTACGACCATGATTGCTACTATTTGGCTCTCCGCAGAGAGCATATTGTAAGAGCGCACGAGGCCTCTCATGTCAATTTTCCACTCTTGTTTGCTTTATACTCACCGGATATCAGAGCCATTCTTCGAGCTAGAACTCTTCTCTAGTCTTGTTCGGCATGCTGGATGGTTCGAGGTTTTTTCCGCCGTACGTAGACCCAGACCAGAATTGCCAGTCCACATAGGGACAAAGGGATGCCCACGAGACTGACTCCTGACGAGAGGAAGAAGAAGAAAACCGAGAAGCCTGTGAGGAATACGCCAATCATAGCCAGTCTTTCTCGGAAGGTCAGTTTGAGAAGTTCTTCCTGCAATTGAGCCCGGTATCGAAGGAAGAGTGTCGCAATTATCACGAAGGAAATGGCGGCGATAAAGAACAGGTATGTGAGTTCGGACTGATAGTTGTTAAAGGTCAACAGCAAACCGACTTCGTCTCCTACAAATCCTGCTCCTAGTCCGTAGAGGACAGCGTAGAGCCGGTAGAGCCTCTCATTCCTCCAAGCGATACCCATCCAACCGGCCACGCTGATCAACGCAAGACCATACCAGAAATGATGAAGATGGATCCCGCCCTGCATCACAACTGTCGTGGGAAACAGAGTCGCGAACAGTCTAGAGCCAAAGAAGCTGACTACGAAAGCGAGTGTTGCGATGAAGGTGAGTCCATGCCTGAAGGTGCCTCCGGAGAGTTCTCGCGACATATTCTCAAACTGGTGTCGAGCGTATTTGCAGATTGTGGGGCGATGACGGTGGGCATCTGGTCCTAGGCAAAGACGTGTTTCGTCGGCCAGGGGTTATAGCAAGCCAACCAGTGTCCCGGTCGAACCTCGATTAGTGGTGGCTCCTCTTTGGAGCAGATGTCTATCCGTCGAGGACAGCGGGGGTGGAACCTGCAACCTGACGGAGGGCTGATCGGACTGGGGACCTCCCCAGGCAGAATGATCCGGTGCCGTTTCTGTTTAGGGTCAGGCACTGGAATCGCTGACATTAGGGCCACTGTGTAGGGATGTAGGGGATTCTCGAAGAGCTCGTCGGTCTCGGCGATCTCTACAATCTTTCCAAGATACATCACCGCGACCCTATGACAGATGTGCCTCACCGTGCTCAGATCGTGTGAAATGTAGAGGTACGTTATCCCCAGCTTCTGTTGAAGCTCCTGCAAGAGGTTGAGGATTTGAGCTCTCACCGAAACATCAAGGGAAGCGACCGGCTCGTCCGCGGCAATGAACTTCGGGTTCACCGCTAGCGCTCGGGCAATGCAGATTCGCTGCCTCTGACCCCCGCTAAACTCGTGCGGATATCTTTCCGCATGATAGTCTTCCAGCCCTACCATTCTTAGCAGTTCGTACATTCGCTCTAACCACTGGTGGCGCGGTATGTGTTTGTGAACTTCGAAGGGTTCTATGATGATGTCGGCGACCGTCATTCTCGGGTCGAGCGATGCATAGGGATTCTGGAAAATGTACTGCATCTGGCGCCTAAGAGCCAGGACCTGAGTTCTATTCGCGTTCTTGAAGGTCTGAGTGATATTTTTGCCCTCGAAGAAAACCTCTCCGGAAGATGGTGGTTCAAGATACAACATGCACCTGGCTATCGTAGTTTTTCCAGAGCCGCTCTCTCCAACTAGGCCGAAGGTTTCGTTGCGTCTGATCTGGAAAGAGACTTGGTCAACCGCATGCACGTCTCCAATCTTACGTCTCAATATTACTCCTCTTTCATAAACCGGAAAATGCTTTGTGAGATCTTTGATCTCAAGCTCAACGTCGTCCGTTCTGTGTCAGCTCGCCACAGCGGATTCTAGCTCAAGTTCTCTCCATCGATGGCAATGTACCAATCGTCCATCTCCTATTGACTCGAGCTCAGGATCCTTGTCAATGCAAATCTGCCTAGCGTATGAGCATCGGGGATGAAACCTGCACCCGGACGGAGGCTCGATCAGGTTCGGGACGTTTCCGGGAATGACTGAAAGCTTCTCTCTTCTCAAAGCTAGACTCGGGACAGACGAGAGGAGTGCTTCTGTGTAGGGATGTTTTGGTTTTTCGAACACTTGTTCGGTTGTTCCAGTCTCGCATACCTGTCCAGCGTAAAGAACGGTTACCCGATCGCAAGTGTCCGCAACGATACCCATGTCATGGGTGATGAAGACCATTGCCACGTTGAGTTTCTGCTTCAAGTCCTTCAGCAGTTCGAGAATCTGAGCCTGGATCGTCACGTCGAGAGCAGTTGTAGGTTCATCGGCTAAAATGAGGCTCGGATCGGCCGATAGGGCCCTCGCTATGGCTATCCTCTGCTTCGTCCCACCACTCAATTCATGCGGATACTGAGTGAGCCTAATCTGAGGGTCAGCTATCCCAACGCTGCGCAGCAGCTCCGTTGCCTTGGCGAGAGCATATTTCTTCGAAGCACTCTGATGCCTCATTATCACTTCCGTAAGCTGGTTACCCACAGAATAGACAGGGTCGAGAGTAGTTGTCGGGTCTTGGGGAATGTACGCGATTTGTTTGCCTCTAACGTGCTGCATCTCAGACTCTGTCAGCGCCAGCAAGTTTCTCCCCTCGAATTCTATTTCTCCGCCGATAGTCTTTCCAGGGTTTGGAACGATTCTCATTATCGACTGTGCCGTGACAGTCTTTCCCGACCCGGATTCTCCGACGAAACCAACCGTTTCGCCTTTGTTCACTTGAAGGTCGATACCGTCAACCGCCTTCACTATTCCCGCAAACGTGTAGAAGTAGGTCTTGAGCCCGTGAACCCGGAGAATCAGCTCGGACGACATCGCGCCTTATTCCCTCAGTCGTGGATCAAGGGCATCCCTCAGACCATTCCCGAGCAGGTTGAAGCCCATTACCATAAGGGTCACAAATAACGCTGGGAACAGTGTGGCCCACCAGGCATCAGCGATGAAGTTGGCGGATGTGTACATTTGTTGCCCCCATGTGTTCGAGCCGGGCGCACCGAACCCTAGGAAGCTTACTGCAGCTTCGGTCAAGATGGACGCGGCAATCTGTAGCGTTAGAAGCACTATCACGATGTGTAGGACGTTGGGGAAGAGGTGACGGAATAATATCCTTGAGGAGGAGGCGCCGATTTGGCGTGAGGCAGCAATGAATTCAAATTCACGAACCTTCAGTGTCTCTCCCCGTATTATTCTAGCGGCTCCTGGCCACGAGAAGGCGCCTATCACCAAAACCACGATCCATATGCCTCCGGTTGAGAACTGCGAGAATTTCAGAGCTACTTGGAGAAACACTAAGAGGAGGAGGAAGAAGGGGATGACAAGAAAGACCTCTGTGATACGCATGAGAAGATTATCCATCCAGCCTCCGAAATATCCCGCTGCTAGCCCAATTATGACAGCAATGAGTATCGCGAGACCTGTGGCGCCCAGACCTATGAGGAAGGCCGCGCGCGTCCCGTAGACTATCTCACTATACACATCATAGCCATCGATGTTTGTACCGAAGGGATGAGTAAGAGTTGGCGGTCCGTTGGAAACGAAGTCTGGAGAAGGGCATGAAGGGCTAAGTCCCACAATGCATCGCGGCGGATAGAGCGCTACTAGTCGGTCAAACGCTGCCATCACCACAAACGCACCAACTATCGCTAGGCCAGCGATTGCAGTCTTGTTC